>Ga0208218_1000533_pt1 | contig 17912 bp, 12 predicted proteins | sample HotLakmasection3_FD_184726 | JGI IMG/M metagenome (GOLD analysis project Ga0208218, IMG submission 184726) | Hypersaline microbial mat communities from Hot Lake, Washington, USA - Section #3 (SPAdes) | ecosystem: Environmental > Aquatic > Non-marine Saline and Alkaline > Hypersaline > Microbial... | reverse complement strand
GTTCTCGAGGTGGACGTGCTCGAGACGACGCCGCCCGCGCGGGCGAGCCTCGAGCTGCGCATCGAGGGCGCCGCGGGCGATCCCGCCAGCCACACGCACCGGATTCTCTGCCGCGACCAGGGCCCCGCCCGCGTCGTCACGCTCGCCGACGAGAACGGCTGCCGCCTCGACCGGGATCTCGTCGTCTCCTGGCCGGCGATCGCCCCCGCCTGGCTCGACGCTCAGCGTCCGAGCGACCCGACGTCAGCCGGGCAGTCGCTCGCCGGTGCGGACGGCCTCCGAGGCGAAGCGGACGCCCTGCGCCGGATCCTCGCTCGCGAGCAGGTCGACGAGCGGCCGGCCCGCGAGCGCCAAACGGCGATCGAGCGACTCGGGCTCGACCATCGCATCGCGACGCCGAGGACCTCGTGGGTCGCCGTCTCGACGGAGGAGACCGTCGACCCTGATGAACCGGCGCAGCGCGTCACGATCCCGCAGGAGAAGCCCTTTGCGGTCTCGGCCGAATCGACGCGGCCCGACCCCGCCGATCGCGCGGGGGAGGCGAAACGCATCCCAGCGCTCCGAAGGAGCCGAGGCGACGCCGTCGCGACGTCCGGAGGATCCAGATGACGTCGCCCTGCCGCCAGCGCTCGCCGGGCGACTCCATGGCCGAGGCCTGGGCGCTCATGCAGCGCCGCGAATCCGCGACCCCGCCGGCGCCGCTCCCGCAGGGGTTCTTCAGCCGCTTCGGCGCCCACGCCGTCGCGCTCGCACCCTTGAGCCTTGACCTGCACGAGACGCGGTGAGGTCACTTGATGAAGAGCAGCTCCCGATAGGTCGGGATGGGCCAGAGGTCGTCCGCCACGCGATGCTCGAGCTCGTCCGCGAGGTCGCGCGCGTCGTTCATCTTCGGGATCACCCGGTCGCGCATGTGCGCCGCCCGCTCGAGCGGGTCGCCGGGTCGCTTGGCGCCGACCGCCTGGTCGAGCTCCACGATGGCCGAGCGAAAGCGTCCCGCGAGCGACACGAACGACTCGAGCTCGGCGCGGATCTCCCCCGAGTCGACGTCCACCGCCTCCGCCGAGCCCACCGCTTCCGAGAGGTCCGAGAGGTGGCGCAGCGCCGCGGGGAGGATCAGGCGCCGGCACATCGACACCAGCGTCTTGGCCTCGATGTCCACCTCGTTGACGTACTGCTCCGCGAAGATCTCCTGCCGGGCGGCGAGCTCGTGCTTGCTGAGCACCTTGTGCTTGCTGAAGACGGCGATGTTCTCGCGACGACTGATCGCCGCGATCGCCTCGGGAGTGTCCGTCAGGTTCGGCAGCCCTCGCCGCGCGGCCTCCTCCCGCCACGCCTCCGAGTAGTTGTCGCCGTCGAAGAGGACCGCCTTGTGCTCCTTGATCACCCTCTTGAGCACCGCGTGCGTCGCGCTCTTGAGCTTCGCCGCCGTGGGTTTGGCGCCCGCGGCCTTGGCGAGTTCGTCGGCAAGGTGGGAGAGCGAGTCCGCGACGATCGTGTTGAGCACCGTGTTGGGCCACGCCACGGCGGTGCTCGAGCCGACGGCGCGAAGCTCGAACTTGTTGCCCGTGAAGGCAAAGGGCGACGTGCGATTGCGGTCGCCCGTGTGGCGGGGGATCTGCGGAAGCGACCGCGCGCCGAGGTCGAGCGTGTCTCTCTGCCGCGTCGACTGAGGCTTGCCCCCCTCGACCTGCGAGATCACGTCAGAGAGCGTCTCGCCCAGGTAGATCGAGATGATCGCCGGCGGCGCCTCGTTGGCGCCGAGGCGGTGGTCGTTGGCGGCGCTCGCGATCGCCGCGCGGATGAGGTCCCCGTGCAGGTGCGTCGCGCGGATCACCGCCGCCAGGAACACCAGGAACGTCATGTTCGAGTGCGCCTCGTCGCGCGGGTCGAGCAGGTTCCGGCCCGTGTTCGTCGCCATCGACCAGTTGTTGTGCTTGCCCGAGCCGTTGATGCCCGAGAACGGCTTCTCGTGCAGGAGCGCGCGGAGGCCGAAGTTCGGCGCGATGCGCTCGATCTTCTCCATCGTGAGCATCTGGTGGTCCGACGCCACGTTCGCCGTCTCGAAGGTCGCCGCCAGCTCGTACTGGCCGGGCGCCACCTCGTTGTGCCGCGTCTTGATCGGAACGCCCTGCGTGTACAGCTCCCGCTCAAGCTCCGACATGAACGCGAGCACCCTCGACGGGATCGATCCGAAGTAGTGGTCCTCGAGCTGCTGATCCTTGGGCGGGGCCGCCCCGAGAAGCGTCCGCCCGCAGATCATCAGGTCGGGACGCTCGAAGAAGAACCGCTCGTCGACCAGGAAGTACTCCTGCTCGACGCCCAGCGTCGTCGTCACCCGGCTCACCCCGTCCGCCTCGCCCAGGATCTCGAGCACCCGGAGCGCCTGCTCGCTCAGGGCGTCCATCGAGCGAAGCAGGGGGGTCTTCATGTCGAGCGCCTCGCCCGTCCACGAGACGAAGACCGTCGGGATGCACAGCGTCGCGTTCGTCGCCTCGCGATGGATGAAGATCAGGCTCGTCGCGTCCCACGCCGTGTAGCCCCGCGCCTCGAAGGTCGCCCGAACGCCGCCGGAAGGGAAGCTCGACGCGTCCGGCTCGCCCTGGATGAGCTGGTCGCCCGAAAGCTCCGACACCGCGCCGCCCTCGCCGTCGGGCTCGAGGAACGCGTCGTGCTTCTCCGCGGTCAGGCCCGTGAGCGGCTGGAACCAGTGCGTGTAGTGCGTCGCCCCGCGCTCGACCGCCCACTCCTTCACCGCGTTGGCCACCGCGTCCGCGACCGTCGGGTCGAGCGGCTCGTTCAGCCGGATCGTGCGCATCACCGCCTCGAAGATGCTCCTGGGCAGCGACTGCCGCATCGTCTGGATGCTGAAGACGTCCGTGGCGAAGATGGTCCGCGGCAGCGCCGCGCCCGGCGAGCGCTTGATCGCGTTGTGCCAGCGGTGCATGTCAGCCACAGCGTCCTGTCGAATCCTCGAGAGGCTCATCGGTCGAGTTCCTTGATGTCAGAAGGGGAGGGCAGGGACCAGGCGTCGGCGCGTCCTGATGCGTCGTTCATGAAGTCGCAGTGTACGGGGCGGGCGCGCGCCGTGCAGGCCGATCGAACGCCGGGCCGCCTCACTCGTAGTCGTAGAGCCGGTTGTCCGACGCCGTCCCCACCCACCCAAGCCCCGCCTCCCCGGAGGAGCCTTCCGAGAACCACCCCTCCGCCGTCTCGCTCATCCGCTCGACCGAGACGCGCCCGTCAAGCCACGCGACCGACGCCGCGCCCGCGTGGCGAAAATGCGTCGACGGATCCGGCGCGTGCTCCGGGTGCTCGGGCCACACACGCGGCTCGGCGAAGCTGTACTCGATGAGACGATCGGTCAGGAGCGCGGCGTCCGTGAACCCGACCGTGCGCGACGGGCTCGCGAACCGCGAGGCGCGGGAGCCCGTCTCGTCGCTCAAGACGAGCCACCCCCCGCGCCCGTCCGGCGCGCGAACGACCCCGACGAACGCGTTGTTGTAGCCGTACCCCCCGGCCCCCGCCTCAAAGCCCGCCCCGCGAGCCGTCAGCTCCTCGGCCACCGGCGCAAACGACGGGCAGCACCGCACGATCGAGCTCGCCGCCCCGCCGTCGAGGTACCCGGCAAGCGGCGAGCGGGCCGGGTCAAACGCCTCGCCCGTCCGCTCGCGCGTCCCGTGCCATCGGTGCAGGTTCGCGTGGAAGTCCATGGCGCCGGGCGGGTAGCGATCGTCATGGTCGCGGGCGGGGAGCATCGCGGCAAGCTGGAGCTGGCGGACGTTCGAACCGCACGCCGCCAGCCGCGCCGACTCCCGCGCGCTCTCGAGCGCCGGCGCCAGCAGCGCCAGAAGCACGCCGATCAGACCGATCGTCGCGAGCGCCTCGACGAGCGTGAAGCCGCGCCGCCTCACGGCGCCCCTCCCCAGCCGCCGACGAGCAGCGCCAGGTCCGAAGCGGCGACGACGCCGTCGCCGTCGAGGTCCGCCCGCCCCCCGGGCGTCCCCCAGGCGCCGATCAGCGCCGCCAGGTCCGCCGGGCCGATCGCGTCGTCGCCGTCGAGATCGCCGACGGCCCGCACGTCGGCGACCGCGTCGAGATCGGTGGACAGCTCGCCCAGCGGGCCGAGCGGCGCGTCGACCCCGGTGCGGATGCGCATGAAGTCAAAGCCCGGAAGGTTCGCCGGCGCGCCCGTCTGCGGGTCGACCGCCCACGCGATGTCGAACGCGTCGCCTCCCGGCGCCCGCGGGTCGATCCCGAGCGTCCGCGGATCGTCGGGGAACGTGTAGTACGCGCCAGGACTCATGGACGGATCGTCCTCCGGGTCGTCCGTCCGTCCCTCGCCCGGCGCACCGACCGCGCCCGAGAGATCCCCGAGCGGCAGCACGGGCGAGAGATCCGCATAGCCCCAGAACGCCTCGTCGCCCGTCGCCGTCGAGTCCGCCGGATTGACGAGGAAGAACGGCGGTGGGGGGGAGAACGCCGCCGGGAGCTCGTACCCGCTCGTGACGATCCCGCCGCCCCAGTCGCGCGTCGCCAGCGCGCTCGCCGGCGGGTCGGGGAGCGACGAGCCGCGCACGACGAACCACGGGTCATCCGCCAGCCCGTTGTCGTTGACGTCGAGCGAGAGCTCGATCACCCCCGCCTCCGACCACCGCCGCGCCGGGTCGGTCCCCGCGCACCCGCTCACGCACGACCAGAACGCGTTGCCGAAAACGATCGCGTCGAGCCCGTGCGGGTTGCGCGGGTCGTCGAGAACCGTGTGGTCGAACGCGAGCACGATCTCGCCCCCGAAGCCCGAGAGGGTGACGACGCCCGTCGCCGATCCGTCCACCGGCCCCGCACCCGCCGGCGCGCCCAGCGCGGCGGTCGGGTCCGCGAAGTCGGGAACGCCCGCGCTGACGCCCGGCGCCGGCGCGTAGCTCACCACGCGATCCGCGAAATCGCCCGCGAGCGCGCACGACGACAGCAGCAACACGGAAAGAGCGCTACGCACGCCTCCGCCCCCCAGCCGCAAGCGCCAGCGGGAACAGCAGCGCCGCCGACGGCGCCGGGATCTCGTAGACGAACCACCGCGAGCCGCTCTGGATCACCAGCTCGCCCGTCGCCCCGTTGACGAACGCCGAGTAGAACGCGTCGCCCGTGCCGAGCGGGTCGTACGCCGCGAGCTCGCCGGTGACGAGGTCAAAAACGCCCACGTAGCCCGCGTCGCCGCCCGCCGCGTCGCCGCCGCCGACGATCAGGTTCCCGAAGCCGTCGAGGTGGAGCGGCGAGCCGGAAAGAATCTCCGCGACGAACGCGCCCCCGGTCTCGAAGTCCGCCGGCGCCAGCTCGTCCGGCGAGAACGCGCGGATCTCGCCCGTCGCCGTCCCGCCCGCCACGAGATCAAAGCCGTTGGCCGTGTACAGGTTCCCCGCGTCGTCGAACGCCACGCCGCCGCTGGCGCCGCCGATGTTCGTCACGAGCGTCGTCGTGTCGCCCGTCGCCGTGTCCAGCTCGATCACGCCCGCGGAGTTCGTCAGCGCGAGCGAATCCCCGTCGCGCCACGCCGCCCCGAAGTGCTCGACGTCAAAGACGTCCGCCACGCCCGCCGAGATCGACCCCGGCGAGCCCGCGTCGAGCGACGCCGCGTCGAAGACGACGATCGGGCGCCCGAACCCCGCGCCGAACGCGATCCGCGAGCCGTCCGGGCTCACCGAGAGGAACCCCGGGTCCGAGCCGTCCGTCACGCCCGGATCGATCGTCGCCGCGAGCGCAAAGGCGCCCGAGCCGACCGCCGTCTCCACGTACACCTCGAGCCCCGTCGCCGCGAGCAGCCGACCGTCCGGGAGCGCCGCGCCCGCGACGCCGAAGGAGCCCGCCGCCACGCTCGGCGCCGTCACCTCCCGGAAGCTCCCCCCGTACGGATCAAACCCACCCAGCGCAAGCGAAGCGCTCGCGCACGCGATGCATGCGGCAACCAGTCGTTGCATGACGTCTGCCTCTTCCCGTTTCGTCCCGAATCGCGCGAGACGGCCCCCGACCCGGTCGTGCCCTTCGCGAAGGCAGTCAGGCCGGAGCCGGGACGCGGGAGGCACGCGCGCGGCGAAGTCGGCCCGACCCCTGGAAACCGCGAGGGGCGGCTGAGCGGGCGACGAATCGCCCGGTCAAAGGCAGGTCTTCCGGCTTCGGGCTCTTCGGCTCGTCCGGCCTTCCCAGCGGCCTCACGTGGGGCGTGAGGCGCCAGTGGCAGATGGGCGAGCGTCGCGTCCCGTTACGGCGGCGCGTCCGCAGCGGATTCTCACCGCTTTCCCTCTTCGCCCGCGGCGAGCCGCGGGACCTCTGACCTCACTAACGTACGACGCCCGCCGCGCGAACGCAACATCCGGGGGGGACGCCTCAGAGCGGCGACCATCACGCGGCCATCGGAAGCGCGACATCGCCGGAACCCACGGCCCCGGCGCCGCCTCACGCCACCGCGTGGTCTTCCCACGGCGCCGGCTCCCACTCGAGGCCGTGCGCGTGCGCCACTTCCTCCGTGTACAGCTTCCCGTGCGCCATGTTGATCGCCGGCGCGAACCACCGATCCTTCGACGCCAGCTCAAGCGCCCCATGGTTGGCGATCCGAAGCGCCCACGGAAGCGTCGCGTTCGTCAGCGCCTGCGTGCTCGTGCGTCCCACCGCGCCCGGCATGTTCGTCACGCAGTAGTGCACCACGTCGTCGATGATGTACGTCGGGTTCCCGTGCGTCGTCGGACGCGTCGTCTCGCAGCACCCGCCCTGATCGACCGCCACGTCCACGATCACCGCGCCAGGCTTCATGCGCTTGAGGTCCTCGCGCTTGACCAGGCTCGGCGCCTTCGCGTTGGGCACCAGCACCGCGCCGACCACCAAGTCCGCCTGCTCGAGTTCCCGCCGGATCGCGTGGGCGTCGGAGTACAGCACCGTCACGTTCGCGGGCATGATGTCCGCGAGGTGCCGCAGGCGATCGAGGCTCACGTCGAGGATCGTCACGTCCGCGCCGAGGCCCGCGGCCATCTTCGCCGCGTTCGCCCCCACGACGCCGCCGCCGAGGATCAGCACGTTCCCCCGGTCGACGCCCGGGACGCCCCCGAGCAGGATCCCGCGGCCTTCCTGCGGGCGCTCGAGGTACTTGGCGCCCTGCTGGATGCTCATCTTGCCCGCGACCTCGCTCATCGGCGTGAGCAGCGGGAGCGTCACGCCCCCGTTGAAGCCCGGCGCCTCGACCGACTCGTACACGCACGCGATGATCCCGCGCTCCAGGCACCCCTCGGTCAGCTCACGGCTCGCCGCGAAGTGGAAGAACGTGAAGACCTGCTGGCCCTCGCGCATCTGCGGGATCTCGCTCGCCTGCGGCTCCTTGACCTTGACCACCAGGTCCGCCCGCGACCACACGTCCCCCGCGCTGACCAGCTCGGCGCCCTGCTCGGCGTACTGTTCGTCGGTGTAGCCCGAACCCTCCCCCGCGCCGCGCTCGATCAGCACCTCGTGCCCGTCCCGCTTGAGCATCTCCACGCCCACGGGCAGCAGGCCCACGCGGTACTCGTCGGACTTCACTTCCTTCGGCACACCTACGATCATCTCGAGCGCTCCTGTCGCGGCGGATCCCGGCCGACACCGCGCGAACCGGGACCGGCGAGTGTACGTCCAACCCGGCGTCAACGGGCGATCTGTCCGCCTGATAGGATCCGATTCGCGGGCTCGGGAGCCTCGCTCACGGCCCGCACGCCAACCAACGACCGCCTCACGGAGGAATCATGCTCCGACGCCTGCTCCCGACCCTGCTCATCCTCCCGCTGCTCCTCCCTCTCGCGGTCCACTCGCCCGCCGAGGCCCAGCAGGACCCGCTCGAGGGATTCTCGGACCCCGTCCGACAGGTCAACCGCCTCCTCCCGCGCGCCGCCGACGAGGAACGCGCCGACCTTCTTCTCGCCCCCGCCCTCGCCGAGCTGGAGCCCGCCCCCGCGAGCGTCCAGGCGATGGAGCTCGTCGCCCTGCTCGTGCCCGGCGACCCCGAATGGTCCGACGCCCTGGCGTGGGCCGCCGCCGAACCCCAGCAGGCCGCCCTCGAGGCGCTCCGCGACGCCGCCGACCGCCGCGAGGACCGCGTCTTCGCGCTGCCCTACGGCGAGGACGCCCCCGCCGAGTTCCGCCGCGCCGGCTTCTGGGTCGAGTTCGAGAACGGCAAGCTCTACCGACCCGTCTTCCACTATCAGGAGCGCCTCGACCAGCTCGGGGACCTCGCGTGGATCGAGGCCAACCGCCTCGTCGAGGCGGGCGAGCACATGGACGCCGCCGAGACGCTCACCGCGCTCGTGCGGCTCGGTCGCCAGCTCGCCGATCGACCCTTCGCCCAGGAGTCCGCCTACGGCTACATGCTCATGCTCTCGAGCCTCGAGCAGCTCCGCGACCTCTCCTGGCGCAACCCCGACCTCTTCGACAGGCGCCGCGCCAGCCGCATCGTCCGCACGCTCGAGGATCGTGAGCTCCGCCTCGACCGCCTGCGCCTGCCCGAGGCCGGCGAGATCGCCGCCAAGCAGGCCGTGCTCGATGCGTTCGACCGGCTCGGCGCGGCCCGCCAGAGCGACCTCGCCGCCGCGCTGGACGACCCCGCGCTCGCGGCCGACGACGCCGCCGAACACGCCGACTACTACGAGACGCTCGACCAGCTCGACGCCGTCTTCTCCAACTGGCGCCTGCGCTGGCCGCTGAGCCCCTACGACATCCTCATGGGCCGCCCCTCGACCGCGCTGACCATGGACCCCGAGCGGTTCCGGCTCATCACCGACATCGCCGGCCCCGTCGACGTCCTCTTTGAGCTGCGGCGGCGCGTCCGCGCCGCCCTCGCGGGCGCCAAGCTCGGGATCGGCGTCATGGGCTACCAGGAAACCTTCGGCGCCTGGCCCCGACCCCTCGTCGCCATCCGCCCCGCCTTCATCCGCGAGATCGACGTCGACCCCTACGGCCCCAACCAGTCGACGCTGATGCGATACTTCGTCCCCATCCGCGATCAGGAGTTCGACGCCCGCGAGGCGCCGCGACCCCACGAGATCCGCGTGCAGTTCCAGGCGAGCGACGACCTCATCGGCCGCCTCGCCGCCGCCAACGCCGCCGCCTCCGTCACCGATCGCGAGGCCTACGACTCCGTCAAGGCCGTCGTCTCGGCGATCGACGAGTTCGGCCTCGAGCTCCGCGACGTCGACCAGCGCATCGAGGAGCTCAGCGCCGAACAGGTCGACCGGCTCATCCCGCCGCACCTCGCCTCGCGCGTCGAGGGACTCGACCTCGAGCAGCGCCGCGACTTCGCCCTCGTCATGGCGCGAACCGCCCTCGCCTTCCCGCAGTACGCCGAGCTCCGCGACCGCTTCGGCGTCGACGACGACCGTTCCCGGAGCCGACGACGCGCCCCGCGAAGCCGCCGCGGCTCCGGCGACGAGCAGGAGATCGACCTCGGCGACGTGGTCCCCCTCCGCGCGCTCGCCGCGGCCCAGGCCCGCGCCGGGGCGCCCCTCGCCGACCGCTTCGCGCGAATCAACGACAACGCCCGCGCGACCACCTTCACCGTCTCGCTCGACGAGTCGTACTTCGTCCTCTACTCCGTGGGCGAGGACGCCGTCGCCGACTTCGCCCGCGAATCCGGCGTCGGCGGCGCCGACATCCTCTACTGGCCCCCCGTCCTCTCCCTCGCCCGGGAGCAGCTCGGCGGCTAAGGACGACGACCGGAATAGACGCGACCCCGCGGTGGTTCCTCCCGCCGCTGAACCCCGACCCACCGCCGCAAGGGGAGAGACCTCCCATGTCCACGCTCCACGACCTCGTCATCATCGGCTCCGGCCCCGCCGGCTGGACCGCCGCCATCTACGCCGCCCGCGCCAACCTGAGCCCCATCGTCTACTCGGGCGTCCCCAAGCAGAACCCCGCGCCAGTCCTCCCCGGCGGCCAGCTCATGCTCACCACCGAGGTCGAGAACTACCCCGGATTCCCCGACGGCGTCACCGGCCCCGAGATGATGCAGATGTTCCAGAAGCAGGCCGAACGCTTCGGCACGAAGGTCCACCAGCTCGACGTCGACAAGGTCGACTTCTCCGAGCGCCCCTTCACGCTCCACCTCTCAAACAGGGAAACCGTCAAGGCACGCGCCGTCATCATCGCCACCGGCGCCACCGCCAACTGGCTGGGCCTCGACAACGAACTCCGCCTCGCCCAGATCGGCGGCGGCGTCAGCGCCTGCGCCGTCTGCGACGGAGCCCTCCCGCACTTCCGCGGCAAGCACCTCGCCGTCGTCGGCGGCGGCGACACCGCCATGGAAGAGGCCCACTACCTCGCCAAGTTCGCGAGCAAGGTCACCGTCATCCACCGCCGCGACGAGTTCCGCGCCTCCAAGGTCATGCAGGAGCGCTTCCTCTCCCAGCCAAACGCCGCGGTCCGCTGGAACGCCGTCGTCACGGAGGTCCTGGGCGACGACATGATCACCGCCGTCAGGCTCAGGGACACCCAGACCGGCGAGGAATCCGAGATGGAGGTCGCCGGCCTCTTCCTCGCCATCGGTCACACCCCCGCGACCGCGTTCCTGCGAGACTCCGGCCTCGACTTCGACGACGCCGGCTACATCAGGCTCCCCACCCGCTCGAGCCGCACGAACATCGAGGGCGTCTTCGCCGCGGGCGACGTGGCCGACCACGAGTACCGCCAGGCCGTCACCGCCGCCGGGATGGGCTGCCAGGCCGCCCTCGACGCCGAGCGATGGCTCGCCGAGCAACCCCAGGAACACCCCCAGACGCAGACGGCCTAGGCCCCGCGACTCGCCGCGGGCGCGTCGCCTCCGGTCGAGGACCTCACGCCGGCTTCCGGCTCGCCAGCTCCTTCATCACCGCGTCCCTCACGTACCGGGCCGCGGTGATCTCCTCGACGATCACCTCGCGCGCCCCCGAGCTCCGCGCCAGGTTCCCCTGCCCGAGCGAGTTCAGGCGCGCCACGATGTAGATCGTCGGCGCAAGCCGGATCGCCACGCTGCACGCGCGCACCGCCGCGTCGTCGTCCGGGATCGTCAGCGCCAGCGCCGCCGCCCCGTGGATGCCCGCCGACTCCAGCACCTCCGCGTTCGTCGCGTCGCCGTAGACCGCCCGCCGCCCGCGCTTCTCCTGCCGGACGACCGTGTCCGGGTTCAGGTCGATGATCACGAAGGGCACCCCGTCGGTGTCGAGCTGCTCCGCGAGCGCCCGCCCGACCGGCCCGAACCCCGCGATGATCACGTGGTCCGTCCGCCCGTCGCCGTCGCCCGACGCGCCCACGCGCCGGCGCACCCACGGCGCCGCCGGCCAACCCGTCGTCCGCGGCGCGAGCGTCCGACCCCAGCTCATCATGAGCGGCGTCGCGGTCAGGCTCACCACGATCACCGTCACGCCGAGCGCGAACGTCGTCGGCGCCACCACGTTCAGCGCCGCCGCCGCCGAGAGCACCACCAGGCTGAACTCGCCCCCGTGCGCGAGCGACAGACCGCTCTGCACCGCCGTCGGCGCCGACGACCCGAACGCCCACAGCGGACCCGCGATCATCACGATCTTCACCACCGCCACCAGAACCGTCGCGAGCAGAATCACCCACCAGTACTCGAGCGCGAGCCTCGGATCGACCGCCATCCCAACGCTCGTGAAGAACACCGCGAGAAGCACGTCACGAAGAGGCGCCACCGCCCCCGCGATCTGGTGCCGGAACGGCGTGTCCGCAAGCAGGAAGCCCGCGATGAACGCCCCGAGCTCGGCGCTCAGGCCAAGCCGCTGCGTCGCGAGCCCCGCGCCCACCGCCATCACCACCCCCACGATCGTCATCAGCTGCGGGCCCTCCGGCCCCCGCGCCGCCTCCCGAAGGATGCGCCCCGCAAAGAGCTTCCCCAGCACCACGAGCAGCGCCACCCCGCCCACCGACAGCGCCGCTCCCGCCGCCATCTCCCCGAACGTGCTGCCCTCGCGAGGCGACAGCAGCGGCAGGATCGCGAGCATCACCAGCGCCGCCAGGTCCTGCACCACGAGCACCACGAGCGACGCCCGCCCGTGCGGCCGCCGAAGCTCGCGACGAAGGCTCAGCGTCCGCAGCACGATCGCCGTCGACGAGATCGCCATCGCCATGCTCATCGCGAGCGCCGCGCCGCCGCTCAACCCGAACAGCATCGCGATCGGCCACCCCGCAAGCGTGCACAGAACGCACGAGATCGCCCCCGCCGCCGACAGCCGCACCCCCTCGCCCCACTTGGTCGACCGGTCGATCCGCAGCTCGAGACCGATCCCAAAGAGCAGGATCATCGTCGCGACGTGACCGATCTCCGTCAGGTTCTCGCTGCTCGAGACGATCCCCAGCACCGACGGCCCCGCCGCCACGCCCGCGAGCAGAAACGCCGGCGCCGCCGCCAGGCGAAGCCGCTGCGCCAGGAGCGCCACGAACGCCGCCACCGCGAGCGTCGCCAGCACCTCCAGCCCGAGCGACCCGTGCCCGGGTTCCGCCGCCCCGATGAGCCAGCCGCGAGTCTCCATCCGGGCGATTGTCCCCCCTCCGCGTCCCCCGTCAAACCACCGCTCGTTGCCGCTCCCGGCGCCCCCCTCTACACTCCGCCCCATGACCGAGAGCGAGTCGCCCGCCGCCCATCAGACCGTCGCCGTCACCGGAGCCACCGGTTTCGTCGGCTCGAACCTCGTCCGAGCGCTCCTCGATTCAGGCCGCCGCGTCCGAGCGCTCGCCCGCTCCGCGGACAAGGCCGGACGCGCCCTCCCCGAGGACGACCGCCTCGAGATCATCACCGGCGACATCTTCGACCCCGCCTCCCTCGACGAGCTCTCCGCCGGCGCCAGCGCGCTCATCCACCTCATCGGCATCCGCTGCGAGAAGCGACCCAGGGTCACCTTCGAGCGCCTCCACGTCGACGCCGCCCAGCGCGCCCTCGACGCCGCCAAACGCGCCGGGATCGCCCGCTACCTCCACATGAGCGCCCTCGGCACGCGACCGGAGGCCCGCAGCGCCTACCACCGCACCAAGTTCGCCGCCGAGCAGCGCGTCAGGGCCTCCGGGCTCGACTGGACCATCTTCCGCCCGTCCCTCGTCATCGGGCCCGGCGGCGAGTTCCTCCAGATGGCCCGCGACTGGGCCACCGGAGACGCCCAGCCCTACCTCTTCATGCCCTACTTCGAGCCGCCCCGAGCGCTCATGAACGAGAGCGCGCCCGCCGGCGTCTCCGAGAAGCCCATCGTCCAGCCCATCATGGTCGACGACGTCGCCGCCGCCTTCGTCCGCGCCCTCGACCGCGAGGACGCCGTGGGCGAGGTCTACCCCCTCGGCGGGCCCACCCGGTACACCTGGCCGGAGATGCTCGAGGCCGTCCGGAAGACGATCCCCGGCAAGACCCGTCCCGTCTGGGGCGTCCCCGCGGAAGTGGGGGAGGCGACCGCACGCGCCGCGCGCGCCATCCGCATCGATCACCTCCTGCCCTTCTGCCTCTCCGACGTGCAGATGGCAAGCGAGGACAACGCCTGCTCCACCGCCAAGGCGCGCGCCGAGCTCGCGCTCGAACCCGCGCCCGTCTCCTTCAGCGCGTGAACCCGGTTAGACTCCGCTCATGCGGAAGTCGACGAACCTCCTGACCATCCTCGTGCTCGTCGCGCTCGTCCTCGGCGCCATCATCGGGCAGTTCTTCCTCTACGAGCCCGGCGCCACCCCCGAACGCGTCGAGGAGGTCGTCGGCCCCTGGAAGACCGCGGGCGACCTGCTCTTCATCCGACCCCTCAAGCTCATGATCATCCCGCTCGTCTTCACGAGCGTCCTCATCGGGATCACGAGCGTCGGCGACCCCAAGAAGCTCGGACTCATCGGCGGCGCCACCGTCGTCTTCTACGTCTCGACCATGATCCTCGCCGTCGGGCTCGGCGTGTCCCTCGCCGCGCTCTTCACCCCCGGCGGCGGGTTCCCGCCCGAGCAGCTCATCGACGCCGGCCAGATCGCCTCCGACGACGCCCCCGCCGGGAGTCTCACCTCCGCCTGGGTCGAGCTGCTCCAGCAGATGGTCCCGGACAACTTCCTCGGCGCCGCCGTCGACGCCGCCGCGCTCTCGGTCATCACCGCCACCATCCTCCTCGGAGTCGCGCTCGTCGCCAACGGCGACAAGTCCCGCCCCTTCATCGAGATCGTCGAGAGCCTCCACGAGGCGCTCATGACCGTCATCCGCTGGGTCCTCTGGCTCATGCCCATCGGCGTCGTCTTTCTCGTCGCCGCCGCCGTCGGGCAGGTCGGCTTCGGGACGCTCTTTGAGGCCCTCGGAAAGTACGTCGCCGTCGTGCTCGTCGGGCTCCTCATCCACTCGATGATCACGCTCCCCGCCGTCCTCGCCGCCTTCACGCGCGTCAACCCCTACCGCTACCTCTGGGACATGAGGCCCGCCCTCATCACCGCCTTCTCCACCTCGTCCTCGATGGCGACGCTCCCCGTCACCATCGAGACCGCCGCGGACCAGGCCGGCTGCTCCCGCCGCGCCGCGGGCATCGTGCTGCCCCTCGGCGCCACCGTGAACATGGACGGCACCGCCCTCTACCAGGGCATCGCCGTCATCTTCCTCTTCCAGGCCTACGGCCTCGACCTCGGCTTCGCCGAGTACCTCGTCATTGTGCTCACCGCCACGCTCTCGGCCGTCGGCGCCGCGGGCATCCCCGGCGGCGGCATCCCCATCATGATGATCATCATCGCCGCCGTGAACACAACGCTCGTCGGCGCCGGCAAAGCCCCGCTCCCCGAAAGCGCGATCGCCCTCATCCTCCCCGTCGACCGCATCCTCGACATGTGCCGAACCACGGTCAACGTCTGGGGCGACTCCGTCGGCGCCCGGGTCGTCACCAGGCTCGCCCCCGACATCGACCGCGAGAAGGAAGCCGCCTTCGGCTGAGGCCCCGAGCCGCCTCCACCGAGCCATCGCGCCGGCGACTCGGCGACCGCCCCTCCAGCGCCTAGCGCCCGATCGCTTCCCCCGCCAGCGCCACATGCACCTCCGCCAGCTGCGCCGCGTCCACCGCGCTCGGCGCCTCCGTCATCAGGTCAGCGCCCGTCTGCGTCTTCGGGAACGCGATCACGTCCCGAATGTTGTCCGTCCCGCACAGGTGCATCACCAGCCGGTCCAGGCCCATCGCGATCCCGCCGTGCGGCGGCGCCCCGTGACGAAGGGCGTCGAGCAGGAAGCCGAACTTCCCCCTCGCTTCCTCATCGCTCAGACCGAGCAGACCGAACACCTTCCGCTGAACCTCCGTGTTGTGGATTCGGATCGACCCGCCGCCGACCTCCGACCCGTTCAGCACCAGGTCGTACGCGAGCGAACGCACCGAGCCAGGATCGCTCTCGAGACGAGCGAGATCCTCCGGGTGCGGCGACGTGAACGGGTGATGCAGCGAATCCCACCGCTTCGCCTCCGGATCCCACTCGACCGCCGGGAAATCGACGACCCACAGGAAGTCCCACCGCTCGCCCCACGCCGGCATCGCGCCCGTGTCGCGCGCGACCCTCAGGCGCAGCTCGCCGAGCGACTTGTTCACCACGCTCCGAGCGTCGGCCCCGAAGAGGATCGCGTCCCCGTCCCGCGCGCCCGTCGCCTCGAGCACCCTCGCCTCGACGGGCTCCAGGAACTTCCCCACGCCCGACGCCAGCTTCCCGCCCTCGACCTTCGTAAAGGGCAGGCCTCCCACGCCGAACTGGTTCTTCATCCAGTCCGTGTAGCCGTCGAGCGCCTTCCGCGTGAGCGGCTCCGCCCCGCCGGGTACGCGGATCGCCTTCACCACCCCGCCCGCGTCCAGCGCGCCGTCGAACACCCGGAACCCGCACCCCCGCACCGCCTCCGACACATCGACGAGCTCGAGGCCGAACCGCGTGTCAGGGCGGTCGATGCCGTACCGCTCCATCGCCTCGGCGTACGTCATCCGCGGCATCTCGCCGATCTCCACGCCCAGGACGTCCTTCCAGATCTTCCGGAACAGGTCGCTCATCAGCGCGATAACGTCCTCCTGCGTCACGAACGACATCTCGAGGTCGATCTGCGTGAACTCCGCCTGACGGTCCGCCCGCGGGTTCTCGTCGCGGAAGCACCGCGCGATCTGGAAGTACCGCTCCGCCCCCGCCACCATCAGGATCTGCTTGAAGAGCTGCGGGCTCTGCGGGAGCGCGTAGAACTCGCCCGGCTGAAGTCGCGACGGAACCAGGAAGTCCCGCGCGCCCTCGGGCGTGCTCCGGCACAGGATCGGCGTCTCGATCTCGAGGAAGCCACGCTCCGAGAGATACCGCCGAACGCTCTGCGTCACCTCGTGCCGCGTCCGCAGGATCTTCTGCATCGCCGGCCGGCGCAGATCGAGATACCGGTGCCGCAGGCGCACCTCCTCCCCGGGAAGCGTCTCCTTGTCCGTCGGCTGGAAGGGCAGGTCCTCCGCCTTGGAGAGGATCTCCACTGTCTCGACGCGCACCTCGACGTCGCCCGTCGCGAGCTTCGAGTTCTTCCCCCCGTCGCGCTCCTGCACCACGCCGACCACGCGCACCACGTCCTCGGAGCGGAGCCGATCCGCCGCGTCGAGCGTCGCCTGGTCGCCGACGTCCTCCCCGTCAAAGACCAGCTGCGTCAGCCCCTCGCGGTCGCGAAGGTCGATGAACACGAGCGACTTGCCCTGCGTCCGCCGCCGATCGACCCACCCCGACAGCGTCACGCGCTGCCCCGCCTGATCAAGCCGAAGCTCGCCGCAGTGATGGGTCCGGTAGCCGCTGAACTCTGACATGAGCGCTTCCTTCTGGACTCGGGCGTTCGCGAGGGGGCGGAGTATACGGGAGCCCGGTTGACACGCCGCGCCGCTTCGGCTCCAGTCCGCCCCGTGACCACCGGCGCCCGCCCCCAGACCATCTTCTTCTCCGCCTTCGAGCCCTCGGGCGACGACCTCGCCGCCGCCGTCATCCGCGCGCTCCGCGCGGAGCGACCCCGCATCGAGGTCGTCGCCGTGGGGGGGCCGAAGATGGCCGACGCCGGGGCCGACGTCCTCGAGTTCACCACCGACAACCCCGTCATGGGACTCCCCGGTCTCCGCACCATCGTCGAGCACATGGAGCTCAACGACCGCATCGAGGGCCTCCTCGCCTCCCGCCGCATCGACCTCCACGTCCCCACCGACTCCCCAGCCGCCAACTTCCCCGTCTGCCGCATCACCCGCCGCATGGACGCCCGCATTGTCCACGTCGTCGCGCCCCAGATGTGGGCGTGGGGGAGCTGGCGGGTCCGCAAGCTCCGCCGACTCACCGACCTCGTCCTCTGCCTCCTCCCCTTCGAGCCCGAATGGTTCCGCGCCCGCGGCGTTCCCGCCGAGTTCATCGGGCACCCCATCTTCGACGACCCGCTCGACGAGAGCCGCCAGGGCGATCCGAACGCCATCGCCCTCCTCCCAGGCTCGCGCTCCAGGGAGTTCGCGCGCGTCTTCCCCCTCCAGCTCGAGATCCTCGCCGCCCTCCGACGCACGCGCCCGAGCCTCCGCGTCCTCATCGCCGCCGTATCGAGCCGCGCCGAACGCGAGCTCCGAGCCGCCGCGGAGCGCGCCGCCGGCTGGCCCCCGAACGCCGAGGTCCTCGTGGGCGACGTCGACGCCGCGATCGCCCGCGCCGGCTTCGTCATCGCCTGCTCCGGAACCGTCTCCCTCCGCGTCGCGCGCCACCGCCGCCCCATGATCGTGGTCTACCGCGTCGAGCCGGTCGGCTACGCCCTCATCGGCCGCCGACTCATCGCCGCCGAGCACCGCGCCCTGCCCAACCTCGCCGCCGGAGCCCGCATCGTCCCCGAGTTCATCCCCCTCGAAGGCCCCGCCGCTCCCGCCATCGCCGCCGCCGAGAGCCTCCTCGACTCCCCCGAGGCGCGCTCCGAGCAG
>Ga0208218_1000516_pt1 | contig 18307 bp, 19 predicted proteins | sample HotLakmasection3_FD_184726 | JGI IMG/M metagenome (GOLD analysis project Ga0208218, IMG submission 184726) | Hypersaline microbial mat communities from Hot Lake, Washington, USA - Section #3 (SPAdes) | ecosystem: Environmental > Aquatic > Non-marine Saline and Alkaline > Hypersaline > Microbial... | reverse complement strand
GTAAGGTTGCTTTTCGCCCTCCTCCAGGTGCACGTTTACGCACGACTTCGGGTTTACTCCGACTTTGCTGGTAAGCCTCATTAAAATCAGGCAAGAGGTTCTCAAAAGCTTTACGATTGAGTCCTGCCATTGCCCGTAACAGACGGTCATCCCGGAAAATGCGTTCTAAGTTCAGCATGGGTAAAGCAGCAACCAACTGCTGATGATTATCCCTTATTTCCCAACAGGTCTTTTGTGAACAACCATTTTGTGAGATTTGTGAGAGAGACGACTCAGCCGTCCCTCTCACAAAATTGATAATTTGTTGAACCACTCTTATCGCTTAAAGCTAAGGGCTTTATCGATGGAGGATATAGCATCCGCTTCTGCGTTTGTCACTCGTTCACCACCAATACCAAGGCGCTTCCTCTCTTTTACGGCTTTAGCAACCTGGGTAGCGATGTTTAGCACCCATGCTTTATACTCTTCTGCCTGGGCAATAGGAACTTTGTTGAGTAACGTATCACGGATCTGATTGATATTGGCGATCGCCGTTTTCTGTCCCTCAGAAGCACTACTAAAACCCCGAATCGTTTTCAGCCAATCAAACACTTGCTGCTCCACTAATGCCTCACCCTGGAGTGTGTTTTGCGATGCAAGCTCTCTCAGCGAATTAACCACAGACTGTACCAAATCACTCGAAAAGTCTTGTCGTGCCAGTTCCGCCTGCATAATCTGGACGGCTGCCTCTACTTCCTGTAGGAAAGCTACGGGATCTGCTCGATCTGCCAGAACGGTAACAAGAATAGCCTGCCGGGGGATATCCAATAAGGCTGCCCATTCGCCATCTGAAAAATACTGCTGACTTATCATTACTGCACCATAGAAAGACAATAAGAGACTTATTACTGTATTGAAAATTTATAAGAAACTGATAAGAAGTGATGCCTTATACCCTCAAGGTTTGTAACAAAATATCACCTTTTACTCCCGCAAACCAAATTCAAAGAATTACGATTTTATTTAAGAGTTGAGTAAGAGTTGAGTAAGAGTTGAGCAATAAATAGAAAGAATTTTGGGAAAAGAAGGCGAGACAAAGCCGTACCTTCTTCTCCCAAAATTCCTTGCAAAAATCGTTGACTTTGGGGCGAGTGATGTTGCCATGACAGATGTTGAGCGATTTTTCGGGCGCATCGCTCAACTGCGTCAGTCTTGTGTGTCTAGTTACTGTTTACTGTGCTTAGGATTAAAAATAGAATAAAACCCGGAATATTTGATGAAAAGCACGGTAGCGCCACACTTCTCATCAAATATTCCGGGTTTCATTTCGTAGGTGATCCTTAGTTTTCTATTTCAAAAATATCTTGTTCATTGCTTATTTACAAGAAACGGGATTTTCTATTTTTAAATCTTCTTTCGCAAATTTTCGTTCTGAAGTCAGAGGAATTGAAGAATATTCTTACATCTAAGGAATGAGGTTCTAACTGACTTAAATCGCTAGTCTGAAATAGAAAGAAACAGGCGCTTTCAGACAAATGTTGAACCCACCATGAAACATACGTGTTAGCTGAACGTGAATTTAGTCCGTGAATTTAGTCCGTGAATTTAGTCATTGGAGGGCCACTACAGGTTTTGGAGAGAAGCCAAGTACTCTCACAATCCACTCAAGAGCCAATTCAGAATGTTTGAATTTTTCTCTTCAACACGTAGATTTAGCTCTGGGGTTCACTGGGGTTTGGGGCTTTAGAAATAGGAATCGGAACGAGCGATCGCACCCCTAGCAATAGCCCCTATTAAGGACAACCCCTATTAAAGACGCACTGTTTAGTATCTTAGGAAGGAGATTTTTTATGAACAGGAACCATTTTCGCACTGCTACCAGTGCAGTGTTTCTATCCCTGGGTTTGGCTGTCGTTCCCATGTCGAATGGAGCGCTAGCGCAGGAGGCTCCGACAACTGAAGCCGAAGAGTTGGAGACATTTGAACAGGAACTAGAAGGCGCAAGTCCGCCCATTGACGATTTGGGACAGCCTTCAGAGGCGCAAGTAGAAGAATTTGAGACCACGGGCGAAGAATTGCAGGGGCAAGAAGGGCTTCAGGATTCTGCCGCCACCATACAGGCTCAGCAGGCGCAAGATGCGGCGCTCGAAGCTCAGACTGCCGCTCAGGAAGCCGCTCAGAATGCAGAGGTAGCCGCGCAACAGGCGGAGCAACTGGCAGCTGATGTTGACACCGTTGAAGATGATGACGGCGATTGGGGCTGGCTGGGATTGCTAGGTTTGATCGGTCTATTTGGGTTAGCGGGTGGCAAGAGACGGGATGTAACACCCGCTGTTCGTGAACCCTACGAAACAACGCAGTCTTCGGACGCTTATCGTCGGTAATCAACATAAAGCCAGTCCAGGAAGATTTTCTTTCCGGGCTGGCTTTGCCTCTTATTCACCTGCAAAGCTTTGGGATGAAGCATTCCAGAGGGAAAACTTAGTAGAGATACGGGTAAAGCAACCTATGAAGAAATTTGAGGGTAGAAATGTCCTGGTGACAGGTTCAAGCACGGGCATTGGACGCGCGATCGCCCATCACTTTGCCCGCGAAGGAGCCAATATTTCGATCAACTATTACAGTAGTCGTGATGAGGCAGAAGTCACAAAGCAACAGGTCCTTGATACCTGCAAAAAAATCGAAGAATGTGGAACAAAGGCTGTCTTAGTTCAAGCCGATGTTTCTAAAGAAGAAGATGTAAATCGTCTGTTTGACGAAACGATCTCAGCTCTGGGAGAGGTCGATATTTTAATTAATAATGCCGGAATGCAAATTGAAGGCGCATCCCATGAAATAGATATTGAGGATTTTGACCGGATGTTGGCGGTCAATCTAAGGGGATCATATCTTTGTGCCCGTTATGCAATTCGGCATTTTCTGGATCACAAAATTAAAGGAGTTATTGTGAACAACTCCAGTGTCCATGAAATCATTCCCCGTCCACGCTATCTGGGTTATAGCATCAGCAAAGGGGGCATGGAGAACATGACCCGCACCCTGGCACTGGAGTATGCACATCACCGCATTCGGGTAAATGCGATCGCCCCTGGAGCAACGGCAACCCCAATTAATGATTGGGCGAACGATTCTGAAGATCGTTCAAAAGTTGCCGATTTTGTCCCTATGGGACGGGTCGGAACTCCCCAAGAAATGGCGCTTGCGGCTGCTTTTTTAGCATCTGATGATGCAGCGTACATCACCGGACAAACTCTATTTGTGGATGGTGGATTAACCCTCTATCCAAGCTTTAAAGATGATGTAACTTGAGGCACTCGCAAAAATATAAAATCCCCATAGTTATTACCCCGGCAAATTAAGAGAATGCTTTATGGGGCGCGCGTTGCGCGCGCCCCATAAAGCATTCTCTTAATTTGCCGCATTCTCAAATATTGCCGAGGCAATAGGAAAGATGCTGGCTTTGTTAGCCTTATTTCCTAAACATGCTTTTTTAATTTGTTGCTCAGATCTAAACGAGCGAATCAATTTCAAAAAATATCTGAAACTGATTTTCGAGGACTTGGTATTGCCTTGAAGGACTACCAAATCAGAAAAGGTGCATTATCGTGGTTGAAGCTGTAATGCACCTTTATGGGCTGAAATAACTCAATCACAAAGCGATGGGAAAAGTATTTGAAGCCTGCTTTTAGCTCACCAAGCCTGCTCGAAGGGCACGCACAGCGGCTTCCGTGCGATCGCTCGCTCCTAGCTTATTCAAAATGCTCCGCACATGGGTTTTAACGGTGCCAACGGTAATGTAAGACCGTTCAGCGATGTCGGCATTACTGCAACCTGCCACAATCAACTCCAAAATTTCCAACTCGCGTTCTGTGAGGGGTGAAGCCTCTAGCACTTGCTCATACTCCGGTTCGAGGGCGTTGATCGAAACGGTGCGATCGGCTTCGGCAGAGCCGGGAGCCTTGCGGAGTTGGCGGAGGACTACACTGGCGATCGCCGGGTCGATCCAGGAATTTCCCGCGTAGGTTTCTCGCACCGCTACAATCAAATCCTCCAACTCCGTCTGCTTCATGCAGTAAGAGTCTGCCCCTGCGGCAAACGATGCCATCACAGCCTCTTCGCTGTCGTGCATCGTCAGCATTACAATCTTCGTTTTACCCTGGGTTTCAGCCTCTTCAGAGCCTTCCTGAAATTCGCGAAAGCGCCGTACCAACTCAATCCCGTCCATGTCGGGCAAGCCAATATCAACCAGCGCTACATCTGGCTGACGTTCGCTCAGCAAATGTAGACCTCTCCGGGCATTTTCTGCCTCCCCTACAAATTCCATGTCAGGCTGATGCTTGAAGGCAGCTTTCAGACCCATCCGAGTCAAATCATGGTCTTCAATCAATGCAATACGGATATTGGGCATATTTCTTATTTATCTCAGCAATGGTTTAGAGAATGCGTGCAGTTGCATGCAGTAGATAGTTAAGCGTGTATGTAGCGGAGGCTTTTCTGCTAATTACAAGCCTCCAAGTATCATGATGAGGATACTAATACTAATGCACATCTCTAAGGTTAGAAGTTGCTCCGTAAAAAATCTACCGAAAGACATAGACTAAACGCAAGATCAAGCATCACAGTTTACGATGCAGAGTGAGGCTTTCGCTTAGCTTCGAGGGAAATTTTCCTTCAGGGATCTTAGTCGCATCATTCGACAGCAACTTATGGAATTTGTTCAGGACTTTGCCACAAAACTTGGTTTCATTCCGCATGGGCATTGCTACTTATGGCAAACGGGTCTAGTTTCACTGCATGTGCTTTCAGACAGTATTATTGCGTTGTCATATTACCTCATCGCATTCTCGTTACTCTATTTTGTACAGCGTCGAAAAGACGTTCCTTTCCGAGGATTGTTCTGGCTATTTGCAGCGTTTATTGGGCTGTGTGGAACAACCCATATTCTCTCTGTCTGGACTTTGTGGTTCCCAACCTATTGGGTTTCGGGGAGCGTGAAAGCACTCACAGGACTGGTATCTTTTTTGACGGCTTTAGAACTCATCCCTCGCATCCCCACGGCGCTGGCAATGCCGAGTTCATTACAACTAGAGCAACTCAACTTGTCCCTTTCCCAGGAAGTCACCGAACGCAAAGCCGCAGAATCTGCCTTGCATCAACTCAATGAGGAATTGGAACAACGGGTCGCTACCCGGACTCAGGATCTGGAGCAGGCTCAGGAGCATATCGCCAATTTGTTGCAAAAGGAGCAGGAAGCACGTCTCCAGGTGGAATCGACCCTAGAGGATTTGCGCACAACCGCCGAACGCCTCAACATTGCGTTGGGGGCTGCCCAAATGGGGTCTTGGGACTGGGATGTGGAGCAGGAGCAGCACTACTGGTCGCCCAAAACCTATGCCATTCTTGGAATTCCTGCAGATACACTCCCATCGGATGCTTATGCCCTTTGGAAGGAGCGCATTCATCCAGATGATTTGCCGAGAGTGGAGGCGGCGATCGCCCACGCCAAGCAAACCCAAGAACCCTTTACCGAGGAATACCGGGTCTGGTGGAGCGACAATACTCTCCATTGGGTGCTGTCGCAGGGGCGCGTGCTAACGAACCTGGAAGGTCGTCCTCGCCGAATGATCGGCATTTTGCAAGAAACAACGGAGGCTAAACAGGCGGAGCTTGCCTTGCGGGCAAGTGAAGGACGATTTCGTGCGGTATTTGAACAGGCGGCGGTGGGAATGGCGCGGCTGTCTCCGGCGGGGCGCTGGCTCCAGGTCAACCAGACCTTCTGCGAAACTTTAGGCTATTCTGCCAGAGAGTTGGTTGGGCAACCCTTTTGGGAGATCACCGACCCTGCCGATCACGAGCGAGATAACCATCATTACCAACAACTCCTCAACGGAGAAGTAAAATCTGCACGCCTTGAGAAACGCTATCTGCACAAAGATGGAACGCCGATTTGGGTGGTTGTTACCGTCTCTACAGAACGCACAGAAAACGACGACATTGCTGCGTTTATTGCTGTCATTGAAGATGTTCGTGCCCTCAAGCAAACCCGCATGGAGTTGGAAGAACGGGCAGCGGAACTGGAGGCAGTCAACGGTATGCTGGCGATGACCAATGCCCTCCTCGAAAAGCGGAACGCAGAGCTGGATCAGTTTGCCTACGTGGCGTCTCACGACCTCAAAGCACCGTTGCGGGCGATCGCCAACTTATCAGAATGGATTGAAGAAGACCTGGGCGCACAACTGCCCTCGGAGAATAAGCACCAGTTGGAACTCCTGCGGAGTCGGGTGCATCGTATGGAATCCCTCATTGGCGGTTTGCTGGAATATTCCCGTGTCGGTCGCCGAGAACGCCAGGTCGAGGTCGTTGACGTTGATATCTTGCTTGCCGAGATCGTCGATTCTCTCTCGCCCCCCGAATCCTTCACCGTTGTCTTGCCCGACAATCCACCAACCCTCACCACCAATCGCACGGCTCTCAGCCAAGTTTTTGCAAACCTGATCAACAACGCCATCAAGCACCACGACCGGGATGATGGCAAAATCCAGGTTACTGCCGAAGATCGGGGAGACTGGGTAGAGTTTGCCGTAATCGACGACGGCCCCGGGATCTCCCCGCAATATCACGAAAAAATCTTCACCATTTTTCAAACGCTCAAAGCCCGCGACGAATTTGAAAGCACGGGGATTGGATTGTCAGTTGTTCGTAAAACAGTTGACACCGAAGGGGGAAGCATTTGGCTTGACTCTGCCCCCGGACAGGGAAGTGCCTTCCATTTCACCTGGCACAAGTAGGTAAGAAAGTGCCTGAAAGTACACAACAGTCTTTCCTACGGAAGACGACCAATACCAGGGCTAGCTTTTACAGTTAGATTATTACCTTTGATCTTGAGCTATCCATCTCAAAACTGGCTGACAAAATTTATTTTTTGCAGAGTTTATAACCCTTTTTCCAGGGCGATCGCCCTGGAAATCGGCAGGCTTCCAGAGGCAGGGTTGCAGAATCGATAATTCTTCAATTTTCGTACCGAACTAATCTCAAAATTCAAGGGAGTACACTCACGAGGGAGCGCATAGGTGGAGGAGCGAGTCGTAAATATCCTCTTGGTAGAGGATGATGAAGTTGATGTCATGAATATTACTCGGGCATTTCAGCGGAGCAATATTACCAATCCCCTTTATGTTGCGGGTAATGGCGTGGAAGCATTAGAGATGCTCCGGGGTACAAAAGACTCGAAACCGATTATTCCCAATACTCGGCGAATCATTCTTTTAGACATCAACATGCCGAAAATGAATGGAATCGAATTCCTCAATGAGTTGAGAAGCGATCCGCAGTTAGCCCCTACCCCTGTTGTGGTACTGACCACATCTGACGAAGATCAAGACCGGATGGAAGCTTACAAGCTAAATGTGGCAGGTTATATCTTAAAGCCTGTTACGTTTTCAAGTTTTGCCGAGGTTATGGCAGCTCTAAATCGCTACTGGACACTCTGTGAAATGCCGTAAGGAATGTACCTGTCCTGCACTTTTTTCTAGATTTTCTGTTTTCTAGATTTTCTGTAAAACGAGGGATTACTCCTGTTGAGTTTACTTGAGTTTTAATGGCTAGGGTTTAATAAATTGGTTTTTGATAACGATTAATTCGTTTGGTTTGATTCTTGTTCTGAACTTTAATTATTAGCCATTAATCATCAGGTAGTCTTTAGATATCGTGATTTGAATATTCGGATTTGAGAACCTCCAGATTTAATGAGTGCCTGAGCACGTTGCTATAAGATGACCGACACTTTACGCATCCTAATTATTGATGATGATGAGGTTGATCGGATGGCGGTTCAACGTCATCTGAAGAAGAGTAATCTGGATATAAAGATTACCGAGGCAAAAGACGCTGCAACAGCTCGCGATCTCATTCCTGAAGGTAAATTTAATTGTATTTTTTTGGATTATCGTCTGCCAGATGCAAACGGCATCGCGCTCATTCATCAACTGCGTAGCCTGGGATTTCGGATTCCAATCATTGTCCTGACAGGGCAGGGCGATGAGCAGATTGCCGTAGATTTAATGAAGGCAGGCGCATCCGATTATCTGGCGAAGTCCCGGCTTTCAACAGACACGCTGACACGCCTGATTCGTAATGCCATCAAAGTTTATCGCGCAGAGCAGCGTATTCAGGATGCTCAGGAACAGCTTCGGCAAACGAACGCATTGCTAAGACGGCAGAACCAGGAGCTAGAAGACCAGCGGCGTCAGATTGAGCAGCAAAACTTACAACTAATGACTTACAACTAATGGAAGCTAATCGGCTCAAGTCAGAATTTTTAGCTACCGTAACCCATGAGTTGCGAACACCACTTAACTCGATTATGGGTTTTTCTCAAATCTTACAGAGCCAATCTAAAGGGCAGCTCAATGAATTTCAAGTAGATATGGTCAACCGCATCTTTTCGAGTGGGGAAACCTTGTTGGCACTGGTTGATGACATTCTTGATATGTCCATTATTGAGGCAAGGCGGCTAACTTTGGTGCCTCGCTTTTTCGACCTGGAAAAAATGGTTCATGCGACGTTGAAAGAGCTAACTCCCCTGGCTGAACGGAAAAGTTTGGATATTCAGATTTATGTAAATCTCAATAACTCCAGTATCTATAACGATGAGTGTCGATTGAAGCAAGTATTGGTCAATCTTGTTTCAAATGCCATTAAATTTACGGATCATGGCTATATCAGAGTGGAAGTGAATGATCCGGCTCAAAACTGTATTGAAATCATCGTTCAAGATACAGGAATTGGCATTAAGCCAGAGCAGTTGAGTCACATTTTCAAACCGTTTCGCCAGGGTGACCAAACTATCAAACGTCGCCATTCGGGGACAGGTTTGGGGTTGGCGATCGCCCATTCCCTGGTCAGCCTGATGGAAGGCTTCATCACAGTAGAAAGCCAAGTTGGTAAGGGCACAAAGTTCTGTGTTCGCATTACCCGCGAAATTTTAAACCCGCTTGCCATTGACCCATCAGGGGAGTTGCAGTCGATTTCTTCGCTGCACCCCGTCCAACCGGACCAATGATGGGCAAATGTGAGGGCTGAGCCACAAATTAATATTTTCGCCAATGTTTTAAAACCCTCGATTTTGTGTGCGCTTCACACGCAAAATCGAGGGTTTTAGGCGATCTCCAAGAAAGAATATCCCGATTTTTTGAGAGAGGGCGCGGCTTAGCCGCGCCCTCTCTCAAAAAATCGGGATATTCCTTCTCAGAAGTGTCCTTAGAATCACGTACAAAACAAAACCCGGAATTTTTGATGAGAAGCGCGGCACTGCCGCGCTTCTCATCAAAAATTCTGGGTTTTATTTTATTTTTAATCCTGAGATACAAGGTGTAGGCGATCGCACCTCTACCCATCCACTATCTTGGAGGTAATACTTTATCAAGCCCATAAATCCTGTTTATCAGCTATGCCCCATCCCATGAATTCTCCCTCGTCTTTTTTGGTTCTCCAGATCACAGATACCCACCTGTTTGCCGACGAAGAAGCGGTTATGGCAGGAATGCAAACGGTTAAGGCGTTTCGGACGGTGATGGAGCAGGTTGCACAACTACCGCAGCGTCCTGACCTGGTATTGCTCACGGGAGACTTGTCCCAGGATGAAACGGTAGGTTCCTATCAACGTTTGCGCGACGCCATCAATGCTTTGGGTATTCCGGCGTATGTCATTCCTGGCAACCATGATGTGCCCGCTGTGATGAATCCCATTTTGCAAAATGGGCAGTTTGTGACAGCGCGATCGCTCCAAAAGCACAACTGGAACCTGATTTTGCTGGATTCTGTCATAGCAGGGGAAACAGCGGGACGATTGGCAGAATCCGAACTGGCATTTTTGGACGAACAACTTTCTGCCTATCCCGAATTTCCTGCGCTCGTAACATTACACCACCCTCCTTGTCTGATTAATTCGACCTGGATGGATAATATTGGGTTATTGAATGCGGAGGAGTTCTTTGCGGTACTTGACCGCCATCCTCAGGTAAAGCTGGTAATCTTTGGGCATATTCACCAGGAGTTTGAGGGAGAGCGTAATGGAGTTCGCTATCTGGGTTCTCCATCTGCCTGTGTGCAGTTTAAGCCGCGCACCGAAAACTTCACGTTAGATCAAACCCTACCCGGTTTTCGCTTGCTGACCCTACATCCGGGCGGAAGCTTCGATACAACCATTGAGCGGGTTCCTTTTGAGGGGGCTGTGCTGAAACTGATTGCATCACGGGAAATGGTTTAGGAGCAAGTACACCAAGCAGTTGCGCGATTTTTGGGGGGCTCCACGCTCCAAAAATCGCGCAACCCCGTGGGTTTTCGCACGAAGTGCCCAAGGATCACGTACGAGATAAACCCCGGAATTTTTGATGAGAGGCGCGGCATTGCCGCGCCTCTCATCAAAAATTCCGGGGTTTATTTTGTTTTCCAATCCTTAGCCAGCCTGATCTCTGATGTGGGTGGAGTTGGGGTTGGGGCTAGATTGCGGCACAGAACAGAGGAATACCTGCCATTGTCCCGTTTCTGGATCTCGATAGCTGGTAAATGGATTTTGGCGTAGAGACTTTGTTCCCTGCTGGTCTGTGGAAGATGATTTTGGATGCGGTTGGCGATCGCCCGACATGATAACACCCCGATTCACACGACAATAAAAATTCCGTAGCTGTTATTTAGATATATCGATCAGGCTTGCAAAAATGCAGAGCCAAAACGGATATATAAGTGAATATCTGCCTGGTCAAATGGCAGATTTCTTGGCACGGTTTGGTAGTAGATGCGTAAAAAATAGAGAAAAGAAAAAGGCAGATCTGACCCAAACAACCTGGCTAACCATTTACTCAGCTATCTAAACAAAACCGACAAAGGTATATCTAAAAAAGCTGTGAAAGGTTTTGTGCTATGGCAGATGTCTAACAATAATAATATCTGTCCAGGATTTTCGAAAAGTTGGTGAAACCCCTTAAATTATCCGTTACGGTCTGCCAAATATCTAACATGAGCTGTGGAAAATACGGCAACGGCTCGATTAGGCAAGCCAGGTTTCTGCTATGTCCTGCCAGACTTTGAGAGGATGCCAGATAATTTCGACGGCATGATAATGGGGTGACAAATTAATTCCAACGATACTTTTCAGCCGATAGAGCAAATAGCCTCCAGCAAGCAGTTGGACTGTTGCTTGGGCAATCCTTGTGATTAATTTTAATAACAAGCGATCGCCCACTCCTTCAAGGGGGCGATCGCCCAAATGCCCCACAGCAGTCTGAGAGAAATCGCTGGCAATCTCTCGATCTACCACCAGCGCAACTCCAGATGCCCCCGCTCAGGCTGTTTCAGTTCGCGCTCCGAGAGCCACTCGGTGGGCTTGTAGGTGCCAAATACCCGATCCCACCAATCCAGCGCCATGCCAAAGTTGTGGTGCCACTGTCCAAACTTGTGATGCACATAGTGGACAGGCATGGGGAGCCAGAACAGCTTGACAGGATTTTCGTGGCTCAGTTGGTGAGCATAGGCGGAGAAAATGGCGAAGCCAAGCGCTCCGACTGCCCAACCCAAGCCCGCTTCGAGCGAAACAAAAAACATGGGAATAATGAGAATGACTGTGCCTTTGACATAGTCTAAAAATTCCCAAACCACCCCCTGCCCTTCGTTGCGGCGATGGTGGTCAAGGTGGCGCTTGCCAAAGCTATTGGGATACCAGTGCATAATCCGATGCACCCAATATTCCACCAGGCTGGCAAGGATAAATGCAGCAATGCCGCAGGCGATCGCAACCAACATAAACTCCCTTTCCTATCTGTTCACTACCAATCCGTTTAAATCAAAAGCATACGAAAGTTGAAACGGAAGCGATCGCTCCCCGTGCCACTTCTTCTCTCGGATTCTAATCGTCCCCTGAGAGCAGGTTTTCGCATCTTATTCCGCATCTTACTGGATCAAGGATGGCGGCCTTCTTCCCCCAAACAGAGGATTGTTTTTGATATCGGTAGGACTTACGCAGTTGAGCGATCGATATTAAGTTAGAGGCTGGCAGAGCCAGCCTCCTCTCTCAAAAATTGGGATTTTATTTTCTTGCAAGTCCCTAAGGATCACGAAGGATCACCTACGAAACAAAACCCAGAATTTTTGATGAGCAGCGCGGCAATACCGCGCTGCTCATCAAAAATTCTGGGTTTTGTTTTATTTTCAATCCTAAAAGATCCAGGGGAGGAGTTTTTTGACCCGTTGCTGGTACTGGGGATAGTCGGGGTATTTTTCGGTGAGCCATGCTTCTTCGCGGGCAGACTTGGCGTTAAAGAAGAGGAGGAAGAGGATTGCGAAAGCAAAATGGGAAAGGCTTTGTTGGGCGATCGCATAGCCCAGGGTCGCCAGGATGACGCCGCTGTAGATGGGATGGCGGACGATGCTGTAGACGCCGGATTGTACGAGGGTGCCATCTTCGCGGGGGTAGGGCAACGGGGTGAGGCTTTGTCCCAGATCTAACAGACCTTTGCCCATAAGCACCAGGGCAAACAGGGCGATCGCCCCGCCAATGCCCCAGGCAACATAAAGCCAGGGCGGAGTGAGAGCTGTACCTGGCAGGCGATAGATGGGGAGCAGCACCACAGCGAGGAACAGAAGTCCCTGGAGGGCGACCCAAAATTCGCCCCGTTCTCCCGTTTTCAAACTTTGCAGGCTAAAGCCCCAATCATTGAGCAGTTTCATGGTGTTTCGCTTGGAGCGTCATCAGGTGGAGCGTCATCAGGTGGAACGTCATCAGGTGGAACGTCATCAGGTGGAACGTCATCAATAGTGGGCAATACCCCGATCTTCTCACGGTAGAGGGTGATGATCTGGTCGATTACAGCGTCGATGGTGAGGTGGTCGGTATTGATCTCGATGGCATCGGAGGCTTTGCGGAGGGGGGCGATCGCCCGACTGCTATCCTTCTGATCCCGCTCGTAGATTGCACTTTCCAGGTCTTCTAGGGAAAACTCGCCCTGTCCTTTTTCCTTGAGTTCGATTTGCCGCCGCCGGGCACGTTCATGCACAGAGGCGGTGAGGAACACCTTCAATTCCGCATCGGGAAAGACGTAGGTGCCGATGTCACGTCCATCCATCACCACGCCGCCTTGGCGACCATAGGCACGTTGCTGTTCAACCAGGATTTCGCGCACGGCTTTTTGGGCGGCGATCGCTGACACATTGGCTGTCACTTCGGGCGTTCGGATGGCGGTTGTAACCTCCTGGTCGTTGATCCAGACCCGCAAGGTAGGGGCTTTTTCTTCCAGGGTTTCGGGTTTTTCCAGGCGAATGATGCATTGGCTCACCAATTCAGCGATCGCCGCTTCATCCTCAATGGCAATGTCCTTGCTTAGTGCCAGCCAGGTCACCGCCCGATACATTGCCCCCGTATCGAGATAGAGCAAGCCAAGGAGTTCTGCAACTTTGGGGGTAACCGTGGTTTTGCCGGAACCCGCAGGTCCATCAATGGCGATGATGGGACGGCGAGTTTTGAGCCGCAGGTTGTCGATCAAACGGGCATTGCCGATGCAGGCGGCGATCGCCACCAGTCCCTCTGTCTCAATCGTCTCCAAAGATTTCATGGTCGTAGGATGGACTAAATCAATGTATTGCGCCTTGACCTTCGGTTCTTTCGCCAATTCTGTTTGCACCGCTTGGAGTAAGGGTTCCCGCGCCCGTTCGCCCTGCCGAAACCGATCTTTAGCTGCTTGCAGGCTGCCATACAGCAGCGGGGCGATCGCCCGTTCCTCGGGGGACAGGTAGCGGTTACGCGAGCTGAGCGCTAGCCCATCCGCCTCCCGCACCGTCGGACAACCAACCACTTCGACGGGGATCTGCAAATCCTCGACCATGCGCCGCAGCATTGCCAGTTGTTGGGCATCCTTCTGCCCAAAGTAGGCGCGATCGGGCTGAACGATGTGGAAGAGTTTACTCACGACCGTCGCAACCCCCTCAAAATGCCCCGGACGGTAAGCCCCACACAGACGCTCAGTCATTTCTGGCGGCGGAATCACTTGAAACAGCCCAGATTTGTTGGACAGATCCTCGGTGCCATACAACTCCGCCACACTGGGGAGAAAAATAGCGTCTACACCTGCCGCTTCACATTGCGCCTGGTCACTTTCGAGCGATCGCGGATAGTTCGCTAAATCCTCATTCGCACCAAATTGCAATGGGTTGACAAAAATGCTGACCACCACCCAGGTATTTTCTTGCCGTGCCCGCTGCACCAGGCTAAGATGCCCAGCGTGCAATGCCCCCATCGTAGGCACCAGCCCAATCCGGCAATTCATGTCTTTGTTAGCGCGACAGGTAGCTAAGTACGTGCGAAGCCCCGCCACGGTTTGAAACAGGCGCATATCTCCCCCAATGGCACACCCAGAATGAATAACTGGATACAAACCGTCAAATTTTAGAACAGATTGACCCCTGTTCCCTGCCCCAATGCGATCGCCCAACAAGCCTCCACTGACTACACCCTGATCACAAACAGTGCGACCAAAACGCTTTTCTGGGAATAGGCGCGGAATGCTATAAGACGTTCCTGACAAACCGCTCTTTAAAGATTGAAAATCTAAAATTCCCGGCTTGTCGTCAGTGTACTGAATTATTTTTCTTTCCGCAGACGATCGATCGCATCCAGATACTCAGGCATCGGTTCTTCTCCAACCTCACAGGCGGTACGATCAACAGCGATCAGGTCATCCCCAAAAAAGACTTTGCCAAGGGCGATCGCCTTACCTCGATCCGGCTTCCAGTCTGCGCTGTGATACTTCTGGTTTCCATCCACCACGCCGCCATCAAACAGATAGCCAATGGTGAAATACACATCCTGCAAGATTTGTGGCACCGAGGGACGGTGCAACTGTCCGCGAGAGTTGGGACTGCGGGCTTTGTAGTGCGATCGCGGAAACAAGCCATACAAATTTTTGAGCGATGCTGAAATCAGCGGTTGTCCCTTCAGCTGAGTGCGTTTCAGCGCCCCCACAGAAATGCGACAGTCCACTTCTTCCAGCAATGCCGGAGCCATCATGGAGGGAAAGCGGACGGGGTTGGGCGATCGGTTGGGGTAGTCCTTCAGGGGTAACTGATCCGCATCCAACCAGCGCATACCCTCGTCCAGCAAATTGAGCAAACCGTTTCGCTGGGCAATTTCTGCCAGGGAAACCGGAGAGCAAACCCCTTCCACTATCAAAATTTCTGCCTGAGGGCTGGCATCCCGCAATCCCTGTAACACCTTCTGCAAAACACCCATGCTCACGGTGGCAGGTGGACCCACAGGATAGCCCAGATTGGGCTTTACCAGAACGCGCTCGGCTCCCTGAGCCGCTGCCGGGGGGTGATAGGTAAATAAAGCGGTAGAGACGACTTCCACAGCCGTCGTTGGCGAAGAAACTGAAGACATTTGAAGACTTTTACGTCATTTTTCTTTCACGTCATTTTTAAGGATGCCAGTACCCAGTGTTGGTTCTGGTTCCATAGTTTCAGCGTAGGTTCATCCGGCTGGATTCGCCAGCGCTTCTATTGCGCCGCAGCCAAATTCAATTTCAGCAAAATGAAGCATCGGCAGGTCGTTCACCCACCGATGCTTTTTCTTCTGTGATGCATTCAACTGCGTTATGCAGCGAGATGGAGCCGCACAGTTTCGGCGATCGCCCCGGTCCAATACTCGGTCATCTCCGCATCCGCCGCTTCAACCATGACGCGAATCACGGGTTCTGTTCCCGATGCCCGCACCAGCACCCGTCCCTGGTCGCCCATCGCCGCTTCCGCCTGAGCGATCACCTGCTGCACAGGTTCGCAATTCTGCCAGTTGAGACGGCGATCGCGATCCGTCACCCGCACATTACAGAGCAGTTGCGGGAAGGTTTGAAAACTTTGATCCCGCAATTCTGCTAGAGAGGCACCGCTTTGCTTGACCAGATGACTCAAATGCAGGGCAGTCTGCAAACCATCCCCCGAAATACCAAAGTGATGGCAGATGATATGGCCGGATTGTTCGCCGCCCAGCACAGCGCCCTGGTTCAGCATTTCCGCATGCACATGCTGGTCGCCAACCGCCGTCCGAATCAAACGTCCGCCTTGCTGCTGCCATGCCCGTTCAAAGCCCAGGTTCGCCATCACCGTAGAAATAATCGTATCTCCTGGCAATTTTCCCTGACGCTTCAGGGCTGTGCCCCAAAGGTAGAGAATGTAGTCCCCATCAATCAGGCGTCCCTGGTTATCCATGGCGATCGCCCGATCTGCATCCCCATCAAAGGCAAACCCCAGGTCTGCTCCATGGTCCTCAATCGCGGCTTGCATCAGTGCCGTGTGGGTTGAGCCACAGTTGACGTTGATGCGATCGCCATTGGGCAGTGCGTGCAGTGCAATGACATCGGCTCCCAACTCGCGGAAAACCTGCTCACCAAATCGGGTCGCCGAGCCCCACGCTAGGTCCAACACCACTCGCATTCCCGTTAGGTCAAGCTGCCCTTTGAGCGGCGCATGCAGCGAATCTACATAGGCTTGCGCCAAATCTGCCCGATTCACAAAGCTCAGCCCCGTTTGCGTTGGGAACGCCACCGCAACATCCCGCTCCTGTCTCAGGGCGTTCTCAATTGCCTGTTGCTGATGGCTCGGTAGTTTTGTTCCATCCGCCCCAAAAAACTTGATGCCATTGTCCTGCGGCGGGTTATGGCTGGCGGAAATCATTACCCCACCTGCAGCCCCTGCAAAGTGGCACAAAAAAGAAACCATCGGTGTTGGGCAAAGCCCTACCTGCCAAACCTGAACCCCTGCGGCTGCCAGTCCATCAGAAAGGGCGATCGCCAACGGCTCACTGGAGTTGCGCGAATCCCACCCCAAAATAAACGGATGCTGCGAATCAGCCCCTAATACTTTCCCCGCACAAAAGCCAACACGAAATGCCAGCGCTGGCGTTAGCAAATCTTCTGCATTTCCACGAATACCATCTGTCCCAAAAAGCCTGCCAGACGGGAGATTCAGCGGTTTTTGATAATCCGCACGCAGTCCATCCAGCGCTATCAGTTGTTCAAATCTGGCATTCCCCCGTTCCAATCGATCCGAAGCTTCAAAAACCGGAGATAAAACCATTCATCAACACTCCACACATCACACTCAGCGAAGCATAGCACTTGTTGTTTAAGAAGTCTAAATACCTATTGACACAAATCCTTATGCCTTCGCTGTCCCCACATTCTGCCTCCGATCGCTGAGATCCGAAAAAAATTTTGTTCTGTTTTGCATCAATTCGATCGTTCAAGGCAATTCATAGGGCAATCCAGCCTACAGCCCTAAATCCTGGAGGCGCTGATCCATCGTTTCCCAGGAAAGTCCCTGCTCTATATATTCAGGCTGAGCCGGATTATAAGGTCCCTGAAGGCGATCGATCCCCACAATTTCGCAGTCTTCAGGTAGCACGGGCACTTCCGGGTCAAACGCCGTAGGGCGCATTAACGAACTGGAAAACCCTCTAAAAATCGCCACCTGATCCGGCTCCCCATCAACCGTTGCCGACACAAGCAACACTTCCTTCGGGTGTTTCAACGTATATTGCTCCAGCCGGAAACCAGGCGAAGTCTTCGCAACCATGAATATCCTCCTTCTGATACTCCTCTACCGCTTGCAAATTGTTACGAACATAAAATATTGGCTCCCAATAATCGCAAACATTCTTCAAATATCCGGGAATCTATGGATAAATCCCAGGCTACCCCTTGTAGAAGTCCCTCCAAGATCCGGGAATTCATGGATGAATCCCAATTCGATCTGTGTTGTCTTGGTAAAGAAGGGTTAAGAGGCGATCGCCCCCAAAGCAGTTAACTCCTGTAGCAGAGCAGCCCTAACCCCCATTGCCCATTTATACAGGAAGAGGAGTATGTCAGTGTTTGTTGCAGAATTCTCATTCCATGAAAAGCCTGAGTTAGCCGACGAAATGCTCATTCAAGCGAAATCTCTCCCCCAGGCTCGAGAATTTGCCGAAAATCATGCCCAAACCCTTGGGATCAAACTTTTTGCCCTTGAGCCAGCTACCCAAGATCAAATTCGCCTTTACCGAGTCATGCAAAAGTTCATTTGTCTGGACGCAAGCAACAACTGAATATCCAATGAATATCCAAAAACTCTCTCCCAAAAAATATTGGGTTAAATGTTTTGCTAAAAGAGTGTTTGCTTCCTTACAGGGAGACAGCGGTGGTCAAAAGCGTTATGTAGCGGTTGATGCAGACTGCTCCGACAAAAAAAGATAGGTCGAAGTTAGTACACCCAACCTATCTATTAAATATGATAGCTAAACAATACCAGA
>Ga0208218_1000495_pt1 | contig 18801 bp, 20 predicted proteins | sample HotLakmasection3_FD_184726 | JGI IMG/M metagenome (GOLD analysis project Ga0208218, IMG submission 184726) | Hypersaline microbial mat communities from Hot Lake, Washington, USA - Section #3 (SPAdes) | ecosystem: Environmental > Aquatic > Non-marine Saline and Alkaline > Hypersaline > Microbial... | reverse complement strand
AGCTTCGCGGCGGATCTCGACCTGCTCGTGACGCAGGAGGGCGACGCGGCGGAGCGCGTGGCCTCGGTCCGGCTCGTCGACGGCGTGCTCCTCCAGCGCGTGATCGACCGGCGGGAGACGACGTACCGCGTGGTCAACCGCGATCAGGATCGCCCGCGGACGGTGCTGATCGAGCATCCGCGGCTGACCGGGTGGACGCTCGGCGAGGGGGCGAAGCCGGTGGACGAGTCGGCTTCGACGCACCGATTCGAGGTGGAGGTGGGTTCGGGCGGCGCCGAGAGCCTGACCGTCGACCAGACGCGTCCGCGCCTGACGCGGCACGCGCTGGGCGAGTTCGATCCTGACGTGCTGCTCACGCTCGCGACGGACGGCGACGCGTCGGACGAGGTGATGGAGGCGCTGCGCGAGGCGTCGCGGCTGCATTCGCGGGTTCGTCAGCTCGAGCGGAGAATCGCGGCGCAGGACGCGCGGCTCGAGGAGATCGAGCGCGACCAGCGGCGGATCCGCGAGAACATGGGCCGCCTGGGGCAGGCGACGGATCTGTGGCGGCGTTACGCGGGCAAGCTCGCGGAGCAGGAGGACGAGATCGAGACGATCCTTGAGGAGCGCGACGAGCGGCGGGCGGAGCTTGAGGCGGCGCGCGCCGAGCTCTCGCGGTTCATCACGGGCCTGAGCGTGGAGTGAGCGGCGCCGCTAGTCGGCGTGGAGGCCGAGCGCCGCGATGATCTCGCGCTCGAGGAGCGGCTGATCGGCGCCGCGGCCGTCGAGCGGGATCACGGCGCGGACGCTGTCGAGGGCGTCGATGACGACGAGGACGGCTTCGTCTTCGGGCGCGAAGCGGTCGATCGTGGTCTCGGGCGAAACGGTCCACATGACGCTGCTGCCCCACTTGTTGCGCAGGTCGCGGAGGTGGTCGAGGAGCGGGCGGTCGAAGGGCTCGCCGCAGACCCCGAGGATGGGCGTGAAGCCGAGCGGGGCGTCGTCGCGTTCGGCGACGTCGAGGGCGGCGCCGTAGCCCGCGCCGGCGCCCGGGGTCTGCGTTCGGCAGAGGACGACCGCGACCGCGCCGGCGTCGCGGGAGCCGAGGATCCACGGGCGCATGTCGATCCCGAGGAGGAGCATCTCGGGGGCGTCGTCTCCGGCCCGGACGAGGCGTGAGGCGGGGGGCGGCGGCTCGGCGAGCACGGCGACGGACGAGACGAGTCGGCGGGTCGCGAGTTCCTCCGGGGCGGGGGCGGGCCCCGGGGCCTCGTCGGGGGAGGCGGCGTCGACGGTGAGCGTGACGCGGCGCCCGCTTCCGAGGTCGATCGTCGCGAAACGCAGGCGCCCCTCGGGCGTGGCGAAGAGCGTGGCGCTGGCGCCGGGCTCGGCGAGCGGCCACACGGGCGCGTCGGGCTCGCCGAAGGACAGCGCGACCTGCGGGGCGGGCACGCCCGGCAGGTGCTCGGCCAGGGCGCGGGCGGGCGAGCCCAGCGCGCGGGCGACGAAGGCGCGGGAGGGGTCGCCCTCGCGCTCGACGATGAGCGTCTCGCGCGTCAGGTGCGCGACGAGCGGGCCGAGCCGGAGCGCGGCGGTCCCGCGATCGGGGTCGGTCCACACCGCGACCGTCTCGGTCACGGCGCCGAGCGCGTCCGAGACGCGCACGGCGACGACCTCCGCGGCCGGCGACTCCTGGTACGACGGCGCGAGGGACTCGAGGGTCGCGCCGGCGCGCGCCGCGGAGGCGGCGAGCGCGAGGGCGAGCATGATGAGCAGCTTTCTCACCGGCGCATCCTATCCGCTCGCGCCGGGCGGCTCATCGAGCGCCTCGAGCATCTCGCGGACGGTCGCGCTCGCGCCGGGGAGGCGGGCCTCCGGCCAGATCTCGGCGAGCGGCTCGAGGACAAAGCGGCGCTCGCGAAGGCGGGGGTGAGGCACCACGAGGCCGGGCTCGTCGATCACGCGGTCCGCGTAGAGCAGGAGGTCGAGGTCGAGCACGCGCGGGCCCCAACGCGGCTCGACCGATCGGTCCCGGCCCGCGTCGCGCTCGATCGCGAGCATGGCGCCGAGCAGGTCGCGCGGCGGGAGCGTGGTGCGGAGCGTCGCGGCGGCGTTGAGGTAGCCCGGCTGGGGCGGCGAGCCCGGCAGGGTGAGGGCGGGCGTCTCGAGGAAGGCGCTGACGCGCTCGAGGGCGACGCCGTCGAGGGCGTCGAGGGCGCCGAGGGCGCCGCGAAGGGCGGCGACGCGGTCGCCGAGGTTCGAGCCGAGCGCGATGGCGGCTCGGACGGGGTGGCTGGGGGGGCTCACGCCCGGAGTCTCGCGCGCCGGGACGATCGGCGCCAGGGGCGGCGCTTCAGCCGGCGCGGGGGGCGTCGAACTCGCGCTCGCGGTGCTGCATCTGCGCCTTGAGGCGGGCGAGGATGGAGGAGTGCATCTGGCTCACGCGGCTCTCGGAGAGGTCGAGGGTGGCGCCGATCTCCTTCATCGTCATTTCCTCGTAGTAGTAGAGGACGACGATGAGGCGCTCGGCGCGGGAGAGGCCCTTGGTGATGAGGTCCTTGAGGTCGTTGCGCTGGGTCTGCGTGAGGGGGTTGAGCTGCGTGCGGTCCTTGATGACGTCGATCTCGCGCAGCTCGCGGTTGCCGTCGGACTGGTTGTAGCTGCGGGAGAGGCTGACGACGGAGGTGGGGCGCCCGTCGCGCTGGATCTTCTTGTATTCCTCGCCGTCGACCCCGAGGTGCTCGGCGATCTCCTGCTGGGTGGGGACGCGCCCGAGCTTCATCTGGAGCTGATTGCGGGCCTGGTCGACCTTGGCGCTGCGGTGGCGGACGAGTCGGGGGACCCAGTCCATGGTGCGCAGCTCGTCGAGGATGGCGCCTCGGATGCGCGGTGCGCAGTAGGTCTCGAACTTGACGCCTCGCTCGAGGTCGAAGGCGTTGATGGCGTCCATGAGGCCGAAGAGGCCGGCGCTCATGAGGTCCTCGATGTCGACCTCGTCGGGAAGGCGGGCGTAGATGCGCTCGGCGTTGTACCGAACGAGCGGGAGGTACTTCTCCATGAAGTAGTTTCGGAGCCGCTGGGACGGGTTCTGCTCGAACGCCTTCCAGAGATCCTTGACGTCGTACTCCCCGAGCTCCTGATCGGTCAGGGCGTCGAAGTCGACGGCGGCGCGGCCTCGCGACGTGGATCGCTTGGGGCCGGAAGCGGAGGAGGACGCTGATTTCGAGGGCCGGTCAGTGCGGCTCTTGGTTCCCGGCATGGTGGTCGGCTCCTTGACCGTGTTGCCGTGGGCCGCGGCCGAAGCCGAAGGCGGGGTCGCGGCGTTCAGTTGTTCTGCCCGTCCTTGGACGTCCGAGAATGTCTAGATTTTCACGCTCGGTGTCAACCGAAACTTGAGAAGTCAGGCGGTTTGGCGTGTCCCGGTCGACTCGGTCGTCTCGAGCGGCGACGGGCGATCCTTCTTGTACTCCTCGACTCCGGCGCGGACCGCGTGGTCCATGGCGAGCCCGAGCGCGGCGCCGACGACGTAGCAGACGACGAGCGCGGCGAGCGCTCGGCTCAGGATGACGTCGGCGGGGTTGTCGGCGGCGAGGCCCGCGAGCGTGGCGATCGCAAAGGCGGTCAGCCCCGCGCAGGCGGCGATCACCTTGACGGGGGAGATCAGCTGCACGAATCGCTCCGGAGAGACAGGCGCATGCCGTCGCTATCGACCGGAACCGCCCCCCGAACCACTGTTTTTCGAGACGTTCTGCCCGATCAGCGCCGACGCGAACCGGCGGAAGAATCCCGGCCGCTCCCCCTCGGGCGCGCCGTCGCGCCACTCGAGCCGGCGGAGCATCTCCTCCGCGGCGCGCTCGATCGAACGCGACGCCGGCTTCTGCGGCCAGATCAGCGCGACGGCCGCGCGGCGACGCACGGCCTCCCGCACGGCCGGGTCCAGGGGCGTCCACCCGACGAGTCCGACGGGCGCCCCGAGGAAGCGCTGACTCACGGCGCTGATCTTCTCGTACACCGCCTGCGCCTCGCGTTCGTCGCGCGCCTGGTTGACCCAGAGCTGGGGCGTCAGGACACGCCCCGAGCGCTCGGCCTCGAGACGCGTCGCCTTGACGAGGCCGTAGGCGTCGGTGATGGAGGTCGGCTCGGGCGTCGCGACGACGACCGGCATGTCCGCGGCGAGGAGCATGGCGAGCACGGGGCGGCCGATGCCGGCGGCGCAGTCGATGACGACGAGGTCGGCGTCACGCTCGAGCCGCTCCAGGCGCGCGACGACGGCCCGTGCGGTCTGCTCGCCCGCGTCGACGAGGCGTGCGACCCCGGACGCGCCGGCGGCGAGACGGAAGCCGCCCGGCGTCTCCACGAGGATGTCGCGGATGGGCCGGCGTCCGGCGACGACCTCGTCGAGGCGCCCTCGCGGCGTCACGCCCGCGAGGATGTCGGCGTTGGCGAGCCCGAAGTCGGCGTCCAGGAGCGTGACGCGCTTGCCCCGGCGGGCGAGCACGGTCGCGAGGCTCACGGAGAGGTTGGTCTTGCCCACGCCGCCCTTGCCCGAGGCGATGGCGATGACGCGGCTGCGCGTGCGCGTCTCGGCCGGGGGCGCGGGGTCGACGACCGAGCGCGAGGCGGGGCGTCCCCATCCCTCGGCCCCGAGGCGACCGCCGAGCGTGGCGGGCTTCATCGGCGCGGGCGCGGCGGGGCGGCGCTCGCGCGATTCGGGCTCGGCCAGGCGGTCCATCAGCGCGCGCAGGCGCGTCGCCTGATCCTCCTGAGGTCCGGTCGACGCGCTCATCGGCGCCCTCCGTCGAGCTCGCCCGAGAGGATCAGGTTCGCGAGGCGGTCGGGGCGGCCGGGCTCGAGGTGGTCGGGCACTTCCTGGCCGGTGGTGACGAAGCTGAGCTTCATCCCGATGCGGCGGGCGGCGTTGACGATGACGCCGAAGCCGACGGACTCGTCGAGCTTCGTGAAGATGACGCGATCGGGGGAGGCGACGCCGAAGCGCTCGGCCGCGTCGACCATGGCGCGCTCGCTCGAGGCGGAGGAGAGGACGAGGTGGGTCTCGTGGGGACTGGCGGCGGCGAGGAACTCGCGGAGCTCGGCGAGGCGCGCTTCATCCGAGGGGCTGCGTCCGGCGGTGTCGATGAGGATGACGTCGCGCTGCGAGAGGCGGCTGCAGGCGGCCTTCATGTCGGCGGGAGTCATCGCGACCTCGAGCGGGAGCCCGATGATGTTGGCGTAGGTGCGGAGCTGGTCGACGGCGGCGATGCGGTAGGTGTCGCTCGTGATGAGCCCGACGCTCTTGCCCTTGCGGAGCTTGTAGGTGGCGGCGAGCTTGGCGATGGTGGTGGTCTTGCCGACGCCCGTCGGGCCGACGAGCGCGATGGTGAGCGGGCGACCATCCTTGGCGCGGCGGGGCGTCTGCGGCGTGGGCGCGGCGGGGATCATCGCGGCGAGTTCGCGGCGGACCGCGTCGAGGACGAGCGATTCGTCGGCGGCGGCCTCGTCGTCGAGCGAGCGGCGGACCTGCGCGACGACTTCGTCGGCGACCTCGTCCGCGAGTTCGGCCTCGAGCATGCGCGTGTAGAGCTTGAAGAGCGCCTCGGGCATCGTCGGGGCGTGCGTTCCGCGGCCGGTGCGGGTGAGCACCTGCCCGACGAGTCGCTTGAGCGAGGCGAGTTCCGAGGCGATCTCGACGTCGATCGTCGACGGGGGCGTGCTCGGCGCGACCGGGGGCTCCGCGAGCGCGACGGCGACGGTCCCGGGATCCGGGCGCGTCGACGACGGGCGGAGGGGCGTGGCGATCGTCGCGACGGGCGCCGGCGACGCGCCGGAGGCGAGGCGGACCTCGTCGCGCACGGCTCGGGCGCGGGCGTCGGCGTCGCGCGCCGCGGCCTCGCCCTCGCGCGAGAGCAGCCCGGAGGAGTAGGCCTGTCGCAGGAGCGCCTCGCCCGCCGAACGCGTGACCGGTGCGTGGTCGTCGACGCGGCGCACGGGGGTGCGCGGGCGGCGCGGGGCGACGCTCTCGGCGCTGGTGGCGGTGATCTCGAAGTGGCGGCGGGCGCCGAGGCCGAGGACGCCCCCGGCCTTGAACGTGCGGGTGTGGAGGATGACGGCGTCGGAGCCCAGGTCGCGCTTGATGTCGGCGAGCGCGTCGGCGATGGACGCGGCGCGGTACGTCCTGAGCTTCATCCCGCCGTCCATGGCCACCTCCGCCGGCCTCCTGCCAGCGATCGCGCGTGCCGAACTCTTCGACCCGCGGCGGCAAGGTACATCATTTTTCATGCGGCGCCAGCGGGATCATCCCGCGGCCGCGACGCGCTCCTCGCGCGGCGTCACGAGGCCCATGGATTCGATCTCAACCTCGGGGACGATCTCGTTGTAGCCGAGCACCGCGGCCGCGGGCAGGTGGGGCTCGAGGATCTGGCGAACCACGCCGCGCACCTGCGGGGACGCGATCACCACCGCCTGGTGACCTCCCGCGAGCAGCGGCTGGAGCGCCGCGGTGATGCGCTCGACGGCCTGGTTCGCGGCCGTCGCGGGGATCGAGAGGACCGTGGCGCCGCCCGAGCGGTCCACGTAGCCGTTGATCCAGTCCTCGAAGGCGGGGTCGAGCGTGACGCAGGGGAGGCGGAAGCGGCGTCGGGCGCCCGCGGCGTCGTCGATGGGCGTCGCGTACTGGCCGCAGATGGTCCGGCGGAGCGCGTTGCGGACGTACTCGGTGAGGACGTCGAGGTCCTTGGTGCGGGGGGCCCAGTCGGCGAGGGTCTCGAGGACGACCTCGAGGTCGCGCACGGGCACCCGCTCGCGCAGGAGGTTCTGGAGGACCTTCTGCAGCTCGCCCGTCTTGACGATGGCGGGCACGGTCTCCTCGACGAGCCTGGGCGCCTTCTCCTTGAGCTGTTCGAGGAGATTGGCGACCTCGTCGCGGGTGAGGAGCTCGTCGGCGTGGGCCTTGGCGATCTCGGTGAGGTGCGTGGCGAGGACGGAGGAGGGGTCGACGACGGTGTAGTTCATCGCCTCCGCCTGGTCCTTCTGGGCCGGCTCGATCCAGTAGGCGTCGAGCCCGAAGGCGGGCTCGACGGTCTTGCGTCCCGCGATGGGCCCGCTCGCGACGCCGGCGTCCATCGCGAGGAGCTTCCCGAGGAAGACCGCGCCCTCGGCGACCTCGTTGCCGCGGATCTTGACGCGGTAGGTGGAGGCGTCGAGCGCCATGTTGTCGCGGATGCGGACGGGCGGCATGACGACGCCCATCTCCGCGGCGAGCTGGCGGCGGACGGAGGCGATGCGGTCGAGCAGGTCGCCGCCCTGACCGGCGTCGACGAGCGGCACGAGCCCGAAGCCGACCTCGAGCTCGAGCGCGTCGACCTTGAGGACCTTCTCGACCGCGGGGGGCTCGGGCTTGGCGGTCTGCTCCTTGGCGACCGCGGCCTGCTTGGCCTCGGCGTCGGCGAGGGTCTGCCCCGTCATGAAGAACACGATCAGGAGCAGGACGCCCGCGAGGGCGAGCAGCGGGAGCGCCGGGAGCGGGGTCATCGCCAGGAGCACGAGGAAGCACGCCGCGATCGCCAGCGCGATCGGGCGCGAGGTGAGCTGCCCGGCGAACTCCTCGCCGAGCGAGGCCTTGGCGCTGGCGCGGGTCACCACGAGCGCCGCGGCGAGCGACATGAGGAACGAGGGGAGCTGGGAGACGAGGCCGTCGCCCATGGTCAGCTTCGTGAAGACCTCGGCGGTCTCGCCGAAGCCCCAGCCCTTCTGGAGGACGCCGACGGTGAAGCCGCCGAGGATGTTGATGATGGTGATGATGATGCCGGCGATGGCGTCGCCGCGGACGAACTTGCCGGCGCCGTCCATGGCGCCGAAGAAGTCGGCTTCGTCGGAGATCTTCTGCCGGCGGGCGCGGGCTTCGCGCTCGTCGATGATGCCGGCGTTGAGGTCGGCGTCGATCGCCATCTGCTTTCCGGGCATGGCGTCGAGGGTGAAGCGCGCGGCCACCTCGCCGATACGCGTGGCGCCCTTGGTGATGACGACGAACTGCACGATCACGAGGATGAGGAAGATGATGAGCCCGACGACGAGGGAGTCGCCCGCGACGAACGTCCCGAAGGCGCTGATCACCTTTCCCGCGACGTCGATGGCGTCCTGGGGCCCCGCGGCGTCGGCCGTGAGGATCAGGCGCGTCGAGGCGATGTTGATGACGAGGCGGAACATGGTCGCCGCGAGCAGGAGCGACGGGAAGACCGAGAAATCGAGGGCGTCGTCGATGTAGAGCGTGGTGATGAGGACGATGATCGAGAGGGCGATGTTGACGGTGATGAGGAGGTCCAGGAGCACCGGCGGGAGCGGCACGAGGACCACGATCAGGAGCAGCATGAGCGTGAGCGGCGCAAGCAGACCGCGATGGCGGGCGATCCCCTTCGCCCACCCCGGCGCCTGCCTGGCTCGCGTCAGCCTCGCCATCTAGCGGGGTCCTTCCGTCACGAGGCCGCCCTCTGCTCGAGGCGGTAGACGTAGGCGAGGAGTTCCGCGACGGCCTCGTAGTGCTCGAGGGGGATCGTCTGCCCGGGCTCGACCGCGTAGTAGAGGGCGCGGGCGAGGGGCGGGCGCTCGACGATCGGGACGCCCGCGCTCGTGGCGACCATGCGGATGCGGAGCGCGAGGTGATCGGCGCCCTTGGCCACGACGCGCGGCGCGGACATGGTCTCGGCGTCGTACTTGAGCGCGACGGAGAAGTGCGTCGGGTTCGTCACCACCACGTCCGCCTTGGGCACGGCGGCGTTGATCTGCTGGGTCAGCAGCTCCTGCATGAGGCGGAAACGGCGGCTCTTGACGAGCGGGTCGCCCTCGGAGCTCTTGCGCTCCTCCTTCACCTCGTGCTTGGTCATGCGCAGCTCCTGACGGTGCTGCCAGCGCTGGAAGATGAGGTCGGCGATCCCGATGAGCAGGAGCACGACGAGAACCCAGATCGCGCCCTCGATGATGATGTGCGCCGCCTCGATCACCGCCCGCCACGTCGTCAGCATCGGGAGCGTGGCGATGCGATCCACGCTCAGGACCAGGTGCACGACGCCCACCGCGAGGACGAGCGCCACCTTCCCGACGTCGATGACCGACTTGATCGCGTTGCGCTTGCTGAAGGTTCGCTTCAGGCCCTTCGCGGGGCTCAGGTTCGAGAGCTTGGGCTGCACGGGCTTGAGCGTGATCTTCCACCCCACCTGCAGATACTGGCTCGCGGCGGCGACCGCGAAGATCACGAGCATGAAGGGGAGCACGGCCCCGACCAGTCGCTCGAAGGAGAAGCCGGTGAGGCCGATGAGGGCGTGGGGGCTCACGGCGTCGGAGACGCCCGGCGGCTCGAGCGCGGCGCGCATCGCGGCCGCCATCTGCTGCGCGATCCCGCTGAAGAAGACGATCAGGTAGACGCCCACGAAGAGCATGAGCGCGGCGGCGGTCATGTCCTGGCTGCGCGCGACCTGTCCCTTCTCGCGGGCCTCGCGCTTGCGCTTCTCGGTGGGCTCCTCGGTCTTCTCGCCCAGGTCATCCGGCATGCGAAGTCTCCTCTCCGAGGCTCTCGACCCACGAGCCGATGGCCGCGAGCGAGCGATCGACGAACCCGTCCATCGCGGCGTCGATGTAGATGATGGACCCGGCGAGCATGCCGAGGCCCGCGAGGATCTTGAGCGGGAAGCCGAAGGACAGGATGTTCAGCTGCGGGACGGTCTTCATGATCATGCCCGTGGCGAGCGTCTCGACGAAGATCACGCAGACCACGGGAGCGGCGATGCGGATGGCGACCTCGAACGCGGCGCCCATGAGCGCGACGAAGAGCTCCAGCGGGGCCTGGCCGAAGGCGAAGGCGCCGAGCGGGACGAGCTCGAAGGTGCGCACGACGGCCCCGATCATGAGCTCGAGCCCCCCCATCGCGAGGAAGATCGCGAGCAGCAGGAACGTGAGGGCCTGTCCCATCAGGTCGCCGTCGGTGTCGGTGGCGGGGTCGAAGACGCTCGCGATCGCCAAGGCCATCTGCTGGCTGATGAGGTGCCCGCCCGCCTGCGCCGCGAGGATGGGCAGGGACGCGAGCGCGCCGACGCTCAGCCCGACGAGCAGCTCGCTCGCCATGAGCGGCGCGAGCGAGGCGAGATCGGGCGTCGCGGGGAGGTCGAGCGTCTCGAGCGGGATCGTCGGGTAGACGATGAGCGTCAGGGCGGCGGCGAGGAGCACCTTCACGCGGGCGGGGATCGAGCTTCCGCCGAGGATCGGCGCGAGGATGAACAGCCCGGTGAGGCGCGAGAAGACGATCACGAGGGGCACGACGTGCGGCGCCACGGCGTTGAAGAGTTCGTGGCTCATCGCGCGCCCCCGGCCATCAGAAGGGCTCGAGCGAGAGCATGGCGGCGCTGTACTCGGCAAGGCGCGCCGCGATCCACGAGAGGAGGAAGATCGTCACGATGATCATGCAGAAGATCTTCGGAACGAACGTGAGCGTCTGCTCCTGGATGCTCGTGATCGACTGGAAGATGCTGATGACGAGCCCGATCGCGACGCCCGAGCCGAGGATCGGCAGCGCGATCTTGAGCGCGAGGATCAGCGCCGTTCGCACGAAGTCCAGCATCGCCTCGTCCATCATGCGGCGTCCCCCGGCTAACCCGCGCCCAGCGCCTGCGCGCTGAGCCGGGCGAGGTCGTCGGCCTGGGCGAAGCTCTGCAGCAGGCCGCCCACGACGAGCTGCCACCCGTCGACCAGAACGAACAGAAGGATCTTGAAGGGCAGACTGATCAGGACCGGCGGGAGCATCATCATGCTCATCGAGATGAGCAGGCTCGCGATCACGATGTCGATGACGAGGAAGGGCAGGTAGATGCGGAAGCCCATGACGAAGGCGGTCTTGAGCTCGCTCAGCATGAACGAGGCGGCGAGGGTGAGCGTGTCGACGTCGGCCCGCGTCATCGACTCGGGCTCGCTCGTGTCGACGCCGCGGTAGTTGAGGATCATGTAGAGGCTCGACCAGTTCCCGGTGGCCTCGATCTGGTCGAACATGAAGTCGCGCACGGGCTGCTTGGCGCGGTCCCACATCTCGACCTGGCTCTGGATCTCGCCGTTCTGGTAGGGCGTGATCGCCTCGTCGTAGACGCGCTCGATCGTGGGCGTCATGACGAGGAAGGTCATGAAGAGCGCGAGGGAGAAGATCACCTGGCTCGGCGGGAGGTTCTGCGTCCCGAGCGCCTGGCGCAGCAGCGCGAGGACGATGATGATGCGCACGAAGCTCGTGCACATGATGACGATCGCCGGCGCCAGCGAGAGCACCGTGAGCATCACCATCACGTTCAAAGCGCCCGAGAGGCCCAGCTCGGCGCCCGGCAGGGCCTCCGCGGCGTCCTCGAGCATCGACGCGGGGTTGAGGCGGTCCATGGCGTCCGACGGGCTCGCGGCGCCGCCCTGGACCGGCGGGCCCATCGCGTCCTGCGCGGTCGCGGGCGAGGCGAGGAGCAGGAGCGCGAGCAGCCCGAGCAGGCGGATCACGGGGAGCCGCCTCATGGGGCGCTCCCTCTGAGGCGCTCGAGCCGCTCGCCCAGGCGTCGGCGGATGGCGTCGTAGTCGTCCATCTCGGGCATCTCGCTCACTGGCGATTCGAGCACGCGGGCCTCGTAGTCGCGGAGCGCCATCGCGCGCCGGGGAGACATGGGCGTCGAGCCGCCCGCGGTCCCCGCGATCTTCGGGTCGCGCTCGAGCGTGCGGAGCATCGAGCTGAATCGCCTGGAGAGCGAGACGCCCTCGTCGTCGGCGGTCTTGCGGACCACGCTCGCGACCTCGTCGGCGTCGGTCAGCTCCGCGAGGGTCTGGAAGCCCGCGGAGCTCTGCGACAGCAGCAGCACGCGCCGGTCGAGCTGAAGGAGGACGAGCGTCTGTCCCTTGCCCACGGGGTAACGCCCGAGCACGCTCAGGACGCCCGAGGGAGCGCGCCCGCCGGGGCCGAGCGCGCCCGCCACGCCGCCGGCGCGACGCGAGGCCGTCTGGACGAGCGACCGCAGCGCGAAGATGATCGAGAGCACCACCGTGAGCGCGCCGACCGTGCGCACCGCCGGATGATCCGTGAGCGACGCGTCGGTCTCGACGCCCGGCTCGCTCGGCGTCGTGCCCGCGGACGGCGCGGCGCCGAGGGGGAGCGACTCGGTCGGCGAGAGGGCTGGCGCGGAGGCCGCAGCCTCATCCTGATCCGCGACGGTCTCGCTTGCGCCCGCCTCCGGCGCCGGAAGCGCTTCGGCGCGCGGCTCGGCACGGGCGGCGGGGGCCTCGAGCGGCGGGGCCGCCTCGAGCGGGCCCGGCGGGTTGGCCAGCGGCTGGGCTCGCGCGGAGGTCGCCAGGGCCAGCGCGAGAAGCGGGATGGTGAGTCGTCTGAGCATGTCGCCGTCCTGGCGTTTGGTCGGCGCCAATCCTTGGCGCCGCGTCGTCTTGCCTACCCCGCGGCCTCCCGCTGGCTCGGGACGATGTCGTTGATGCGCACGCAGAAGTTGTCGTTGAGGATGAGGACCTCGCCGCGAGCGACGAGGCGCTGGTTGACGTAGACGTCGACGGGGTCGCCCGCGAGCTTGTCGAGCTCGACGACCGCGCCCTCGGAGAGCTTGAGCACGTCCTCGACGAACATGCGGGTGCGGCCCAGCTCGATCTTGACGTCGAGGTTGACGTCGGAGAGCAGGTCGATGCCCTCGGGGGCGCCCTCGAGCGCGGCGGCCTTGAACGCGGGCATGGAGAGCGGGGCAGCGCCCTGGCCCGCCATCATCGCGGCCATGGCGGCGTCCGCCTCGTCGGAGGCTGCCGTCGCCCCGGCGTCCGCCTGCCCGGCGTTGATCTGGCTCACGGCCTCCTGCGCCGCGCGGAGGGCGTCCGCGGCGAGATCCTCGGCGGCGGTGCGACCGCCCGTCGCTTCGGCGGCGCCGTCCGCGTCCGCGTCCGGGTCGGGGCGTTCGGACGGCGCCTGATCCTCGGGCGACGTCTCGGCGTCGTTCGGCTCGTTCTTTTCGGGGTCGTTTTCGGCCATGGCGCGCTCCGGCTGGCGTCGCTTCGGTGCATCGACCGCCGGGCTCAAGGACCGATAGTTTTTGCCGGGCGTCGGCGCCTTCTGCGCTCCCCGACGTGTCGCGGGGGCGGGTCGCGAGCTAGAAGTCGGCCGGGAATCCGGTGCACTTGGGGATCAGGACGCGCTCGACCCGCGGCTCGCCCTCGGCGTCGAAGCCGAAGACGTCGCGCAGGTATTGCTCGATCTGGCGATTGAGCGTGTCGAGGTTGGGCTCGGTCAGGTGCTTGTGGTGGCTCGTGCGGACGATCTGGGCAACGCCCGTCTTGATCTCGGCGCTTCGTTCCTCGAGGACGCGCTGGACGTAGTCGAGGTTCTTCTGGCGCACCTGCATCTGGACCTCGGTCTCCCAGAGCCAGACGCGGCCGGTCTGGTGGTTGGGGAACCGGTCGTCGACGATGAGCACCTCGCGGATCTGCTCGAGCTCGTCGGCGGGGCTCTCGGCGATGCCCTCGGCCTTCACCTCGGGCGGCCCCCCCACCATGTTGAGCACGAGGAAGACCGCCGCGGCCTCGGCGATCATCAGTCCGAGAATCATCACGATCATCTTGACCGAGAGCTTCTTCTTGGGCTCGCTCGCGGGGGCCTTCTCGGCGTCCTTCTCGGCCATCGTGGCGCTCCTGGGGAGGTGGCCTCACCCGCCGCGGGCGAGGTCTTCCGACGCGTAGTTCGGGTCGGGATGGAACTCATCGACCATCGCCTCGGTCATGATGATCTCGACCCGGCGGTTGGTGGCCTGATCCTGCGGGCTGGTCACGCGCGGGACGAGGGGCTCGGTGTCGCCGCGCGACTCGACGATGAGCCCGATGGGGTCGAGCCCCCCCTCCTCGACGAGGAAGGCGTACACGGCCTTGGCCCGGGCGTAGGCGAGGTCGGTCAGGTCCGCGTAGGGCGACGCCGGGGAGAGCACCTTGCTCGCCGCGTGCCCGCGGATGGCGATCTTGTTGTTCCGCCCGCGGAGCAGCCGGGCGACCTTGCGCAGCTCCTCCTTGGCGCCCTCGAGGAGCACCGCGCTCTCGGGCTCGAAGCTCAGGGCGCCGCCGATCGTGAACTTGAGCCCGTCGTGAACGCGCTTGACCTTCGTGTGCTTGCCCTCGACGGCCTCCACGGGCGACTCCGAGATGCGGTGCTCGCTTGACTGCTGGCTCGCGACCTCCTCGAGCGCCTGGATCATCGAGCGCAGCGGGGGATCGTCGGTCGGCAGCACGCCCACGCCGCCCGAGTAGCCGAAGGCTTCCTTCACCGCGGTGATGACGCGCTGGTACTCGTGCGGGCGCTTGAGCTCGGAGAACGAGACGATGAGGATGAAGAACGTCAGCAGCAGCGACATCATGTCGCCGAAGGTGACGACCCACTCGGGGATGCCGCCGCCCTGGTCCTTGCACCGCTTGCACTTCTTGCCTGGCATGCGCGGCTCCCGGCGGGGGTCAGGCGGCGGCCGCCAGGTCGTCCTCGCCCGAGGTGCGGTGACGCGGGGCGATGAAGGTCCGGAGCTTCTGCTCGACGACGCGCGGGTTGTCGCCCGCCTGGATGCTCATGACCCCCCGGATGATGACGCTCTTGACGAGCACCTCCTCCTCGCTCTTGAGCGCGAGCTTGTCGGCGAGCGGGAGGCAGAAGACGTTGGCGATGATGGCGCCGTAGAGCGTGGTGAGCAGCGCGACGGCCATGCCCGCGCCGATGCCGGAGGGGTCTTCCATGTTTCCGAGCATGGAGACGAGGCCGATGAGCGTCCCGATCATGCCGAAGGCGGGGGCGAATCGCCCCGCGGCGTCGAGGATCTTCTTGCTCGCGGAGTGGCGGTCCATGAGGTTCTCGAGGTCCGCTTCCATGATCTGCTCGATGAGCTCGGGGTCGGTGCCGTCGACGGCCATCTGGATGCCCTGGACGATGAACGGGTCGTTCATGTCCTCCATGTGGTTCTCGAGCGAGAGGATGCCGTCGCGGCGGGCGATCTCGGCGAACCCGACGAGCTGGGCGATGAGCTCCTGGATGTTGGGGGTCTTGTCGTCGAGGGTCTTGAGGATGACGGGGACGACGCCCAGGATGCGCTTGAGGGGGAAGGACGTGAAGACGGCGGCGATGGTGCCGATGATCACGACGACCACCGAGACGGGGTCGATGAACATCCCGGGCGAGCCGCCCAGGATCACGGCCCCGAGGACCACGAGGCCGCCAAGAATCAGCCCGATAATGGTCGCGATGTCCACGCCGGCGTCTCCGGGAGCCCGAGGAACGAGTCGATCGCTTGGGCTATCGGAGATCCCGGGGGCGGACTGAAGCGACGGCGACGGATGAACCGTCTCCGCAAGGGCGCCGGGATGAGCGGGTCAGGTCGGCGGGAGCACCGTGCGCAGGCGGCGCCCGTACTCCACCGCCCGGTCCACGACCTCGCGGGCCGTTTCGCGGACCATCACCCGGTCGCCGGTGGTGAGCGTGATGATGGTGTCCGGCGTCTCCTCGACGGTGCGGATCTTCTCCGCGTTGAGGATGAAGCGGGCGCCGCTCAGCTTGGTCAGGGCGATCATCGCGCGTTCTCCGGCGCGTCGTCACTCACCGGACGAGCTGGGTGAGCTGCTGGAGGAGCTGGTCGCTCGTGGTGATGACGCGCGACGAGGCGGAGTAGCCGGTCGTCGTGAGGATCATGTTGGTGAACTCGTTCGCGAGGTCGACGTTCGATCCTTCGAGCGCCCGCTCGACCACCGAGCCCGTTCCGAACTGGCCGGCGCTCGTAACGATGGGCGTCCCGGAGTTGGACCCGACGGAGAAGAGGGAGTCCCCGGTCTCGACGAGGCCGGCGGGGTTCGTGAAGTTCGCGACCGCGACCTGTCCGATGGTGCGCGTCAGCCCGTTGGTGAAGGCGCCCGTGATGACGCCGTTGCGGCCGACGTTGAAGTTGTCGAGGACGCCGAAGGGAATGCCGTCCTGCTCGTTGGAGGCCAGGAGGGAGTCGGCGTCGTCCTGGGCGTCCATGAGCGCCGTGAGGCTCCCGCGGTCGGAGTCGAAGATGAGGTTGAACGTGAGCGGGTCGTCGGACCCCAGGTTGTCGCGCTGGATGGTCACCGAGACGGGCGCCGTCGTGACGATCTGCCCGTTGGAGTCGAAGTCGATGGTGCCGGCGGCGACGGCGAAGTCCGGCGGGACGACGGCGCTGGCGGCGTCGGCGTTCTCGGGCGTCTCGACGATGTAGCGCCAGCTCGTGGGCCCGTCGGTCGTCGCGCTCGTGAGGGTCATGGTCAGCACGACGTCCAGCGGGTTCCCGAGCGAGTCGTAGACCGTGAAGCGCGTCGCGGCGCTCTCGCCGTCGGCGGCGCGGCTCTGCGTCAGGCCGCGGTAATCGGTGCTCACGACCGCGTCGGTGGAGTCGACGATGTCGAACATGGCGTTGTCGAAGTTGAGCCGGTTGTCCTCGCCGAGGTTGCCGAGGATCGAGAGCTCGCCCGTCGCGGGGTCGTAGCTGGCGCCCATGGTGGCGGGCGGGGCGAGCGGGTTGGCCTCCGTCTCGTCGAGCCCGAGGGCGTTGTTGATGAACGTGACGAAGTCGTTCATCGTCGTCGTGGCGTCGATCGTGAGCGTGGCGTCGGGGAGCGTGCGCGAGCCCTTCATGACGCCCGAGAGCGTGAACTCGTAGGGCACGTTGCCGCCGGCGGGGAACAGCGCCGCGCCCGGCGCGCCCGATGGGTCCTGCAGGTTGTCGATGAGCGTCGTGGCGCCGGCGAGGAAGCCGCCGCCGACATCCGCAAAGACGTCGTCGAACACGAAGGCGTCGCCCTGCGTCGCGATGTTGTCGACGTTCGCGAGCAGGTTGCCCTGGAAGAAGACGTTGCTCGTGGCGCGGGTGATCGAGAGGGCGCCGAGGGGGATGGACAGGTCCGTCAGCTGGCCCTCGATGATGTTGAAGTTCTCATCGACGGCGTAACCCTGGACGCGGTCGCCCGCGAGGTTGGTGAGCTGGCGCTCGGAGTTGAGCTGGAACTCGCCGGCGCGGGTGTAGAGCTGACGGCCCGCACGATCGACGATGAAGTAGCCCTCGCCGTCGAGCGCGAGATCGGTCGGGCGACCCGTGGGGTTGATGGGCCCGACGTTGAGATCGCGCTGCGTGCCCGCCACGCGGACGCCGAGCCCGACCTGGAACGGGTTGGTCCCGCCGTTGGTGGCCGAAGGCCCGGAGCCGAGGCCGAAGTTGCGCAGGAGCGTGGTCGAGAAGTTGATGCGGGTGGACTTGTAGGCGGTGGTCGAGGAGTTCGAGATGTTGTTGCCGATGACCTCGAGACGCCGGGTGTTGGCGGTCAGGCCAGAAAGCCCGGTCAGAAGCGCTGAAGTGGAACCCATTCGTCGATCTCCTCTGGTGTCGGCTTCAGGTCTCGGCCGGGGCTGGTGAACCCGCGAGCGTGCGCCAGAGCGACGCGCTCGCGATGCGCCCCGGCGGGCCGATCGTCCCGGAGCCCCTCCGCAAGGCGGGCGCCACGCCCTCGGCTCGCGCCCCGGTCTCTCCGCCCTCGCTCTCGCGCGGGATCAGCACGACCACCGCGTCGATCCCGGTGACGATCTCCGCCCGCTCCTCGCCCGCGTCGCGCAAAGGTCGCTCCCACGACGCCTCCCGCGCGGGCACGTCGATGCGCACCTGCGCGTCCGGGAGGATCGCGAGCAAGGAACCCGCGCCGGCCGCCTCGGCGGCGTCGGCCGCGCGGTCCAGCTCCCGCCGCGTCTCCTCGTCGACCTCGAGACCGAGGGGATCCGGGATCCGCACCGAGCGCCCCGAGGAGAGCGCGCCCGAGCGCGCGCCGTCGAGCAGACGCGCGAACGCGATCGCGTCCGACCACGAAGCCTCGTCGTCCCCGACCGGGCGCACGCCGGCCCCGAGCCGCCGGAGCAGCTCGCCCGCGCGATCCGTTCTCACCTACGCGTCCCCGCCGTCGCCCGAGGGCGAGCCGAAGGCGTCGGGATCGACGAACTCCTGCACGAGACTCAGCGGCACGCGCGAGTTGTTGTGCAGGTTCAGCACCGGGCCGTCGGTCGTGACGCTGACGGAGAGCACGAGGCCCTCGGTCTCGAGTCCGGCTTCGGACTGCCCGACGACGTAGCTCCCGACGAGATTCCCCGCCGAGGCGATCTCGGAGCGCGAGACGATGCGCTCGAGCTGCTCGGAGAGGTTCACGTCGGCCTCGATCGAGCGGATCTGCCCGATCTGGTTGATGAGGTCCTTCGTCTCGTTCGGCGCGAGCGGGTCCTGGTTGGTCAGCTCGCTGAACATGAGTTCGAGAAAATCCTCGCTCGTGAACGCGTCGAACGCGTTGTTGACGCGCACGGGAGCGGGCGTTGTTCCGAAGCCGCCGATCGCCGACATGTCTCAGTCCTCTCTTCTATGCGGTGGCGTCGAGCGCGAGTCTCCACTGGCGCCCGAACCACGTCTCGCCCTGATGGCCGCGCTGGTCGCGCGGCTCGTCGTCGCGCTCGCGGTGGTGATGATGCTGCTCGCCCCGGCCCTTGCTGCGTCCGTCGCCGGGCTCGCCGTCACGACGCGAGGCGTGGCCGTCGGCTCGCGATTCGGGCGCGTCGCCGGCGGCGCTCGGTCCGGAGACCGCCAGACGGTCGACCTTCAGGCCGCGCGACTCGAGGGATTCGCGGAGCGAGTCGAGGTTGTTCTGGATCAGGCGCGAGGCCTGCGCGTCGCTCGCGACGAAGCTCGCGCTGACCGATCCCTGCGCCACGTGCATCGCGATCCGAAGCGACCCGAGACCCTCGGGCGAGAGACGGAT
>Ga0208218_1000477_pt1 | contig 19466 bp, 15 predicted proteins | sample HotLakmasection3_FD_184726 | JGI IMG/M metagenome (GOLD analysis project Ga0208218, IMG submission 184726) | Hypersaline microbial mat communities from Hot Lake, Washington, USA - Section #3 (SPAdes) | ecosystem: Environmental > Aquatic > Non-marine Saline and Alkaline > Hypersaline > Microbial... | reverse complement strand
CAGGCGGAGCTTGGGCGTGATATTGCGGCGGAAGCCGCGGAGCGGATGCACGCGGCGGGATCTGAAGCTCCGGCGGCGGCGGCGTGCGATCCGCGGCTGTGGGCGGCGGCGGTCGAGGCGCTGGTCGAGCGATCTCCGGCGGCGGCGGTGTGGCTCGCGGAGGATGAGCGTGTGTCGGCTCACGTGGGGACGGATGAGGCGTCCTGGCGGGTGCTGACGGCGGCGGCGGAGGCGGCGCGGGCGAGGACGGCGCGGGAGGAGGCGTCGGAGGAACCGGCGCAGATCGAGGAACCGCCCGGATCGGCAGAGCCCGGACCACCCCCCTCATCTGGCGACGGAAGTTGAACGCTTGAAGGGACTTTATGCCTGGCGCCCCCCAGTTATCGGGGTCTTCGAAAGACGCGGAGATGTCCCGGCATCCGATAATAAGCGGGAGCTAAGTGGTTTCCGGCGATTGACCTGTACATTTTTTGCGCAGAATCATCTTGCGTGGGATCGATCGTGAGGTCATAGTTAACGATAGTTGTCGAGGGCGTTACGCCCACTTCGCGCGGGCTTTGACCGCGCACACGCTGGTGGAATCGGTCCGATGCGCTGCCGAGCGGCGTTTCCCGGCGGATCCGGCAAGCCATCGTGGTTCGTAGGCGGCTTTGAAAGGAGCGCCGGAGCACCGTGATTTCGGTGACGCGCCAGGTCTGCCTGCCTTTGACTTCCGCTCTGAAGCGAGCGGTTCGTCACTCGACCCCCTCGTTTTTTCATGCCGCGCTCGGCCGTGTTCTCGGGCTTTCCGTTGAACAGGGACGGGCGTGGTCAGTGGTTCCGTCCGGCGGCGCGGTCGCCGGCACGGCGTTTTCCGGCGGCGCGAGCCGTCGTCATCGTTCGGTTCGGACGGGCGTTGGCCCGTCCAGGTGAGGAGATTCTCTCATGAAGATCAGGATGCTTGTGGGAGCCTGTGGTCTGGCTCTCGCGGGTTCCGCCTTCGGTGTGCTCGAGAACAAGAGCACTCCCGATTTCCGGAACCAACTCGAGAAGTTGGACGTTCGCGTCGGCCACGAGCTGACGGGCAACGAGCGTCGTGACACCGAGGGCGGCACGCCCTTTGGCCGCTCGCTCGCCAGCGGCGCGGCTCGCGGCCCGGCGTTCGTGTTTCGCGACACCTACGACGGCCTGGACGCTGACCAGCTGCCGCCGCAGGACGGTCCTGGCCAGTACATCCGCGTTCAGGGGTTCCTGAACCCGGCGCAGTACCAGGGCGATTTCTCCCTGGACAACCAGCTCAACCCTGACAACCAGGGGTGGGGCTCGGACGACTCCCCGAACGCGGGCATCTCCGATCAGTCGACCGCCATGAGCAACATGGACGGCGACCCGTCGAACGGCGAGTACGTCGGCCCGGCGGCTGGTCCGGACCCGATGAACATGCGCGGCGGTCTGTTCCACGTGCAGCGCGCGTCGATCGCTGAGGAAACGGCGATCGATCCGGGCTTCATCGGCACGTGGAAGGACGTGTTCACGAACCTCTACACGGGCACGCCCTCGCAGCCGCTGTTCGTGGAGATGGACATCTACAAGAACACGCACCGCGAGTTCCAGCGCGTTCAGTTCCAGTCCTTCGGCGAGGGCTCGAACATCCAGGTGATGCAGACCGGCGGCACGACCGGCGGCGGCTTCGACGGCTTCTCGACGCAGTTCGGCGACCCCGACCTGATCGAGGGCTGGCTGGCGCTCGCCCGCGACCCGGACGATCCGACGACGGCTCCGCTCGTCTACGGTCAGCACATCATCCCGGAGAACGGGTGGTACACGGTCGGCTGGCTGACCGACAGCACCAACTACCAGGCGGTGTTCATCCGTGACAGCAGCACGACGGCTGACACGGACATGAACGGCACGCCTGACTTCGTGATGCCCATCAACACGATGACGGGCATGCGGATGTTCACCGAGCTCGGCTACGGTCTCGAGGAGGGCTGGGTGCAGATCGTGCCCGGCACGCAGGACGACCCCATGACGCCCGAGATCGAGGGCGTGGGCGTGGCCCGCGACTTCCAGGGCGAGCCGGTCTCCGGCGTCATCGACGACGGCAGCGGCAACACGGTGGGCGAGATCGTCTTCGGCATCTCTCTCGACTTCTACCGCATCTGGCGCGGCGATGACGAGAGCGAGGCGACGGTGACGGACTGGTGGCACGATGACTTCCGCATCCGCGGCATTCAGTTCGTGCAGCCGGATCCGATCCCGACGTACCGGATCCCCTACTTCGACGACCTCGAGCGCTGGAACCTGGGCCGCATGGCGCTCCAGGGCGGCCGCTGGGCGGAGCTTCCGGGCGCCCGCATCACGGTGTCCGACGCTCAGAACAGCACGCTTCCGGGCGAGGCGACGGTGTCGACTCCCCCGACGCAGTCGCTGCTGTGGCAGAACCGTCGCCTGAACAACATCTTCCAGGGCCGCGAGTTCGAGACCGCCCTGCCCACGGTGCCCCGCGTTCGCGGCGAGGTCGGCGACCCGGCGGTCATCGAGGTCGACATGCGGGTCCCGAGCCCGTTCGTGACGATGATGATCCGTCCGATCGACCAGTCGCAGGCGGTTTCGGACACGGCTGAGTTCCTCGGCCAGTTCCTGACCTCCGCGACGGACGCGAACCTGATCCCCGATGGTCAGGCGTACGTGCGTCAGCGCAAGCCGCTCGGCACGGACGTCGCCAACGGCGAGTTCGACGAGACCCTGGCTCCGGTTCCGGTCTCCGGTCCGAACCTGGTCCCGGCTGAAGAGGCGGACATCAACACCGAGTTCATCAACGTCGAGGCGAACCCCTCCGGCGCCGGCAGCTTCAACACGCCGGTGAACTCGTTCTTCACGGTCCGCTTCGAGGTTGAGCCCGATCCCATGGCGCCCGCGGCCAACGGCGACGACGCGATCCTTCGCGTGTTCGTCAACGGGACGGAGCTGTTCCCGAACGGCAACGCGGCGGAGAACTTCACGGCCCGCACGATCACGGCCGACGCCATCTTCTTTGGCTCGGGCAACGACAACGCGGCCGGCTTCTCCAACATCTTCACGGACGACATCTTCTTCGACGGTCCGACGGACTCGCTCCGCCTGGTCGACCCGGCGACGGGCGAGCTGGCCGACGCGCAGTTCGCTGACGACCCGGCGTGGGAGCTTCCCTTCGCCGACGGTCTGGACACCTACCAGAAGGATCGTCCGGTCCCGGGCCAGGGCTTCGTGAACCATCGCCTCGGCTTCATGCCGGTCGGCGATCCGGGCGTGAACCCGATCCCGAACGACTGGGATGAGATCGAGTTCGTGGAAGGCGCCCAGAGCCTGACCCCGGGCGTGACCGAGGTCGTGGCGTACACGATCGAATCGATCGATCAGGGCGCCGGCCTTCCGTTCACGGTCGGCGACACCGTCGCGGTGAGCCTGGAGAACGTGTTCTCCGAGTACGACCCGGATGACAACATCTACGGTCGCATCAACGACGGCGAGAACGATCCGACCGAGTGGTACATCCTCGACTCGCTCAACGGCAGCGAGATCGCTCGCGGCACGTGGTTCCTGGCGTTCGAGAACACCGATGGTCGTCCGAACGGCGTCGACGTCTACGACGCGTCGTGGATCGACTTCGGCGCTCAGTTCAGCTACCGCGTCGACCCGCGCTTCACCGGCGCCTCTTCCGAGGCCCTGTTCGTGGACGCGGCGGCTGAGGGCGTGGACGTGGCTCGCGGTTCCCGCGGCGACGTGGCGCGTCTGCTCGTCACGGGCAACGTGAACTTCGACGAGCCGAACCAGGTCCTGCGTCAGAACGCCATCGGGATGTTCAGCATCCTGATGCCGGTCGCGCAGACCGAGGGTTCGGGCGACGAGGCCGTCATGACCTACGAGGTCTACGTCGGCCAGGATCGCTTCGAGACCGGCTTCTGGGCGGTCATGCCCGGCGCCACGATCGATGGCGGCGAGATCACCGCGCTCGGCTTCGGCGGCAAGGGTTACGTGTCGGGCAACGACGTCAACGGGCTGACGCCCTTCCTTGGCGGCGAGAACGGCATCAACACCTTCGCCTTCCGCAAGGCGAACCCGCTCGGCGGCGGCGGCAACCCGCAGTTCATCTGGGAGGACACCGGCGTTCCGGTTCCGACCGAGGAGTGGATCCAGGTTGAGGCTCGGGTCAACAACGACTCCGAGTGGTCGATCTCGGTCAACAACAGCGTGATCGCGACCGGCGTGGCTGGCGACGCCAGCGACCCGTCGGCGAACACGAACAGCTTCGATTCGCTCACGTTCGTGCGTAACCAGTTCGGCGACTTCGACGGCGCCCCGACCTCTGGCGACATCCAGTGGACGGCCCGCGCCTTCGACGCTCCGGCTCCCACCGGCGGCGACATCCCGGACGAGTACCACGGCTACCGGATCGACTTCATCCTCTCGGGCGAGATGAACCTTCCGCAGATCTGGCCCGTCGATCAGCAGACCGGCACGCCGGACGTCGACGGCATGGGCATGCCCATGACCCGTCCGCTCGACCAGGGCGACATCGTCCTGCTCGTGAACGAGGATCCGTCGACCGGCCAGCCGTACGATCAGCAGTTCACCAACTTCCGTTGGGAGCTGCTCGAGGACGACGGCATGGGCGGCTTCAACTCGCTCTCCCGCGGTACGTGGGAAGCGATCGGCCTGCCCGGCGCCGCTGGTCAGGGCACGGGTCAGGAGATCTTTGGCGGCGTCGGGAACGGCAACACGCCTCCCTACAACACCGAGTCTCCGTTCCAGACGATCCTGCTCGGCGACTACGTCGCGGTCCAGGACTCGCAGGTTCTCCCGTCTGACAAGTGGTACGTCGACAACATCACCCTGGACCTCGAGGGCAACAACTGCCCGACGGACCTCACGGGTGACGGCACCGTCGGCGCTGGCGACCTCGCCATCCTGATCGGCAACTGGGGTCAGGTCGGCGTTCCCGGCGACTTCGACGGCGACGGCGTCGACGCTGGCGACCTCGCGCTGCTGATCGGCACGTGGGGCAACTGCCCGTAACCACCTTGCCTCTACGACCGCTACGAAACCTGATCTGACATGATCAACGCCGCGGAGGGAGACCTCCGCGGCGTTCTTCTTTTTGGTCTCGCCGCGGCGGTTGCGGCGGCGCATGAAAACGCCCGCCGGCGTGGGGCCGGCGGGCGTGGGTGAGCGCGAGGCGGGGGTCGGCTCAGGCGTCGTCGAGGAGCTCGACGGACTCGAGCGTTTCGGCCGCGATCATGGCGAGGGAGGCTCCGCCGCCGGTGGAGACGTGGGAGACGCGGTCGGCGATGCCGAAGGCGGCGACGGCGCTGGCGGTGTCGCCGCCTCCGACGATCGTGAGGGCGCCGGCGTCCGTGGCCTTGGCGATGGCGCGGGCGACGGAGCCCGTGCCGACGGCGAAGGGCGGCCACTCGAAGACGCCCATGGGCCCGTTCCAGACGACGGTCCTGGCGTTCTCGATGACGCCGGCGAAGCGGGTCTGGCTTTCGGGGCCGATGTCGAGGCCCATGAAGCCGGGCTCGATCTGGTCCTTGAAGACCTTGACGTCGCCCGAGGAGGAGGCGAACTGGGTGGAGCAGACGTGGTCGATGGGCAGGTGGAGGTCGCAGGACTTGTGGGCGGCGAGCTCGAGCATGCGCTTGGCGTCGGCGACGCGGTCGGCCTCGACGCGGCTGTCGCCGACGTTCTTGCCGAGGGCCTTGAGGAAGGTGTAGGCCATGGCGCCGCCGATGAGGAGGTGGTCGGTGCGGGGGATGAGGTGCTCGACGGCCCCGATCTTGTCGGAGACCTTGGCGCCGCCCAGGACGGCGACGTAGGGGCGCTCGGGGTCGGCCAGCTTGCGAGCGAGGAAGTCGAGTTCCTTCTCGAGAAGGAGTCCGGCGACGCGGGGGCGGCCCTCCATCGCCTGGGGGAGGGCGACCATGGAGGCGTCGTCGCGGTGCGAGGTTCCGAAGGCGTCGTTGACGTAGATCTCGCCCATGCTGGCGAGGGTGGCGGCGAAGGCGGGGTCGCCGTTCTTCTCGCCCTTGCTGAAGCGGAGGTTCTCGAGGAGGACCACGTCGCCGTCTTCCATGGCGTCGGCGGCCTTCTCGCTCTCGCTCGAGGCGGGGTTCTCCGAGGGGACGGTCACGGGGCGACCGAGCAGCTCGCTCAGCCGCTCGGCGACGGGCCTGAGCGAGTGCTTGGCCTCGAAGCCCTCGCCCTCGGGTCTTCCGAGGTGGCTCATGAGGATGAGTCGGCCGCCGCGGTCGATGACGCTCCTGATGGAGGGGAGCGCGGCCTTGATGCGGGTGTCGTCGGTGATCCTGCCGTTGTCGATCGGGACGTTGAAGTCGACGCGCATGAGCACGCGCTTGTGCTTGACGTCGACCTGCTCGATGGTTCGCTTTGCCACTGGCGTCTCCTTCGTTGGGCGGCCATGCTAGCGGTTGTGCGCGGGGAGATGAACCGGCGGGACATGAGGAGGGCGCGGCGGGCGTGAGGCGGTTCCCGGTGATCATCGGCCCCACGGCGAGCGGGAAGACGGCGCTGGCGGTGGAGACGGCGCTGGCGCTGCGGGCGCGGGGCGTGCCGGCGGAGGTGATCAGCGCGGACTCGGTTCAGGTGTACCGGGGGCTCGACGTGGGCTCGGCGAAGCCGACGGCGGAGGAGCGGCGTGGCGTGGCGCACCGGCTGATCGACGTGCGCGATCCTCGTGAGCGGTATTCGGTCAAGGACTGGCTCGAGGACGCGGAGGCGGCGATCGGCGCGGTTCGGGGGGGCGGGGGCGTGCCGATCGTGGCGGGCGGGACGCACCTCTACATCAAGGCGCTGCTGGAGGGGCTGTTTGAGGGTCCGGAGCCTGACGAGGCGCTGCGGGCGGAGCTGCGGGCGACGGACCCGCGGGCGCTGCGGGAGGAGCTTGAGCGGGTGGATCCGGCGGCGGCGGGTCGGATCCATCCGGCGGACGTTCGGCGGACGGTGCGGGCGCTTGAGGTTCACCGGCTGACGGGGCGGACGATCACGGAGCACCAGACGCAGTGGGACCGGGGGCGGCGGGCGGACGCGGTGGTGGTCGCGGTTCGGTGGCCGACGGCGGCGCTGAACCGCCGGATCAACGCGCGGGTGCGGGGGATGATGGAGGCTGGTTTTCTCGAGGAGGTTCGGGCGCTCGAGGCGGCGGGGGCGCTTGGGCCTCAGGCGGGGGAGGCGCTTGGGTACAAGCAGCTCGCGGCGCACCTGCGAGGGGCGTGCGCGCTCGGGGAGGCGGTGGAGCGGATCAAGATCGAGACCCGACGCTTCGCCAAGAATCAGCGGACGTGGATCCGGCGACTGGGGGCGGCGGCGGAGGGGGCGGATGAAAAAAATGGTTCGCGGACGGGCGCGGGAGGGCCGCTCCTGCTCGACGGGGAGTCGCTGGCGACGGCTGAAGGGATGCAACTCGCTGTACGTCAATTGGTTGCGATGATTCTCAACGAGGGGTGATGGCGACCCCCGGGGCGGGCCGATCGAGAGTGCTCGCGGGGGGCGCGGCCCGGGGGCTCGTCGTCGGTCGGCTTGACAAGCGGCGCAGGACGCGCTTTCCTCCCGCGGACCTGACGGCCGGAGGCCTCGTGCGGAGGTCGCGGCGGCGGGTCACCATCTGAGCCCTCGGGGCTCGCGCAGGGACGCATGGCGAAGAAGAAGACGAGCGGCACGAAGAAGGGCGCGAGCACGGGTCGGGCGTCCTCGAAGGCGCCTTCCAAGAAGGCTTCGGGCCAGAAGACGTCGGGGAAGACGTCGACGGCGCGCCAGGGCGGGGGCGGTCGTCGGGGTCGGCGTTCGGAGCCGATCGACGCTGCGGGCAAGCAGCTGGTGATCGTGGAGTCGCCGGCCAAGGCGCGGACGATCAACCGGTACCTGGGGTCCGACTTTGCGGTGGCGGCGTCGGTCGGGCACGTTCGCGATCTTCCGGCGAAGGCGAAGAAGGGTTCGAAGGCGCCGGTGCCGGGGGTGGATCTCGAGAAGGATTTCGAGCCGACGTACGAGGTGCTCCCCGACAAGAAGTCGATCGTGAGCGAGCTGAAGCGGGCGGCGAAGCAGGCGAAGGACGTGTGGTTCGCGACCGATCTCGATCGGGAGGGCGAGGCGATCGCGTGGCATCTGGCGGAGGAACTCGGGGTCGATCCGTCTCGGGCGAAGCGGGTGGTGTTCAACGCGATCACGAAGGCGGAGATCGAGCGGGCGTTTGCGAACCCGCACACGATCGATCAGGCGAAGGTGAACGCGCAGCAGGCGCGGCGGGTGCTCGACCGGATCGTGGGGTATCGGGTGTCGCCGCTGCTGTGGAAGAAGGTGGCGCGGGGCCTGAGCGCCGGGCGCGTGCAGTCGGTGGCGGTGCGTCTGGTGGTGGAGCGCGAGCGGGAGATCAGGGCGTTCGTGCCGGACGAGTACTGGAAGATCAGCGCGGGCTTCGCGCTGTCCGAGACGTCGGCGAGGGGTCTGGCGCCGAAGTGGCGTGCGCTGCTCGAGTCGAAGGACGAGAAGGGCAAGGGCCCGACGCAGAAGGCGCAGAACGCGTGGCTCGCGGACGCGGGCGCGGTTCGGGCGGAGCTGGTGGAGGCGGGCGGGGAGTCGCTGTCGCTCGGCGCGGAGGGGAAGACGAAGGGCGGCGAGCCGGCGGAGCCGACGGACCTTTATAAGGATGCGGCGCGGATCGCGGAGCTGGCGGGTCTGACCGACGCGCGGTTCGATCTGACGGACGACGCGGAGGCGAAGGGGCCGGCGCGTCGCGTCGTGCGGGTGACGGGCGGGGTTGATCCGTCGGTTCCGTATGCGGTCCGGAGCATCGAGACGAAGCGGACGACGTCTCGGCCCTCGGCGCCCTTCATCACGAGCACGCTTCAGCAGGCGGCCTCGAGCCGGCTTGGGTTCGGCGCGCAGCGGACGATGCGCGCGGCGCAGCAGCTCTACGAGGGCGTGGAGATCCGCGGCGAGGGCTCGGTCGGCCTGATCACGTACATGCGAACGGACTCGACGCACCTGGCGAAGGACGCGATCGACGCGTGCCGTGGGTACATCCGGGGTCGTTTCGGCGACGCGTACCTGCCGGAGAAGGCGAACGTGTACGGCTCCTCGAACAAGGCGGCGCAGGAGGCGCACGAGGCGATCCGGCCGGCGTCGCTCGACTACCCGCCGGACCGGGTGGCGGGCGCTCTTCGTCCTGACCAGCTCAAGCTGTACCGGCTGATCTGGGAGCGGTTCGTGGCGTGCCAGATGACGGCGGCGAAGTGGGACTCGACGACGATCCTGATCGAGGGCGGTCGGGATCCGAAGACGCCGCTGACGTTCAAGGCGACGGGTCGGACGCTTGTTTTCGACGGGTTCTACCGGGTGGCGGGCGTGCCGACGGCGTCGGACGAGCAGACGCTTCCGGAGCTTTCCGAGCGGCAGGCGCTGTCGCCGTTCTTCGTCGAGCCCGAGCAGCGGTTCACGAGCCCGCCCGCGCGGTACTCGGAGGCGTCGCTCATCAAGAAGCTCGAGAGCGAGGGGATCGGTCGGCCCTCGACGTACGCGTCGATCATCCAGGTGATCGAGGACCGGAACTACGTGGAGCAGATCGACCGTCGGTTCTACGCGACGGACCTTGGCGAGGTGGTGACGGACAAGCTGATCGAGGCGTTCCCGCGGATCATGGAGATCGGGTACACGCGGGAGATGGAGGCGGACCTCGACCGCATCGAGGACGAGGCGGCGGACTGGGTGGAGACGCTTCACCGGTTCTACGGACCGTTCGAGGAGGCGCTCGAGAAGGCGCACGAGGAGCTTCAGCACGCGAAGGCGGAGATCCAGCCGGCGCCGGAGGAGTACCGGTGCGAGAAGTGCGGGGCGGGGCTCGTGTACCGGTTCGGGAAGAACGGTCGGTTCCTCTCGTGCGAGCGGTACCCGGACTGCGACTACGCGTGCCCGTGCGACCGCGAGGGCAAGCCGCAGCCGATCGAGCACTCGGACGTGGCGTGCGTGAAGTGCGGGTCTCCGATGATCAAGCGGACGGGCCGGTTCGGGCCGTTCTACGGGTGCTCGGCGTACCCGGCGTGCGACGGGATCCTCAAGTGCGACAAGCAGGGTCGGCCGGTGGCGCCTCAGCCGCCGCCGCTCGAGACGGACCTGCCGTGCCCGAAGTGCGAGTCGCCGCTGAACCTGCGGTCCGGGGCGCGGGGTCCGTGGCTGTCGTGCTCGCGGTTCCCGAAGTGCCGTGGTCGCGGCAAGTGGACGGAGCTGGACGACGAGGCGAAGGCGAAGTGGGAGAAGGCGCTCGCGGAGCACGAGCGGGCGCACCCGATCCCGATCGTGCGGACGCTCGAGGGCGAGGCGCTGACGGACGCGAAGGGCAAGGCGCTTGAGCGCGAGGATTCGGGGGAGGACGACGAGTCGGCGGCGGCGTGAGCCGGCGGTGGAGCGGCGGCTAGCGTGGGCGGGGAGCAGGCGATAGCTTGACCCGCTTGTCGCTCCGGATGCGACGCGCTCGCCCATGCCCGACACGCTGAAAGCGAACCTTCAGAAGCTGGCCGTTCGCCTGGGCTTCCAGCGCGACTGGTATCTGATCGCGCTGGCGGCGGGGATCGGGACGGTGACGGCGTTCGGCGCGATCGGGTTCGTCGAGCTGGTTCACCTGGTGGAGGAGGCGGCGGTGAACCTCGAGCGGTCGCTCCCGTGGTGGACGCTGCCGCTGGCGCCGATGGTCGGGGCGCTGGCGACGGGGCTGCTGGTGTACTTCTTTGCGCGCGAGGCAAAGGGGCACGGGGTTCCCGAGGTGATGGACGCGGTGTACCGGAAGCAGTCGCGGATCCGTCCTCGGGTGGCGGTGGTGAAGTCGCTCGCGTCGGCGTGCACGATCGGCTCGGGCGGATCGGCGGGGGCGGAGGGGCCGATCGTGCAGATCGGCTCGGCGATCGGCTCGGGCGCGGCGCAGCTGCTCCGGGTGAGCCGGGATCAGGCGGGGACGCTGCTCGGGTGCGGGGCGGCGGCGGGGATCGCGTCGGTGTTCAACGCGCCGATCGCGGGGGTGTTCTTCGTGCTCGAGATCCTGCTCCGGGACTTCTCGGTGCGGACGTTCACGCCGGTGGTGGTGGCGAGCGTGTTCTCGACGGCGGTGACGCAGGCGGCGCTCGGGAAGAACACGGCGATCTTCGCGGTGTCGGACGAGCTGGCGGGGTACGTGTTCACGCTGCCGGAGCTGCCGTCGTACGTGGCGCTCGGGCTCGTGTGCGGGGCGGTGGCGGTGGGGTTCATCAAGCTGCTGTACGCGAGCGAGGACCTGGCGGATCGGGCGCCGATCCACCCGATCGTGATGCCGGTGGTGGGCGCGGCGCTGCTTGGCGGTCTTGGGCTTGCGTACCTGTGGATCGAGGGTCTTGCGCACGGGCACGGGGCGATCCCGCCGTTCTTTGGCAACGGGTACCCGGCGATCCGGGCGCTGCTGGATCCCGGGAGCTTCGGGGTGGAGGGGGACGGGTTGGTTCTGGACACGTCGCTCGTGATGCTGGCGGCGCTGGTGGCGTTCAAGGCGTTGGCGACGTGCTTCACGCTCGGCTCGGGCGGATCGGGCGGCGTGTTCGCGCCGTCGCTGTTTCTTGGCGCGGCGGCGGGGGCGAGCTTCGGGGTGGGGGTGGAGCACCTCGGGCTGCTCCCGGAGGGCGGGTCTCCCGCGGCGTACGCGCTCGTCGGGATGGCGGCGGTGGTGGCGGGGACGACGCACGCGCCGCTGACGGCGATCCTGATCATCTTCGAGATCACGCGGGACATCTATGTGCTGCTTCCCATCATGCTCGCGGCGGTGGTGGCGACGGTGACGGCGCAGCTGATGCAGCGGGACTCGATCTACACGCTCAAGCTTCGGCGGCGCGGGGTGCTCGTGGGCTCGAGCCTGGACCTGACGGTGCTTCGGAAGATCCCGGCGCGGGAGGTGCCGCTGGCGCCGCAGGTGAGCGTGCGGCCTGACGACCCGGTGAGCAAGCTTCTCAAGCTCAACCGGGAGTACCAGGTCGCGGACTTCGTGGTGATGGGCGACCACCAGGAGTACCTGGGGATGATCACGTCGCAGGACGTGCGGACGGCGTTTCTCGAGTACGAGGCGATTCCGCTCCTGCTCATCGAGGAGATCATGGTTCGTTCGCTCCCGACGATCACGCCCGAGGAGGGGCTTGACTCGGTGCTCGAGAAGTTCAGCAAGCACGACGTGTCGAGCCTGGCGATGGTCGCGGGCGACGGGACGGAGGCGAAGGTGATGGGGCTGGTGACGCGGGCGCGGCTCATGTCGCGGTATCATCAGGCGCTTCGGGAGTCCTGAGGATCCGAGGAGGCGGCGATGCCCGAGGGGGATCCGGGAGCGCGGCGGCGGTTCACGCGTGCGATGCGCTTGACGCACAACCTCGAGTACAGCCGGACGTACGCCGACGGCGCTCGCCAGCCTGCGGGGCCGCTCGTGGTGTTCGGGCTCTCGTCGGGCCGGGAGCACGCGCGGCTTGGGCTCGCGGTGTCGCGGCGGGTCGGCGGGGCGGTGGCGCGGAACCGGATCAAGCGGCGGCTGCGGGAGGCGTTCCGCCTGAGCCGGGCGGAGATGCCGGCGATCGACCTGGTGGTGCGGGTGCGGCCGCACCGGGCGCTTGGGGTTGAGGAGTATCGGGAGCGGCTTGTGTGGGCGGCGGGGAAGGTCGCGAAGAAGCTTGAGCGGTCGCGCGATGGCGGGTGAGCGTCGGCCGGGACTGGCGGCGCGGGGGCTGGTGCTGCTGGTGATGGGTTATCGGGCGACGCTTGCGCGGTGGCTCGGCGGGCAGTGCCGATACCACCCCACGTGCAGCGCGTACGCGATCGAGGCGTTGCGAACGCACGGCGCGGTTCGGGGCGGGTGGATGTCGGCGCGGCGGGTGCTGCGGTGTCACCCGTGGGGCGGGTCCGGGTACGACCCGGTTCCGCCCAGACCGGAGTCGCGGCGTCGGAATGCGGAAACGGCGGGGAAGGGCGAGGGCGCGACGCGGAAGTGAGTGTACGCTTACCTCGAAGCGCACTGGCCGCAGTGCGGTTCTGGGAGGGGCTCCATGGCGCGACGGATGCCGGCCGCCGAGCGGCGTCAACAACTGCTTGAGACGGCGGCGAAGCTGTTCGCGGAGCGGGGGTTCGCTCGGACGACGACGTCGGAGCTGGCGCGCGCCGCGGGGGTGACGGAGCCGATCATCTACCGGCACTTTCGGTCGAAGAAGGACCTGTTCATCGCGCTGATCGAGGAGACGGGGGCGGAGACGATCGAGCAGTGGAAGCGGCAGCTCTCTCGGGCGGCGGATCCGGCGGCGCGCCTGAGCGTGCTGATCGGTGCGAACCCGATGGTGGAGCAGCGTGGCGAGGGCGTGTACCGCGTGATCGTGCAGGCGATGACGGAGATCCAGGACGCGGAGATCCTGGAGGCGATCCGCCGGCACATGCAGGCGCTGCACGGTTTCCTGGCGGGGCAGGTCGCGGAGGCGCAGGCGGCGGGGCAGGTGAGCAAGCGGTTCAGCCCGACGATCACGGCGTGGATGCTGATGCATCTTGGTCTTGGGTACGGCGTGCTGGCGCCGATCGGGATGCCGGGGCATGGTCGCGACGAGAGCGGGTACAGCGTCCGCGACGTGATCGAGCAGCTGATGCTCGGCGTTCGGTAGCGGCTACTGGCGGAGCGGGTCGAGCGCCTGGAGCGCGGGCATGAGCTCGAAGTAGGGGCGGATGACCTCGGATCGCGACTCGGCGAAGTCGCGGTAGCTTCCGTCGAAGTGGACGGCGCGGTCGTGGAGCATGATGACGCGCGGCTTGACGCGGGCGAGGAAGTCCTTGTCGTGAGTGATGATGAGGCTCGTGCGGCTCTCGCCGTCGGGCGCGGCCGCCTGGTGCGTCTTGAGGATGAGGTCGTGGATCTGGCTTGCGAGTCGGGGGTCGAGTCCGCTCGTGGGCTCGTCGTAGAAGATGATGTCGGGCTCCATGGCGATGGCGCGGGCGATGGCGACGCGCTTGGCCATGCCTCCCGAGAGTTCGCTCCGCGAGGAGCGGGCGACGCGGTCGGGGTCGTCGAAGCCGACGGCCTGGAGCGAGGATCGGACGCGTCGCCGGATGTCGTCCTCGGCGAGCCCGGTGTTCTGGCGGAGCCAGAGCGCGATGTTGTCGTAGACGGGGCCCGAGTAGAGGGCGTTGCGCTGGAAGACGATCGACCAGTGGAGGCGGATCTGGTCGAGCTCGCGCTCCTCGAGCGTGCCCAGGTCGCGGAGGGGAGCGCCGGGCTCGGAGTGGTTGGCGACGAGGACGCGGCCGCGGGAGGGGCGGAGCAGGCCGGTCATGCAATCGAGGAGGACGGACTTTCCGGAGCCTGACCCCCCCACGACGGCGACGAGCTCGCCTCGTGGGATCTCGAGGTTGATGTCGCGGAGCACCTCGTGGTCGCCGAAGGACTTGCCGAGGTTCTCGAGCTTGATCTCGAGCGGTGGATGATGGGACGTGGGGCTCACGGGTGCGAGTGTAGAGGCTTCGCGAGAGGGTCGTTTGGGGGTACATTGGCCGGGTGATCTACCTCGACAACAACGCGACGACCCGGCCCTCGGCCGCCGCGGCGTCGGCGTGCGCCGAGATGATGAGCGAGAGCTGGGGGAACCCGTCGAGCCTTCACCGGGTTGGGCAGGCGGCGCGGCGGCGGGTGGAGCTGGCGCGTCGGAGCGTGGCGGAGCTGATCGGGGCTTCGCCTCGTGAGTTGATCTTTACCTGCGGCGGGACGGAGTCGATCGACCTGGCGGTGCGGGGGGCGCTGGCGGCGCGGCGGGACCGGACGAAGCGGACGATCGTGACGACGGCGGTCGAGCATGCGGCGGTGACGAAGCTCGCGGCGGCCCTGTGCGAGGAGGAGCATCCGTTCGAGGTTCGGCTGGCGCCGCTGGCGCGCGGCGGGGTGGTGGACGTCGAGGCGCTTGACGGGCTTCTCGATGAGCGCGTGGCGGTCGTGAGCGTGCAGTGGGCGAACAACGAGACGGGGGCGATCCAGCCGGTGGAGTCGGTCGGCGAGCGGTGCCGGGAGCGGGGGATCGTGTTCCACTGCGACGGGACGCAGTGGGTCGGGAAGGCGCCGACGGACGTCAAGAGCTTCCCCGTCGACCTGCTCACCTTCAGCGCGCACAAGTTCCACGGGCCCAAGGGCGCCGGGGCGCTGTACGTGCGGCGGGGCGTGCGGCACGCGCCGATGGTGCACGGCTCGCAGGAGCTGGGGCGTCGCGGCGGGACGGAGAACACGGCGGGGATCGTGGGCATGGGCGTCGCCGCGGAGGAGGCGCGCGCCTGGATGAGCGACCCGAGCCGGGCGGAGGCGATGGCCGCGCTTCGTGATTCCTTCGAGGAGCGGGTGTGCGCGCGGGTGGAGGGCGCGGTCGTCAACCGGCCCGATCCCCCCCACCGGCGGCTGTGGAACACGGCGAACATCGGGTTCGAGCGGCTCGAGGCGGAGGCGCTCTTGATGCTGCTCAGCGAGCAGGGGCTCTGCGCGTCGGCTGGTTCGGCGTGCGCGAGCGGGTCGCTCGAGGGGTCGCCCGTGCTTCTGGCGATGGGCGTCCCGGCGGAGCGGGCGCACGGGTCGATCCGGTTCAGCCTGTCGCGTGAGACGACCGAGGCGGAGATCGACGAGGCAGTGGAGGTGATCGAGGCGAGCGTGGCGCGGCTGCGGGGGTCGAGCTCGGCGGCGCTGCGGTAGGAGAGGGAGGCCTCACCCCGGCGCTCTTCCCGCGGGAGCGGGAGCGTCAGGCGTCGGTGCGGTCGACGAGGCGGTAGGCCTCGCGTTCGCCGCGGCCTCGGACGGGGTAGTCCTTGCGGAGGGGGAAGGCGGGGAAGTCCTTCCAGGTGAGGATGCGGCGGAGGTCGGGGTGGTTCTCGAAGCGGACGCCGAGCATGTCGAAGGCCTCGCGCTCGAGCCATTCGGCGCCGGGCCAGAGCTCGCACATGGAGTCGACCCAGAGGGCGGGGTCTTCCTCGATGCCCTCGGTGGGTCGTGAGGGGTCGAGGCAGACCTTGACGAAGAAGCGGTCGTTGCGTTCGGTGGAGATGAGGTTGTAGACGATGGCGAAGCGGCCGGGGGTGGGCGAGGGGTAGTTGAGGTAGTCGATGGCGACGACGTCGGTGAGCATGTCGAAGCGGCATCGCTCGTCGGTCTTGAGGAAGGTCATGACCGCCTTGAGGTCGCCCTTGCCCACGAGGAGCGTGGGCTGATTGCGGAACTCGGTCCCGGTCAGCTTGGCGCTCGGGAAGCGCTCCTTCACGAAGCCGAAGACGGGGTGGTCGAGGTTGGGCTTGCCGGGGCGGTTGTTGGTCATGTTCGGCATGGGGTGAGTGTAGCCGGTCAGGCGAACCCCGCCGCCGCGAGCTGGGGCCCGGCGTTCGGGGCGACGGCGGCGACGATCGCGTCGTCGCGGGCGTGGTCGCGGGCGAGACGGGCGAGGCTTTCGGCGTTCAGGAGGCCTTCGCCCAGCGGCGCGGGGGCGGGCGGGTCGTCGTGGCGCGCGGGCGGGGCGAGGGAGCGGAGGATGACGAGGTCGGCGAGCGGGGCGGCGAGCTCGAAGAGGCGCGTGAGGTGGTCCTCGGCGTCGGGCAGCATCTCGGCCTCGAAGCAGGCGGCGGGGTCGAAGGCGATGGCGAGGCGCGGATCGTCGCGCTCCTCGAGCAGGGCGCGAGCGGCGACGGCGTCGGACAGGACGTGGCGGGCGTGGGTGCGGAGGAGGAGCGTGGTCCCGGTCTCGCGGCAGCGGTCGAGCGCGGCGTCGAGGTAGCGGGCGAGGGCCTCGCGGCCGGCGGGCATCCAGGTGGCGAAGGAGCGGTCGAAGAGGGACTCGCCGAGGGAGCCGGACCAGGCGACGACGCGCGGGGCGCCGGCGGGGAGGAGGTCGGCGGCGTCGCGCGGGCTCATGGCGAGCGGGTTGTGGGGCGCGACGAGGGCGAGGGTCTCGCCGGCGAGCGAGGCGAGGCGGTCGTCATGAAGGGCGGCGGGGATCATGGCGGAGGCGCTGAGGCGGAGGGTAGCGGGGCTCGGGGCGGAGGAGCGTCCGATAGCCCGCTCGATCGCCGGAGCGGGTGGTCCGGCGTGGTTATCGCGGCGGGCGGGGCGGCGGATGTCCGATCGGTGACGGCTGACGCGAGGCCCGCGCGACGCGGGCGCGGAGAGAGGAGCCGGTGATGGTCGCGACGGCGCAGTTCGAGAACGGGTCGAACGGACAGCTTGCGGTGACGCTTGGTCGGAGCCAGATCATCGATCGGATCCTTGGGTTCAACCCGTCGGCGTCGCTCGAGTTCCTGATGGGGTTCGACGATCGGGCGCTGGCGCTCTACCTCGAGCATCTTCACGCCAAGCTCGAGGCGGGCGACCCGCGGCAGCCGTGGCGGCGGCCGGGGGACACGGCGGCGATCCGGTGGTGCGAGGCTCGGGACGCGGAGTGAGACGGCGGGCGACGCGCGGCGCGGATCGTGGCGACGGGCGCCGGTGGTTCTCCCGCTGGGGGAGGACTACTCGTCGTCGTCGCCGCGGGCGTCGTCGCCGGGGCGGCGCCTGACGTCGAGTTCCTTGACCCTCTGGAGGGCCTCGGCGAGCTGTCGCTTGAGGAGGCGGACGCGGAGGAGGGACTTGACGCGGGTGACGAGCTCGATCTGGTGGACGGGCTTGGTGAGGAAGTCGTCGGCTCCGACGTCGACGGCGCGCTCGACGTCGGAGATCTCGCCCAGGGCGGTGACCATGATGACGGGGATCTCGCGGGTGTCGGGGTCGCTCTTGATCTTCTCGCAGACTTGGTAGCCGGAGAGCTTGGGCATCATGACGTCGAGGAGGACGAGGTCGGGCGGGCGCTTCTCGACCATCTCGACGGCGGCCTGCCCGTCGCGGGCGAGGGCGATCTTGCAGCCGAGCTCCTCGAGGTAGGCCTGGAGCAGTTCGAGGTTCTGCTCGTGGTCGTCGACGAGCAGGACGGTGGCGCCGGCGATGGCCTCGGCGTCGATGTCGGGCAGGTCGTGTGCGGCCTGGGCGTCTGCGGCGGGCATGGTCGGGTCCTCGTTTGGGAGCGGGCATCGTAGGGCGCCGGGGCGCCCGGCGCGGAGGAGGGGGCTACACTGATGACTTCGCCCGAACGAGCCTGAAAGGATGCGTGCGGATGAGCGCTGCGACGAAGACCGCGAGAGAGGCGTGGGAGAACGAGTTCCGCGAGCCGTCGCTCGACGAGCTTCGCGGGATGTTCAACGAGAACGAAGTGCGTCTCTTTGACTCGTGCCTGGAGGGCGCCGAGGCGCTCGGGGGCGTGACGGGGCGGATCAGCTGGGAGGGCGTGCCGTGGCGGTGGTGCGTTCGCTTTGAGCATCCGGAGGCGGGGGAGCAGCCGTTCGCGTATCTGGCGCCGAGCCCGGAGGGTCCGGAGCTGTGCGTGCCTCTGACGAGCGAGTGCGTGGACTCGATCCCGCTTCGGCGTCTGAAGCGGTACGGTCGCGACGCGATCGTGAAGGCGAAGAAGGTGGGCTCGACGCGGTGGCCCTCGTGGACGATCTCGGCGAAGACGGAGCTTGAGGAGCTGCTTGACATCCTGAAGCGCAAGCACCGGTTCCTCACGGCGAAGTGACGCCCGGGCGGCGCCAGCGTCCGGCGCGGTAGACGGTCTCCTCCAGATTGACGTTGTAGTAGGCCGCGGCCTCGGCGAGGGTGAGGTCGCGGAGCGGCTCGACGCCGCGGGCGGCGATCTGCACGGCCCAGTCGTGCTCCTCGCCGAGGAGGAGTCGCTCGGCGCGGAGGTGGGCGACGAGTTCGTTGTCGCTGACGCGGGGGCGCGGGAGGCCCTGGCAGGTGTAGCAGAGGACGTACTCGGTGGAGTCGCGGCTCGATCGGACGACGCGCTCGTTCCTGCATTCGGGGCAGGAGGGCTCGTGGACGATGCGGTGCTCGAGCCCGGCGAGGCCGGCGGGGAGCGCGGCGGCGACGGTCCGGATCGCTTCGCGGACGGCGGGGCGGGCGTAGCGTTCGGCGGCTTCGCGGTTTTCCTCGGCGCGGGCGAGGCCGAGCGTTTCGGCGGCGGCGAGGCGGGCCTCGAAGCTCTCGCGGGGGCCGGCGTTCCAGCGGAGGAGTCCGGCGGAGGCGCCCAGGGCGTCGGCGAGGGCGCGGAGCCAGGCGCGCTGCTCTTCGTCGGGGGAGAGGTCGGCGAGGAGGAGGGCGGCGGAGGCGGGGACGGGGGAGCGGCTCGGGTCGGCGAGGCTCATCGCGAGGAGGGCGAGGCGGCGGGCGAGCTCGAGCGAGGCGCGGGAGTCGGTCTCGTAGGCGAGTTCCTCGGCGAGGCGGAGGTGCTCGGCGGGGTCTGCGGGATCGAGCGATTCGAGGCGGCGCTCGAGGGCGGGGCCGAGGAGCGACTCGGGTGCGGCGGCGAGCGCGAGCGAGGCGAGGAGACCGGCGGGGGTGAGCGGGG
>Ga0208218_1000473_pt1 | contig 19650 bp, 20 predicted proteins | sample HotLakmasection3_FD_184726 | JGI IMG/M metagenome (GOLD analysis project Ga0208218, IMG submission 184726) | Hypersaline microbial mat communities from Hot Lake, Washington, USA - Section #3 (SPAdes) | ecosystem: Environmental > Aquatic > Non-marine Saline and Alkaline > Hypersaline > Microbial... | reverse complement strand
TTTTTTGCCAAGCGCAAGCAGTATCGGGCGATTGCGACCCGCTATGACAAGCTAGCAGAGACATTTCTCTCTGCAATTCACATGGCCGCTGTTGTCATCTGGCTTAATTGATGACACGCCCTAAGGAGCGATCGCCAACTTTCGTTCCAGGTCAAACAAAAAGCCATGGATATATTCCTCCGTCCACTCGGCACCATAAAACCGGGTAAACATTCCACGGGCGGGGTCTTTTTCTGCACGATAGCGAACATAGCGCCGCTGTGCCTGGGCGATCGCCGCCAGCACCATCGGATCTTCCACAGGCTGCGCCTGCTCAACCAGGGTGAGGTAAAGTCGCAAATAGTCCTGAAATGCCTGAAAAACCCGATGTTCCACCTTCTCCGTCTCTTGAGGACGGGTCCACAGGAAAGCTGGAGAGAAAAACGGACGGGACTCTTCCGGTAAGTCGCCCCCCCAGGGCAAATCTGGCTGGTAGCGCTGCCAGAGCGGCATCGCCGGAGCAGCATACTTTGCCTGGTATGCCGGGTCATCCCGAAACAGCGGCTGTAAGTCGAGGGCAATGAGATGCCCCCCCGGCAGCGTCACCAAATCCGCTCCAAAAAAGGGCAAGTCGTAGGTGAGCTGAGGAAAAATGACAAAGTTCAATACCTGTAAAGCGCTGCCTCCCTGCACATGCGCCGCCCGAATTTGCCGCAACTTGGGAGCCTGAAAACCATAGCTTGTCGTCTCTACAGGCTCCGCCCGCTTGCCCTTGCCAGCGATCGCGACCTTCCGCTCAAACCCTGAAGGAATGGGGTAAGGCTCCAGCCCAGGCTGCTCCTTGAGGAGGGCGATCGCCGCCTCCAAAAATGGTTGATAAAGGGTCATAGCGCTTTAGGGGCAAGCTTTAGAATAGGAAAGCCCCCAAAACAAAGGGGCTTGAGAGATGGCGAAGGTTTTGTCAGGCATGACGTAGGGTTGGGAGTTCCGAACCCTGCCCATCAAACCGCCATCGCAACTGGCACCGCATCTTCAAACAGAAACTCGTAGAGAAACCGCTCTGCCCACTCATGACCAAAGTGGCTGCTAAACAACCCAAGTGCCGGATCGCGCTCAGCACTGTACTGGTCATAGTCCTGCTGCGCCTTCATGACGCGCTCAATCGCAGAAGGCTGGGTCAGGGGTTTGGCGGCATCAAGCATCTGCCAGTATAAAGCTAGAAAATCCTGAAAAGCGGGAAACAGTTGCGTGCGAATGGTTTCAACATCCGTTTTGGCAAACAGCAAATAGCGAGAAAAATACTGGTTTGCGTCGTAGAATTTCATCTCCAGGTCTTGGCACAGGTCGGGGTAGCGATCGCGCAATCCCTTCAGCGGAGCCGTGTACTTCTCCAGATACGCCTCATCCCGAAAGAGCGGCTGAAAATCCAGCACAATCAAGTTTTTAACATTCCCAAAAGAGAGAAAGTCCAATCCCAACAGCGGCAGGTCATATTGATAGTTCGGATACATGACGCAGTTAAAAATTTGAGCACTCTTGCCTGCATCAATGGAGGTGTAGCGGATTTTCCGAAGTTCTGGGCAGGAGTAGCACCAACTGCGGATGGTTGCCGGAGACTTGCCGCGATCGCCCACCTTATATTCCAGCCCTTCGGGAATCGGACGACGTTGCAAATCAAACTTCTGATGTAAAGAACGCTCCAAATAGGTCTTGAAGGAAGAATACATAGTTAATAGTTGGGAGAGGACGTGCAGTTTTTTGGAAAAGGGCGTAAAAGCTTATCCAGCTATCTCAGCCCTAGAACGATGCAATATTTCTTCAAAGTTGCAAGCCGGGCATCAGCCATGCCGATCCGTAAAACGCCTTGCCGCCAGTATTCCCAGATATTTAAGAAATGTAACTTCAATCTTGACTTTTTTCTGTCAAGCATGGGGTTTACGCAGTTGAGCGCTTTTTCGGGCGCTCCGCGTCCGAAAAAGCGCTCAACTGCCTGGGTTTTCGCCCGAAGCGCGTAAGTTCTGAAGTAGTGACTGTCAAGTTGAAAAAAAGCTTCTGCAGTTTTCAAAAATTCCAAGTTACTTGGAAGATCAGTATGTTATGCTTGTTAAGCGCAAATTCAAACGCGCATCAATCGACGGGGCGTAGCGCAGCTTGGTAGCGCACCACTTTGGGGTAGTGGGGGTCGTGGGTTCAAATCCCGCCGCTCCGATTGAACAAAAGCCGGACCAGTCAAGAGATTCAAAGATTGCTTCCGATTTTAGTTGGATATATTTGGAGCGATTTTGAGTGATTTAGACCCCTGATAACGTCCATATAACGTCCAAAGATTTTCATTCGAAGTCGGGCATTTCTGGACGGTTAATCATGTGTCCATATCTCTCTATGACCATGCGGGTTGATTTGTGCCCTGCCACATAGGCTGCCTGAAACACGTTGGCACCCTGGTCAATGAGGTGGCTAATGGTTGTGTGTCGAGCCGCATAGGGAACCCGGTGCGGAACACCCGCAGCCTTACACAACGGCTTCCAGACTCTTTGACTAAAGGTATGGTCGTCGATCGGTTTTCCTTTTGGCGATCGGAAGATCAGATCTTCTGGCTGGCTCTGGGGCGATCGCCGTTTTAGGAGCATCTGGAGCAGCGGGTCATTGATATCCAGGATGCGCTCAGTACCATTTTTGGTAGATTTCCTTTGGCGAGCGCCGCCGGATGTTTTGCCATCTGGAGCACGAGACAGGCTTTCGTAGATTTCCACTTGCTTGCGCTCAAAATTGACATGCTTCCAGCGCAGACCAATACCTTCTGAGGGTCGTATTCCTAAAAATAGCAGCGCCATACAGAAGTCATGGTAGTGCTGAAACTTGGGGTTTTCTTTTGCCGTGGCAAGAAGGCGCTTGATCTCCTCAACCGAGAATGGTTTGCGGGCAGGATTGGTTGCCTGGTTTTCCCTCAGCGGCTTAATAGTTTCAAAGGGATTAGCTTCCAGGTGCGATCGCTCGACTGTCCAATCTCCAAACCCTTTGAGCAACTTCAGATTTTGATTTGCGATCAGCGGAGATTGTCGGCTGCGGAGCAGATCAAGGAAGGCTCTTGCTTCCTTTTCTGTCGTAACGTCCTGTCCAAACCGCTTTAGATTAGCAAGCAATGGACGGTACTTCGATGCAATAGTCTGATCGCTTGTCCCCTCCTGATGGCGGAACTCAATAAACGCTTCAAATAGGGCACCCGTTGATAGCGTCTCTGGTTCATCAACCAGCGTCTTGGGCTGATATTTTTCTTTGCTAGGGTCAAACTGCCCCGTCACCATGTCCCATTCAATCTGAGCGGCGACTTGTTTGGCATTGTGCTGGTTGAGTGGCGTATTAAGCCCAACGGACATCCGAAATGGTTGCCCCTGGTATGTCCAGCGCAGTTCCAAATACTTGCCGCCTTTACCTCGGTGACGGACATGCACTGCCCCCTTGGCTTCGCGACTATCTCGCATTTTTGGCATTAAGAGTCTCCTATATACACTCATCATCGGCATCAGCGCCGCTAAATATAGCGATCGCCAATATGCCAATACCTCAGTGTATATAGGAGTCAATACATTTGAACCTATTTATATATTGAGAACTGTGCGACAGGTTCTTGGCAGCCTCATGCATCCCGAACTTTCTGCACATGGAAGGGCAGGTCTACCACTTCGTCTTCGGTCATCTTGCGGGTCCAGGCACCCTGAACAAAGTGGTTCCAGCGGAAGCCTGCGTCTTTCGCCAGTTGGCGATTGTCGTAGCCCACCAGTGCCTTATAAATCGCCCGTGGGCGGAGGGCATGGGCAATCATTTCTGGCAAATCTTCCATGCGGTCGAAGAAGGCGGAGATGAGCTGGCAGTCGGCTAAGGCACGGTGAGCCAAACCTACACCGATGCCATGCGCCAGGGCGAGGCTGACGAGGGCTTCGCTGGGGCGGGTCTGGTGGGGCCAAGTGAAGTCGGTGGCGGTGCAAAGCCAGCGGAGGGGAATGCCATCCTTCTCCAGCATGGGGAGGCAGCCCTGCCCGAACCATTGGGCATCGAACTCGGCATTGTGAGCGATCGCATAGTCAGATTGCTGCACCATCTCCCAGAAGGTCTGGAGGGCAAAGGATTGGAGTCGGGGGGCGATCGCAGGCAGCACCGCAGCAGGAATGCGATTGATGTGCTCGGCTGAGTTATCGGGGGCAGCAAGGAGGGTAGCAATATGGTGCAGGGATGTCTGGTGCTCAACAGAGTAGAGGATGGCTCCAAGTTCGATGGCGCAGCCTGTTTGGGGGTCGAGAGCAGTGGTTTCGGTGTCGATGATGAGCAGGTTCATGATAGCGACTGGAGTTGACGACGTCTGGAGTAGAAACGAAATACTGATCAGTATATATGCACTATTCAATTCAGATCGTCTAAAAAATTATTGCTCAGGCTTCGTGTTGAATCCCCCTGATAAGCAGGCAAGACTGACAGGGTACTGCCCTTGGTTCAACAACATAGATCTTTACGCCAGCAGGGAAAATGACATTGGAATCTGGGACATAGAGATCTCCAGTCCAGCCTGTACCTATTGCTTTGACCCTTCCTGGATTTCGTCCTGCTCTGAGTTGTATGACCACTGCTTCGATTGAAGTTGGACAGAGCAGCCTCATAGTTCTTCATCAACCCATAAGTCGCACCTCGACGGGCGATCGCCACCCGCAAGCCCCAATTCCTCAATCTCTACATTGGTCTCTGTACAGCCGGAGAACACTTTTTGGAGTATCGGGAACTGGTTCGGAACTGCCTGACCCAACAACTAGGATTCGATCCACTCCAAACTTCTGCGGTGCCACCCGACAGGGAACTGCCTAGAGTAATGGTCAATAAAAATCTGGCGCAAAAAACTGTTCGTTCCGGGGAGGACGTATGTAGTCATCCCCCGATTGACGCGGCGGCAGTTCCAACGGTTCAGGGGTCATATCTACATAGGGAACTTTACTCAGAATGTGGCGAATACAGTTCAACCGGGCACGTTTTTTGTCATCAGCTTCAACGGTAAACCAGGGCGCTTCGGGAATATTTGTGTGGGCAAACATCAGGTCTTTGGCTTTGGAGTATTCAACCCAGCGATCGCGCGACTCCAAATCCATTGGGCTGAGCTTCCAGCGCCGCGCCGGATCCGTCATCCGGGACTGGAAGCGCCGCTCCTGCTCCTCATCGCTAACGGAGAACCAATACTTCAGTAAAATGATGCCCGATCGCACCAGCATCTGCTCAAACTCCGGGCAGGTCTGCAAAAACTCCTTGTGCTCATCAGGGGTACAAAACCCCATCACATACTCGACTCCAGCGCGGTTGTACCAACTGCGATCGAAGCAGACAATCTCGCCCGCCGCAGGCAGGTGAGCCACATAACGCTGAAAATACCACTGCGTTTTCTCACGATCGCTTGGCGTTCCCAACGCCACAATCTGACAACCTCGGGGATTGAGTGGCTCAGTAATGCGCTTAATCGTCCCCCCTTTTCCCGCCGCATCCCGCCCTTCAAACACAATGACGAGCCGGGTTCCCGTAAACTTCACCCAATACTGCATTTTGACCAGTTCCAACTGCAACTTGGCCAACTCTTTTTCGTAGTATTTGTTTGATAGTTTGGAACTTCCCTCGTCTTCCGTGGTCCGCTTATGAAGCTTCAGCGGATTGGTCGTATCCTCATGATGCTTTTGCTTTTGCTTTTTTAGCTGCTTCTTCAATGCCTTCTTGGACATTGAAGAAGCAGCTGAGTGCCCATCCAGCGATGACACCCGCGCCGTATCCATAGAGTTTTCAGATGACATATGCAGATTCAGGCTCTTACAAGCACATCACTGCCTTCCACTCTAAATCAGCAAAAAAAAACAATTCCTGTAGTTTTTCTATTCTTTCGGCAATTGTCCGTTCTCAAATTGGCGTTGCTTAATCTCAACATGGTCGCCATTTTTCTAAAACCCTTGATTTTGCGTGCGCGGAACGCAGGCAAAATCAAGGGTTTTAGAAAAATGGCGAAGGTATTGCAATATTCTCCAGCATAAAAATTTCACGGATTAAGCAGCCCAATCCCTACATAACATTTCGGCCTGGGCGATGACGGTTTCGGTAGCCTTCGCTTGTTTGTCGGGGGGGTAGCCGTGTTTGCGGAGGAGCCGCTTGATGATGGAGCGCATCTTGGCCCGGACGGTTTCGCGCTCGGTCCAGTCGATGGTGACGTTGCGGCGGACGGCTTCTACAAGGTCACGGGCGATCGCCTTCAGCACGTCATCCCCTAATATCTGCACCGCGCTATCGTTCACCTCCAGGGCATCGTAGAAGGCTAGTTCATCCTCAGTTAGCCCAAGGGTTTCGCCTCGTTTGGCGGCTTCTCGAACATCCCGCGCCAGGTTGATGAGTTCCTGGATGACCTGGGCGGATTCAATGGAGCGGTTTTGGTAGCGTTTGATCGTATTCTCCAGCATTTCGGAGAATTGGCGGGACTGCACCACGTTGCGGCGCGATCGCGCTCGAATCTCATCATTCAGCAGTTTTCGCAGCACTTCCAGGGCCAGGTTCTTTTGGGGGATGCCGCGCACTTCTTCGAGGAATTGGTCGGAGAGGATAGAGATTTCGGGTTTCTCCAGGCCAGCGGTGGCGAAGATGTCGATCACTTCATCGCTGGAGACGGCACTGGAGACGATTTGACGGACGGCTAAATCCAGGTCGGCTTTGCTGCGGGTGCCTTCGACGGTGTGTTTGGAGAGGATGGCTTTGATCGCCTGGAAGAAGCCGATGTCTTCGCGTAGGGCGATCGCCTCATCTTCGGTAGAACATAGGGCAAAGGCTTTGGAGAGTTCTGTAACAGCCTGGATGTAGCGGCGGATGCCGTTGTCTTCCTGAAATTCGGGGCGCAGGATCCAGTTGGTGGATTCCCGCAGGATGCCGAGGCGTTCTTTGGGGGTGCCGGTGTGGAAGAGGCGGTAGTCGTAGCTTGCGCCCGAAGGGTAGCCGTGGAACATGGCGGTGACGATTTCGTATTTTTCCTGGAGGATGGCGACGGCTTCCCCAATCGGAATTCCGGTTTCGCCGCGATCGCGCTCGGTGTAGTCCATCAGGGCGTTTTTCAGGTCTTCAGCAATGCCCAGGTAGTCTACAACTAAGCCGCCTTCTTTGCCGCCGAAGACGCGGTTGACGCGGGCGATCGCCTGCATCAGGTTGTGCCCCTTCATGGGTTTGTCCACATACATAGTGTGGAGGCAGGGGGCATCAAAGCCCGTGAGCCACATATCCCGGACGATGACGAGCTGGAGCGGATCGTTGGGGTCGCGCAGGCGTTTTGCCAGAGCATCGCGGCCTTTTTTGTTGCGAACGTGGGGCTGGAAGTTTTCGGGGTCGGAGGCGCTGCCTGTCATCACCACTTTGATGGCTCCGGTGTCGTCGGTGTCGGTGTGCCAGTCGGGACGGAGTTTGACGATCTGCTCGTAGAGGTCTACGCAGATGCGGCGGCTCATGGCGACGATCATGCCTTTGCCGTTGAGGGCGGCGAGGCGGTTCTCGAAGTGCTGCACGATGTCCTGGGCGACCAGGGAGAGCCGTTTCTCGGTGCCCACCATTGCCTCAAGCTGTGCCCACTTGCTCTTGAGCTTTTCTTTGGTGGCTTGTTCTTCCCCTTCGGTCACGTCTTCAAAGTTGGGGTCGATTTTGGGCTTCTCGGATTCGTCGAGGGCGAGTTTGGCGAGACGGGCTTCGTAGTAGATTTTGACGGTGGCTTTGTCTTCGACGGCCCGCTGGATGTCGTAGATGTCGATGTAGTCGCCAAAGATTTGTTTGGTGTTCTTGTCTACCCCTTCGATGGGGGTTCCGGTGAAGCCGATGAAGGAGGCGTTAGGCAGGGCATCGCGCAGGTATTTGGCAAAGCCATAGACTTTGTAGGCTCCCTCTTCCCCGGTTTCTTTATCGGTGCGGGTGACGATCCGTTCGTTCAAGCCGTATTGGGAGCGGTGGGCTTCGTCGGCGATGAAGATGATGTTGCGGCGATCGCTCAGCATCTCGTACTCACCGCCCCGATCCTCTGGGCTGAATTTTTGGATGGTGGTGAAGATGACGCCACCAGAGGCGACCTGAAGTTTGGCTTTGAGGTCGGCGCGATCGCTCGCCTGGGTGGGGGTCTGTCGCAGCAGGTCGGCACATTTGGAGAAGGTGCCAAACAGTTGGTCGTCCAGGTCGTTGCGATCGGTGAGGATGACCAGGGTGGGGTTTGCCAGGGCAGGATGCTGGATGATTTTTCCGGCGTAGAAGGTCATGGACAGGCTTTTGCCGGAACCCTGGGTATGCCAGATTACTCCGGCTCGTTTGTCGCCCTGGGGAGAAACGGCATCGAGGGTGGCGGCGATCGCCTTGTTCACGGCATGGTACTGGTGGTAGCCTGCCATCTTTTTGATGACGGTATCGCCATCCACTTCAAACACCATGAAGTAGCGGATCAGGTCGAGGAAATGGAAGGGGTCGAAGACATCCCGAACCAGGATTTCGAGGTCAGGCGCGTTGGGAGAAAGGGGAGGGAGGGCTTCGGCGTGAGCGCTCAGCCGAACGGTGGATGAGGGGCTGGGTGGATGAGGGGGTGCCTTTCCTTGTGCCTCAGCCCCATAAGTACCAGGTCTATCCGCTGCTATCGGTTGGCTCTGGGTCGGAAAGGGCAACACTTCCGCAGGTCGAGGCGGGATGCGCCAGGGCATGAAGCGATCGCGTTTGGCGGTGAGGGTGCCAATGCGGGTGGTGAGGCCATCGGAGATGACCAGGGCTTCGTTATAAGTGAAGAGGCTGGGGATGTCTTTTTTGTAGGTCTGGAGCTGGTTGAAGGCGGCGGCAATATCGGCGTTTTCGGCGGCGGCGTTTTTCAGTTCCAGGACGGCGAGGGGTAGCCCGTTGACGAAGACGACAATATCGGGGCGGCGGTTTTGGTGTTCGATGACGGTGAATTGGTTTACAGCTAGCCAGTCGTTGTGGGTGGGGTTGTCCCAGTCGATCAGCCATGCCTGGTCGTGGACGGTGCGCTCTCCTTGCTGATAGCTGACAGGTACTCCATCCACCAGGAGCCGATGGAAGCGGCGGTTGTTTTCGATCAGGTTCTGGGTTTCGGAGCGCAGCACCTGCCGCACGACTTCATCGAGGGCTTCGGGGGGAATCTGGGGGTTGATCTGCGCCAGGGCGGAACGGAGGCGACCTTCCAGAATTACATCACCGGGGGTGTGGCGTTCGGCGTTGGGTTCGCCGGGGGCGATGTCGGGGCCATGCAGGATGGTGTAGCCCAGTTCCTCAAAGTAGGAAAGAGCGGCTTCTTCAACGTCCGATTCCACAAAGTTGCTCATAAACCGACCTGGCGAGCTTGGGATTATTTTTTATGTTTTGCAGGCAAAGCCCACAAAACATAAATCTTGTTTTGGCAAGCTTATTTCCTTTCTTCAAGGATTCCCAGTTCGTTCCGTAGGATTACAGGCGATCGCCCACTTACCAGCCATCAAAAACTTAGCGAACTTGCAGCCAACCAAACAGTTGTTCCAGGGTGAGGTTCAGCGCATCGGTAAATTCGGGGACGGGGAGGCGATCGCCCATCGCGTCAAAAAAGCTGGGCTGCTGGTTGGAGGCGTAGACGAGCACCAGTTTTTCGTTGGGATCGATGAGCCAGCCCATCTGGGAACCGTGGTTGAGGCAATGCAGGATATTGCTGGTGACGCGGGTAACGGATTGATCGGGGCTGAGGATTTCGATCGCCCAGTCGGGATGGGCATTGAACTGATTGGCAACTGTCCCGTCGGGGTTAGAGGGAATGCGTTCCCAGGTGAAAACAGCAACATCGGGAACGATAGAACGCCCGCTAAACGTACAGCGCAGTTCAGGAAATGCCCAGGCAATACGGGATGGCTTTGTGATGGCATTAATGGCTGTAACCAGTTCTCCCTGAATCGTGCTGTGCTGTCCCTGGGGCATAGGTTTCTGAATAATTTTTCCATCAATAAATTCGCTGGCCGGTTTGGTTTCTGGCAGCTTCAGGAATTCTTCTAAAGAGATGGGTTTAGAGGGAGACTGAACCATAGCCCTTTGGTGGTGGGATATTTTTATTATGCTGTTTGAAGAAATGGCTGAAGTCTTCTATGAAGGCAACAGTATTTGAAAGTTGCATTAGGTTTGAGTTTGAGCATACATGGGTAAAGTTTGCTGGGCAACAATGGAATACAACACATCTGGATCAAGATCTGCGCCGTTGTCCCAGCAGATAGTGCCAAGCTCAGGGTTGACGGTGACTTGGGCAAAGTAAGCCCGATCGCTCAAGGGCTCAAAGATGCCTGTAAACTCGATTAACTTGGCAATATCGACTACGCCCTCGACTTCATCTTCAAATTTGAGGTGGAGTTCATAACAGTCTAAGGGTTGGACTGCAACAATATCTTTTAACATGGCATTATTCCAAAGGTTGAATCGTTTCTAGGGGAGCATTTTGGCGGGCAAGTTCCCAATCGTGCATGAGTTCAGCTTGGTGCTGAGATGCCCACTCGATGACCAGTCCGAGGGTACGGGGTTTGAGGTTGCCTTGCAAAACAGAAAGGGTTTCAATGGCAATCAGGGTTTTTTGTTGACCATAGCGCACATGAAAATGGGGTGGTGAGTGGTTATTTAAGACTCATGTTTGGCAATCTCAAATGCCTGAATTTTTTCAAATAAGCTATCAACCGTTTCCCCTTCAAATAATTGTTCCTTTATCTGCAAATAATCACCTCTGTCTAAATTGCAAGCTGCGATAAAGCGAGCAACCTTTAGAGGCTCCATATGATTCATTAGAATCTGAAGGGCTTCTTGAATAACCCGTTGTTCACTTGGCAAGTTAACGTTCATCACCAATCTCCAAAATAAATTCAGTAGGATTCATCACCCGGAGGCTCAGGTCTTTACAACGGTTAATTAGGCGTTTGTCACAGGTCAGGAAATAATCACTCCTGGTCGCTTCGGCACAAGCAACATGCAATGCATCGATCGCTTTCACTCCATTTTGCTCTAGTTCCCTCGCCCGTTGGCGAATCGATTCGTTGGCGACTTGCCGCTCAGTTGCCAAACCGAGGTAGAGGCTGACCGCTTTTGCCCGGTCAGGGTCAGAGTTGCGGCTGTTTTCATATTCCAGAATATTAGAGCTAATCAGTTCAACCTGCTTGCTTTCGATGAGTTGCAAAATGAGCAGCATAGCCTGGGTTTCAAGGAAAACCTTCACTTGGGATTGATCGTCAAAGGGGCGATTGAGAATGCTGGTATCTAGATAAAGACGTATCACGCTACCTCCGCCACGATTTTTTCGGCTTCTTTGACGCGAATTTCGCCTGAGAGTAGTTTTGGTAGTAAGGAGTCGCGGATAGAGGCAAGAGTTGAATTTTGCTCACTATTTGCCTTGATTAATTGCATAGACGACAAAGCCGCTTCTCCAAATTTTTGAGCGATCGAATCAGACGGTACTGTAAGTAAATATGATGAAAAGCAATCAGCAGGTACACGTTGGCGACCACTAGACCCTGTCATATTCAAAATGGCATGATTCCGCAGCTCCTCACTTCGAGCGAGAAAATACCCAAATTCAGAAGGGAGAGGAGCTTTGGGTCTGAAAATGATGTATTCAGTAGACCCCCATCCGACCTCACCTTCAGGTAGAAAATCTACAAATGCAGTTTTTCCGTTTTCTAGGCAAGGGGTAATTCTGGCTAAAAGGGTGTCACCTTGAATAAATTTTGTGCCAGAGCCAAATTCCCTATAAATCCAACCATTTGGTCTGTGTCCTTGAGTTGGCATATTTTGCATATCAAGGTACGGAGCCAGCTTGCCTTTGGGAAGCGATCGCGTCGGATTCACTTCTATAGCTTCGGGTAATGAAACAGCCTTCCAGCCCTTCGGAATTTTGCCGATCGCCCCTCCATCCTCAAACTCAGCAGGAAACAGAGCCACTGTTTCAGCATCCATACCTGCGGGTTGTCGTCCATCTAGCTTGGCGCGGACGGGGTCGAAGTCGATGAACCAGGATTTGAAGAGGGCGTGGGCGATCGCCTCCAATGTCCGGTTCATCTGCTGATTGAGTTCGATTTTGTCGTCGAGGGAGGAGAGGATTTGGGCGATCGCCTTCTGCTCATCCAGCGGCGGAGGTAGTGGAATCTCAAAATTCCGAATATCAGACATATTGAGATGGGGCACCACAGAACCTTCAGCCCGACAGGTCAATTCATGGCGCATCTCTGGGGTAAGAAGTAAATAAAGGAGATAACGAGGGAAAAGTTTCTTCCCATCAGGTCGAATTAGAACAGTACGCTGTCCCAGACAAACCCTTTTGCCAGGAGGCACAATACCTACTTCTCCTACGGGAGCCTCACGCGCCAATATCAAATCATTGGGTTGTGGCTCCAGCCTTGCTGTCCATAACTTGTACGTCTCTTCCGAAACACGATTGGCAGTTTCAAGATCCAATCGTCCATTTTTGATATTCGTTGTACGAATTGAGGGAATGCCAGAGTCTTGAATAGGAGCAGTTTTATGTTCACAATCAACAATCGCCTCACAGAGCTGCGATAGTGGTATCCAACTAGATTTAGTTACCATAGCCAAGCCCCCACAAGTTCTCCCGAATCGCTTTCTCCAGACGTGCCGACTCCTTAAACTGCTCCTCCAGCTTTGCCGTCAACCTCTGCATCTTCTCCTCACGCCTCCTTATCCGTCGCCCTGTGTCCCCAAGAATCCATCAGATCTGAGCTGGTTAATCCTTCAGAGTTTTGGTTTTCTCCTTTCAAAACAACCGCCGCCACAATCGGTGCATCTGGCAGTAATTGCTGAATTTGTGCATCATCGGCTTTTCCATGACTGCCATAAAACCAGTCTTGATGCACATTCAACCGAATCTCGCAGGGCTGGATCTGGGTGATGTCATTAAAGCCCCCTTCATAACCCGCAACGACAACCCGCATTTCTGGGTCAAACTGGGATAGTGTTTCAATGAGTTCTCGAATATTCATAAAGTTCTCATGCCTCCAACTCACTGATGACCAGCACCTTCAACTCAGTCACCCGCTTTAGCTGAGCATCATTCGTTAGAAACGCCTGACAACCAGCCTCTAGTGCCGTGGCAATTTGCAACGCATCGGGTAGCTTCAATCCGTAGCGTGCTCGTACATCAGCCGCCCGTTGCCCCACAATTACATCAATATTGAGCAAGCTAATTCCTTCTGTAATCGTGAGCAAGTCTACGAAACTTTGCTGTAAAGCTGTATCACCTGTTCTAAAAGGTAGTACAAGGCATTCTCCCAACGTAACTGGAGACGTTAAAGCGGCAAGAACCCCTAACTCTATCTGTTGAAACACGCGATCGACGACCGGAAAAAACGGCTCTACACCCTGCACGTAGTAAATAACGGGAGCCGAATCGAGATATAGCTTTGATACGTTAACGAGAGCCGCTTCAACCTTCATAATCCTTCAAAGATTTTCCTTTCCCGTTCATCCCATTCATCCCGTAATTCATTCACCCATGCCTGAGCATCTCTTCCTTCCAGTAAATTAGGGGCAATCCCACGAAATTCGCTCAACTTTCGTTTCTTTGGTGGAATCGTTCTCTTTTTCAACTGCTCAGTGGCATGACTAATCACCTCTAGCTGTTCTTCAGTTGTAAGCTGCTCAATTTCCTTCAATACCTGTTTTAATAAGGGACTCATAGCTCTAACCTCAATCCGCATTTTCGCCTCGCAACACTCGTTCTCGATGCTCATCGGCTTCCCGTCGAGTTCTTGAAACCCACTCTTGAGCATCCTCTCCCATCATGGGATAGGGAGCCAATCCTTTGAGGTCGCTCCATCGTGGTTTCGGATGGGCGATCGCTCCCGGCTTTTTCAAGCCTTCTGCTACCTGTTGAATCAATTCCAACCGCTCCTGGAGGGTCAGTTGTTCGACTTGCTGCAATACCTGTTGTAGTAGTGGACTCATAGCCCCAGCCTCCTGAGATTTTCCCGAATCGCTACTTCTAGTTTGGCACTTTCAGCAAACTGCTCCTCCAGCTTTGCCGTCAACCGCTGCATCTTCTCCTCAAACGGCTCATCGTCATCCTCCGTTTCCTCCGCCCCCACATAGCGCCCCGGCGTCAGCACATACCCGTGCGACTGGATCTCCTCTAACGGCGCACTCTTGCAGAACCCCGGCACATCCTCATAGGCACCTGCCCCCGGTTCCCCACGCCATGCGTGATAGGTAGCCGCAATCCGCGCCAACTCCTCATCCGAAAGCTCCCGGTGGGTGCGGTCAATCAACACCCCCAGCTTCCGGGCATCAATAAACAACGTCTCACCCCGGCGATCCCTCAGCGGGGTAAAGCCCTTCGACCCCACTGCGCCCTTCTTATTCCGCGTCACAAACCACAAACACGCCGGAATCTGCGTCGTATAAAACAACTGCCCCGGCAGCGCAATCATGCAATCCACCAGATCCGCCTCAATGATCGCCCTGCGAATCTCCCCTTCCCCCGACTGGTTAGAACTCATCGAGCCATTCGCCAACACAAACCCCGCAATCCCATTCGGCGCGAGGTGATGGATCATGTGCTGCACCCAGCCATAGTTAGCATTGCCCTTCGGCGGCGTGCCATACTGCCAGCGCACATCCTCTGCCAGCTTGCCATTCCACCAATCGCTGATGTTAAACGGCGGATTCGCCAGAATGTAGTCCGCTTTCAAATCCTTGTGCAGGTCATTGGTAAAGCTGTCCGCCTGCCTGTCCCCAATATTGCCATCAATCCCCCGAATCGCCAGGTTCATCAGACACAGCCGCCGCGTCGTCGGGTTCGACTCCTGCCCATAAATGGCAATATCCCCCTTCCGCCCCCCGTGGGCCTCCACAAACTTCTCCGACTGCACAAACATCCCACCCGACCCACAGCAGGGGTCATAGATCCGCCCCTTGTAGGGTTCAATCATCGCCACCAGCAGCTTCACCACCGACTGCGGCGTGTAAAACTCCCCGCCCCCCTTGCCTTCCTTCTCCGCAAACTGCCCCAAAAAATACTCATACACCCGCCCCAGAATATCCTTCGAGCGGCTCGCCTCATCCCCCAACCCAATCGTGCTGATCAGGTCAATCAGTTCCCCCAACCGCTGCTTATCCAGATCGGGGCGGTTGTAGTTAACGGGCAATACTCCCTTCAGGCGCGAGTTCTCCCGCTCAATCGCCACCATCGCCTCATCAATCATCTTGCCAATCGTCGGCTGCTTCGCGTTCGCCTGGATATGCGACCACCGCGCCTCCTTCGGCACCCAGAAAACATTTGACCCCATGTACTCGTCCCGGTCTTCCGGGTCGGTGTACTCCGACGACCGCCGTGCCGCCAGGTCATCGTAGAGTTCCTGGAACGCATCCGAGATGTACTTGAGGAAGATCAGCCCCAGGGCAACGTGCTTATACTCCGCCGCATCCATGTGGCCGCGCATCTTATCCGCCGCCGCCCACAGGGTTTGCTCAAAGCCCAGATTGGCTCCATTGCCATTTCCGTTTTTGGTCTTGCTCGTATCCTTCTTCGTGCGTGGCAAGGCTTCTCTCTCCCCATTCATACAATCGGAACATGCCCACAAGTTGCGGGCGATCGCTGACCCAGCGGTTAGCCAGTCCTATTTAAGCAGCTACCTCTTCTTCAATCTCATAGTTGTCTACCTCTTCTTCCTCTGCCTGTACCTTGTCACGGGCGATCGCCTTCCCCATCGCCTTCTCAATCCGCTCCAGCAGAGCATTCTCACGGGCTGTAAAAAACGCCTGAAAATCATCGGCTTTGATTAAGGCAGGCTCGATCAGGTGCGACTTCAAAATGGTGTCCATCCGCTCTTCGGTTACCCCAGCCTTCTGCTGAATTGTGGGGAGATACTTACTGGGAGCCTTGCCGCCAACAATGCGATTGGTTGTTGCAGACAGCGCTGTCTTGTTGACGATGCTGTCGTAATACCGGGGTTCAATGCCCGCTGTGCGACACCAGTGCCGGGGAAAAATATGGTGAATGTCGATGTTGTCATCAAAATACACCTGGTCAGTGATGCTGGTGCCCGTGCGGAAGTCTAATCCGCCATCCCGCATAGTGAGCGCATAAATGCCCTTATAAGCCGCACTATTGCGGGTACGCAGGCTCAGCAAGCGGACCGGGGCAAAATTCGCATCAACGATGGTCGCAGGCTCTGGACCTCCCTTAATCCATTCCAGAACCTCTGGTAAATCCTTGGCAAACCGCGTCTCAATTGATCCGCCATACAGCTCGCCAAAGACCCCACACCAGTACCACTGTGCCAGCTTTTCCTTCACCCCATAGGTATCTCCGTAGTCGCCCAGAATGGCAAACATCGCGGCCAATGGGACCAACTGGGTACGGTAGGGCAGGTCACGGGCAGAAAAAATATTTTGCTCATACAGCAGCCGTGCAGCCTTCTTCAACCCTTCTGTCACCGGATTTGCCCAGGCGCAATAGTCTTCCAGGGTCAACCGCAACACATCCTTGCGCTTGCAGCTAATGGCAGGTACCCGCTCCTGTTCACCGCTGGCGATCGCCTGCATCCGCCGCTCCCGTGTTGCAAGTAGGCTCACCGCCTGCAAGAAATCCGTATTCTCAATACAGGTGAGAATCTTAGACGTTTTGAACTCCTTCATCCGAGCTGCCCAGTCTTCCCGCAGATTGAAGTCATCCGCCGCATAGGTCGCCGTTAGCAGTTCAAACACGTTGAGCTGCACCCCGCCCGTGTTAACCTTCTCAAACACCTGGCAAACCGCTTCCTTGGGCGTTTCCTTCCGCAGCACAATAACGGGAAGCTGGTACTGCTGAAAACGCTGAACCACCTCCAGCAAATGGCTCCAGCGCTGCATCCGCTCCGTTGTCTGCGACGGGTCAGCTTGCACATACTGAAACTGCCATTGCATCAAGCCCACATTGTCAAAAACGAGGGGCAACGGCAGCAGTTCCGCTTCACATTCTCTCTCCCTTGTGGAGTAGTCCTTCTCCACTTCGCCCCTAAAATTCTTGAGTATCCGATTCTCCGGCAAGCTGATGATGGACTCTTCCTGATCCGTAAATGGGTCAAGCACCTTCTGGATATCCAGGTAGTACCACCGCCGAATCGTCCTATCCCGGCTATCTCTTGTTTCAACAGGCTGCCCAGAATAAAGCGCCTGGAACAAGGACGTGAGCCGCTGCTGCCCATCCAAAATCAATCGCTCGGGTTCGGGAGGATTGGCTGCAATAACACCCTCCACCAGGCGCGGCTTAAAGCGCACCTCCGAGTTACCCGTTTGCAGCATCATCACAGCACCAATCGGATAAGACAGGGCAATGCTGGCAAGCAACCCCTTCACCCGCTCGTCATCCCATACCCACCCCCGCTGAAAGTCTGGAAGCTGAGTCTTCCCAGATTTGACACTCTGCAGCAAATCCAGTAGTGCCTCTTTCGTACTGTCAAAGGTGGTGATGGACGGCATAGACTCAGCTTCCTAATAATCCTTAACAAATAAATTTTGTGGCTCAGCCATAGTAGATACGGCATTGGCATCTTTTTCCTAGCGTGCCTCGCACCCAATACCGTCGCGATCGCCATCAAAGCGATGCGGGTCAGGCTGCAACACACTGAAATTGCGATGAGAAATTTCCCCGCAATCCAGATCAGGCGGTGGGGGCGGAATACACACATCGGGATAGCTGGGGCTGCAATTGGAACGCTGAGCGTGAAGCGGCGTGGGAAACCACAACATCAGAAACACTCCCAACAGCAGACCGAGTAAAAGACCCGGCAACAATTTTTTCATGATGAACGAGAAACAATGCGGCTACAAACGCATCTGCTCTCTTCAGCTTTCCCAAATCCTCCAGAAGATCACGGAGATCCAGGGTTTTGTTCATAAAGTTTCATAAACTGCAACTTTGTCTTGCAGCCAGAAACATTGCTGACACCTCAGAACACAATAGTTAGGCTTGAGAGGGCGATCGCCCTTCTAAATCTTGATAGCCCTTCTCGCTAGACAGCCCAATAGCCAGATTACTTGAAGCGCATATCTCAAAGGATTCAAGTACCAAGACAGGCAAGCTACTCATAACGGACTCTGTTCAAATCCCATCAGTGTGATATACAGATTGGTCACCCTGACTGTACTTGCAACCATGATTTATCAAACTTGCGATTTCCGAAGTCTGGATGCGAGACGGTTGCCTCATCTCCCTGAATTGTGCGAATTTCCCATATTGTTAGGATTTCATCCAAGGGTCGTGAGTGCTTATCCCCAACCAAAACTGCGCGATCGCCCACCTTTAGGTTTTGATGGGGATAGTTAGAGGGGACGGTTGGGGACGGTTGCTGAGAGATTAGAAGGGTTGCTGGTTCTGACTTAGGGATAGTTGTAGACAGTTGAGGCTCAACTTCTTCTCCACTATCAAGTTCCATGGAAGGGTCTTCGTCATGAAAATTTTGGAGCTTCAACCGTCTACAACTATCCCTATCCTCCTCAGGGCAAGGGGTTGAACTATCCTCACCCTGTCCCTCGACTGTCCCTTTATCAGTCCGATCTATCCCTAAGTGTTTGGCGGTGTCGAACTTGGCCATCGGTGGGATGGTGTAGAAGTAGCACCCACAGGTCTTGTTTGAACGCTGACATCCAAGATTTTCCAGAGCCGGTCTGAATTTAACCGAACTTTTGGGCTTATGACCATTTTCGCAGCACCAATCCTTATACTCTTTGTACAGAGTACCTGCTTTGATTGAAGTGGCTCCATTTTGATACTGCTCAACCAAGAAATTCAGTTCGGGGTTATTTGCTTCAAAGCGCTCTGCACAAGCTTGTGCGATCGCCGGAATTCTCCCTGCTGCCAAGATACGTCGCTTCGCCTCTTTGTCAGAAATTTGATAGCACCAGGCGAAGATCCCCGAAAGTTCTACCCTTAGTTTCTCCGAGAGAGAAGTATCAATCGTTTTGGGAGGATTTTGAAACGGGATAACGACCATCCTCCTATCCAACCCTTCAGCCCCGTCTGGTACGCTGATAAAAGCATTGTAGGCACGCACAACAACTACACCGAGCCGCCTCGTGTGAGTATCCTTATAGAGTTTCTTTACAGAAACAGGCTCATTACTAACTACCTGGTTGAAAGAACCAACATTGTTAAGAAAACCAGATGCATCATAGTCAATTGCCAACCTTTTATCAATTAAACGACCCAAACCCACTGCATCTTTGAAGGTTTCAGCATTAGCTGGTCCGATGTTTTCCTCTCCTACAAGAGCTGCTAGCACATCTAAGACTGTCCCTTTACCTGTGCCTTTCCTGCCATAGAAGTCGAATGATTTCTCTAGAGTAGACTTTTTATTCCTATCGTATGGAATGGATGCGTAACGGAATATGGCTTGTAATAAGTCAATTCTTGCCTGATCGGGAGCACGTCATCCGCTGAGGAGATGAAAATATAATGAGTCTAGTGCAACCTGAGGCCCTATCAATGTCACCAGAACAACGTGAGCAAATGCAGTACTATGTCAGCGGACTCGCTCAAATCCTCTACGATGATGCTGAAGCAAAGGGAATGAACATGGCTAGCATGGGTGAGATCGAGCAGGCCGTGCGCACTCAGCTGCAAACCCACGTATCGCCTAAGTTAGG
>Ga0208218_1000470_pt1 | contig 19731 bp, 20 predicted proteins | sample HotLakmasection3_FD_184726 | JGI IMG/M metagenome (GOLD analysis project Ga0208218, IMG submission 184726) | Hypersaline microbial mat communities from Hot Lake, Washington, USA - Section #3 (SPAdes) | ecosystem: Environmental > Aquatic > Non-marine Saline and Alkaline > Hypersaline > Microbial... | reverse complement strand
AAGAGTTGCAACTTGCCCAGATGCTCCTGGATCAGAGAGTCTAGTTCCATGGGTGTAGTCCCTAGATGGTTTGTTTCTCATCTGAAACTACGCCCTTTCCTCACTCCGCGCTTTTTTTCGTTCACCCTACTATCGATCTTGCCTTTATTGATGGGCACCACGAGAGAGTCGCTACCCTTCATTACTTTGAGCGCATCAAACCAGCGCTACATCCTGGCTCAGTAGTCGTCTTTGACGACATATCGTGGTCAGCAGATATGCGCTCAATGTGGGAAGAAATCATACAGCAGAATGGTATTACACACGCTGCGGATTTCGGTGCTGTTGGCGTTGTAATTTATGACCCTGCTTCAAAACAACCTTCCCACTGGAATTTCCAGCCAATTCTTGGCCTACACACTATAGGTGAACCATGGGGCTGGAAGGAGTAACATCAACAGCTTAACAGCTCCAAAAATATTTGTTTCAGTCTTATACACTAAAAATCTGATTGGCTGACAAAAGTTTATAGCTATAACCCTAAATCCTTTACCAGAGCAAAAAACTTTGAGAATCAATCCAATTTTCCGGTTTCCCATTGCTCTTGTAGGATAAGGAAAGCTAGAAGTTCAGGGAATTAAAAATTGGTTCAGCATTTCAGGGTCAAGAGCGTGATAACAAAAATAGAAAATATCGCTATAATTTGTCACTTGATTGCCTTATTTTTTATGTGGAACCTACCCAGTAGTTTTTCTAGTCTACTGGGTCCGATCGCATGAGTTCCAAAGACCCAAACTCTAAAAATAAAAAATGATAGCTGTATTCACCCCGTTTGTCCTACGGATATACAAATTTTTCCCTCGGCACTGCAAGAACTACTTGCGGATAGTTTACACGATCGCTAATAATAAACGTATTATCTGGGGTTTGAGTTTAATTAACGATAGGCTAAGCTTTAAATTTGATGCCTTGTATTGGGGCATAAAACTCAATCAGGAATCCAAAAGTAATATTTCCAATTTCAGAAGGAATATTCATCGATTGGAAAAGGGATTATCTCATCAAAAAACAAAAAAAATATTTGCCGAAGATTACATTCTAGAAACCATCAATTTCTTGAAAGAAGATAAGGAAACTCAAAGTTTTGATGCAAATACGAGAAGCTGGGGACTTTCGGTTTTGAATCTTTACTTTGAGACTTGCGTTCATTCTGACAAAATTTCTCAAGCTTATAAGTTATATCAAAGTTTAGATCTTAATTCCCCCAGTTATACATGCATACCCTACTTTAGTAATGAACGTCCAGAATTATCGGTTAACTATCAGAGTCTATATCAGTTAGCCTTACGAAGAAGAAGTATTCGGTGTTACCTGGATAAAAATGTTCAACCTCACTTGATTCAGGAGGCCATGAAGATTGCATCGCTTTCTCCAAGCGCATGTAATAGACAATCATTTAAGTTTTTATTTTTTAATGATTCCGAGCAAGTTAATAAAATTGCCAGTATTCCTGGTGGAGTCAATGGATATGACCTGCCTAGCATTGTTATTGTTATTGGTAAATACAGGGGCTATTTTGACGCTCGCGATATTAATGCTCCAATTATCGATGCAAGCTTAGCTACGATGGCTTTCATTTTTGCTCTAGAAACATTGGGACTGTCATCAGTTTGTATTAATTGGCCGAATCTGCCAGATAGAGAGAGAAAGATACGCGAACTTATTAATTTAGAAAAAGATGAATTTGTTATTATGATGATCGGAGTTGGGTATTCTGATCCGGTGGGAAAAGTCCCATACTCTGCTAAGAAAGACTTAGGCGACCTACTTCTAATAAACAGGGATTATGAAAGTTGAGTTGATTTTGACCTGAGATCTTATGCTTATAGAAATTCATGGTGCTGGCTTTCAAAACAAAGGTGCGGAACTTATGCTTCGCACAACCGTTCATGAACTAGAGAGTCGGCTAGCTAACTTTAGGCCAGCAATAGACCCTACCTATGGAGATTATGAAGCACGGTGTGAATTAAAACTTCAGCAGATTTTTCCAGCTAGATATCATGTTTCAGGTCATGGTTTCTCAAAGAGATTAAAGACACAAAAGCTCTTAGCGTCAAAATGGCTTAGCAAAGTATTTACTCGCTTTGCGGGTGTGCCTCTTAGTAGGTATGGATGTTGTACTTTAACCTCTATTGAAGGATTTATTGATATTTCGGGTTTTGCCTATACAGATCAGTGGGGTACTCAACCCACGGTAAATTTTTCAGAATTGACAGCTTTTTACAAAGCTAAAAACAAGCCCGTCATTTTGTTACCCCAAGCATTTGGCCCTTTTCACAATAGAACAACTCAAAAGGCTTTCAATAAAGTAATTAATCACTCTACATTAATTTTTGCGAGAGATGAAAAGTCTTATGAGTATGCTACTGGTGTTGCAGATAGGCCAGACAAAATTCTGAAAGCCCCCGATATTACTTTGTTTTATTCAGGTATATCGTGCAACGATCAAAGAATATACTCAATCCAGGAAAATTATGTTTGCATCATCCCTAATATCAGAATGCTAGACCAAGGGAAAAATCGGTGGGGTGACAAGTACGAACTTTACTTGATAAAAGCTATTCAAGAAATTTTAAGCCAAAATATCAAAGTTTATCTTGTTGTGCATGATTCTTCAGGCAAAGATTTAGAGATTGCTTGTAGGCTTTATGATAAGTTTTCTGAACGCAATGTGGCTCTCATGCAGGAATCTAATCCTATTAGCCTGAAAGAGTTTATTGCCAATAGCCTTTTTGTTCTTGGCTCAAGATATCATAGCTTAGTTGCAGCGTTCTCTAAGCAGGTTCCTGCAATGGCGTTGGGGTGGTCTCATAAATATGAAATGTTATTTGATGACTTTGGTTGTGGGAAATTTTTGGTTTCTCCAGACACTTCTTTAGAGACTTTCTTGAACAGGCTAAGAGTGCTTACAGAGCCAGAGGAGAACAGATTATATCGGGAAAAGATTGACGAAAAACTTCGAGAAATGCGGTTAAGGAATCAGGAAATGTGGGAATTGGTCGTAGCTACTTTAGATAGCAACTGATCTGGGAACATTACCTAGTTCAAAAAGGCTTATTATCGTGAATATCCTTCACATCTGTGCTTCTGATCTTCAAGGAGGAGCTGCACGGGCATCTTACCGAGTCCACCGTTCATTGGTAGAGCATGGTGAAAAGCACCATGTAACTTCGCGGATGCGAGTCATCACCCGGCTCAGCGACGATCCCACCGTGATTGGTGGATTGCCCCAACAAAATCCCATCTGGCGACGACTGCGGCCACGACTCAACCAGCAGGTACGACGAGGCTTTCGCACCAGCAACTCCATAATTCATTCAATCGCTTGGCCCGCCACTGGTCTGGGTGCCGAGTTACAAGAGCGCCAACGATCAGGTACAGCAGATCTTGTCCATCTCCACTGGTTAGGAGATTCCACCCTCTCAATCGAAGAGATTGGCCGCTTGCGCCAGCCGGTTGTTTGGCGTCTTGCCGACCAGTGGGCCTTTTGTGGTGCAGAGCATTACACCAGCCCGCCCGGTCCCAGTGAAACCGCCAGTAGTGATGAGCGCTTTATGCTTGGCTACCCCCCCGCCAGCCGCCCAGCCTATGAAAGTGGGCCAGACCTCAACCGTCGCACCTGGCTACGCAAACACCGTGCCTGGCAAAAACCAATACATATTGTGTGCCCTAGCCCCTGGCTGGCCGACTGTGCCCGTCGCAGTGCTCTGATGGAGAGTTGGCCAATCAGAGTGATTCCCAATCCGCTTGATCTGACTGTCTGGGCACCAGCAGATCAGCGTCAGGCCCGTACTCTGTTGCAGTTGCCCACCGATCGACCTCTGGTACTATTCGGTGCCTTGGGTGGAACAGCTGATCCCCGCAAGGGGGCTGATCTGTTGCTAGAGGCAATGCAAATTCTGAGATCTAAACTGGTGGATACACCCATGGCAGCACTGGAACTGGTGGTGTTCGGCCAGAGTCGTCCGGCCCAGCCACCAGTGTTAGGATTTCCAATCCACTACGCTGGTCGCCTTCATGATGACGTCAGCTTGCGATTGCTTTATGCCGCTGCCGATGTAATGGTAGTGCCCTCCCGGCAGGAATCTTTTGGTCAAACTGCCTCAGAAGCTCATGCTTGCGGTACCCCGGTGGTGGCCTTCCGCACCGGGGGTCTGGCTGATATTGTCGCCGATGGTATTACGGGTGCCCTGGCTGAACCTTTCGATCCGGTGTCCCTGGCTACCGCCATTCACTGGGTGCTTGAAGATCCTGAACGTCGCGTCGAGCTTGCCGCCGCCGCCCGTCAGCGAGCTGAGCGGTTGTGGGATTCGGCACAAATAGCGCGGTTATATGCTGAGGTGTATCAGGAGGCAATGGAAAGTCGGGTAGGGAAGTAAACAGTCAATGGTGTCTTTTAAGGTAGGGGGTGTGCCAGATCTGGTACAACCTGACATAACGGGCTATCTAGCAGAGGCAGAAAATCCTCAAGATTTAGGCAAGGGAATTATGGAGTTGCTAGAGGATGAGGCATTACGGACATCTATACGCCAGAATTGTCGGGCAATCGCCGTTCAAGAGTATTCCCTGGAACTGCAAGGGCAGCGCTACATCGACCGTTTCACGAACGGACGGCTACCTTCGATTTTGGCTCTATACCAGTGCCCGTAGATGCGATTGCCTACACCCCGGAGGAATGGACACTCCTGGAAAAGGTTTCCCCCAGGTTTTATCACACCCTTACCCAGGAAACGGTATGGGTCTGGCGCGAAATTGCTTCTCAGAGTTCTTTTGAATAGGGTTAAAACGTGGGTATAAGTCTGTAACCTGATACCCCATCATTTTCATGCGATGGGGGGCTTAGCGATTGGTCCCTCATCTCATCCTGCCTCCAGTGTAAGCTCTCCTGATCCTTGCCGTTCAAGCCGAAAAGAGTAATGCATGAAGCGCGATCGCCCGTTCCCTATCTCTCGAAATGAAAAAAGTATTATTAGTTGACTTTGCCTACGTGGGTTTGCATGGAGGCGCGCATAGCGAGTCTTACTTGATGCGAATCGCCTCTATCTTGAGCAGCAATGGATACTATGTCTACCTGTGCTCTGGGAACAACAAAAGACTTGAAGAAAATATAGAACTCAGCGGATTGCAAAATTGTGAGGTCATAAACCTGAATCTAAGGCTACTGGATAAGCTAATACGCCGATCTCTTATTACTGTTGACTCATGGCTCTCCTATTTCAAGAAACTTCATTACTTTCAGTTCTCTTCACTGATTAATGTAATGAGTGTTCAACGGCTGCTTAGAGATCTAGGGGAGAATATTCCAGTATTTTTTGCCCATGCGGATTCGATGCTTCCCGCAGTGCCGACTGGGATCTCTCGATTCTTCCTGCCAAAGCGCTGGACGGGGTTATATGTGTTACCGTCCTACCAGTCGAAATTACATTTCAGATACGGTCGTCTTTCTTTTAATAGGGAGAAGAATCTGGCTTTGCCGTCCTGCCAGTCTATTCTTGTTTTACATCCGATTTATCAGCACTTCTTCCACAAACGATTTCAGGATTTGAACTGTTTTTATCTGCCTGAAATGATAGACACGCCTGTATCTGAGTCAGACAATGATGCCATTCATTCAGAAGCCGTGGACTTCAATTTGCTGAATCAGATTAAGAAGCAAGCACAGGGCAGAACAATTATTTCCATATTGGGAAACATTACACCCCGTAAAAATTTGTCTTTGTTCCTTGCAGCCATCACCCAGCTAGACCCTTCAAAGTATTTTTTTCTTGTGCTGGGTAGACTGCGGGCAAAGGATGAAGCTGAGCATCAGCAAGAGTTAGACAAACTAGAAGCTTATAGAACTGAGTTAAAAGAGAATGTCTTTATTGACATCAACTACTACATCAGAAGTGAACAGGAATTTTATGCCTTGATACATCTGTCTGATATTTTGTATTTGCATTATGACAAGCACCCCTTTAGTAGCAATGTCTTAGCGAAAGCCATGACCTGTAGAAAACCCGTCATCGTTAATAAAGGCTACTTAATGGAGAAGACAGTGAATCAATATCACTGGAAGGTTGCTGTTGAAGGTGAACCCGATAAAATTGCTCAGGCTATTGAACAGCTCGTCGATTCTGGCTACAGGGTAGAGGAGCATTCTTATCAAGCGTTCATGGCTGATCATTCACCAGAGCAGTTTGAGAGTGCCATTCTCCAGGCATGTACAACGCTGTATTGATATAAAAAACTGCATGACTCCCCCTGATCAATCACTTCACCCCAAAATTACTGTCGTGACGGTTGTTAGAAATGCCGAGGAAACGATTGAAACGACTCTCAAAAGTGTTCTCGCGCAAGATTATCCCAACCTGGAATATATCGTCGTGGACGGCGATTCTGAAGATGCAACTCCGTCGATTATTCAGCCATATATCGACCATATCGATCGGTATGTGCGCGAACCAGACCAGGGCATTTATGATGCCATGAATAAAGCCTCTGAGCTGGCATCGGGGGTTTGGATTCTCTATATGAATGCGGGCGATCGCTTCTACGCATCCAACTCACTCAACCAGCTTACCCAGGCGCTTCGCAGTGATGCCGATGTCATTTCTGCTGGGGTCGTAGAAGTGCTTGTGGATTCCCTGGAAACACGAACATTTCGTCGGATGCCGCGCCCCGTTGAAAAGATATGGTATCAGATGCCAACCTCCCACCAGTCAACCCTCGTTCGGCTGGCGGTTCAGCAGCACTATCGATTTGACACCCGCTATCGGTGGTGCGCCGACCACGACATGCTTGCTCGCCTATACCGAGATGGCAAGAAATTCATGAGCGAGAATAGCTTGCTATGTATTTTCGATTGTTCCAGTAGTGGCACACATCGCAATCCCTACCGCTACATTCAAGAGCGCTGGCAACTCAGCCAGGGATTAGTGCCATTGCATCAACGATTGTTTCGGTATGGCACGGAATGGGTGCATTGCACGATCTGGGGCAAGGTCGTTGGTTTTATCAAACCGCTTCTACCAAACTCCACCCTACTGTATCTGCGTAGAATTCGCGGAACGGCTGGCTCTTAACTTTGTACTGATTAACTTATGCGTTTCTCCAAAATATTCGGCATTGGTTTACCGCGAACGGGTACGACATCTCTAAATATTGCTCTAAATCAACTGGGTCTTGCTTCAAAGCATTTTCCTTTTGAACTGTATAGCCAACAAGATCATGCTTCTCTTAAACAATACATAGGGCAATACACAGGGCTACTAGATGCACCAATTCCATACATGTATAAAGAATTGGACTCTTTGTATCCTGGCTCAGGATTTATTCTTACAACTCGTCCAGTCGAAGACTGGCTGAGAAGTATGGCATGGTTACTAGATGAAGGACGATGTATATGGGAGTGGAGCCAAGAATATGATTCTTACAATGAAGTATTTTTTGGTTCTAGTACCTTCAAAAGAGAACTTTTTGAAAACCATTACTATTCATTCCACAAAGAGGTGTCTGACTATTTTCAAAACCGTAATGATTTTTTAATCCTTGATTTGAAGAAAGGGTATGGGTACAAAGAACTTTGCGACTTTTTAGAAGTGCCTATCTTAAATAGTGAGTATCCAAAGGGAAATGAAGCTCGTAAAGCTCGACATCTACAACGTTTAGCTTATCTCACAGGTCAAGATGGGAAAAGCCTGGGTAAATTGCTTAGAAGGTTAGATCATTATCTGATACGTTGTGAGCAAGAAATATCCAAGATTTTTTAATACCTTATCTAGCTTTGTAATGAGTCCAGTAATACCTGTTGTTTTGACTGCGGATAATAGATATATAAGACAATGTGCTACCACAATACTTTCAGCACTAGAAAACTCCTCTTCCCCTGCGAATATCTCATTTTACTTAATCTCACCTGATATTTCAGAAGATAATATTTACAAGCTCAAAAGGCTATGTGAATGTTTTAATGCAAGGTTATCCGTTATAAATATTGATTTGGATTTATTTAGCTCTTTCCCTACAATCTATGAGCATTTGAATCTTAATGTATATTCTCGACTCTATATTCCTAACCTATTACCTCAGCATGATCGAGTCATATATTTGGACTGTGACATTATTATTCTTGGAGATTTATACGAACTATTTAGTGTACTGAATGAAGGGAAAGTAGTTAGTGCTATTCCCCATGTGCAATTTCCATATCAAGAAGATTTTAAAAAAGAATTTAGTATTGAACAGGAAGACAGTTACTTCAATGCTGGAGTAATGCTGCTAGAACTAGAGGGTTGGCGCATCAAAAATTATAGCAATCAATTACTTAGGTGGATTGCTAATAACTCTACAAAGCTACAGTTTAATGATCAAGACGCGCTGAATTTCATGTTTTGGGGTAATTACTATCATTTGCCAGGTGAATGGAATGTTGAAGCTCGGTTATATAAGGAAAAATTACTGGGCTTGCCTCAAACCGATGAAATAGCTAAGAGAATGAAGTCACCTAAAATTATTCACTATACGGGTCCTGATAAGCCCTGGTCATCCAAGAATTATGTACCTAAACGTGAGGTTTATCTTGAGTATAGCGATCGGCTTTCACGGTTGATTGGATGGCAGATAGACTCAGAAGTTCGGTGTTGTCAGCCCTCAAATTTCATCTATTTTCTGTGGTCTTGTTTTTACTTTCGAATGTCCTGGAATTTACGGAATCTGCTCAAAGCTTAACTTATTGGAGTGGGAAATACATGCTAAGCACCTTAAAGTTCAGTGTAAAACATTGGCTAAATCAAGTAGGCGTTGATGTTCGCAGAGCAGATCATATACCCTTCGGGTTTGACTACTGTGCAGATATTAAATACTGCCTTGATGGGCAAAAGGTGGAAACCATTTTTGATGTAGGTGCCAATGTCGGTCAAACCTCCTTGTATTTGCTAAAACATTTCCCCGATGCTAGCATTTTTGCTTTTGAGCCTGTACCAAATACCTATAAAAAATTAGAGGCAAATTTAAGCCATATCTCTCAGGTTCAGCTTTCTAATATGGCTTTAGGTAATTCTATTGGTGAATTACCCATGACTAATATTGAAAATTCGTTGCTAAATACATGCCGATTAGAGAGCCAGTTAGAAAGTGAAAAAGAATCGCAGATAGTGAGAGTTAACATTAATACAATAGATAATTTTTGCCAGGAAAATAGGATTTCTCATATTCACCTTCTGAAAACTGATACGGAAGGGTTTGATCTTAATGTTTTGAAGGGAGCTGAAAATCTATTACGAAATCAAAAAATCGATTTTATTTTTTCTGAGTGTCGATTCTTTCAACGCAGGGAGACTGATCTTCCTGGTGATTTCGTAGACTTACTAAATTATCTTCAAGGCTTAAACTACAACTTCGTCACTCTGTACACAGAAGCAGTAGATGATCTTGGGTTTGTGTTTGGCAATGTGTTGTTCCGCTCAACGATAAATAAGAAGGCTCAAAGGTTCTCATTTTCACCTCTTGGTAGTCCTATAAATTGGTATAGATAAGATTAATTGTTTGAAGTAATTTAAAGTACTGGCTCTCTTCTCAATGTATGAATATCTTTGTCAACTATCCGCAGCACTGGTTGGAAAAGTACCAAACAACAGATACTCAATATTTAGCTTCACTGCAATTATTGAGGAACTTCATTCCAGTTGATACTCAATGTAATAAGGACTTACTCTCACCCTTTCTACTTCCTTTTCTAGCACGGCTAAAGCTGACAAGATTTCATTCCTATCTACCAGCTTTTTTAGGACGTCAGACTCCTGTTAATAATGGTTCTCTAAAAGATTGTGACTTGTTCCTTACCCATTGGTTTATTCCATTTTTTTTTGGTTTATCTAGAAGAAAAGCTCGTACAATCATTAGCTTTCACTTCTGTTCCGATACTTATTTAAGTAGCCTACAACCTAATTTTCCTCACGAGCATATTACTCGCCAATATTTAGATTCTATTCTTACTCATTTTGTCAAGTATGATGCTTTAGTTATGTTCACAGCAAAATCTTGTGAACGATTTCAAGCCAAATTTCCACAATTTGCGACAAAAGCGCATCATATTCCATTTTTCCTGCCTTCCATTAAATCTGTTTCGGATGAATTAGTTAAAAATAAAATGGAGGATCTACAACAAATAAATCTGTTATTTGTTGGTCGAGATGGAAAACGCAAAGGTATTTTTCAATTACTTGATGCTATTTCTAATTTAGAGCTGCGGCTTAGGAAACAAATAAATTTAACGGTTGTCACTCAAACAACTATTCAACCTGAACTGATGCCAGATGTGGGAAACTTTCGCTTAAATACACAGGCTAGTCATAGCGAAGTTCTAGACTTGATGCGAGAGACACACTTGTTTTGTCTTCCGACTTTAAGTGATTCCTATGGAATTGTTTTTGTTGAGGCAATGTCCAAGGGTTGTGCCATCCTGGCTGATGATGACGAGCCTAGACAAGAAGTGGTGGCTGAAAATGGTGCAGGAATCTGTGTTAATCCGAATGATGCCTCTGGTTTACAAAATGCATTGCAGTACTTTCTAGAAAATGAGCAGTTTTTATATCAGTGCGGTATGAATTCAGTGAAGGCTTTTCGAGAAAAGTATAGTCCTGAAGTTGTGTCTCAAATGTATTTGAAACTGTTTAATCAACTAGTTAATTAAGTTCATTTCATGGCTGATCCTCTAAGAACTGGCGTTTATTTCTCAGCCAACGATGTGGTGTATGACTGGGCGATCGCATTCCTCAACAGCTATCGCACCTTCAACCCCGATCTGCGCCTTATTCTGATTCCCTTTAATGATCAGTGTGATCGCCTCCTGAAACTACAAGACACCTACAACTTTGAAATCTATACGGATCCATCCTTCGAGCGGTTGGAAGCCATTGGTAAAGCCTTTGAACTGGGGCATACCCCCACTGGGCCTTACTGGTTTCGTCGATATGCTGCATATTGGGGAGCGTGCGATCGGTTCATGTATCTCGATGCCCGCCAGGTGGTGCTGGCAGACCTCAAGCCCATCATTCGAGCCCTGGATGACTACGACTTTGACCTGCTCCATTTTGACTGTGCCATTAACCAGGTCTACGAACCCGGAGAACTGCGTCGAGAGCTACTGAAACAAGGAAAAGCAAGAGGCTTCCTATCTGGCTTATGGGCTTCCCGAAAAGGACTATTTACCCTCGAAGAATTTGAGCGACTTGCTGCAGATGCTCTCCAGGTTAGAGAACAACTCAATCCCCGCAATACCGATCAGGCATTCTTCAACTATTGCTGTGATATGAAACCTGTGCGTTATGGTCATGTTGCCGAAGTGATGGGTGAAATCTGTCAAAGTAGCTGGGCAAGGCAATCTGGTAAAATTTACCACCAGAACGGCAAGTATTTTCTTTGGGACTATGGCGGACTCGATCATAAAAAACAGCTACTTCTAATGCACTGGGCTGGCTACAAATGGGCAGATGCTTTGCCTAGCAAGTTCCTCTTACATTCATTCTCGACCACAAATAAATCACTACTCTTCAAGCTACCTATCATTTCTTCATTCTTAGCTTTTCCAGCATTTGTGGTTCAACGTATCAGGGCTTTGCGAGTGCTAAATCTTTTCTATCATTCACTCAAATCCAAAATCCAGGAGTAATTCTCATCATGAACCTCAAATACTATCCGGTTAACCTGCGTCACTATTTGAAGTACAAGTTGCAACTGACTCCTGCCTATACCCACACATCCCTTGCAGAGCAAGAGTGTTTACGCAAATATGCTACAGGTCAGAAGTTAATTGTTGAAATTGGTGTGTTTGAAGGGGCTAATACGAAAAGGTTTAGGGAAGTAATGGATGATTCAGGAACAATTATTGCCATTGATCCCTATCCATCTAGCTTCTTCTCTTTGCTTGGGTTTGGCTGGATTAAGAGAATTGCCCATGAAGAAGTGGGCAAAGTACAAAGAGGACAGGTTCTCTGGGTGGAAGATTTAGGAAAAAACGCTCCATGTCATGCCTTAGTCAAACCCCTATTACCTATAGATTTTCTTTTTATTGATGGTGATCATAGCTACGAAGGCATTAAAGGTGATTGGGAAGCATGGAGTAATCATATAAGACCTGGAGGGATCGTTGCTCTTCATGACAGTGTTAATTGTCAACAAAAAAATGTCGGGTCTGAAATCTTTACTCAGAAAGTGATTCTCAACGACAAGAGGTATTCCCTTATTGATTGCGTTGATACACTAACGGTTTTAAAGAGAGTTCACCCTTGAAATTGTTGGTAGGCATAGCTAATAATTGAATGTCGCTGAATTAAGGCTGGTGGGCAGTGCCCACCCTACGGCAGATCAAGCCTTTCGGCGATTTGCAAAAGCTTATTTCAGTGCCATTCAGCTAATAATTAGCTTTTGAGACTCTTGATAGCCCAAAATGTATAGTGACTACTTTGGTGAATATAATGGTAACCTCAGACACTTTGATGTTTACTGTGGCGACAAATGGCTATGGAGAAATTTACAAAGATTATCTAAAAAGCCATCAAGAATATGCGAATCAAAATGGTTACAAGTATATCGCCTTCACAAAAAGTCCTCCTGCTGGAATCTCTGGTTGTAATTCCGCATGGCTAAAAGTAGCAATTACTCTAAAAGCCTTGGAAAAAGGATACAAGACAGTATTTTTTATTGATGCAGATGCTCTGATTCGTAACTACATCCCCCCTATTGAATCGTTGTTCTGCCCTGGAAAATATATTTATATGAGTATAGAAGATTCAGGCAAGTTTAATTCGGGTGTGATCATTGCCATTAATAGTAAAGAGTCCCAGAGATTTTTTCGAAATCTTTTACTCAGGGCAGATATCCCCAATTTCATGCTGCCCAAATCTGATCGATGCTTGTATGAAAATGGTCATGTAATTAACCTGGCAAAGAATGCACCCTTCGTCCAAACGATTTCACCCCGATGGAATTACAACTTTAACACTTCTTTGAAAGACGGAGAACAGGAATATATCTGGCACGGTCGAGATACCTGGCATCTAAAGCCCCGTTCAAAAGAAAAAACGCTGAGTTTATCCCAGGCTTTATTACTCCGCTTGAGACAAGGACCGCGCTACTTCCAGATCAAACGGCTTCTAAATTTTTACGAGAACCAATATCTTTTCTAAAAACTCTTCTAAAAGAATGGATCTGATTGCTTATATTCATCCAGTTCGTACCTATCTTCCCTGTACCGGAGTAGGGCGACATATCAATGCGGTTCTTCAGGAATTAAGCCAGCGAGAGGCGATCGCCCTTAATCTTCTCGTCTCCAAACAATGGTTAGGAGCCGACAACAAGCTCGATCGCCACTGCCCTCTGCGCGACTTGCCCACCCATACCTTTCCCACGGCTGAGAACCCTACCGAACGCAGTTGGAAACTCATCGGCTTACCCAAGCTCGATCGCCACATTCCAGACGGCACCGATTGGGTCTATGCTCCGATGGAAACCTATCTCCCCGTTTCCAAATGCCCTGTGGCTGTTACCCTTCATGATATTCAGGCATTTGAGCCACATCTGCCCTGGTCCCAGAGCTGGCAGCACCGCTGGTTTCGCTACAAGTGGGGGCGCTGGGTAGGGCGAGCACTTAACGATAGCCGAGTGGTGTTCACTGTCTCGGAGTTTTCAAAACAACGTATGGTGCAACTGCTGAATGCAGACCCAAACCGCATTGTGGTAGTTGGGAATGGCATTGACCAATCCTTTTTCGAGATAGCCTGCACCCCTCCTGAAAGACTCCCTTCTCCTACAGAAATGCCTTATGTCTTCATGGTAGGAGGTCTTCGCCAAAAAAAAGGAGGGGACTATTATCTGGCCCTGGCTAACGCCCTGAAAAGGCGGAAAAGCGATATTCAAATTGTGATTGCCGGGCAGTTAGACTCTGACTATGTAGAGGCTGCCCAGGCCTGTTCAAATATTCATTTATTAGGAGTTGTACCTGCCGAAGAACTGCCCAGGCTAATGCGAGGTGCTCTTTGCCTGCTCTTTCTTTCGCTATATGAAGGTTTTGGCATTCCTCCTTTAGAAGCCATGGCGGCTGGAGTCCCCGCAGTAGTTGCCAATAGAGCCTCCCTTCCCGAGGTTGTAGGCGATGCTGGAATTATAGTGGAGCCTGATCAGGTGGACGAAATTGTGGATATTTTAATTAACCTGGAAGCTAATTCACGGTTTAGAGAGTCTTATATTCAAAAGGGAAAACGACACGCTGCTCAATTTACCTGGTCTAACTGTGTAGATAAGCTACTCCAAGCCTTTCAAGAATTCTCTTGATTTCAAAACCATGGTTACTCTCTCAACCCCTGCGGCCTTAAATTTTCAGACCGGCACCTTTGTCCAATTTGGGTGTGGTTTGTGTGCTCCTGAAGACTGGCAAAATTTTGATGCCAGTCCTGCTTTGGTCTTACAACACTTGCCTTTAGTGGGGCGTCTAATACCTACTGGTCCATTTGGCGGTTATCCCAATTCCGCCCGCTATGGCGATATCCGTAGAGCAAGTTAGGGGACTCAGGGATTGATGTATTTCAGGCTGTGGAAAATCCTGAGCGGTGGACCTATGAATTGGGTATTCAATGTAGTAATTAAGCTAAAGCCTCATGGGTCTTAAAGTTGTCTTCTGCTGGACTGATATTTCGGGCTACATGGCAGCCTGCTGGCGTGCCCTGGTGGCCTCACCCGAAATAGACTCATTTGTCGTTGCCTTTCAGGCCAAAACTGAAACAGCATTTTCCGACCAGCTCATGGAGGGCATTCCCTGCCACCTGCTGGATCTGGAAAAGCGCCATGACTTTTCCCATATAAAGTCTTTAGCCAAAGAGCAAAACCCGGACGTCATTGTCCTCAATGGCTGGTTTCATCGCCCTTACTATCGGCTGGCCTTCGCTTCTGAATTTCGGGACACGAATTTTGTACTGACCATGGATACGCCCTGGTGGGGTACCTGGAAGCAACATCTGGCACCTTACTTGCTTCGCCCTTTTCTGCAGCGTATGTCTCAGGTAGTTGTCACAGGCGAACGTAGCTGGCAATATGCCTGGCGTTTGGGTATGCCCCCTGAGCGAATTTATAAAGGGCTGTATGGCATCGACTTTGATGCTTTAAGCCCTCTGTGGGCTGAACGTCAAGCTTACTGGCCTAAATCTTTTCTGTATATAGGCCGTTATAACTCAGTAAAAGGCATTGATGTGATGGTGCAGGCTTACCGGCAGTACTGTCAAACCGTTAAAGACCCCTGGCCTCTAGTCTGCTGTGGACAGGGTGATCTGGCCCATCTGCTAGAAAATCAACCCGGCATTAAAAACCTGGGCTTTGTGCAGCCTCAACAGGTGTTGAACCAGTTAGGTGCTGCTGGTACGTTAGTTTTGCCCAGCCGGTTTGACCCCTGGCCCCTGGCTCTGGTGGAAGCTGCCGCCGCCGGTTTACCCGTTCTGTGTACTGAAGCCTGCGGTTCAGCGGTAGAGTTGGTGCGCCAGGGATATAACGGTTGGACAGTCTCCAGTCATAATGTAGAAGCCCTGTCCCAGGGATTCGCTACAATACAGCACAATTATGATTATTTGCCCACCTGGGGGCAACGAGCCCAGATATTTGCCGCCGCTTACAGTACCTCCCTGTGGGCCGAGCGCTGGCAACACCAGCTCAAAGCCCTGACTACTGCAATTTAGACTTTGCCAGGTATAGCTTATGGACTTAGTTAGCCAGTTTTTTCAGGTTGCCAGTAGCCCGGTGGGGATACTGGTCATGGTATTTGGAGGGGGCTTTGCACTCCTGAGCAAGCCCCCTCAACGTCCCTTGCACTGGCTACTATTTGCCCTGTGCGCCTATGCGGCGTCACTCTCACTGGCGAGTGATGAGTACAGCGAGCCACCAGCCCTGGCCTTCCCTCTAGAGCAATTGCGTACCATGGGGCGTCCTTTAACTTTCTTGCTGTTGATTTTGCTGCTGGTGCTGGCTTTACGTTCAAAGAAAGGATGGCGAAAAACCATTTTTCCAAAGCCTCTGTTAATGTTGTTTGTATTACAGGGGGTTTTAATTTTCAAGATTTTTTTAGAGGGAGATCTGGTTTTTGGTTTACTCAGTACCGTTACGTACTGTACGGCAATTGGGGTAATGGTGCTTGGGCCTGGGCGATGGTTGCAAGATGAGCGCAATTTTCGTTTGGGAATGGGGGCTCTGGTCGCTGCTGGGGCTTTATTTTTGAGCGCCAGTCTGTATCAGGCATCTATTGATCCTCATCCCATTATGTTTGTTCATGGATTGTTAACGGGAACCACGGGTAACCCTCAGCATGCTGCCACTCTTTTGGTAGCGACTGTTCCAGGGATTTTGTTTTTGCTGTTTTTACCAGGCCAACCTGTCTGGCAGCGAGGCTTGTGGCTAATGTTACTGGGGGGTACTTTTTATGCGCTAATTCTCACGGGTTCTCGCACGGGGTTACTCAGTGTGTTAGTTGGATTGACTGTATTTTTTTGGCAGCGGCTTGGTAATGGCCAGAAATTTGCCTGTTTGATTCTCATAGTTTTAGCTCTAACTTTTGACCAGAGTGTACTCTCCTTAGGAAACTCCCTGGCATCTGATTCAATTGGCGCTTTTGCTCCAGAAAAGCTAACCAGTTTACAAAACACCAGAGCCCAAGTATGGCAGGCCCAGTGGAATGAATTTCTGAACTATCCTGTATTTGGTGCTCCTTTAATAGGAGGGCGGTTGGGTTATGGTGAAAACTCATGGCTGGCGGTCGGGGCAGCTGTGGGTATAATTGGCCTGATTCCTCTAAGTCTGTTTGCTTACCAGTGTGGCAAATTTATGATACGTCTTGCCCGGATGGGAAAGCGACAACCAGACTATGGTGTGCATTGCAACGCTGTTACTGCCGGTTTGGCCAGCCTATTATTTGGTAGCATAGCCGAGGCTTATTTGCTGGGACTGATTTCTTTTCCACTCCTAGCTATTTCTCTTTACCTTGTCTTAGGACAGTATCTCCTGGATATAAATGCTTATATAAATGCTTATTGTCGGCCTACTCCGAATACCCGTCAATCTTTAGAAAGCTTTATTTAAGCTGCTCTAATGACGAAACCTGCCTTTATTCATTCGATACGTAACTTAAGTCGCCAGCATGGAGGTACTCCGGTTACCGTTCTTGCTTTCCTAAGGGGATTGGCCCACCATGCTCCACAATCTGAATGGTTATTGATGGCTCAACCGGGTGATCAACCTCTTTTGCAAACCGGGAAATTATCCGAGAACTGCAAATGGTTGCCTGTCAATGAGGGAAAAGGAGCTAAACCTTTTCAAAAGACTTTCTTGCCGTTGTTTGAGCAGCATTCAGTAAAGCTGATCCATGATCATGGTATTTGGTTGCCAAATAACCGCTGCGTTGCTCAACTGGCACGAGAATGGCAAATACCTCGTGTGATTAGTCTCCACGGTATGCTAGAACCCTGGGCATGGCAGTACAAAGCATGGAAAAAGCGAGCAGCCTGGGCATTATTTCAGCGTCATGATTTATGTACTGCTCAGGCCTTACATGCAACATCTCGGGAAGAAGCAGAGAATTTGGGCCAGCTGTTTCCAACGATTCCTGTAGCGGTTATTCCCCTTGGGGTGGAAGAACCGCCATCTGGATTGGATATGGCAAAAAAAACATTGCTTGAATCTACGAAAAAACAGGTTTTGTTTTTATCGCGGTTACATCCCAAAAAAGGGATCCTGAACCTTCTGGAAGCCTGGTATCGAATCAGCCCCAGCGGATGGCGGTTAATTATTGCTGGGCCAGATGAATGTGGGCATCGAGCCGAAGTAGAAGATAAGATTAAACGTCTTAATCTGAAAGGTGTTGAGCTGGTAGGGGAAAGAACTGGGGTAGATAAGTGGAATCTATATCGTCAGGCAGACTTGTTCGTTTTACCAACGTTTAGCGAAAACTTTGGTCTAGTAATAGCAGAAGCTCTGGCTGCCGCTACTCCTGTTATCACGACAAAGGGAGCGCCCTGGTCTGACCTTGTTGATTATAACTGTGGTTGGTGGACGGATGTAGGTGTTGATCCCTTAGTTGAAACTTTAGAGCAGGCGATAAGTTTACCGCTTAGCGAGCTTAGAAAAATGGGTGTGAGGGGACAACGACTAATTCAGGATAAGTACTCCTTGGGTAGAGTTGCAGAGCAAATGTTTTCAGTTTATCAGTGGCTCTTGGGAGAGGCATCAAGGCCGGATTGTATCATTTGAAAAATTGTTTTGAATCACCGTTTCGAAGATTTTTAGGTAATTTCTTTATATGTTGAATGTAACTGCTAAAAACGAGTCAAACCATGAGTTACCTCAATGTCTTGGGGTAACTGTTTTAGGTCATCGCTTTTTGAAAGACGAAAAAATTCTTAAATGTATTCGATCCTGGAAGAATATCCTCGGGCTTTCGATTGTTAAAGTCATTAATGACGGCAGTTTGAATGACGAAGATATTGACTTTCTTGAAGGTTCGCTAGGTCTTCAGGTATTTGGAAATGATGAATTAGAGGAAAAAGTATACGCTAGAGTTGAAAGCTTGCCCCATATCAGAAATTACTTAAAGGAGATACGCCACTACAAGAAAGCTATTTATACACCACTTCTGTCGCATGGATTTCATCGCTGTCTCCTAATAGACTCCGATGTTTTCGTTGCTCAGAAAGTATCCCTCCCGGACTTTGAAGAAAGTCCAGACATTGTAATCTGTTCTGATGATATACCTGCCTATAGATTACATTGGTCTGCAGGTTTTAGAATTCCACTGGCTCCATGCATAAACTCAGGATTTGTTTATTTTAGACCATCTAGCATTAACTTAGATTATCTTGAATCTGTTTTCGAAAAAGTACGATCTAAATCAGAAAATAAATGGTGGGTTGAGCAGGCAACCTGGGCGATATATTGTGGTTATGTTGATAGGAAAGGCCTCTTCAATGGCGAGGATGCCCGTGTGGTAAGTGGTTTGGGCAAACGTACTGCAACTGAAATCATTAACAATCAGTTCGTCTGGTATAGAAAGACTAGTCCAAACACTGAAGTAGAAATAAAAGAGATGTTGGAAGGTGCGGCTGTCATCCATTTCGCAGGACCTGGTAAACGATGGATTGATTTACTAAATGATCGAAGCCAGGAATTGAGTACCATAGAAACAAGACAGCTAAGCTGGTACGAGTTTCAAAATGCTAAGGGTTTTGAAGCGTTGCTTTTAACATGTAGATTGGCGGCAATTGAATTGGCAGAGAAATATTCGAAATCAAGGTAGGGATTGGGTGTCATGGCAAAACAATTTAATGTCCAGGTGAAGGCTAAACATTATTTTTCCTCTCATTATGATGACATCCCTCGCTTTATCTCATATTTTAAGCAGATTGAAATAGTTAAATCTCTATCCCCTGATAAAACTCTTGAAATAGGCCCCGGCAACATGACAGTTGCCAACTATTTGAAACACAGTGGCTTCAGTATAGATACCTGCGATTTTGACGAAAACTTAAGACCTGATTTTGTCGCAGATGTGAGAAACTTACCTGTAATTAGTCACTGCAATAGTAGAGGCTTAATGAAAAAGCCTCTGACACTATGGACTTATCCTGGTAATACCGAGGGGGGTGAGCACCCCGACGAGGCGATGAGTTCGAAAAGGACATCTAC
>Ga0208218_1000462_pt1 | contig 19941 bp, 14 predicted proteins | sample HotLakmasection3_FD_184726 | JGI IMG/M metagenome (GOLD analysis project Ga0208218, IMG submission 184726) | Hypersaline microbial mat communities from Hot Lake, Washington, USA - Section #3 (SPAdes) | ecosystem: Environmental > Aquatic > Non-marine Saline and Alkaline > Hypersaline > Microbial... | reverse complement strand
GACATCGCCATTGAGGCCAGCGATATCACGCTGATGAGCGGTGATCTGCGCGGGGTGCCGCGCGCGATCGCGCTGAGTAAGGCTACCATGCGTACCATCTATCAGAATCTGTTCTGGGCCTTCATCTACAACCTGATTCTGATTCCAGTGGCGATGGCGGGCCAGCTCATTCCGATGTTCGCGGCGGCCGCTATGGCTTTCAGTTCCGTGTTCGTCGTGACGAATTCTTTGAGACTGAGAGGTTCATCGTTACCGCTTGCTCAGGATGACGCTCCAGATACTGATCAATCGTCTCGTGTTGTTTCATCGGCACATGCGGCTTCGTCACTTTGAAGTCCTTTCCTCGGAGCTGGGTGATCTTCTTGCGAATTTTCGCCCAGCTTCGATGAGGTAATGCGGCGCACAAATCAAGCTGTGTCGCACCTTCGTCCAGCATGTTCTCCAACATTTCGATTTCCTCCTCAACCCAACGGGAACCCGTTTTTCGTGGTTGTTTCCAATCGGCACGTTCCATACGCTCGATGTAATCCGCATAGGTTTCATCCTCGCGTATTGGCTTGGGCGATATGTGGAAAGATCGTTTGCCGATGATCTCGTAGGCTTTGATGCGAATCGCACGCCAATTGCGATTTGGTAACGCCGCTGAGATTTCTTCCTGTGTCGCTTTCTGCTCAATCAACTTACGCAGTGTTTCGACCTCAGCAGGTAGCCAAAGCGTCCAGGACTTCGCTGACCAGGGCAGTACAAATTCATCGACGCTCTCATCGCGCCAACGGATTTCAACATCTGCTACACGATATTTGTCGGTCTGTGTGACAACAATTCGTTCGATAAATACTTGTGCTACCGCACGTTTCTCGATCAAGGGCATTTGATCCCAATTTTGCAAGACATTTTCGGCCTGTTGTGCCAGAGCAATGAGCGATTCTTGCTGGTCGATACGTTGCTGTAGATCATGCAATTTTCTTTCAAGACGTTCTTTTTCTTGTTCATGGTCTGCAAATTGCCGTTCGAGCGCCTGTGCTAGCGTCTGCGATTGCACGTAGGAGAAGTTATCGAGCAAGGTTGACATCTTCTGCTCAACCGCACCAAGTTGATGTTGGAGCATTCGCTGTTCCTTATCGAAATCATCACCCGCTGAGATTAGCACTTCTTCCCACACCTCATGGTCAAAGGTCGCCTTGAGTTTGGCAAACAGCATTTCGTTGATGATTCGATCAAAGTAGTCACTCCGCCGCGACCACAAATGCTGCTGGTTGTCAGCAGTATCCAGGTAGTTGACTGTGTAGGCGTATGCCTGCATTCCTGTTGTCCACGAAGCAGTTGCACCGCGCCAATTGCTTTCGTGGTAGCTGCCAACCAAGCCAAGATAAATAGGTTCATAAGCATCACGCTTTTTCTTCTTCGTTGAATGGCGGCGACCGAGGCGTGGCGTATAGTCCTCGTTTGGTGTGCCATCTAGGGTGTAAGGTGAGATGTAGTTGAATGCCTGATAGAAAAGGTCTTCGGGGATGATCGCGGGGTGGTTGTCCCACTGAACAACGCGATCCTTGAACACCCAATGACCCAGATAGACTGCGTTGGTAAGCATATTTTGCAAGGAAACTGAGCCAACCATGTAAATTCCGCCGCGCTTGAGCATTCGCATGGGCTTTGCCGAGATGAAGCCCGGTGGAACCTCACGCAACAAGTCAGGATTATCGAAATCGGGGAAATGCGGGCCGTTATCATGCAGATAACGCAGCGTTCCGCGCTGATTACCGCCAAGCATCACGAATGTCTCGAATATCTTGATGACGACTTGAGCACAAGGTTCAAACGGTTGATACTTGCGCCAGTTCGGGTTTGGAATGCCACTCGACAGCATTTTCCGGTCATCGACCATGTAGCCGAGGTTGATGTTGCCACCCATCCACATCCCTTGCCTGAGCATCCGCTCTTTGGCAGCATATAACCGCCCACGTACATAGGAGTTCAGGAAATCAGCAGCTTGCTCCGCTCTCATGCGAAAGAGTAGGCGATGGTAGGGACCTTCATGTTTATCCGCAAAGTTGTATTTAAAGTAGGGTGTCAGAACACGTACATCGTTCTTGACGCAAGCATCGATGAAAACATTGACCTGAATCTGCGTCTCATCTCGGAACAGGCGATCTTCTGCCTGTACCGCAACTGCACCGATTTTCCTTGTGAGTATCAGATCAAAGAGACGGCTCATCCCTTCACGTTCGTCAATACTCTTTGCGCCGCTGACGCCTTCGTCTTTGTCAATGAGCACGATGTCGTGTTGATCCCATCCGAGTGATATAACGTAGCGTGGGAGATCAATCTGTTGCATGTCGGTTGAGATGTTGCCCACCTGCTTCATCGAAGACTGCCGATAATATACCGCGATAGGGCGATCTGTTGGCAGCATCCCGGGTTGCACAGGCGAAGAAACATCACCGCGCTGCGGCTTATACTTCTTTGCGCCGGGCATATGTTAAAATCCTTATGGTCTAGATTTACGGTCTGGACTGAAGCCGGGTGTCAGTTTCCTAGGCCGTCGCCCGGCTTCTCACATCACTGGTCATCGCCAGCGCCGTCATCTTGAGGTTATTCAACATCCTCATCGTCATTGTGGCTCGATTTTCTGCGGCGATTGGGTCTGCCTGCCTCGATCCACGTCTCGACATCCTTTCGCTTGATAATCCAGTTTCGTCCTACTCTCTGTGCCGGAAGAAAGCCTGCTTCGATTGCTCGGCGCACGGTGTCGTCGTGGCATCCTGCGATCTCGGCGGCTTTCGTTGGGCTGATCAACTCCTCACTCATAGAGTCTCCGGTTGGCTGTATTGTACGGGATAACCCGTACAATGGCAATTTGATCATGACTAGAGTCTACAGCGTGTAGCAGAAACTCACGACTTACTCGACTTATTTTGCTCGATACTTGCCTCAGAAGCTGGTAATCGAGATCGTATGTAAGCGCCAATCAGAAGGCGATAAGCGATAGCCAGATCGAACTCTTTGCTCGAATTGTTGACCTGGTTACCATGTTCCATTCGACCGTTTTCATTCTGAAACTGGTTCATATTGCTGCCACCTTTCGTCGGTGATGTCTTGCTTGACAGCCTGCACAGAAAATGACGGACAACATGAGATGACGAGATGCCCTTCTTCTGAGCAAGCTGCATGATCGCTTTGTGTTCGTTTGATGTGAGCCGAACACTGAAGATGTGTTCGCGCTTTTGTGGCGGTTTGAGTGAAGTATTTGTGTTACGCACTGGACTGCCTCGTGTTCTGCATTTGCTTCGAGCGTATCACTGTGCTGTATTGAAAGTATGGAATTCTCCAGTTTTGACTGAGTGAACTTACAGATTTTGGATGGAAAATTAACGGATCAAGCATGAGCTGTTCTTGCAGATCGTAGAACTTGGTGGCCACTGATTTTGCTTTGGTGGTTTCAGGATAGCAAAGCTGGAAATAGGGAAGGCTTGTAAGATTGCAGTTTTTGGACGCAGGATTCCAATCGCGACGGCTCAGCTTAAGGATATGAGAGGTAAAACCTTGGTTATAATAGAAATTATCTCTGCTGTGTTTTTGGATAAGTATGAAGATACTACGCCAAAAATATAAATCTGTAGTTAAATTGCTAGTAGAATCGAAGTCGAGAACTCGATGGATTTCAGCACAGTTATTCGCCTACAGAAAAATGATCCTGCATTTCTAGCGCTCAATAAAGCGTGGCTCCCACTGGCAGTGAGTTTTCTTCATTATGCATTCAAACAGAAACATGAGGTTGTGCTATCGCAGGAAGTATTTCGTGATCGATTGGATGCCTATATTGATCACATCAATAACACACTGGCCGACGCTGAGCAGTTCAGCCATGATGCGGGACATTACATCGACATATGGAGCAGAGAGTCCGATCTGATTCGCATTCGCAATCGTAATGACGGTTATGTGGTACAACTATCTCCTCATGCTGAGCGTCTGATCGGGTGGTTTGAGGAGTTGCAGAATCGCGGCATGATTGGTACGGAGTCGCGTTTGCGTAACATTCTCTCGTTGTTGGATGAGGTGGTTACACGCAGTACGGAGGACATCGAAAAACGATTGCAACAGCTTCACGAGCGCCGCGACGAGATAAACGCCGAAATCGCTCACATTGAGGAAACACAACAGGTGGATGGGTTGAGCGATGTGCAAATCCGCGAACGTCTGAATCACATCAGCGGCATGGCTGCACAGCTTCTACGTGATTTCTCGATGGTCGAAGAACGCTTTCGAGAGATGGCGCGAACCATCCAGCAGGCGCAACTGAACCCGGAAGCGAAACGCGGTGACATCTTGGGCACGGCGTTAGACGCGGACGAACAGCTAGAAGAAAGTGACGAGGGGCGGAGTTTTCGCGCCTTTTACGAGTTATTGACGCATCCAGAGCAGCGTGAGTCGTTTGATGAACTCATCGCTGCGGTATACGACATGCCACGCCTGAATAAGTTTGTTGCTGAAAACACCGTCTTGCAGCGTTTGACCTCACACTTGCTGGATGCTGGGGAACGTGTGAACCAGTCCAATCAGCGCCTCGCCGAGCATCTGCGGCGTGTCGTCGACTCACGTAACGTGATTGAGAGCCGCCGGGTGCAAACACTGGCGCAGGAGATCAAATACACCATCAGCCAGCTTGCGGATGCCATTATCTCGTTGATGACCACCAGCACCCGCCCCTCCTTCTACGCCTTCGAAGGCGAACCGGATGTTGAGTTACCCCTGGAACGGCCATTGTTCGATCCACCAGAGCAGATCAAGGCCACTGAGCGACCACGTGCTGCGTCCGTGCAGATTGATGTCGAGGCACTGATTGCCCTCTATGATACCTTCTACATTGATGACAGCATCCTACGCGAAAACATCGACCGCCTATTGATGAGCCGCTCTGAAGTGACGCTGGCAGAACTCGTTACAAGTTACCCAATTGAACAGGGCATGGCCGAAGTGATCTCGTATTTGCAGATTGCAGCACGGGAGCCACAGCATCGCATTGATCGTGACGCCCGTGATACTGTCGCCATCCGCACCCGTTACGGTGAGGAAAAACAGATTGACGTGCCGCGTATTGTTTATCGTCGTACAGACTTATAGGCTGAGGTGAATCATGCTTGATGAGCACATCGAACCGTATGCCGCAGCGGTGCGCAAACTGCTGAAGGGGGTTGTCTACCACGATGACACGGTCGCGTGGCAGCAAATCCGCGATTACGAATACCCTATCCGCGACTACCTGAGCAAAATCGGCTTGGGGATGCACCTGGATGAAATCGGAAACTTTGCCTATTTATATGATGATAGCCGTGATAACGATAATCAGGACGTCTTGCCCGCGTTGACCAGCCGCCGAAACCTGTCGTTCCCTGATACACTGCTGCTGGTGCTGCTGCGCGAACGCCTGGACGAACACGAAATGCGTGATCTTGATGGAGCTGATCTGATCCTCAGTGATGAGGATCTGTTGGACATGATACAGGTGTTTATGCAGGATTACGGTGATGCGCGGAAGATCGAGTCGAACACGACGACCAGCGTTAACCGTCTGGTGCGATATGGCTTTCTGACGAAGCGCAGGGACGGGCGCTATACGGTGCGCCCCTTAATCCGTGCCAAAATCAACGCAGATGAGCTGGAAAGCATCAAAACGCGGTTGGTCGCGCATGTCAAGCAAGACGGTGAAATGGAAGGCGATGATGAATAACCTGTTTGGCGAAGAAACCGGCTTCCGGCTGAAACGACTGGAACTTTATAACTGGGGCACGTTCGACGGACAAATTTGGACGATGACGACCAACGGCGAGACTGCCGTGCTGACTGGACAGAACGGTTCGGGCAAGTCAACCGTTGTAGACGCGCTGCTGACGCTATTGGTGGAAGGGCGGCAGCGTAATTACAACATGGCGTCTGGGGCAGGCAGTAGCCGTGAACGCTCTGAGCGCACATACGTGCGCGGACAGTACAGTCGGTCGCGCGGAGAGACAGCATATGAGTCGACGGCAAACACGCTGCGCGGTACGGATGCACACAGCGTTCTGCTGGCGGTCTTCTGGGATGCTTCACAGGAACGCACGATTTCACTGGCGCAGGTGTTATGGATAAGCAACGCCGACCGAGTAGAAAAGCGGCATTATGTTGCTTCTTGCGAGTTGAGTATTGAGCGGCATTTTCCACAGCGGCACATCAACGCCCGTGACCTGCCCAAAGATGTGCAGACATTCGGTAACACGTTCAAAGATTACATTGCGGCGGCACGCAAGGCATTGGGTTTAGGCAGCAGGCCAAAGGCGCTTGATCTCTTCAATGAAACCGTTGCCGTGAAGGACATCCCCAGCCTGAACGGTTTTGTGCGTGATCATATGCTGGATAAGAGCGATCCGGAAACACGAGTTGATGCACTGCGAGCACAGTACCGCGAACTTAACGACGCCCATGCGGCTATCCAGCGGGCAGGGCGACAGCTGGCAATTCTTCAACCGTTGGTAGAGGCTGGCAGCGAGTACCGGCGCTATGAAGAACAGATGGCGCGTTACGAAGCTGCAAAATCGCTGGTGCCGTTCTATGTCGCGGGGAAGGCGCGGGACTTGCTAGAAAAGACGATTGCGGAAGTCAGTAGCCAGCGAGAGGCCCAGTATAGCCGTCTGCAAACCGTAGATAGAGAATTAGAAAGCCTGCGTGGTGATTTGCAGGATATTGAGTTTGCTATTCGACAGGATGATGTCGGGCGGCGTATTCGTGAAATCGAAGGGCGGTTGCCAGCGATGAAGGAGAACATCGCAGCACGCCGAATAGTGGCCAATCGCTATGACGAGAATGCCCTAGGGATTGATATACCAACATGTCGGAGCGAGGAAGTGTTCCATGAGAATCGCACCCGCGCCGCACAAATGCAGCACCAAGCGGAAGAAGACATTCAATTTCTTGAAGAAAAACGCGGCGAAATCCAGCTTACACTGCGCGACGAGGTTGAACGTGGCAAGGAACTCGACCGCGAGATTAGCTATCTCCGTCAGAACCCCAGCAATATTCCAGAGCAGGTCGCCAAGATACGTCAGCAGATCAGTGATGACCTGAATCTGCCGCTGGATGACCTCCCCTTTGTGGGTGAGCTGCTGCAAGTGCGCGATGGTGAAAGTACATGGGAAGGCGTGCTAGAACGCCTGCTGAACAGCTTCGCTCAGGATTTGATCGTGCCAGAAACGCATTATCGGCAGGTTAGCCAGTACGTCAACGAAAATAATCTGCGCGGGCGGCTGGTCTATCGGCGCGTTGACCCTGCACAGGTCGAACGGCCACGCAAGCAGCGCGAGAGCGATGCCTCCGGCATTATGGCGTATAAGAAGCTGGACATCAAACAGAACACGCCGTATTTGAATTGGCTGGCAGGTGAGTTGATCCAGCGCTTCGATTATGTGTGCTGCGAGAGCATGGACAACTTCAATTGGGCCGAGCGGGCTATCACCCAACAGGGGCAGATTAAACATAACACCTCGCGCCACGAGAAGGACGACCGCCGCGACATCAACGACAGACGCTATTATGTGCTGGGATGGGATAACCGCGACAAGCTGCGCCAGCTTGAAACCGAACTGGACGACTTGCAACGGCGGGTAGCGCATCTCAACGAGCAGCAGCAGATTATTAACGACCAGCTTGAGCGCCGCCGTCGTGACATTCAAAGGCTGAATGCCCTGCTCACCGTTGAAACCTTCGCTGAGATTGACTGGCGCACCCGGCAAACCGAGGTTGACCGCCTAGAGCGTGAACTAGCTGACCTCAACCAGCAGTCGCAGCAACTCCAACGGCTGGAAAAACAGCGTGATCAACTGCAAAATCAGGTGAACGAAACGAACCAGCGGCGCGACGCAATCAACCGGGAAATCACCACGCACGATAACCGCATCACGAGTTACGAGGGCAAGCTCAAACAGGTCGGTCAACTGTTTGCGAATTGGACAGACGACCACCAGCGTATTTGGGAACAAGTAGGGGACTTACTTGCTGAAATTGACCGTGAACCCCTTACGATTGGTGTACTCGACCGTCGCGCACAGGAGCTGGAGGTGTTTATTCAGCGCAGTGTGGCGAACTTCAAGGGCTTTCAGAACCGCTATGAAGCGACCATCCTGAAGGCGATGAACAACTTCAAACTTGAGTATCCCGATGAGGGCATGTCACTCACAGCAGATATTCAAGCGCTACCTGCATATGAGGCCATTCATGAACGGTTAGCAACTGATGATTTGCCAAAGTACGAAGTACGCTTCAAGCAGATGCTGGACCGCACCGTGACACGTGGCGTCATGGCATTCTACTCCAACCTGACAGAACAGGAGCGCGAGATTGATCGCAGCATTGCCGAGCTAAACGACTCACTAGCACAGGTAGACTACGGCGGTGGTTCGATCATTCGATTGCTTGCTGAACGTTCGCCTGATGTCGAAATCAACGACTTCCAACGTCAACTCAAAGCCTGTATTCCCGATGCTGGGGATAGCTCGCCGGAGGAACTCGAACGTGCCTATAACCGCATCAAAGTCCTGATCGAACGATTCGACAATGACACAAACTGGATGCGGCGTGTGATTGATGTGCGGCGCTGGCGCGTGTTTGCTGCAGAGCAGATTGATGCCGAAGGGCGTCAGGTTGATTATTACAGCGACTCGTCGGGTAAATCAGGCGGGCAGAAAGCGAAGCTCGCTTACACGATTCTGGCATCGGCTATTGCTTACCAGTATGGCCTGCAAGATACCGTTGCTGGGGATCGTTCGTTCCGGTTGGTGGTTATCGACGAGGCATTCAGCAAATTGGACGACGATAATGCCCGCTTTGCAATGAATCTCTTCCAACAATTGGGGCTGCAACTCCTTGTTGTCACGCCGATGCAGCAGCTTCACATCATTGAGAATTTCGTACATGCCTATCATGTAGTTGTCAACAATGACACCGGGAGCTATTCACGGCTGTTCAATCTCACGCAGGCGGAATATTGTGACCGCCGTCGCGAGTTCCAGGCGCAGAGCCAGCGAGCATGATTACCCCAGCCGAAATTGTCAAGAAGGCGGAGCGAAAATACCTCAATGTGCTGCGTGCTTACCTAAATGGAGAGGACTTGTTTCCGCTGGAATTCTCGGTGGGGCGTTCGTCAAAGAACTTGGTGGAACGCCGCCAGCAGATTGACGAGCTCCGCCAGCGAGCTAGAGAAACCATGGGGCAGGGATATGCCTTGGAATGGCAGACGGTCAACCGACGTGATATGGGTAAACAGACAACCCCTCGCCGCGTTATCATCGAGACACTGGATGATTATCTGGCGGTCGTTCGCAAGCGTACGGAATATCAGCAGTTTGTCAGTGATGTCGAGCGTATTCGCCGCCGGTTTCCAGCACTGGAGGATTGGATGTGTGCCAATCCACAGGCAGTCATCGATTATAGTGGGCAGTGGGATGATCTACTGGTGGTGTGTGATTACTTCGTGAAGCATCCGCGCCCGAATCTGTATATCCGCGAACTGCCCATCTCAGTGCACACGAAATTCATTGAGCAACACAGCCGCATCTTGCGTGATCTGTTAGATACACTGTTACCTGCTGACACGATCACACGGGATGCGAACGATTTCAGCCAGCGATTTGGGTTGAAGACACCGCTACCAACGTTTCGCATACGTTTACTGGAGGAACAACTCGATCGGCAGTATGCCTTGGGACTGGATGATCTGACGCTACCTGTTGATCAATTAGCGCATCTACTGACGGATCATATCCAACCCACAACGGTTATCATCGCGGAAAATCTTATGAACTTCCTCACACTACCATCTCAACCAGCGAGCATTGGATTATTTGGGCGCGGCTTCGCAGTTCAATCACTGGCTAAAGTGATGTGGCTGTATCGGTGTCGGATCATTTATTGGGGAGATATTGACGCACACGGCTTTCAAATTCTGTCGGATTTGCGAAGGTTATTTCCGCATGTGCGTTCCGTGATGATGAACCAACAAACGCTGGACGATCACGCTGAGTATGTGGTGGAGGGAAATCGAGTGCGAGTAGATCGCTTTGATGGTCTGACGGAAGCTGAAGCTACGGTTGCACAACATGTTCTGGAACATAACTTACGCATGGAGCAAGAGCACATTCCGCAAACTTATGCGCTTATCCAGCTAGGGCAAATGCTACGCTCTGGCGACGATAACACTGCCTGATTGGGTTGAGATATCTGGTGATTCTGATCACAACAGCACATTGCCGCGCCAAATGGGGAGATGTGCATTCACCAGTACAGCACTCACTCGGCTTGAGTTGTGGCGGGTTCTTCTGTTCGGCTTTGCATTCTTCGGTACTGCGCCAGCGCGTATAGCGTCCATAAGGCTTGTGACCGGCATAGGCTGTGCGCCAGCGTCCGTTGCCGAACTGATAAGCGTAGCGTTCCTGAAGGGCTTTCCAGGTGTAATCAGGGAAGGCTTTGAGGATTTCCCACTGGTCCACATCGCCCTCGACCATTGTCTTGAGCTGCTCCAGCGCATCATCTTCCCAGAAGTAGCCTTTACTCTTGTGCGTGGCATTTTTGGACACGGTGGAACCATCGCGCCAGTGGACGGTGACGGTTTTGGTGTGACGAGTGATTTTGCTGAGGTGGATGTGGGTAGCAAACGCCTCGAACAGACTGCGCCGTTCCTGGCGTGGCACATCCTCCCAACGGGCGATGACCGTTTCCAGCACGGGCTTTGCCTCCGCCAGATTGATACGCTTATTCTTTCCAGACTTCAGCCGTACTAACTCCGCCCGAAGTGATTCGACCTCACCTTCCAGTGCCTTGTAGCGTGCTTCCGCCCGTTCAACCATCTCAGGATGTGATAGGGTGGTCAGGCTGGCGATGAGGTTGTCCTTTGATGTTTCCACCTGCTTGATGGCTGCTTCCAACCGCCGGACTTCGGCATGGTCGCCATGATCCAAGCTAGTGAGGGCGGTCTGCCATACGTCCTCGTCGATGGTGGTTGCCTTCAACCGTTCCAGCAGCATCTCGTCCACGATGTCATCCACGATGAATGACCGGATGTTCCAGACATTCGACTGGGTGCGGCTGTAGTCATACAACTGGTACTGATACTTCTGCGCCCAGGTGTTCCAGACGGTTGCCAGCCGGTGATGGGGATCGTGTTCCAGGTCATCGGTGTACAGCAGATTGGAGTAGGTCGGCGGTGCTTCAGGACGATCTGCTTTGTCATGACGGATCCACGGGCGATAGGGGACGTAGTGCGGATTCGGTTCGCCGTAGAAGTCTGTCTGTGAGATGCGATTGTAGGCGTACATGAACAGGTCGTTGGGGATGATGGCTTCGTGGTTGTGCCACTCCACAATCACCCGCTGGTGAATCCATTGTCCGATGTAAGCCACGTTGACGAGCAGTTGCTGGAACCCACTCTGGGAAGGTGTGAGCATCCCCGTGCTGCGTGAGCGTCGTTTCAGGTGGTCGGTGGTCTTGAAGCCTGCCGGAACCATTTCGTCGGTGAGATCAGGGAGGTACGGGCCTTCCGCTTCAATCTGTTTCCATGTCTTCGAGAGGTTGCCCTCATTGGCTCGGAACAGCTCGAAGTACGCCAGCACCACATCGGCGTACAGGTCGAAGCGGCGGTACTTGCGCCAGTCGGGATTGGATGAACCATCCGGCAGCTTCTCGCGCATATCGACCATGAACCCTGGTGTGATCTTGCGCCCCGTCCACATCCCGCGTTGTGCCCGCCAGTGACGGCTTTTCACCAGTCGCCCACGCACATGGTACTCGATGAAGTCGGCGGCGCGCTGTGCCTGGTCGCGGAACATCTGCATGTGATAGCGTCCCTGCGTCGGATGGGCGAAGTCATACACGAAGCTCGGTGTCAGCACCTGCACGTTGTTACGGCGGCAGGCATCGATGAAGATGTTCGTCTCGATCTGGGTGAGGTCACGGAAGAAACGATCCACATCCTGCGCTGCCACCAGCCCGATCTCGCCATTCTCGATCTGGCAATAGAGCAGGGACATGCCCGGACGCTCGCTGATCTTCTTCTGACCGCTGATGCCAGCATCCATGTCGATCATGTTGATCTGTTCACGCTGCCAGCCTTGTGCGATGAGGTGTTCGACCATATCCACCGTTTGCAACGTCGTGGAGATGTTCCCGATCTGTCCCTCCGATGATTGCCGGTAGTAGACCGAGACCGGTTTGCCGAGTGGGAGGGGTTGCGATTTGTACGGATCAATCGACGCGGTTTCAGGGCGCTTCAATGTTCTAACCATGTTTGTATCCTCCTTTCTTGTGAATGAAAAACGCCCTGCTTCGCGAGTTTCTACGCAGAAGCAAGGCGCATAATGTACAATGCGTCTTAGCCCTGCGATGTGCTTACTTCACTCGCGGGGTCAGGCAGGTCGTCGAGCGGGAACTCGTCGGCCTGTCGTCGAATAGGTCCGTTTGACTTGTGCTCACTATACTCGGTTTTGGGCAGACGCGCAACGATCCTGAGCAGGGTCCGTGAGACATCCAGCAGGTTCGTGCCGTTATTCAGTTGTTCGTCTTGCAGACGGTCTGTTTCCAAGTGCATCCTCTGTATGCTCTGGTTTTACCTGCTGCATCCAGCATAACAAACTCGCTTCCCGCAACCCCTGTAAAATTGGCAAAATCGAGCGTCAGTTTTGACAAACTGCCCGTCAAAATTACGCGGCCGCTAAGGGGCTACAGAAATGCTTGCAAAAGCTGGCTGTGCATCGGGTGTTCCCGTTGGTTTTTCGATGTAACCAGCTTATCAGAGTGAGGATGTCTGACCGTTGAAATCCTCCAGTTTTGGCTTGGGAAAATTACGGCGTTTGGTTAGAGTTATCAAACCATCAATTAGAGACAACGAGATCGTCCGTATTTTCGTTTGAAACTGTAATCAAAAGGCGATACGCAATCTGGAAGTGATCTTCTGCGTCAACGCTGGTAGAGGATGCTATACTAGAGGCAAATGAATCGACCGAAAGCGTGGTTGTTATGGAGGGCATCCTTGAGTTTACAGGAACTGATTCACGAACTGCGAAAGCTCAACCGGGCGGATAAACTGCGGGCGATGCAGGTGTTGGTCACCGAACTTTCTGCTGAAGAAGAAGCCTGGCTGATCCCCGGCGCGACCTATGAGATTATCACGCCCTACGGTAATGAAGCCGCTGCCCAGGTGCTGTATGATGTCCTGCAAGCCGCAGACAAGCAGGCGGAATCGTAGTGGCACGTTTTCCCTATGTTTCTGCAGATAACCTTCCGACCAGCCTCATGCCACGTCTGCCGCTGACGCTTATCCTCGGCGGTCAATCGGTAGACGTAGTCGGTTTGCTGGATACCGGCGCGGCAGTCAGTGTGCTGCCGTATCAAGTTGGGTTAGCTCTGGGGGCAGTCTGGGAGGAACAGACGACTGTTGTTCCGCTGGTCGGCAGTCTGGGGCAGTTTGAGGCGCGGGCGCTGGTGGTGATGGCATCGCACCCTCAAATCACGCCCAATGAAGCGGTGCGGCTGGTATTCGCCTGGACACAACTGGAAAACGCACCGGTGAACTTCGGACAGATGAACTTTTTCCTCGAATTCGATGTATGCTTCTACCGTTCGCAAAGCATGTTCGATGTGCGACTTAAAGACGGCGACCGGCTCGAAGAAAAAAATAGCTGGTGAACGTGCGCACTCTTACGCTTACCAGCCAGAAACGAAAACGGCTACCCTCATGTGGCAAAGCAGTAAACTTGTGTGAGTTATATACTGTGGCTACCTCTGTTGGCGATTCCGGCGCCTATAACTTCCCATCCAGATAGTGAAAGATAGTTCGGGTTGCATTGATGGCAAGCAACGCTTCGCTGTCATCAAGCAAAACTGAGTTCGGATGTGCAAGGCTTGAATGATTACGCATCGTATTCAGGGTATCCATAATCGTGCTGAATGCATTCAATATTCGCTCGGCATCACCTATTGCTTGCAATGATGGATGATTCTATCGTAGCAGCTTGAGAAGTTGTGTAATTCCGTCTTCCTTTGAGTAGGGGATACCTTCTTGTGAGCAAATTTCACGTAAGTAACCGTGCAGTGCCGTACAATGCCACTCTGTATCGGGAGCGTAACATCGTGGAGCGCTTTTTCTGTCGGTTGAAACATTTTCGGGCGGTTGCGACTCGTTATGACAAGCGCGCAACAACCTATCTCGCTACCGTCTTGCTCGCCTCTATCGTTCTATGTTTATAGTTCTCAGACAGACCCTAGTAGTTGTACGTGATTACAAAGCAATATTTCAGTTTTGATGGTGATTGCTCAAAATGAGTGATCTTTTCAGCACTATGTCCACCGTCACAACCGTCACAGGTCGAAATCGGCTACCTGAAGTTCGTTTTTTGAGTGGTATGCGAATTTTGCAAATTGTGTAGCGATGATCGTCTCAGCTTGTGACGCTGTGACACCTGTGACGAGACCAGCTCGAAGCAAAAAAAATAGCTGGTGAACGTGCCTGTTCACGCGCTTACCAGCCGGAGAAACAAAAAAGGCGCGTATCACGGATACGTCGTGCCGCTCGCATAGGCTGATGAGGCTTTTCCAGTTACGTGATTGGCAATCTCAGCGTAAAGTATGAACCGACTCCTGGCGTACTGGTCACCTCAATAGTCCCACCGCACGCATCCGCAGCCTGTTTGGCAAGCGCTAGGCCCAGCCCCGTGCCTTTCTTATGAAGTGCATTGTCCGCGCGGAAGAACGGTTCAAACAAATGGGATAGATCGCTTTCAGCGATCCCGATACCTGCATCTTGCACAGAAAGCACAATCTGTCCCGCTTCTACATAAGCCTGAATCCCAATCTCGCTCCCTACAGGAGAATACTTGATTGCATTGGAGATGAGATTTGTAATGATGTGCTGCACAAGTTTTGGGTCAAGCTCGACGGTTTCAGGCAAATTGCTTAAGAACATAAATTCAGTAGATCACGGTTTGGTGTGGAACGGTATTGGCACAGCGACAATTGTCGCATAGACAGCTTCAATGGCGCGACGCAGGAGATTGGCGAAGCGTTTGAGCTTGAATGCTGCCGCCTGCACCGTGCGCGGACCGCGTCCCGGTCGTCGGAAACACTGCCAGCGTAGTCGTGCCCAGATATTGACCAGCACCAGACTTAAGCCCATCAGAAAAAACTTGACTGCTGGATTACGCGTGGTGCTGACCACCCGCATCTGCCGCCGCTGCCGGTAGGTCGACTCGATGCCGAAGCGTCGCCGATACTGCCGTTTGACCTTTTTCGGCGACCAATCCAGTCCAATTACTACGAAAAGCAACCATTTGCGACGCCGCTTGCCGGATTTACCAGGTGGCAGCGTGGCAACCACGGCTATATCGGCACTTGTCCCATCGGTGAAGGCGTAGGTCGTGCGGTAGCTTTTACGACCACGACACAGTGCTCGCGTTCCGCCCGTTGTGCCCCGGATAGGGCATGCCAGCACCGCTTTCTGCCTCTGATCTTGCAGATAGTTGATGACCTCGCCACAACAGAAGCCTTTGTCCAGATACAGCACGGTTGCCTGAAAACCAAGCTGCTGGAGTCGGCAAAGCAGACGTTTGACCACAGCCAGGGTACTGTATTCGGGCAGAACGTAAGTCAGTGCCAGCGTTAACCGGATGCCGCGCCACATCACCGACGCACTGGCGATGCGAAAGAAGCGCGTCGTCCCTTTCTTGGCCCGATCTCGGCAGGTATAGGTTCGCATCTCCGGCGTTTTGCCATAGAACGGCGCGTCGTGAAAGTCGATGGCTACCTCGACACCGACTCGCGGCAGTTCGGCGGGTAAATCCGCCACCAGTGCCGCGTTCATTTCAACTTCCTGACCCTGCAAGTCAGCCACATCCAGCGCATCGTTGAGCTGCTCACGCAGCGTGTTGCCGTCGGCGACATCTACCAGATCATCGCAGGCGGCTTCCAGGCTCCCATTATCGAGGGCCGCTTTCGTCAGGACACTGAACAGCATCTGCGTGTCACAGCGATACCCATGGATGTCGAAGGTCAGATGCTTCGTGAAAGTTTTCATGCTGATGGCGTACAGGTCTTTCGCGTACAGTTGCTTTTTCGGTATCATGTGCTCAGGTCGGTTTCTGGTCTTGGCTTATGTTTAGGAAACTAAACCTTGACCGAAATCGACCACCGTTTCAAGTATTCGTCAACTTTCGTGATCTACTGAAATTGATGTTTTTCCCCATCTATCAGACGGAAGTCTTCAATCAGCCTCTCGATCTGCCTACCGAGATTTGTTGATTGGCGATGTAGTGTAAGCTGCCCGTTTTCAATTTCTGCGACCATCAGCATTTCGTCTAACATTTGCAGCAGTAGTTGAACGCCGCCATCGATACGACGAAAATGCTCTTGCTGGCGTTCAGGTGTCAAACGATCAGAATAGCTTTGCAAGATATTTGATGATGACAGGATGGATGCCAATGGATTGCGAAAGTCGTGTGAGAACATGCCAACCAAGCGCGATTTGAGCAGACGCTGCTCACGTTCCATATCAATCACACTGCTCAAATGGTCGATCTGAGACTGAATCTGCCCCAGCTTGCCCAAACGGACGCTGACCGTGTCAATAATATCGGCATGGCTAAATGGTTTGGTCAAATAATCATCTGCTCCCAGATTCATCCCCGTACGCATAGCGCTGCGATCAGCGGCTGCCGTCAGAAACACAAATGGAAGATGAACAAAGTTCTCGTCTGAACGAACTTCGATCAGGACTTGATGCCCATCCATATCTGGCATGTTAATGTCACAGATCACCAGATCGGGCTGTTCCGTGTAGATTGCATTCAGCCCTATCTTGCCATTTGCGGCCCCCACTACCTCATAACCTTCGAATTGAAGCCAGTTCATGACCTCATCGCGGATGTCAAATTCATCTTCAATGACCAGTATTTTCGTCATTTTGATTATCCTCTGCGTGTTGGATAGGAAGCGTGACTACAAAGGTTGTGCCGACTTTGGGCGTGCTTTCAACTGTAATAGTACCGCCATGAGCATTAACGGCTTGTTTCACGATACTCAGTCCCAAGCCAGTCCCTGCAATCGCTTCAACGTTGCCTGCTCGGAAGAAGGGGGTAAAAAGATGTTTCAGGTCTTCTGGAGGTATGCCGATACCCTGATCTTTCACACGGAATGTGATTTCATGGGCAGTTTGCGAAAGTGTGACATACACTACTTGTCCATTTTCTGAATACTTGAGTGCGTTGTGGATCAGGTTGCTCACCAGATGGTGCATCAAGTGCGGATCGAATTCGGCTTCGATGAAGTCATCAGGTCCATCGTAGGCAATCCGACCAGCATAATCTTCCTGGTGCTCGAAGTCTTCAATAATCTCTTTACACACCATATCCAGATTGCCTTGTACCGGTTGATATTGAATCTTGTTGGCTTGTATGCGTGCCAGTTCCAACACATCTTCCATAATTGTCTTCATATAGTTCACCTGTTTGCGTATGCGATCCAGGCGCGTGTTAATCTGGGTGCTGTCCATGCGATCCCGATAGATGGATAGGGTCTCCGTATTGGCAAGGATGGCTGCCAGGGGTGTACGGAACTGGTGCGATGCCATCGACACAAATCGCGACTTCAACTCACCCAGTTCCTTTTCTTTCTCCAATGCTCGCCGCAGCGTTTCTTCGGCGACCTTCTGTTGGGTGATGTCGATATTCACACCGACCGTGCGCTGATGCCTTCTGTGTTCATCCCAGTAGATGTTTGCCCTAACACGGATATAGCGTGTTTCGCCCGCTGGGGTCACAATGCGAAATTCTGAATCATAGGGCTTCTCGCCTCTGGCTGCGGCCTCGGCATCAGCCTGCGCCCGGTCAATATCATCGGGGTGAACTGAATTCTTCCAGGATTCAACTGTGGGCACGAACCAGGCAGCATCTACCCCATACAGCCTGAACATGCGCTCATCCCAGTGCATCGTGTTGTTATCGACGTCAAAGTCCCAGATACCAATTTCACCGGCTTCGGTTGCTAGTTGCAGGCGGTTGGTAATGGTTCTGAGTTGTTCTTCAGCCTGCTTGCGTTCCGTGATATCGTGGTTCACACCAATAACACCGATGGGCCGCCCATGTTGATCACGATTGAGGACAATAGAACCCAGCACATGTACAGGGCTTCCATCGCGGTGCCTCTGTATTGCTTCGCCCTGCCAATAACCCTTTGCAAGTAGCTGGGTGCTGGCGCTTTCGGTTGTGGTATCCATGATGTCGGTCTTCAGAACATCCCCCATCAGGCGACCTATAACCTCTTCGGCTCTCCAGCCGAACATGCGCTCGGCAGCCCGATTCCAACTCTGGATGTGATAATCGAGATCGGTGCCGATGACCGCATCGTACATATGGGCTTGTAGGCTGGCAAGATATCGGAGTTGGGCATCAGCTTTTCTTTGCTCTGTGATGTCAATATAGGCTCCTAGTAAACCGATAACCTCGCCCTGTGCATCCTGCAGTGGGAGCTTATTGGTCAGTACCGCTAGCTGGCTACCATCGGCGGTTGTTACCAGTTCTTCGTAGTTGAGCTTGGGGAGATCACTTTCTATTACAGTCGAATCATCTTCCTGATAGGATGATGCATAGACTTGCAGACCGCGCAGTTCATCATCGCGCTTGCCCACGACATCTTCTCTGGTTGCCAATCCAGCATCCTGGGCAAACAAACGGTTGCAGCCCAGATAAACCGAATCACGATTCTTCCAGAATACCCGTACCGGAATAGTATCCAGCACCAGATGCAGCATATTCTCGGATTCACGCAAACGCTGTTCGCTGACGCGGAGGGCTTCTGTTTTCTCCTTCAGCTCGGTGATGTCGTATAAGGTCGCACGACTGCGGGCGAAGTTCCCGAGGTCATCTCGCACAATGCTGGCACTCCCCAGAACCCAGATCGTTGATCCATCTTTGCACACCATCTCAAGTTCAACGCCGTCAATCTCCCCATTTTGCTGAAGGAGCGGGAATTTCTCGTGGAAGGACTGCTGGCTTTGTGGGGTGAGAAGTTCGGAGAACCTGAGTGTGCTAACGATTTCTTCGCGGGTATAGCCCAGCCAATCAAGTTCTGTGTCGTTGATCTGAACAAAAAAACCGGCTGAATCGAGCGAGTGATACCCGGCTGGCGCGTTGTTGTACAGGTCTTCAATTTCAATGATATACTTTTGTCGTTCGACTTCCACCTGCTTGCGCTCGGAAACATCCCGCACAATACAGACAATGTTTTCAACGCGCTTATCAGAACGGTTGACTGGCGCAAGGCTGATCTCGGCATCAAAAATCTTGCCATCTAACCGTCTGCCTCTAACCTCCATCCGCCGCGTTTCATGGCGTGCAACAACATCTACTCGCAGACCCAAAATTGTTGCACGATCCTCTTCCGACATCAACTCAAACAGCGGTTTATCGAAGAATGTGTCATGAGGAATGGCAAACATCCGATCAAAGGCGTAATTGCTTTGCTGAATCGTTAAATCGGTATCCAGCAGCACGATGCCATCACCGCTATGATTGAAAATCGCTTCGATGCGCTCTTTGGCCTGCTCCAGTGCTCTGGTACGTTCCTGAACCCGCTGTTCAAGTTCCTGGTTGGCTTGTTCCAGTGCATCCTGGGCACGATTACGTTCGGTTACGTCTATGTAGGTGCAGTAGAGTACCGACTGCCCGTCAAGTTCGATACCGGCTGCAAACCCTTCGACCTCACGAATGGAACCATCGGCCAGCCGCTGCTCGAACAGACAGGAACTGATCTCACCATTCAGGACCTGTGCCATTTTTTTCTACGGCGGCAAAATGAGCTGGACGAGGCGGTTCTCGAGATGGGCCAGATAAGCGTCGGGATTTTGCCGGAAGCGGAGCTGCAACGTTCGCT
>Ga0208218_1000447_pt1 | contig 20270 bp, 17 predicted proteins | sample HotLakmasection3_FD_184726 | JGI IMG/M metagenome (GOLD analysis project Ga0208218, IMG submission 184726) | Hypersaline microbial mat communities from Hot Lake, Washington, USA - Section #3 (SPAdes) | ecosystem: Environmental > Aquatic > Non-marine Saline and Alkaline > Hypersaline > Microbial... | reverse complement strand
GTACGCCTATCTGGAGGCGGCGCTGGTCGCCCGGGGCAGCGCACCCAGGGAGTTGCCGTCGAGATAGACGACACCTTCCGGCAGCGCGAAGCGGTCGCGAAAGGGCGCGAGCGGATCGGCGGCGTCGAGGGCGTCGAGGTCCATGGCACGGGCCTCAGCAGTAGCGTTCGGGGCCGACCCATTGCTGGGCGGCGTAGCGGTCGCCGTGCGCCCAGCCGACGGGCAGGGCCGCCTCGATGCGGGCGAGGTCCTCGGCTGCGAGGTCGAGCTCTGCTCCCCGTGCGAGCTCGCGCAGGTGCTCTGGCGAGCGGGTGCCGGGGATGGGGACGACCTGGTCCGAGCGGTGCAGCAGCCAGGCGATGGCCAGCGCCGCGGTGGGCTCGCCCATTTCCCGAGCGAGCTGGCGCAGGCGATCGCCGAGGGCCAGATTGGCCTGAAGGTTGGCGCCGGTGAAGCGGGGGTTGGCCGCAAGGAAGGCCGATTCGGCAACGGTCTCGGGGGTCGGCGGCCGGTCGGTGAGGAGACCGCGGGCGACGGGCGAGAAGGCGACGAGGGCGGTGCCGAGCTCGTCGCAGGCCTGGACCAGCCCCAATTCCGGGGCACGGGTGGCAAGGGAGTACTCGGACTGAACGGCGGCGACGGGATGGACGGCAGCGGCACGGCGCAACGAAGTGGGCGCGATCTCCGAGAAGCCGAAGCGCGTGACCTTGCCGGCCTGCACGAAACCCGCGAGGGTTTCGGTCACCTCCTCGATCGGGATCGCCGGATCGCGGCGATGGACGTAGAAGAGGTCGATGGTCTCGACGCCGAGGCGCTCCAGGCTGGCGTCGAGCTCGGCCTCGAGATGCGCCCTGCTGTTGTCGAAGCATCGCGCACCGGTCTCGGGGTCGCGGCGGATGCCGGCCTTGGTGGCGATGGTGAAGGGCGGCGGGCCACGGTGGTCGGCGAGGAAGCTGCCGATGACGCGTTCGGAGAGGCCCATGCCGTAGACGTTGGAGGTGTCGAGATGGTCGATCCCGAGCTCGAGCGCGGTGCGCAGCACGCCGTGCGACGCCGCCTCGGTGGTCGGCCCATAAAATGCCGTGAACGACATGGCGCCCACACCGATGGCCGAAACCAAGGGCCCCCCGGTCCCCAAGCGGCGCTTCTTCATCATCCCTCCAGTCTGTCGATACCGGATCATCGCGGCAGCACACCGCCATGGCAAGCCGGCCACCGGCGCAAAGGGCCGGAGGGGCCCGGGGAGGCGCTGCCTCCCCGGACGCCTTGTCTTTCGTCTCGCCCCACCCCGTGATCACCTGGCAGGACGAAGGCATCGTGCTGACCGTCCGCCCGCTGGGCGAGCGGGACGCCATTCTTTCCGCCATGACTTTCGCCCATGGCCGGCATGCCGGGCTGGTGCGGGGCGGGGCCGGCAAGCGGCAGGGGGCGTTGCTGCAGCCCGGCAACCGCTTGCAGCTCGCCTGGTCGGCGCGGCTGGAGCAGCATCTGGGGGCCTATACGATCGAGCCCGTGCGCCTGCATGCGGCCCGGATCATGGGGGATTCGCTCGCACTCCTGGGGCTGGCGTCGGCGGTCGAGCTGGTCGAGGTCGGGGTCGGCGAACGGGAGCCGCACGGCCTCCTCTATGCCGCACTTCTGAAGCTCGTCGAAGCGCTCGGGCCCGACCGGGCATGGCTCGAGACCTACGTGCGCTTCGAGCTGGTGCTTTTGGCCGAGCTCGGCTTCGCGCTCGATCTGGAGAAGTGCGCGGTGACCGGCGTGACCGAGGGCCTGGCCTATGTGTCGCCGCGGACCGGGCGCGCGGTGAGCCTGGAGGCTGCCGGGGACTTCGCCCCCCGCCTTCTGCCGTTGCCCGGCTTCCTCACTGGGCAGGGTGAAGCGGACGACCAGGCCATCGCGCAGGGGTTGCGGCTTGCCGGGCATTTCCTGACCCGGCATATCCTCGACCCGGTCGACCGGGCGATGCCCGAGGCGCGTGAGCGGCTGCTCGCACGTGTGGCAGCAGAAAGCGAGGGTGACTGATGGCGGTGGCGAGCCCCAAGGGTGGATCGGTGGTCCCGATCGAGCTGAAGACAGCGCTTTCCGAGCGTTATCTGGCCTATGCGCTCTCGACCATCACCTCGCGCTCGCTGCCCGATGTCCGGGACGGGTTGAAGCCCGTGCAGCGGCGGCTGCTCTATGCGATGCTGCAGCTCAGGCTCGACCCTGCCGCCGGCTTCAAGAAGTGTGCCCGGGTCGTCGGCGACGTCATCGGCAAGTACCATCCGCACGGCGACGTCGCGGTCTACGACACCATGGTCCGCCTCGCGCAGTCCTTCTCGCAGCGCTACCCGCTGGTCGACGGGCAGGGCAATTTCGGCAATGTCGACGGCGACAACGCGGCGGCCATGCGCTACACCGAGGCACGGCTGACGGCAGTCGCCGCCGCCCTTCTGGACGGCATCGACCAGGACACGGTGGATTTCCGCCCCACCTATGACGGCAGCGAATCCGAGCCCGTGGTGCTGCCGGCGGCCTTTCCGAACCTCCTGGCCAACGGCACCACCGGCATCGCTGTCGGCATGGCGACCAGCATCCCGCCGCACAATGCGGGCGAGCTCTTCCAGGCGCTGGCCTTCATGCTCGAGCGGCCCTTCGATGCTGGCCCGGCCACGACCGCCGAGCTGATGCAGTTCGTGCGCGGCCCCGACCTGCCGACCGGCGGCGTCTTGATCGAAGCCCCCGAGGTCATCGCCGAGGCTTATGCGACCGGTCGCGGGGCGCTTCGCCTGCGCGCCCGCTGGGAGGTCGAGAAGCTGAGCCACGGCCAATACCAGATCGTCGTCACCGAGATCCCGTTCCACGTCCAGAAGGCGCGGCTGATCGAGCGCTTGGCCGAGCTTCTGCAGGCGAAGAAGCTGCCGCTTCTGGCCGACCTCAGGGACGAGTCGTCGGAGGACATCCGCCTTGTCCTGATACCTCGCTCGCGCGGCGTGCCGCCCGAACTCGTCATGGAGCAGCTGTTTCGCCAGTCCGAGCTGGAAACACGGCTGGCACTGAACATGAACGTGCTGGATGCCCAGGGTGTGCCCAGGGTCATGGGCCTCTTGGACCTGCTCCAGGCCTTCATCGACCACCGCATGGAAGTCCTGATCCGAGGCTCGCGCTTTCGGCTCGGCAAGATCGACGACCGGCTCGAGATCCTCGACGGCTATCTCAAGATCTTCCTCGATATCGACACGGTGATCCGCATCATCCGCGAGGAGGACGAGCCCAAGCCCGTCTTGATGCGCACGTTCGAGCTGAGCGAAAGGCAGGCCGAGGCGGTCTTGAACCTGCGCCTGCGCAATCTCCGCCGGCTGGAAGAGATGGCGCTGGAGAAGGAGCAGCGTGGGCTCCGGAAAGAGAAAAAGGAGCTCGAAGCGCTGCTGGCCGATCCCGAAAAGCGTCGGGCGAAGCTGGCGCAAGCCATGCGCGAGGGGGCGGAGACCTGGGGGGCGGGCGAGCTCGGCCGCAGACGCACGGAGCTCGGCAGGGCTCCCGTGGTCGATCCCGCGGCCCTCGAGCTGCCGGTCGAGCGCTATCCGGTGACCGTCATCTCGTCCGAGAAGGGCTGGATCCGGGCGATGCGCGGCCACGTCACCGATACGGCCGAAATCAAGTACAAGGACGGTGACAGCGAGCGCTTCGTCATCCGGGCGCAGAGTTCGGACAAGCTCCTGGCCGTGGCATCGGACGGGCGCTGCTATCTGATCGGGATCGACAAGCTGCCGTCGGGGCGTGGCCTCGGCGAGCCCTTGAACCTGCTGATCGATCTCGGCAAGGGCGTGGAGCTGGTCGAGCTCCTGGTGCATCGCCCGGACGGCCGGCTGGTGCTCGCGACGCGAAGCGGACGCGGCTTCGTCGTCAAGGAGGGCGAGGTCGCAGCGCAAACCCGGGCGGGCAAGCAGGTGGTCAATGTCGAGACGGGCGACCGGGTCGCCGTCGCCCGGCCGGTCCAGGGCGACCACGTGGCGGTGATCGGCACCAACCACAAGCTCCTGGTCTTCCCGGTGGACGAGTTGCCCGAGATGACCCGGGGACGCGGCGTCCTGCTGCAGCGCTACAAGGACGGCAAGCTCGCCGATCTTACGACCCTCGACCTGGCACGCGGCCTCGCCTGGCCCATGGCCTCGGGCAACCGCATTCGCCACGAAAAGGACCTGACCCCCTGGCTCGGCAAGCGCAGCCAGGCCGGCAAGCTGGCGCCCAGCGGCTTTCCCCGCGACCAGAAGTTCCGGGCAATACCGACGGAGGGGCCGACGGAGGAGCCCGGCGAGGGCTAGCGCCTGCTCGGCCCCGCGCGCCTTGTCACGTGAGCGTCACAGAACCAGTCTAACCCGCAGGGCACCACGAACGGGAGGATACCCATGCGGCTGAAGACCCTGGCCCTGGCGCTCGCCGCCGGTGCCCTGCCTCTGCTGGCGAGCGGCGAGGTGCACGCCGTCTCGGGCGAGCTCACCCTCTACACGAGCCAGCCCAACGAGGATGCGCAGGCGACCGTCGATGCGTTCCAGGCACTCTACCCCGACGTCGAGGTGAGCTGGATCAGGGACGGCACGGTCAATGTCATGGCCAAGCTCAGGGCCGAGATCGCAGCAGGCGCGCCGCAGGCCGACGTGCTGCTGATCGCCGACACGGTGACCATGGAGAGCCTCAAGGACGAGGGGCTGCTCATGGCCCACGACGAGGCCGACATCAGTGCGTATGACCCCGCCATCCACGATGCCGACAAGACCTATTTCTCGACCAAGCTGATCACCACCGGCATCGTCTACAACAACGACGCACCGATGGTGCCCACCTCCTGGAAGGACCTCGAGGACGAGGCGATGGCCGGGCTCGTTGCCATGCCGAGCCCGCTGACCTCCGGTGCCGCCCTGATCCATGTCGCGACCATGGTCGACCATCCCGATTTCGGCTGGGCGCATTTCGAGGCCTTGGAGAAGAACGGCGTGCAGCCGCAGGGCGGCAACGGGGCGGTCTTTCAGGCCGTCGCCGGCGGCGAGAAGCTCTATGGCATCGTCATCGACTACCTGCCGATCCGCGAAGCCGCCAAGGGCTCGCCGGTCACCTTCGCCTTCCCCGAGGAGGGGGTGAGTGCGGTGACCGAACCCGTGGCCATCCTCTCCTCGACCCAGAACCCCGAGGCGGCCAAGGCCTTCGTCGACTTTCTCCTCTCGCCCGAAGGCCAGGTCCTGGCAGCCTCGCAGGGCTATCTCGCAGCCCATCCCGACATTCCCCCGCCCGAGGGCTTCCCGCCGCTCGCCGAGATCAGTCTCCTCCCCTTCGATGCGGCGAAAGCGCTCGCCAATGATTCCGCGTACAAGGAGCGCTTCAGCGAGCTTTTCGGCGGCTGAGCCGAAGCGCTCGTTCCTGACCGGACCCGGGGGCGACAGCATCGCCCTCGGGCTTGCCGTTCTGATCATCGGCAGCCTCTGCCTCTTGCCGCTCGCCCGCCTCGTCCTCGAGGCCGTGGCTCCCGGCGGCAGCCTCGATTTCGCGACGGCCGAACGCGTGCTCGCCCGCAGCAGCACCTGGCGGGCGACCTGGCGCACCGTCGAGGTGGGCGTGCTTTCGATGCTCGTGTCCTTGGCCCTCGGGCTGCTCGTGGCCCTTCTGGTCACCGCTTCCGACATCCGCGGCAAGGCCATCGCGGTCTTCGCCTTCATGCTGCCCCTGATGATCCCGCCGCAGATCACGGCCTTGGCCTGGATGCAGCTCACCGGCGCGTCCAGCCCGCTGCTGCGCAGTCTCGGCATCGCCCCGGCCCCCGGCACGGCCAACCCGCTCTACAGCCGCGAGGGAATGATTCTGCTGATGGGCATCCAGCACGCGCCTTTGGTCTTCATCACCGTCGCGGCCAGCCTCCGGCGGATGTCGATGGAGCTCCTGGACGCCGCGTTCCTCGCCGGTGCTACCCGTCTGCAGGCGGTCCGCCACGTGATCCTGCCACTGCTCGCCCCCGCACTGGTCGCCGGCGGGGCCTTGGCTTTCGTCTCGGCGATCGGCAATTTCGGCATCGCCGCGATGATCGGCATTCCCGCCCGCTACACGCTCCTGCCGGTGCTCATCTACGAGCGGCTCGCCAGCTTCGGCCCCACGGTCCTGGCCGAGGTCGCCGTCCTCGCGGTCATCGTCGGCACCTTGGCGCTCCTCGGTGTCGTGCTGCAGCGCTGGCTGAGAGACCGGCACGATGTCACCCTCGACGGCATCGGCGGCCGGCCGCTGCTGCTGCCGCTCGGGCGCTGGCGGCCGGTGGCCGAGGCGTTGCTTTGGCTCCTGCTCGGCCTGATCCTCGTCCTGCCGCTTCTGGCGCTGGTGGCCGCCGCCTTGACGCCCGCGGCCGGGGTTCGCCTGACGCCCGAAACACTGACCTTCGCGAACTTCCACGAGGTGCTGCTGGTTCAGGACGTGACCCGCCGAGCTTTTGCCAACAGTACGGCTCTCGCCGGTACCGCGGCCCTGCTCCTCGCCCTGCTCGCCGTCCCGCTCGCCTATCTCGTCGCCTGGCGGCCGAGCCGCCTCACCGGCCTCCTCGACACCGCGGCCGAGCTGCCTTATGCGCTGCCCGGCGTGGTCTTGGCGGTCGCCTTCATCATGCTGTTTCTGCCGCCGCTACCGATCCTCGGCGTTTCGCTCTACGGCACCCACGCCATCATCCTTCTGGCCTATCTCGCAGCCTTTCTGACCCTGGCCCTGCGCCCCACCCTCGCCGGGATGGCGCAACTGGCGCCGGCCATCGACGAGGCGGCCCAGCTCGACGGGGCGGGGCTGCTCGAACGCCTGCGCTGGATCCTCCTGCCGCTCGTCGGCCCCATGGCGGCCGCCGGCGGCATCCTGGTCTTCATGACCGCCTTCAACGAGTTGACCGTCTCGGCATTGCTCTGGACGCACGGCACCGAGACACTGGGTGTGGTCGTCTTCAACCTGAACGACAGCGGCTACACGGCCCTAGCCGCCGCCGTCGCCTGCCTCGCCGTGCTCGCCATCCTCGCATTGATGGGTCTTGCGCAATGGCTCGACCGCCAGAGCGGCCTCGGCATCCTGCCGTGGAGCAGCGCCGCCGAACGGCACGACTGAGCATCGTGTTGCCGAGAGGGCAAATTCAGTGCACAATCTGTCTTTGGAAAGCAGCGCATGGCGGATCCAATGCTCGCACCGATGCTCGACGACGTCGTGGATGACGGGTTCATCTCGCCGAGGCGCATGAGCGAGCGACTGGGCGTTCCGCTCGCCGAGTTGGCCCGCATCGCACGTCTCCACCGCAACACGCTCGCCCGGCCGAATTCGCCCGCTGTGCAGCGCAATCTGGGCGAAATTGCCCGCATTCTGGCCCGTGCCGCGGCGATCTCGGGTGATGCCGATCGTGCCGTGATCTGGTTTCGTCACCAGCCGCTCGCCGGCTTCGATCATCGCACCGCCGAGGACTTGGTGGCCGCGGGCCATGCCGCTGCCGTCATCGGGCATCTGGAAGACCTCGAGGAAGGCATCTACGCCTGAGCGTGAAAGGCCGAGCGGCTGTCTCGACACGGTTCGTTGCGATCGATCGCGCCTGCTGGCGGGTGTTGACGCCGCGCTGGGCCAGCGAGCCCCTCAGTGGCGGCGGTGCCGCAAAGCGCGGCGGCCGTTGGAACGAGCCCGGCCAACCGGCGCTCTACTTCTCCGAGGATCACACGACGGCCTTCGCCGAGTACATGCAGGATCTGGAACGCCCGGGTCTGTTCACGCCCTACCACGTCGAGGCAGAGCGGATCGTCGACCTCTGCGATTCGGCGGTTCGTGCGGCAATCGGCGTCGACGAGACCGCCATGCTCTGTGCATGGAAAGCCATCGCACGCATCGAGAAGCAACGCCCGCCGACCTGGGCCATCGCCGCCGCCCTTCTCGCCGGTGGCGCTGACGGCGTGCGCGTTCCCTCGGCGCAACGCGCCTCGGGCGTCAATATCGTGCTCTGGCGCTGGAACGAACCCGCCTCGCCGCGGGTGACCGTGCGCGACCCCTCGGGCGATCTGCCCCTCGATCAACGATCGTGGGAACCGCACGAGTCGCGGTGAGATCGATGCAGCCTACCGCACCACCAACACCGACACCGGGGCGTGCAGCAGCACCTGCTGGGCGTTGGGGGCGATCAGCCGATCGCTTCGCTTCGGCTTGTGCGACGACATCACGATCAGGTCGGCCTTCACCTCCTCGGCCATTTTGCAGATCTCGCTGTAGATGCGGCCGTGTGCGGTGATGAACTGGTGCTTCACATCGTGCGGCAAGCGCGGCTCGACCACGGCATGCAGCGCCTCCTTGGCGTGGGCGAGGGCCTTTTTCACGAAGTCCTTGGGAAAATAGCTGGCCACCAGACTGGAGCCGTAATCCGGCACCACGGTCATGATGTGCAGCATCGCCCCCGTCGTCTTCGCCAGGTGGATCGCCTGCGGCAGGGCCTTCTCCCAGGAGCCTTTGCTGTCCGGGTCGATGGCGATCAAGATATGGGCATAGATCATCGCGGCCTCCTCAGGCGGCGGCAGCTGCGGATTCGGTCGTCTCGCGCCGCTGCGCCCGGTTGCGCTGGATGGCGACGAGGCCCGCCAGCACCAGCAAAGTGGGGATGAAGATCCAGTAGCGGTGCGGTTGCGGCAGCGGCTCGCGCACGGTGAGGATCTCCTGGTCCCAGTCGAGCCCGGCCGCCTCGCCGATGCTGCCGAAGGCGACGTTGTCGATGATCACCCGGCCCTCCTGCTCGATCAGGTCGAGCCCCATGTTCTGCACGCGCTCTTCGCCCGTCGCACCCTCCGGCACCTCCAAGAGAACCGCGAACTCGATCGGATCGCCGAACTGGCCCATGCCGGCGATGCGGACCTGCAGAATCTCGCCGGGCGCCGCGGCCTCCACCACCTCGACAAAGGCCTCGCCACCGCGCTGCTCGAAGGGTGGGTAGATCATGTCCATCCAAAAACCCGGCCGGAACAGCGAGAAGGCGATCACCAGCATCAAGGCGACCTCCCAGATCCGGCAACGATCGAAGAACCAGCCCTGCAAGGCCGCGGCAAAGACCAGCATCGCGGTCGTTGCGATCAGGAAAACGAGGACCCCCTCGATCCAGCCGACCCCGATCAAGAGGAGTGCGGGGTTGTAGATGAAGAGGAAGGGCAGGGCGGCCGTACGGAGCGAGTACCAGAAGGCAACGACACCGGTCTTGATCGGATCGCCGCCCGAAACCGCAGCAGCGGTCCATCTCTTCGTCTTCTATTTCGGCGTCACGTCCGCCATGATGCCGAAATAGAAGACGAAGAGATGGACCGCGATCAGCGGCACCAGGAGGCCGTTTTGCGCCCCGAGCGAAACGATGACCGGGGCAAGGAGTGCCGAGACCACGATGTAGTTGGCCGTGGTCGGCAGGCCCATGCCGAGGATCAGCGACAGGACGGCGGTCAACAGCAGGATCGCTACCATGTTGCCACCGGAGAGCACCTCGACAACCTCGGCCAGGGCCGAACCGACGCCGGTCTGGCTCACCGCCCCCACGATGATGCCGGCGGTGGCCGTCGCCACGCCGATGCCGATCATGTTGCGCGCCCCGGCGACGAGGCCCTGGAGCAGATCGTCGAAGCCGCGCCCGACCGCGGCTGCGAGCTTGCCCTGGCGGCGGAAGAGGGCGAAGAGCGGCCGCTGGGTCACGAGGATGAAGATCATGAAAACGGTGCCGTAGAAGGCGGATAGGCCGGGCGACAGGCGCTCGACCATCAGGCACCAGACGAGCACGACGACCGGCAGGATGAAATGCAGCCCGGATTTCACCGTCGGGCCCGGCTTCGGCAGGACGATGTTCTGATCGTTGGGGTCGTCGATCTCCAGCTCCGGATAGCGGGCACCGAAAGCGATCAGCGCCACGTAGGCGAGCAACAGGCCGACCGCGATGATCCAGTTCGCGGTATCGCCGAACGCCGGGCGGAGCCAGCCCAGACCGTAATAGACCGCGAAGGAGACGGCGCAGATGGCCGCGATGCCGAAGGCGAGGCCGACCAGGCGGCGCAACAGAGGCGGCGGCTCGTAGGCGCGCGGCAGACCCTTCATCCCGGCCTTCAAGGCCTCGAGATGGACGATGTAGACCAGCGCGATATAGGAGATCGTCGCCGGCAGGAAGGCGTGCTTGACCACCTCGAAATAGGGGATGCCGACATACTCGACCATCAGGAAGGCGGCGGCCCCCATCACCGGCGGCATGATCTGGCCGTTGACCGAGGACGCCACCTCGACCGCACCCGCCTTCTCGGACGAGAAGCCCACCTTCTTCATCAAGGGGATGGTGAAGGTGCCGGTGGTCACCACATTGGCGATCGACGAGCCCGAAATGAGCCCGGTCATCGCCGAGGAGACGACGGCGGCCTTGGCCGGCCCGCCGCGCATGTGGCCCATCAGCGAGAAGGCCACCTTGATGAAGTAGTTGCCGGCGCCACCCTTGTCCAAGAGCGCCCCGAACAGCACGAAGAGAAAGACGAAGCTGGTCGAGACGCCGAGCGCTATACCGAAGACACCGGCGGTGGTGATCCAGTGATGGTTGACGAGCTCGCCCAGTGAATTACCGCGATGCGCGATGATGTTCGGCATGTAAGGGCCGAAGAACGTGTAGAGCAGGAAGATCGTGGCGACGACGGCGAGCGCCGGCCCGAGCGCCCGCCGTGCGGCCTCGAGCAGCAGGATCATGCCGATCACCGCGGCCACGTAGTCCTGCATGACGGGCGCGCCGACGCGCTCCGAGATCTGCTCGTAGAAGATGTAGAGATAGGCCGCGGACAGGGCGCCCAGGATCGCCATGATCCAGTCCTGGATCGGGATATAGTCGCGCGGGCTGCGGGCCAGCGCCGGGTAGCTGGTAAACGCGAGGAAGATCGCGAAGGCGAGGTGGATCGAGCGCGCCTCGGTGCTGTTGAAGACGCCCAACCGGAACATGAACGGCAGCGGTGACGCGATCCAGAGCTGAAAGAGCGACCAGGCCAGTGCCGTGCCGAACAGCACCTTGGCGGTGGCCCCGGCCGGATTGCGCGCCCCGGTATCGGCCGCCGCGACCATTTCGTTGAAATCGTTCGCCGGTGCGCCGCGAGTTTGCGCGTCGGCCGCCATCCGCGTCTCACCGGGCCGCTCGATCATGGCCGATAGCCTCTTTTCGTCGTTGGCGTCTCCGCCGTTCGGCTCACCGAAGAACAGCGCCCGGTGACGCGAGGTCACCGGGCGTGTGGTCGATCACTCGAGCCAACCGCGCTCGCGATAGTAGCGAGCGGCACCCTCGTGCAGGGGTGCGGAGAGGCCGTCCGAGATCATCTCCTCCTCCTCGAGATTCTCGAACGCGGGGTGCAGGCCCTTGAACCGGTCGAAGTTCTCGAACACGGCACTGACCACGGCATAGACGACGTCGTCGTCGACCGTCGCCGGGGCGACGAAGGTCGCCTTGACGCCGAAGGTGGTGACGTCCTCGTCGGTGCCGCGATACATGCCGCCCGGCACCGTCGCCATCGCGTAGTAGGGGCGCTCGTCGACGAGTTCCTCGATCTCCTCGGTGTCGACCGAGATCAGCTTGGCGTCGGTCGTCGTGGTCGCTTCCTGGATCGAGCCGTTGGGGTGGCCGACCGTGAAGATGATCGCGTCCACGTTGTTGTCGCCCAGGGCTGCCGCCTGCTCGGCCGACTGCAGCTCGGAAGCGAGCGCGAAATCGGACATGCTCCAGCCCATGGCGTCCATCACGACTTCCATGGTCGCACGCTGACCGGAGCCCGGGTTGCCGATATTGACCCGCTTGCCGACCAGATCGGTGAAGGTCTCGATGCCGCTGTCGGCGCGGGCGATGACGTTGAAGGGCTCGCCGTGCACCGAGAAGACGGCGCGCAGGTCCTCGAAGGGCCCGGCCTCCTCGAACTGCGAGGTGCCGTTGTAGGCGTGGTGCTGCCAGTCCGACTGGACCACGCCCATCTCCATCGCACCCTCGCGCATCGCATTCAGGTTGGCGATCGAGCCGCCGGTCGACGGTGCCGTACAGCGCACACCGTGTTCCGCCTGGCCGCGATTGACCAGACCGCAGATGGACTGGCCGACCACGTAGTAGACGCCGGTTTGCCCACCGGTGCCGATGGTGATGAACTTTTCTTCCTGGGCCACGGCAGTGCCGCCGAGACCGATCAACAGTGCCAGGGCAGCCGCTCCGCCCATGATCTTCTGCATCGTCATCCTCCCGAAAAGATGTGCACCGACTATAAAAGACGCTTCTCGGCTGTCAAAGTCGATGACACCGGGTGCCGGCACGGGGCCCCGGTGACACCCGGGTGACCGGCATATGACGTGAATTGCCGCTTCGGGCTGGCATGCTGCAACGCCGAATGCTAAGCGATCTGTCACAAGAGGAGAAGCGCGGAGCGAACCGGTGCAGGACATCATCGACAAACTCGAAGTCAAACGTGACGCGGCGCGGCAAGGCGGTGGTCAGCGTCGGATCGAAGCACAACACGGCCGCGGTAAGCTCACCGCACGTGAACGTATCGAGCTGCTGCTCGATCCGGGCTCGTTCGAAGAAACGGACATGTTCGTCGAGCACCGCTGCACCGATTTCGACATGGAGGGTACGCGCGTACCGGGTGATGGCGTGGTCACCGGCCAAGGCACCGTCAACGGTCGCCTGGTCTTCGTCTTCAGCCAGGATTTCACCGTGTTCGGCGGCTCGCTCTCCGAAAGCCACGCCGCCAAGATCTCGAAGGTCATGGATCGGGCCTTGAAGGCCGGCGCACCGATCATCGGCCTCAACGACTCCGGCGGGGCGCGCATTCAGGAGGGCGTGGACTCGCTCGCCGGCTACGCCGAGGTGTTCGTACGCAACGTCAAGTCCTCGGGCGTGATCCCCCAGATCAGCGTGATCTGCGGCCCCTGCGCCGGCGGTGCCGTCTACTCGCCGGCGATGACCGACTTCATCTTCATGGTCAGGGACAGCTCCTACATGTTCGTGACCGGGCCCGACGTCGTCCGCACCGTCACCAACGAGGTGGTGACGCAGGAGGAACTCGGCGGCGCTTCCAGCCACACCAAGAGGTCGGGTGTGGCCGATCTCGCCTTCGAGAACGACGTCGAGGCGATGGCCGAGCTCAGGCGCTTCATCGACTTCCTGCCTTCGTCCAACCTCGAAAAGCCGCCGGTCTGGCCGACCGAGGATCCGACCGACCGCGACGACTACAGCCTCGATACGCTGGTCCCGGCCAACCCCAACCAGCCCTACGACATGGCCGAGCTCGTCCGCAAAGTCGTGGACGAGGGCGACTTTTTCGAGCTGCAGCCCGACTACGCCAAGAACATCCTCACCGGCTTCGCCCGGATCGGCGGCTCGACCGTCGGCATCGTCGCCAACCAGCCCTTGGTGCTCGCCGGCTGTCTCGATATCGACAGCTCGCGAAAGGCCGCGCGCTTCGTCCGCTTCTGTGACTGCTTCAACATCCCGATCGTCACCTTCGTCGACGTGCCGGGCTTTTTGCCGGGCACCGGCCAGGAATACAGCGGCATCATCAAGCACGGGGCCAAGCTGCTCTACGCCTTCACCGAGGCGACCGTGCCGAAGGTCACGGTGATCACCCGCAAGGCCTATGGCGGTGCCTATGTCGTCATGAGCTCGAAGCATCTCGGCGGTGACGTCAACTACGTCTGGCCCACGGCCGAGATCGCCGTGATGGGCCCCAAGGGTGCGGTCGAGATCATCTTCCGCAGTGATCTCGGCGATCCAGAGAAGATCGAGGCGCGCACCGAAGACTACCGCGAGCGGTTCGCCAATCCCTTCGTCGCGGCCAGGCGCGGCTTCGTCGACGACGTGATCATGCCGCACGGCACACGCCGCCGGATTGCCCAGTCGCTCCGTTGGCTGCACAGCAAGCGCACCCAGGAGCCGTGGCGCAAACACGGCAACATTCCGCTCTGAGCGGGGCCGGGATGCAAGGGACATGGAAGACAAGAAGGATGCGGGGGAAATGATTTCTCCCACGCTCCCTCAGGTTTTTGGCATCGGCGTTGGTGACGCACGACAGCACAAAGTAACGGTGGGGCGTGGGGGCGATCATCCTTCCCACATTCTTGCAGAAAATACGGGGGAACCGCTTTGTTCGAGAAGATCCTGATCGCCAATCGCGGCGAGATCGCGTGTCGCATCATCAAGACGTGCCGAAAACTGGGGATCAAGACGGTCGCCGTCGGCTCCGAGGCCGATGCCCGGGCACTTCATGTCAAGATGGCCGACGAGAACGTGCTGATCGGCCCGGCAGCTGCCGCACAAAGCTATCTGCGGATCGAGCGGATCGTCGAGGCCTGCAAGGCGACCGGCGCTCAGGCCGTCCATCCGGGCTACGGCTTTCTCTCCGAGAACGCGGCCTTCGCCGAGGCGCTGGCGGCCGAGAACATCACCTTCATCGGCCCGCCGGTGCGCGCCATCCAGGCCATGGGCGACAAGATCGAGAGCAAGCGGCTGGCGCGCGAGGCGGGGGTGTCGACCGTGCCCGGCACGCTGGAGGCAATCAGCGATCCGGCCCAGGCCAAGCGCATCGCCGCCGAGATCGGCTATCCCGTCATGCTCAAGGCCTCGGCCGGCGGCGGCGGCAAGGGCATGCGCATCGCCCATGCCGAGAGCGAACTGCAGGACGGGCTGGAGCGAGCCCAGTCCGAGGCGCGCTCGTCCTTCGGCGACGATCGGGTCTTCATCGAGAAGTTCGTCCTCGAGCCGCGGCATATCGAGATTCAGATTCTGGGCGACCAGCACGGCACCATTCTGCATCTGGGTGAGCGCGAATGCTCGATCCAGCGGCGCCACCAGAAGGTGCTGGAGGAAGCCCCCTCGCCCTTCCTCGATGCCGCGACGCGCCGGGCGATGGGCGAGCAGGCCTGCGAGCTGGCGCGCGCGGTGGGCTACTATTCGGCGGGCACGGTCGAGTTCATCGTCGACAAGGAGCGCAACTTCTACTTCCTCGAGATGAACACCCGGCTGCAGGTCGAGCACCCGGTGACCGAGCTCGTCACCGGCATCGATCTGGTCGAGGAGATGATCAAGATCGCGGCGGGCGAGAAGCTCTCGTTCGACCAGGCGGCCGTGCGGCTCGACGGCTGGGCGATCGAGGCCCGGGTCTATGCCGAGGATCCGGCACGCGGCTTCTTGCCGTCGACCGGCCGGCTGTCGACCTATATCGAGCCCGAAGGCCACGGCATTCGGGTCGACAGCGGGGTCTTGGAGGGTGGCGAGGTCTCGCTCCACTACGACCCGATGATCGCCAAGCTCTGCGCCTTCGGGCCGGATCGGGCGGTGGCCACATCCCGGCTCGCCGAGGCCCTCGACAACTACATGATCGAGGGGCCGGGCCACAATCTCTCCTTCCTCAATGCCGTGCTCGGCCACCCCCGCTTCGTCGAGGGCCGGCTGACGACCAACTTCATCGCCGAGGAGTACGGCGAGCGCTTCACCCCGCCCGACCTCGACGAGTCGACCCTGTTGCGGCTCGTCGCGCTGGCGACGGCGATGCGGGCGCGTCAGCTCGCCCGTGCCCAGCAGATCAGCGGGCAGTTGCCGGGGATCAAGCTCACCCCGCCCGACGCCTTCGAAGCCTATGTCGGCGAGAAGGCCTATTCGGTGGAGGCCGTCGAGCGCGACCGGGCCTACGCGGTCTCGATCGACGGGGCACCGGCGATGGAGCTGGTGCTGCGCTGGCGGCCGGGCCTCCGGTTGGCGCGGGCCAGCATCGACGGCGAGATGCTGGCCGCCGGCTGCAAGCGGCTGCCCGAAGGGTTCGCGCTGACCCACAAAGGGGCGCAGGTGACGATCATGGTCCGCCGCCGGCGGGCGCACGAGCTCGCCATGCTGATGCCGGAGAAGCAGCCACCCGACACCTCGAAGATGCTTCTCTCGCCGATGCCCGGCATGATCGTCAGCGTGGCAGTCGAAGTAGGGGACAAGGTCGAGGCGGGACAGACGCTCTGCATCCTCGAAGCGATGAAGATGGAGAACGTTCTGCGCGCCGAGCGCACCGCCACCGTCGAGAAGATCGAAATCGCGGCCAAGGACACGGTGAGCGCCGACCAGGTGCTGATGACATTCAACTGAGGGTCGGCCAGATAAGCATCCAGCTGTGACTGGCCGATGCAGGCGCTCTCGAAGCCGGAGTACATTGTTATGCTTGCCCGCTACTTGATGCTCGTGGGGGTCCTCGGACTCACCGTCGCCGCACCGGCCCCGGCCGCGGCCGACACACTCGCCGCGATCGAGGAGCGCGGCAGTATCCGGCTCGGGGTGCGGACCGATGCGACCGCCTTCTCGTTCACCGACCAGCTCGGCGAGCCCGCCGGCTACACCGTCCAGCTCTGCCGCGCCGTCGCCGCCGATCTCAAGCAGCAGCTCGAGCTGGAGACGCTCACCATCGAGTATGTCGAGGTGACCACCGAGGACCGCTTCGACGCGCTCACCGAGGGGCGCATCGATCTCCTTTGCGGGGCGACCACGGTGACCCTCGGCAGGCGGGCCATGGTCGACTTCTCCTCGCTCACCTTCGCCACCGGCATGGGCGTTCTCTACCGCGCCGACGGCCCGGCCTCCTTCGGCGAACTCGCCGACAAGACGATCGGCGTGCGCCGGGGCACCACCACCGAGGACGTGCTCGAGGATGCCCTCACCAGCGCCGGCCTCGAGGCCGAGTTCGTCGCCATCGAGAGCCATCCGGACGGCATCGCGGCGCTGAAGGACGGCACCATCGACGCCTATTTCGCCGACCGGGCGATCCTGATCTTCCTGGCCTTGACGGATCCCGAGCCCGACAACCTCAGGGTCGGCGAGCGGTTGTTCAGCAACGAGCCCTATGCACTCGCCCTGCCACTCGGTGACACCGAGTTTCGGCTCGCCGTCGACACCGCCCTGAGCCGCATCTTCCGCTCGGAGACCATCGAGCGGATCTATGCCGCGAGCTTCGGCGACATCGAACCCGGTGACCTGCTGCGCGCCCTCTACCTGCTGAGCGCGATCCCCGACTGACAATTTCATAGGTATATTAGCCTAGATCGCCCCCGACGTCAACGCCTCGACCGGGTTCGCTCGGCAAACCGGCGGGGGATTCGTTCCGGGCTTTGCCGGCGGCCGCCGACAGATCCGGCAAACCCTTGTCGGGCAACGGCGAATCACGGCTGTATGCGGCAAACTGCCCCCTCGGGTTCCTTCGCGAAAATCGGGTTCGTTTGCGCTCCAGCCGGGTCCGTTCGTCGTTTCGGTGGGTTCGTTCGTCGCCGCCGCGGGTTCGTTCGCGGGTTTTCGCGGCGAAATGTGACGATCTATGCACCATAAGCGATCGTGATGGCGCATATACCGACTCGTTTCTCGGGTTCGGCGTCGTATAGCGACTCGTTTTTCCGCGTATGACGCATATAGCGGCACAACCCGAGACCGAACGAGTCGGTATACGACACATGTTTCGGCCATCTGTCGGCAGGCGAGAGATTCACCATAAGCATTGCTTATGGCTTCGGGCTGGCCGTTCGGCTTGCGTGTCGTCCGGCCGGTCGGCACAAACGGGGCGATGGCGAGAGGGTGTTCATGAAGGTCGCGGGGCTGTCTGCCGGGAGCGGCGGGGTTGAACTCGGCCCCGGCTGCGGCCAGCCACGAGAATGTGCCGATTTGCGCGAACCGGGCGCCGGCGTTGCTGGGGCGGCGGTTTCGGGACGTGGCCGATCACGCCGACGTTGTCACGCTGCCGGCCCTGCCGGCGGAGACGGCGCTGGTGGCCGCGGGTTTCCCGTGTCAGGACCTCAGCCGGGCCGGCCGGACCGTCGGGATCGGGGGCGCCCGGCCAACCGGCTGCGTTTCGAGCCGGGTTTTTTGGAGCGCGTGGAGCGGCACGGCGCGGTGATGCAGGGCGCATCCTCGAGATCCGGGCAACTCTCGGGCCGAGCCGAGTTGGCCCTCGGCGGCGGCTGAGCCCGGTGCCGCGGCCGGTCCTGCCGACCGACCCGGTGCGCCGGGCGCTGATGCAGCGGGTGCGCCGGCGCGGGACCGAGGCCGAAGGTCGCGTCGCCCTGGCCCTTCGCGCGCTCGGGCTGCGCTACCGGCGCAACGTCGAGAGCCTGCCGGGAACACCAGACTTCGTGAACGTGCGGCGCGGTTGGGCGATCTTCGTCAACGGCTGCTTCTGGCACCACCACAAGGGCTGCCCGAGGGGCACGATGCCCAAGCGCAATCGCGAGTTCTGGGCGGAGAAGCTCGCGGCCAATCGCAAGCGGGATGCGGCGAAGATCAGAGCCCTGCGCCGGGCCGGGTTGCGGGTGATCGTGGTCTGGGAGTGCGAAGCGCTCGACCCGCCACGGCTGATGCGGCGATTGGCGGGGCTGGCGGGTCGATAGGCACGGCCCGCAAGATGGCGGGGCGTGGGAAGCGCATCGAACCGTGTGAGCACCGTGTGAGCAAGGCGTCGCTCGGTGCGCTGCGAAAGAGATCCTCGTCGGGGCCATGCCAGGGTCACGAGCGCGAGTTCGGTTCCGGCCTTGGCCTTGCCTCCGAGCAGGAACCGGCCGCCCCTCGGCGGACAGAAAATGGGCATTCAGCGCTCGAGGGTGGCGAAAACGGGCTCTTACCCGCTCGAGGGCAGCCTCGTCGACGAGGCGGCTGGCGTGCCGGCTGCGGCCTTGGTGCACGGCGGCTTCGGTGGCAGACGCCGCGGGGACCGCGAGGCCGAGCCCAGTCGGTCGCAGGTCACGGCGTCTTGCGCACTGGAACAGCCGGCATCGGCGAGGCAAGTGACCGAAGGCTCGCCGCCGTCCCCGGGCGGTAGGACCTGCAACATTGCGGCGACAGGCTCGGCTGCCGCCGCCGGCTGGCCGCTGTCGGACGGGTTCGCGACCGCCTCGGCGTCGACGATGATCGTTGCCGAAGTCTTCCGTCTGCTCAGCCGGCCGCGTTCAGCAGGAGGCCGAGGGCGCGCACGAGGCTGGCTTCGCGCACCGCGGCCCGATCGCCGGCGAAGACGTGCCGCTCGATGAGCGCCTCTCGGCCGCGCCGCTGCACGCCGATGAACACCAGCCCCACGGGCTTCTCGGCCGAGCCGCCGCCCGGCCCGGCGACCCCGGTGATCGCCACCACGAGATCGGCCGGCGAGCGGGCGAGGGCACCTGCCAGCATCGCGCGTGCCGTCTCGGCGGAGACCGCCCCGTGGCGCTCCAGGGTGGCTTCACGCACCCCCAAAAGCTCGATCTTGGCGGCGTTCGCGTAGGTGACGAAGCCGCGCTCGACCACCTCCGAGGAGCCCGCGATCTCGGTGAGACAGGCGGCGACCAGCCCGCCCGTGCAGCTTTCGGCCGTTGCCACCGTGAGCCCGGCGGCCCGGCAGCGGGTCAGCACGTCGTCGGCGAGCCGGCGGAGCTCCTCGGAAAAGACGCTCATTGCGGCAGGCTCACGGTGACGGCGGCCTGGGCCGCCAGTCCCTCCTCGCGACCGCAGAAGCCGAGCCGTTCGGTCGTCGTCGCCTTGACGCTCACGCTCTCGACGGCGATGCCGACGATCGCCGCCAGGCTCGCCCTGAGTGCTTCACGATGCGGGCCGATCTTCGGCCGCTCGCCGATGATGGTGAGATCGACATGCTCGAGCCGGCCGCCGCGCGCCGTCAATCGCTCCACGGCACAGCGCAGAAACCGGTCGCTCGACGCGTCTTTCCATTGCGGATCCGACGGCGGGAAGTGGCTGCCGATGTCGCCGTCCGCCATGGCGCCGAACAGCGCGTCGGTGACCGCATGCAGTGCCACGTCGGCATCCGAATGACCGGTCAGGCCGAACTCGTGCGGCACCTCGATGCCGCAGAGGACGAGCCTGCGGCCAGCGGCGAAGGCGTGCACGTCGAAGCCGGTGCCGGTCACGAAGCGCCGCGGCCGGCCGGCGAAAAGGGCCTCGGCGCGCGCGAGATCGTCCTCGGTCGTCACTTTGAAGTTCTCCTCCTCGCCCCGGACCGTCGCGACCGCGACCCCGTCCAGGGCCACCACACCCGTATCGTCGGTGCAGGCGACGGCCCGGTGCCGGGCATGCGCCTCCTGCAGCACGGCGTAGCGAAAGCCCTGCGGCGTCTGGGCTCGCGCCAGCGCGTCGCGCGGTACCTCCGCGGCGACCCGGCCGGCGGCGTCCAGGCGCTTCAAGGTGTCGACCACCGGCACGACCGGCAGCACCGCCTCGGCCGTCGCGAGTTCGGCGATCACCCGCTCGATCAGGGCACGCGAAGCGAACG
>Ga0208218_1000440_pt1 | contig 20520 bp, 19 predicted proteins | sample HotLakmasection3_FD_184726 | JGI IMG/M metagenome (GOLD analysis project Ga0208218, IMG submission 184726) | Hypersaline microbial mat communities from Hot Lake, Washington, USA - Section #3 (SPAdes) | ecosystem: Environmental > Aquatic > Non-marine Saline and Alkaline > Hypersaline > Microbial... | reverse complement strand
GCTGCGGCGTCGCCATCATGGCCGAGCACGACGCCGCCCAGGGGCCGCGCCGCACCATCACCGTCATGATGGTCGGCATGATCGTCCTCATCGCCGCCGCGAGCATCGCGCTGTTCTGACCGTGATCGCCCCCCGGACGAAGCTCCGACGCTCGACGCCCCGGGCTCTCGTCGCGACGGGTCTCGCGGGCGCGCTCTCGCTCGCCTCCTGCGCCGCCCCGCCCGCGCCCCCGGCCCCCGACGAGCCCGCCGCGGACGTCGCGCCCTCCGCCTTCGAGCCCGTCGCGATGCGCGCCCACCCGCTCACGCGCCTCGTGCGCGAAAACGGCATCCCCGTTCGCATCGAGGCCCACGCCGAGTTCTTCGACCGCTGGGGACACACCGTCAAGGCGCTCGGGACGCTCCGTTTCGAGCTCGAGGGCGCCGCCGTCGGACGCCGACCCGATCCCGCCCGCACCGCCTCGGGCCCCGTCCGGTGGGACCCGGTCGATCTGCGCAACCCCGCCGCCAGCTCCCGCGCCTACGACCCCGCCACGGGCACCTACTGGGTGCGCCTCGACCTGCCGGGCGGCGTCGTCATGGGCGGATCGCCGACCCTCACGGCGGTGTTCACCACCCCGCGGGGCCGCCGCCTCTCGTCCACGATCGAGCTCGAGTAGGGGAGCGTCCCGGCCCCGTGCCGTCGCCGGGACACGTCAGAGCGATCAGCCGAAAAGATCGATCTCGTCGGCCAGATTATCGGCCGCACCCGCAACCTTATCGGGCGTCAGATACGTGCCCGCTTCGATCTCCGCCCGCACGCGGTCGACCAGCGGCTGGCGCACCTCCGGCGTCTCCTGAAGCCGGCTCAGCAGCCTCGCGCGCTCGGAGATCTCCACCGCGTCGCGCGCCGAGGGCGTCTCGACGGCCGCGGGAGATTCACGGACGCGGCCCGTGGCCCCCGTCGCGGCGTTCAGCCGTGCCGAAGCGGTCGTGGAAGTCGAGTTCGGAGTGATCTCGTTCATGGGTCTCCGGTCCTTCGTGCAGTCCGAAATGGCCTATAGCATGTAGATCGGCTCCCCCTCCGATCGCACGCCAATCGGGAGAAGTCGTGACGGCATCTCATCGGCTCACTTTGTTCGGTTTCTTGAAGGCATCGCATCCGGTGGTCCTGCTCGCCCTCCTTCTCCCCGCCTGCGGGTCGAGCCCCGATGACGGCGCGGGGGCCTACCGGGAGGACTTCCGCCAGGTCTTCGGATCCGGCTCCTCAGGCCGCGACGCCGACGCCGGCTCCCCCGCCTGGGCCATCGTCTTGGGCGTCCACTCGGGCCCCGGCGCCATGGACCGGGCCGAGACCGCCGCCGCCGCCCTCCGCGAGAGGCTCGACCTCCGCAGCGCCCGCGCCGCCCCGCGCCGCAACGGCGCCGTCGTCCTCTTCGGCGGCTACGACGCCCCCTCCGATCGCGACGCCCAGCGCGACCTCGACCGCCTCCAGTCCCTCCGGGTCGACGACGCCCAGCCCTTCCGAACCGCCTTTCTCGCGCCCCAGGGCGGGCCGCCAGAGGGCTCTTACCCCCAGTTCAACCTCAACAACGCCCGCGCCGAGTACGGCCAGGGCGCCCGCTACACCCTCCAGATCGCCGTCTACGAGAGCCCCGAACGCCGCGACGCCATGGACGCCGCCGAGCAGGCCGTCCTCGAGCTCCGCCAGGACGGCGAACTCGCCTTCTACTTCCACGGACCCACCAAGAGCATGGTGACCGTGGGCCTCTTCGGCGACCGCGACTACAACCCCCAGACCGGCCGCCAGTCCTCGGAGCTCCAGGCCCTCCAGCAGCGCTATCCCAACAACCTCCTCAACGGTCGCACCATCATCGAGCGACGCGTCGAGGGGCAGCGCACCCAGCCCAGCACCCTCGTCGCCGTGCCCGAGTGAGCCCCCGGCGTCCGAGAACCCCGATTTGGCGCAAAAAAGGCGCATTCACGGAGATTTGCCGGTTGCGGACTCCACCGCCGGCGGTAGCATCCCCCGTTGAGTCACCGGGCGCTTGCGCTGCACACGCGGTCGCCCACGACGGAAAGAACGAGAAGACCCCCCGTGCCAAGGCGGTGTTGCTTCGTGCGGCTTTCTCCGAGCGCCGACCATGCGCTCGCGCAGCGGTCGACACGGTGAAGATTGGCTCCAAGGCCGTTTTCAGCGCCCCACGCGGAAGGTTATCGCTCGTTATGCTCGCCTCGCCGCCAACGCGGCAGGAATCAGAGCTTCTTTCGGGCCGCTGCGTTTGGGGCGTTGAAGTCCGGTAACGGACGAGTAAGAGGGACGCACCCCACACGTTTGTGCCGCAGCGAGGCCCGGAAGTTTGTGACCGTCCGCATCTGGGCAGAGATGCGGGCGGTTTTTCTTTCTCGCTACGACGCCGCCACCTCGTAGGCGAGCGCCCCGATCCAGATCGCGAGCAGGAGCGCCCCCTCCGCCCGGCTGATGGTCCCGTTGTGCGTCCGGCTCAGGGGAACCAGCAGCAGCGCCAGGCCCATCATCACGATCAGCGCCCGCAACCCGCCCTCGGGCGAGGGCGTCGGCGCGATCAGCGTTGACACCCCGAGCACGAGCAGCAGGTTGAAGATGTTCGAGCCCACCACGTTCCCCACCGCGATGTCGATCTGGTTCCGCCGCGCCGCCATCACGCTCGTCGCCAGCTCCGGAAGGCTCGTCGCCACCGCCACCACCGTCAGCCCGATCACCGCGTCGCTCAGCCCGATCGCCCGCGCCACGCCCACCGCGCCCCGCTCCGCCAGATTCCCGCCCACCGCCAGAAGCGCGAGCCCCCCGATCACCAGCCCGATCGCCACCCACGCCGCCTGCGGACGCTCCTCCGGCGGCGCCTCCGCGAGCAGCTCCGACCGGCCCGCCTTCGCCCCGCGCCGCATCAGCTCGAGGAACGCCAGGAAGCCCGCGAGAAACAGCGCCCCGTCAAGCCGGGAGAAGCCCGGCGCGCCGCCCGCGTGCGGCGGCAGGAGCGCGAGCGCGATCGTCGCCCCCGACGCGATCAGCATCACCGGGATCTCCCGGCGAAGCAGCGCGCTGTGCACCAGCATCGGGCGCACCAGACACGACAGACCGAGGATCAGCCCCACGTTCGCGATGTTCGATCCGATGATGTTCCCGAACGAGAGGTCCGTGTTGCCCTTGACCGCCGCCGACACGTTCAGCGCGAGCTCGGGCGCCGACGTCCCGAACGCCACCACCGTCAGCCCGATGATGAGCGGCGAGATCCCGAGCCGCGCCGCCAGCGCCGCCGCGCCGCGGACCAGCAGGTCGCCGCCCAGGATGAGCATGATGACGCCGACGCTGAGCGGTCCCGTCGCGATGAGCCAGTCGGGCAATTGATCGCCTCCGTGCAACGTGCGAAAGATGGGGGAGAACTCAGACCGCCGGTTCGGGCGCCGGCGAGAGACGATCGCGGTACCGATCACGAACCGGGGCCGCGATCTCCACCAGGAACCGGTCCACCTGCCGCGCCGCCAGACCGACGTACTGCGCCGGATCGAGCATCGTCTCGAGATCGAGCCCCTCGAGGAGCGGCTCGCTCGCCAGCCGCTCGAGAAGATCGTTCGGGCGACCCTCCTGCTTCACCACCGCGCCCGCGGCCCGGCTGTGCTTGCGGAGGCGCTCGTGAACCTCCTGACGATCGCGCCCGCGCTTGACGGCCTCCATCATCACGTTCTCCGTCGCCAGGAACGGCAGCTCCGCCATCAGGTTCGCCCGCACCGGACCCTCGTGGACCACGAGGCCCGCCCCGACGTTGTGCATCAGGTCGAGCGCGCCGTCGAGCGCGAGGAACGCCTCCGGGAGCGTCAGCCGCCGGTTCGCGCTGTCGTCGAGCGTGCGCTCGAGCCACTGCGTCGCCGCCGTCTGCAGCGCGTTGGGCGCCAGGTTCATCACGAACCGGCACAGCCCGGTCGCCCGCTCGCAGCGCATCGGGTTCTGCTTGTAGGGCATCGCGCTCGAGCCCACCTGCGACGCCCCCATCGGCTCGTCGACCTCCTTGCGGTTCGACAGCAGCCGGACGTCGTTGCAGATCTTGTGCAGCTGCGCCGCCGTCGACGCCAGCTCCCCGAGCACGAACGCGTCGATCACCCGCGGGTACGTCTGCCCCGTCAGGAGAAGCCGCCGATCGTCCTCGAACCCGAAGGCCGCCGCGACGAGCCGGTCGAGCTCCTCCACCTTCTGGTGATCCCCGTCAAAGAGCTGGAGGAACGACGCCTGCGTCCCCGTCGCCCCCTTCGCCCCGCGGAAGCGAAGCTCCTCCGTCGTCCGCTCGAGCCGCTCCAGGCACAGCGCCAGATCGTGCGCCCACCCCGCGAAGCGCCGGCCCATCGTCGTCGGCTGCGCGGGCTGATAATGCGTGAAGGCCAGCGTCGGCAGGTCCCGGTGCGCCTCGCCCAGGTCCGCGAGCACGTCGATCACCCGCGCCGTCTTCACGCACACGAGGTCGAGCGCCTCGCGGAGAAGCAGCGTCTCCGCGTTGCAGTTGACGTACTGGCTCGTCGCCCCGAGATGGATGATCGGCCTGGCCACGGGCGCCAGCTCACCGAGCAGGTGCACGTGCGCCATCACGTCGTGGCGAAGCTCGCGCTCGATCTCGGCCGCCCGCTCCAGCTGCGCCTCGTCGACGTCCAGGTTCGCCCGCAACGCCGCGATCTGCGTCTCGGAGATCTCAAGCCCGAGTGCCCGCTCGCTCTCGGCCAGCGCCAGCCACAGCCGGCGCCAGAGCCCGAACTTCCGGCGAGGGGACCAGATCCCCTGCATCCGCGCCGACGCAAAGCGCGTCGCCAGGGGCGAGAGGTAGCCATCGATGGGGGAGGCGGCGTTCATGAGCGGCGGGTCGTCAGGCTCGGGCGCCGGTCGGGCTCGGGGCGGGGTTGGTACGATCGATCGGCGAGGCGGCGATCCTACGCCCTGCCGGTCCGGGGAGCGAGCGCGCCCCGCCCGCCGGCGCCCGCCCCCGGTGGACCGTCGCCAAGACCGTGGAGCGCGTGTGCCCAAGAGGACCAGCCAAACCGACAGCCCGCGTCCGGGCGCCGGAGACGAGCCCGACGAGGCCGACGCCGAGCACGTCGCGCCCGAGGATCGAGGCAAGGCCGAGGCCGCCGAGGACCTCCGCCTCGTCAGCCGCATCCAGAGCGGCGACGCCTCCGCCTGGGGTCCGCTCCTGGAGCGCCGCGAGACCCAGATCTACGCCACCTGCCGCCGCATGGTCTCCGACGCCGAGACCGCCCGCGACCTCACCCAGGACGTCCTCGTCCGCCTCATCGAGAAGATCAACGACTTCGACGGCCGCGCCCGCTTCAGCACCTGGATGACGCGGATCACCATCAACCACTGCATCAGCCACCTCCGCAAGCAGAAGCTCCGCCGCCACGCCTCCCTCGAGGCCCCCGTCCGAAAATCAGGAGGGGAAACCATGGGAAGTCTCGGCGCTTCTCTGGAACAACGCTCGGAACACGGCGTCGAGAGGGGCGTCGAAAGCATGGAGGAGGCCGAGCGGGTCGCGGGCGCCCTGCGGGCGATCGACCCCGACCACACCGCCATCCTCACGCTCCGCGACGTTCAGGGCCTCGACTACGCCCAGATCGCGGAGACGATGGAGGTGCCCGTCGGCACCGTCAAGAGCAGACTCTTCAGGGCCCGAGCGGCCCTTCGCGAGCAGGTCGAGCGGATGGAGAAGCAGGGATGAGCCACGGCTCAGAACCACATTCCACACCAGAGCCAGGCCCGGGCGCAGGCGTGTCCCAGGACGAGCTCATGGCCTGGATCGAGGGCGAACTCGACGCCGCCTCCGCGAGCGACGTCGAGGCACGCCTGAGCGCCGACCCCGAGCTCCACGCCTGGGCCCGCGCGACCCGCGCCGACCGCCTCGCCCTCGCCGTGCTCGCCCGCCGCGACGCCGCCCTCGCGCCCCGAGGCCTCTGGCGCGACGCCCTGGGCGAAGCCGAGCGCCGCGCGCTCCTCGCCGAGGAGGCCGTCACGGGCCGCGCCGCCTCGGCCCCCGTCGTCTTCCGCATCACGCCCGCGCGCCTCGTCGCGGCCGCTGCGCTCCTCATCGTCGCGAGCCTCGGCGCGATCGCCCCCTTCCTCACCGGCGGGGCCTCGCCCGGCCAGCCCGGCCCCGCCGCGCTCGCGCCCGGCGCCGACCGCGGCGCCGCCGCCGGAGACGACCGCGACGTCGACGTCGCCTCCGCGGAGTCCGAGCGCCCCGCGCCCCCGGCTCCCTCGGCCCGCCCGGGTGATGGAGCCTCCGCGGCCGAGCAGCTCGCCCAGGCCGCCGCGCCCGACCGCCGCGAGCCCGACGAGACCACTCGCGCCTTCGCCTTCAACTCCGCCGAGCTGGCCGCCGGCCCCCCGAGAACGCCGTCCGTCCGCACGCTCCTGGCGAGCCACCACGCCGCCGACCCCAACGGCATCGTCGCCGGGCGCGCCGTCGCGGGTCCGCTCATGAGCGGCTACCGCAACCTCTCCGCCTCGCTGGAGCCCCGACGCCGCCCCATGCCCGGCGCCTTCCCCGACGCCTGGGGCATGACGCTCTCCGACGCGCAGCGCCTCGCGAGCGAGCACCGCCTCGCCATCGCCGTCGCCGCCGACGATCCGGGCGACTATCTCGAGGAACTGCTCGCCGCGCTGGGACGGCGCGCCGTCGTCGTCTCGCCCGGCGCCCCGAGCGACCGCAACGGCGTCTCCGCCCCGGTCGAGCTGCTCGTCAGCGCCCCCGTCGAGAAGACCGAGCGCGCCCTCCGCGTCTGCGCCATCGGCGCCCGCTCCGTCCGGCTCGGCGCGCTCCCCCCGCGGAGCCGTCCGGGCGACTGGGCCTCCGAGGCCCTCTGGTGGACCGCCTCGGACCGCCGGGACGGCCTCATCCGCGTGTTCATCGCGCCCCGCTGAGCCGCGGCGGCTTTCAGATCCGCCGCGCCATCGCCGGACGACGCCCGCGAGACCGTCTGGCCACGCGCCCGCGCGCCGGGTGACGACGCGCCGAACGAGCCGCCGCCGAACCCGCCGCGGGCGTCCACGCCCCGGCGCGGCCGCGTCGCCGCTCGTCCATCGTCCAGAGCGCCATCGTCGCCGACGGAAGCGTGAAGAGACCGAGCAGCGCCACCAGATGCGCGGGCCGGCTCGCCCCCAGGCTCACCGGATCGAGCCACGCCCAGAGCAGCGCGCCCCCGACCGCCACGCACGCCCCGGCGATCACGCCGAGCAGCGACCGCCGAAGGAGCCGCCCAACGGGCGACCATCCAGATCCGTCTGGGCAAGCCGGCACGACGTCACGCCTCCGTGCGACCGCGGGGCCCACCCCCGCAGGCGGTCAAGCGGGGAAACCTAGCCGCGCCTCCTCCCAATCACAAGCGGGCGAACCCCGTTTCGGCGGTGCGTGGGTGTCCCGAAAAATCTCAAGCCGCCCGCGCTCGCGCGCCGCGACCCTCGCAACTTGTGAGCGGCGCGCCGCATGGGGTACCTTGCCGCGTCCGTGACTCCACCGCGTCAATCCCGCCCGCCGCGCACGCCCCTGGCGATCGCCCTCGCCGCCTCGCTCGCCGCGGCCGCGGGCGCTCCCGTGCGCGCCCAGGACGCCCCCGCGCCCCCGCCCGTCGAGGCCGAGATCGACGCCCCCGCCATCGCGTCGCCGCTCGCCGTCTTCGAGGGACGCCTTGTGCGCGAGGTCCGCCTCGACGGGCTCGACCGCGTCCCGCCCCAGCTCGTCCGCAACACCCTGCGCACCACCGTCGGGCGGCCCCTCTCCCTCGAGACCGTCCGCCGCGACATCCGCAATCTCCACCGACTGGGCGAGTTCCGCCGCATCAGCGCCGCGGCCGAACTCTTCGAGGATGGCTCCCTCGCCGTCCTCTACGGCTTCGAGGAAGCCCCGATCCTCGCCGACATCGTCGTCGAGGGGAACGTCGAGGTCGATTCCGAGGCCATCGCCCGCGCGGCCGCCGGCGCCCAGCTCATCGCCGGCGCCCCGATCGACGACTTCCGCGTCGATCAGGCCGCCCGCGCCGTCGAGGAGCTCTACCGCCGCCAGGGCTATTTCGCCGCCCAGGTGACGGTCGACGAGACCGAGCTCGCCGAGTCGGGCGTCGTCATCCTCCGCGTCCGCGAGGGCCAGCAGGCCCGCGTGGCTCGCATCGACTTCGTCGGGAACGACCTCGTCGAAGCCAAGAAGCTTCGCCCCGTCATCGACACCGACACCGCCACCTGGTTCGAGAGCGGGCCCTTCGACCCCCAGCAGCTCACCGACGACGTCGGCGCCATCGTCCGCTACTACCGCGAACGCGGATTCCTCGACGCCCGCGCCGACTGGCGCGTCATCCCGAGCCCCAACGGCCGCGAGGTCATCATCGAGTTCCTCGTCGAGGAGGGCGAGCTCTTCACCCTCCGCCGCATCACCGCCGAGACCGCCACGGGCGAGCCGCTCACCGTCTTCACCGAGGCCCAGCTCCAGGCCCTCGCGCCCCTCAAGCCGGGCGACGCCCTCGAGCGCCCCGCCCTCGAGGCCGCCGCCGCCGCCGTCCGCGACGCCTACTGGCGCCTCGGCTACGTCGACGCCCGCCTCGACAGCTCCGAGCGCCACGTCACGGGCGAGGAGGGCTTCGAGGAGCTCTGGCGGCGCTCGGGCCGCGACCCACGCGCCTTCTACGAGCTCCTCATCGACGCCGAGACGCCCCAGGCCGACCTGCGACTGGTCATCGTCGAGGGCGAGCGCTTCCGCACGGGCGAGGTCATCATCCGCGGCAACACAATCACCAAGGGCGACGTCGTCCGCCGGGAGGTCCGCGTCTCCCCGGGCGCCCCGCTCGACCGCGTGGGCGTCGAGCTCACCCAGCGCCGGCTCGCCAACTCCCGCCTCTTTGCGCGACCCAGCCCCGCCGACCCCAACGCCGGCGCCCAGGTCGAGATCCTCCCCGAGGACCCCGCCCACCCCGGCTACCGAGACGTGCTCGTCGAGATCACCGAGACCAACACCAGCTCCCTCAACTTCGGCGCCCAGGTCAACTCCGACGCCGGTCTCGCCGGCTTCATCGAGGCCCGCTTCTGGAACTTCGACATCACCGACCCGCCCACGTCCTTCGACGACTGGGCGTCGGGACGCTCCTTCCGCGGGGGAGGCCAGTCCCTCACCCTCCGCGCCTCGCCCGGCACCGAGATCCAGAACTACTCCGTCTCCTTCACCGAGCCCTACCTCTTCGAGCAGGACCTCTCCCTCACCACCGGCGCCTCGCTCGTCGACCGCTTCTTCGACGACTACGACGAGAACCGCGTCAGCGCCCGCCTGGCGCTGGGTCGCCGCTTCGGCGAGCGCTGGGTCGGTTCCGGAACCCTCCGCCTCGACTCGGTCGAACTCTCCGACATCGACGCCGACGCGCCCGTCGACGTCTTCGCCGTCGAGGACCGCAACAGCCTCTACGGGCTCGGCTTCGGGCTCACCCGCACGAGCGTCCCCGCCGACCAGCGCCTGAGCCCCGGCGAGGGCTCCCAGACCGAGCTCTCGATCGAGCAGGTCTTCGGCGACTTCAGCTTCAACAAGCTCGCCCTCGAGCACACCGCGTTCCTCACGATCGGCGAGGACTTCCTCGGACGCCGCCAGATCATCTCCACCCGCGTCGCCGCCAGCTACATCCCCCAGGAGGACGAGGCGCCCGTCTACGAGCGCTACTACCTGGGCGGACGATCGTTCCGAGGCTTCGATTTCCGCGGCGTCTCGCCGCGAGGCGTCCGCAACGACAACGGCATGCTCGGGAGCGACCCCATCGGCGGCGAGTGGTCCTTCTTCGCCGGGCTCCAGTACGAGCACCCCCTCGCCGGCATCACCCCCGGCCCGCGCGGACGCACCGACCCCGTCATCTCGGGCGTCGTCTTCCTCGACACCGGGACCGTGCAGCGCGACGTCGGCTTCGAGGACTACCGCGTGAGCGTCGGCTTCGGCCTGCGCATCCGCGTCCCGCAGCTGACGAGCGTCCCGCTCGCCTTCGACTTCGGTTTCCCCCTCGTCTCCCAGGACGGCGACGACGAGCAGATTTTCAGCTTCGCCGTCGACCTTCCGCTCTAGACGTGCGTCTAGCCAGGAACCCGCTCCCGAGGCTCCCCGCTCCGGGCGCCGGTATCATCACGACTCAAGGAGGAGACGACCCCATGACTCGCACCCGAACGCTCCTGATCCCCTTCGTCATCGCCGTCACGCTCGCCGCCGCCGCGTTCCACGCCGGCTCGGCCCAGAACGGCTCCCTCCCCGACCCCATCGTCGCCACCGTCTCCATCGCCGACGTGATCAACGGTCTCGACGAGATCGAGGCCCGCCAGCGTCAGCTCCAGTCCTTCATCGAGGAGCGCGACCAGATGATCGTCGGCCTCGAGCAGCGCTTCAACGGCGTCAAGAGCGAGTTCGACCTGCTCCCCTCCGGCGCCGAGAAGCGCGCCAAGGCCGAGGACCTCGAGCGACTCCGCGCCCAGATCCGCATCGAGAGCGAGCTCGCCAAGGTGCTCATCGACCGCCGGCGCGGCGAGATCTTCGCCGAGCTCTTCGCCAAGATCGACGCCGCGGTCGAGCAGCTCGCCAGGCAGCGCGGCTACACCATCGTCCTGACCACCGACGAGCAGGCCGAGATCCCGAGCAACCCCACCGAGCAGCAGGCCCGGGCCGCCATCTACGGCCGCCGCGTCATGTTCGCCTCGGGCGAGATCGACATCACCGGGGAACTCGTCGAGCTCATGAACAACCAGTGGCGCACCGGTCGCGGCGGCGCCGGCGCCCCGTGAGCGGCCTCGACGCGACGGCGGGGCAGCTCGCCGAGCGCCTGGGCGCCGAGCTCCTCGGCCCCGCCGCCCTCCGCATCCGACGCATCGACGCCATCGACCGCGCCGGCCCCGAGGGCCTCACCTTCATCCGCGATCAGCGCTTCGCAATGCAATGGGCCCACTCCGACGCCGGCGCCGCCGTCGTCACCCGGGGCATCGAGGTCGAGGGCCACGACCCCGCCGCCCGCGCGCTCCTGCTCGTCGACGACGCCGACCGCGCCATGATCACCCTCCTCCAGGAGGCCGACGCGGGCCCCGCCCGCCCCGAGCCCGGCGTCCACCCCGCCGCCGCCGTCGACCCCTCCGCCGCCGTCGATCCCTCCGCCCGCGTCGGCCCCGGCGTCCGCATCGGGCCCGGAGCCGTCGTCGAGGCCGGGGCCGTGCTCCACGCCAACGTCGTCCTCGGCGCCGGCGTCCGAGTCGGCCGCAACGCCGACCTCCGCGCCGGCGTCGTCGTCGAGGACCGCTGCCTCATCGGGGCCCACGTCCTCATCCACCCCAACGCCGTCATCGGGGCCGACGGCTTCGGCTTTCGCCCGGGCCAGGACGGCCGCTCCATCGTCAAGGTCCCTCACATCGGGTGGGTCGAGATCCACGACCACGTCGAGATCGGCGCCTGCACCTCGATCGATCGGGGAAAGTTCGGGCCCACCGTCGTCGGTGCGGGCACCAAGATCGACAATCAGGTCCAGATCGGGCACAATTGCCGGATCGGCCGCGGTTGCGTCATCTGCGGCGCCGTCGGAATCGCCGGCTCCGTTGAGATCGGCGACGGCGTGACCATCGGAGGAGGCGCCGGGATCCGAGACAACGTCAGCATCGGCGACGGCGCCCGGCTCGGCGGATTCGCCGGCGTCATGACCGACGTGCCCGCGGGCGAGACCTGGCTGGGCGCCCCCGCCCGCCGCCACGACGAGGCCATGCGCGACTTCGCCGCGGCCAGAGATCTGGCCGCCACGCTCCGGGAGATCCGAAAGAAAATCAGGGCTCTCGAGCGCCGCCAAACCTCAGACGACCGGCGCGAGCCCGCCGAGTAGCCGCCAGCGCGCCCCGCCGACCGCCCCTCAACGAGACCACCACCCGAGCCCCGCCACGTGACCACCATTGCCCAGCAACGAACGCTCGCCGCACCGACCAAGATCTCGGGACGCGGTCTCTTCACCGGTCAGAGCGTCACGGCGACCATCTACCCCGCCGAGCCCGACGCCGGCATCGCCTTCCGCCGCGCCGATCTCCCCGCCTCGGAGCCCATCCCCGCCCACGTCGATCGCGTCGTCTCGCGTCCCCGCCGCACCTGCCTCCAGTTGGGCGACGCCACCGTCGAGACCGTCGAGCACTGCCTCTCGAGCCTCGCCGGCATGGGCGTCGACAACGCCCTCGTCGAGGTCGACGGGCCCGAGCTCCCCGCGGGCGACGGCTCCGCCATGCCGTTCGTCACGGCCATCGAGAACGCCGGGCTCGTCGATCAGGACGCGCCCAGGCGCCCGCTCGTCGTCCTCGAGCCCATCACCATCCGCGAGGGCGAGGCCATGATCGCCGCCTTCCCCAACGGCGGCGCGGGGCTCGACGTCCTCTACGACCTCGACTACGGGCCCGCCTCCGTCCTGGGCCGCCAGATCCACGCCTTCACGCTCGAGCCCGGCCCCTACGCCGAGAAGATCGCCCCCGCCCGCACCTTCTCCACCCTCGCCGACGCCGAGAAGCTCCGGTCCGCAGGCCTCTTCACGCATCTCACCCCCAAGGAGATGCTCGTCATCGGGGAGGCCGGCCCCATCGACAACGCCTTCCGCTTCGAGGACGAACCCGTCCGCCACAAGCTCCTGGACCTCATCGGCGACCTCGCCCTCGTCGGACGTCCGGTTCATGGTCGGGTGGTCGCCTCCCGCTCGGGCCACCACCTCAACCAGCGCATGGCCCGCGCCCTGCTCGAGCAGCAGCGCGAGGCGGACGCCGCCCTCGCCCCGGCGATGGACATCCGGCAGATCATGCGCCTGCTCCCGCATCGCTATCCTATGGTGCTGGTCGATCGGGTCCTCGAGCTCGACTCGGACCAGCGCGCCGTTGGGGTCAAGAACGTCTCGATCAACGAACCGTTTTTCCAGGGGCACTACCCCGGCTCGCCGATCATGCCCGGTGTCCTCATCGTCGAGGCGATGAGCCAGCTCGGCGGACTCATGCTGAGCCGAAAGCTCGAACGCACCGGCAAGATCGCCGTTCTCCTGAGCCTCGAGAAGGTCAAGCTCCGCTCACCCGTCAGACCCGGAGACCAGCTGGTGATGGAAACCGAGACACTCCGAGCCACCAACCGATTCGGCGAGGTCGCCGCTCGCGCCTTCGTCGCCGGCGCTCTGGTCGCGGAGGCCACCATCAAGTTCATGATGGTCGACGCGGAGCAGGAATGAACCAATGAATCATCTTGACCACGAAACCCTCCCCGCCGTTCACCCCACCGCCGTCATCGACCCCGACGCGAGGCTCCACCCCTCCGTCCGCGTCGGGCCCTACTGCGTCATCGACGGCCCCGTCGAGATCGGCGCCGGCACCATCCTCCACAACCACGTCGTCATCCACGGGCCCACCAGGCTCGGCCAGGAGAACGTCGTCTACCCCTACGCCGTCCTCGGCGCCGAGCCCCAGGACCTCAAGTACCGCGGCTCCGCCACCGAGCTCATCATCGGCGACCGCAACCGCATCCGCGAGCACGCCACCCTCCACCGCGGCACCGAGGTCGGCGGCGGCAGGACCGTCCTCGGATCCGACTGCCTCCTCATGGTCGGCGCCCACGTCGCCCACGACTGCGTCATCGAGGACTCCGTCGTCATCGCCAACGGCGTCATGCTCGGCGGTCACTGCTCCATCGAGTTCGGCGCCACCATCGCCGGCGGCGCGGGCGTCCACCACTTCACGACCGTCGGGCCCCTCGCCTTCGTCGGCGGCATGGCCCGCATCGTCAAGGACGTCCCGCCCTTCATCGTCGTCGAGGGCAACCCCGCCGAGCCCCGCAAGATCAACACCACCGCCCTCGTTCGCCGCGGCTACGACGCCGCCGAGATCGAGGCCCTCCGCCACGCCTTCAAGCGCCTCTACCGCAACATGGACGAGCCCATGCAGCGCGCCATCGATGAACTCCGAGCCCGGGGCGACGCCCCGGGCTCGGTTCACAAGCTCTGCGACTTCATCGAGCGCACCATGATGGGCGTCAACGGCCGCTACAAGGAATGCCTGCGCGACGCCGCGGCGCCCCGCTTCAAGTAGGCCTCACCGCCGGCGACGCCGCGCCCCGGCCGCAACGCCGAACGCCAGCAGAGCCGCCGCGCCCGGCGCCGGGATGATGCGAAGCGACGCGTCGTCCCAGTACACCGCGCCCTCGCCGAGCGACTGCGCGTTGGCCTCGAGCACCAGCGCCACGCCCATGCCGACGCTCCCCGCCGGGGCCAGCGTGTTGATCGCGACCAGCACCCACTCATCCTCGGGGTTCAGCGCCGGATCCGCCGTCCCGTCGAAGGCCGTCGCCACCGCCACGCCCGTCAGGAGCCCCATGCTGTCGTAGAAGAACAGCTCCGCCGTCGCCACGTGGCCCGTCCGGTTGATCGTGTCGCTCGACAGCGTCTGCGCGAAGACCCGGAACCGGATCGGGTCGCCCTCCGACACCGAGAACGTCACGCCGGGAAGGAACGGATCGCCCTGGGACGCGATCGAACCGGCCACCGTCGTCGGCCGCTGCCCGAGCGACCACGTGCCCGAGCGCGCGGGCTCCGTGGCCGAGGACGCGAACGGATCAACCACCCAGTCCTCCGGTTCCGAGCCGGCGGGCTTCGCCACGACCGATTCGAAATCGCCATTGAGAAGAAGGTTCTGCGCGCTCGCCGTGCCAACGATCGCGCCCGCGGCCATCACGGCCGTTCCGAGAAAGATCTTCATCGTTCAACTCCTCCGAGTGCACCCCAACCTTACCTCAATCCCCGCTCGGCGCAAAGAGTTTTTTATCCAGGCGAAGCAGGATCTTCAGCGGCGACGATCCGCACCTCCGCGGACCCCCTCCGCCATCGATCACGAGACATCCGCCACGGTGCGACTAGGATCTCCTTCATGCCCCTCCTCGCCGCCGTCAACCTCAAGCACGCCTACGGCGCCGACGTCATCCTCGACGGCGCCACCCTCTCCGTCGAACCCGGCGAGCGAGTCGGGCTCGTCGGCCGCAACGGCGCGGGCAAGTCCACCCTGGTCAAGATCATCGCCGGGCTCCTCAAGCCCGACTCGGGCGACGTCCAGCTCACCAGGGGCCGCCGCCTCGGCTACCTGCGACAGGACCCCGACCTCGACCCCGCCGACACCGTCAAGCAGGCCGCCGAGGCCGCCTTCGCCGACCTCCGCGCCGCCCACGACGAGCTCGAGCGCATCTACGACGCGATGGCCGACGCCGCCGAGGACGAGCTCGTCAAGCTCTACCGCCAGCAGGAACGCGCCGAGGAGCGCATCCAGGCCCTGGGCGGCTACGCCGTCGAGCACCGCGTCGAGGCCGCCCTCCACGGGCTCGGCTTCACCGACGCCCAGTTCGACCTCCGCTGCGACAAGCTCTCGGGCGGCCAGCGCGCCCGCCTCGCCCTCGCGAGGCTCCTGCTCGAGTCGCCCGACCTCATCCTCCTCGACGAGCCCACCAACCACCTCGACATCGCCGGCCGCGAATGGCTCGAGAACTTCCTCACCACCGAGTTCACCGGCGCCGTGCTCATGATCACGCACGACCGCCGCATGCTCGACCACACCGTCACCCGCATCTTTGAGCTCGAGGCGGGGCGGCTCATCGACTACCCCGCCAGCTACACCAAGTTCCGAGAGCTCCGCGCCGAGCGACGCCTCACCCAGCTCAACGCCTGGAAGAAGCAGCAGGACGACTTCCGCCGCCAGGAGGAATTCATCCGCCGCTTCAAGTCAGGCCAGCGCGCCAAGGAGGCCCGCGGACGCGAGTCCATCCTCAACCGCCAGAAGGCCGAGGCCATCGAGAAGCCCCTCGAGCTGGAGAACTTCCGCTTCGAGCTCCCGCGAGCCGATCGCCCGAGCGAGGTCGTCGCCTCCGCCCGCGGCGTCTCCAAGGCCTACGCCCACGCCCTGGGCGAGTCGGGCGAGGACCTCGGCGAGAAGGTCCTCTTCCGCGACCTCACCGTCCAGATCCAGCGCGGCGAGCGCTGGGGCATCGTCGGACCCAACGGCGCGGGCAAGTCCACCCTGGTCAAGTGCCTCCTGGGCGAGCTCGACGTCGACGCCGGCTCCGTCAAGCTCGGCCAGTCCGTCAAGGTCGGCTACTTCCGCCAGCTCCCCGCCGAGCCCGATCCCGACGAGCCCCTCGTCCGCCGACTCCAGAACCTCATCAAGAAGGAATCGCCCGACGCCGAGCTCTCCGAGCAACGCGCCCGCGACCTCGCCGGCGCGTTCCTCTTCTCCGGCGACGACCAGGACAAGCGCATGGGCGACCTCTCGGGCGGCGAGCGCGCCCGCGTCCACCTCGCCGCCATCCTCGCCTCCGCCAAGAACGTCCTCGTCCTCGACGAGCCCACCAACCACCTCGACATCCCCGGCGCCGAGCGCCTCGAGGACGCCCTCCGCAAGCCCGCCGACTCCGCCGACAGGGCCGGCTACGACGGAACCCTCATCCTCATCACGCACGACCGTGCGCTCCTCGACCACGCCTGCGACCACCTGATCATCCTCGACGGGAGCGGCGGGGCCGAGGTCTTCCCGGGCGACTACTCCACCTGGCGCGAGCGTCAGTCCGCCCGTCAGGCCCGCGCCGACGCCGAGGCCGCCGACGCCAAGGCCCGTCAGGAGGCCGCCGACAAGAAGCACCGCGCCGCCGAGGAAGCCAGACGCCAGCAGCAGAAGAAGGCCGAGCCCGCCACCGGCGCCCTCGCCCGCATGAACCAGAGCAAGCTCGAGTCCGAGATCGAGCGCATCGAGACCCGCATCAAGCAGATCGACGAGTCGATGAACGACCCCGACGTGTGGTCCAACCCCAGGAAGTGCGAACAGCTCGGCGCCGAACGCGCCAAACTCGCCGCCGAGCTCGAGCCCCTCGAGTTCGAGTGGATGCGCCGAGCCGACGAGCACGGGGCGAGCGTCTGATGCCGGGCGGCTCCTACTCCATCCTCCCCGCCCCGCCGAACGTCGAGCGCCCCTCCCCCGAGATCTACGCCGCCATGGGCGAAGAGAATGTCTTCGCCATGCTCGAGGATTTCTACACAAGGCTCTCGATGTCCGACGTTGCCGACCTCTTCCCGAAGGACCACAGGAACCTGATGAAGGCCGCGCACAAGTCCGGCGCCTTCTTCGTCGGCCTCCTCGGCGGCCCGCCCCTCTACCACCAGCGCCACGGCTCCCCCATGATGCGCGCCCGCCACCAGCCCTTCGCCATCACCCCCGCCGCCCGCGAGGAGTGGCTCCGCTGCTTCGACCAGACCCTCGAGGTCGCCCCCAAACGCTTCAACTTCCCCGCCGAGCACGTCGAGGGCTTCCGCCGCTGGCTCGTCGCCTTCAGCGCCTGGATGGTCAACACGCCCGACGACCCGCCGCGCGACCCCTGATTCGAGGACGTGATCGAAGCCGGCGCCCGAGCGGCGCCCGGGCGCCCCGCCCGCCGCGCTCGTCCTCCAGCCCGCGCATCCCGCCCTCGGCGTCCCGAAACCAGCGCCTCTCGCGATGACCGCTCAACCGGGCGGCGCCCGTCGTCCGATTCCGCTCGAATCGGAGCCCCGCCGCCATGACCGCGCCCGCCGTCCATCCACGCCGCGCCTTCACGCTCGTCGAGCTGATCGCCGTCATGGTGGTGCTCGCCGTCCTCGCCGGCGTCGCCGCCCCGCGCTTCTTCGGCAAGACCCGGGAGGCCGAGATCGCCGCCGCCAAGGGCGCCCGCGCCGCGCTCGTGCAGGCCGTCCTCAACTGGAAGATGAACGACGCGGTCGTCAACGGCGGAGACGGCCGCTGGCCGCCAGACCTCGAGGACGTCCTCCAGAGCGTCGGCGGCGACCACCTCCTCAACCCCTGGCACGAGTCGCGCCTCAACGTCTACAACATCGATCGCGGCGGGCCCGACAAGCTCTACGTCCAGAACAAGACCATCGAGAGCTCGCGCAACGAGTGGGGGTCCATCTGGTACAACCCGGACAACGGCCGCGTCATGTTCCGCGTCCCCCTGCAGCGCACCACGCAGCAGACGATCGACCTCTTCAACGAGGTCAACCAGACCAACATCACGAGCCTCAGTCAGACGCGCTGACCCCGTCGCGCCGGCCCGTTCCCCCCTGGAGCCCGGCCTTCTCGAGGTCCGCCGCCGCCTCGTACACCGCCTCCGCGTGCCCCGGGACCTTCACCTTGTCCCACCGCTTCTCGACCACGCCGCGCCCGTTGATCAGGTACGTCGTCCGCACCACGCCCATGTACGTCCGCCCGTACATCGACTTCTCCTGCCACACCCCATACTTCTCGCACACCTTCGATCCCTCATCCGCCAGGATCGGGTAGTCCAGACGGTGCTTGGCCGCGAAGGCCGCCTTGCTGTCGACGCCCTGCGGGCTGATCCCGAACACGACGACGCCCGCCTCCTCGAACTTCGCGGACAGGTCGCGAAAACCGCACGCCTCCTTCGTGCAGCCCGTCGTGTCGTCCTTCGGATAGAAGAACAGCACGACCGGCGAGCCCTTGTGGTCGCTCAGCCGATGCTTCGCCCCCCGCTGATCCGGCAGCGTGAAGGCCGGGGCCCGGGTTCCAGGTTCGATCAGGCTCATCAAGCGATCCTCCATCATCGCGGGCAAGGGCAAAACGCTAGCGGGCCTCCGCGCCGTGTGGCGCGTCCCGGTCCTGCTGGGCAACGACATGATAAAATATTCACCCCCGGTCTCAGATCCCGACGGCCCATCCGATGAGCACCGTCAGGATGATCACCGCGAGCGTCACCGACGCCGCGATCGGCAGCAGCAGGCTCTCGGCCGCCCGCTCCGCCCGCCCCGGACGCAGGATCGAGAGCCGCCCCTTCGTCTCCTCCGCCTCCGCCGCCTCGCCCCGTCTCGCCGCGTCCTGCACGATGGCGATCACCAGGCTCGCGTCGAACGGCTCGAGCCCCATCCGGCTCGACAACTCCATGAGCCGCCGCCGGTTCTCAGGCCGCAGGATCGCCGCCCGACCCCCCTCGAGCCGCTCCGACACCCGCAGCGCAAAGACGAGCCGCGCGTCCTCGAGCTCGAGCGCCGCCGCCGAGCGGTTCTCGCGGATGACGGCCGACCACACGCCGGGCCCCGCGGCCGCCCGCCCGGGCGCCTCCCGCGCCGGAGCGGGCGCAGGCGCGCCCGCCGCGACGTCGACCTCGGCCGCGCCGCCTTCGTCCGCGCCCACCAGGCGCAGCGTTCCCGGTCTGGAGTCGTGCAATCGTCCCACCGCTGCTAGATATACCACCGCCTCGCGGGTTCCCAAGCGCGAACCGGCCGATACAGGAACGCCGTGCGTCGTCGACCCGCCTGATTCGTTATAGGGACGTCGCGCTCGCGCCGTCCGACACCGATCCGTCCCCTCGCCCCCGCTCGACCCGACACATGACCCAAGCCCTCAACGCCAAGTCCGCTCCGCCCGCCACGCGCTGGACGCTCCCCGAGGTCGTCGCGCCCGCCTCGCGCGAGGAGGTGATCGCCCGCCTCGACCGCGCCTCAAGGCAGGGCAAGCTGCCGGGGTTCGAGACCGACCCCCCGGGCGACTTCCGGGTCGCCGTCTTCGGTCAGCCCTTCGACCGCGAGCTCGTCGCGACCATCGAGAGCGTCGGCGACGGCGCGCGCGTGCGCTTTGCGCCCCGCCTCCGCGCCAAGGCGCCCCTCGTCCTGCTGCTCTCGGTGGTCTTCAGCCTCTGGCCGGGCGTCATCTTCCTCGACGCGCTCATCCCCTCGAGCTGGGGCTGGTGGCCCACCTGGACGTGGTACTTCCCGCTCGTCATCGTCCCGACCCTGCTGGCGACGCCCGCGCTGTGGCGCAAGAGCGAGACCGCGGCGGCCGCTCACGCGCGCGAGCAGATCGCGATCATCGCCCGTCGCACGGGCGGCCGGGTCGAGGGCGAGGCGCCCGGATCCATCTGAGCCTCGGCCCGCGGGTCCCCGTCACGCGGGCGTGAGGCGTCCGACCACTCGCGGGCGGAAGGGGAACGCCTCGTAGACCGCGCGGAGGTCGTCCAGCGTCACCGCGTTGATCTTCTCGAGGTCCTCCTCGAGGCTCACGCGCCGCCCGAGGTAGGTCCACATCCGCCCGAGGCGCTGCATGCGTCCGCCCGGTCGCTCGCCCGCGAGGGTCGCCGCCGTCAGCGCGCGGTTGCGGAGGCGCTCGAGATCCGACTCCTCGAGCGACTCGACCAGCCCGTCGATCTCGCGGTTCATGATCCGCTCGACCTCCTCGAGCTTCTCCGGCTCGCACACCGCGAAGCAGAACCAGTCGCCGCCGCCGTCGTGCGGCTCGAACGACCCCTCGGCCTCCTCCGCGATCCCCGGCTCGATCAGCGCCCAGTGGAAGCGGGAGTTCCCGCCCGAGCCGCCGAGCGCCTGGGCGAGCAGGGCCGCCGCGTGGCGCCGGTCGTCGGCGTACGCGGGCGCGGGCGCCATCAGCAGCGTGTAGGCGCGCTGCACGCGGTCGCTCGTGATCGTGAACTCGTCGGTCGGCGCGGGCGGG
>Ga0208218_1000426_pt1 | contig 20893 bp, 18 predicted proteins | sample HotLakmasection3_FD_184726 | JGI IMG/M metagenome (GOLD analysis project Ga0208218, IMG submission 184726) | Hypersaline microbial mat communities from Hot Lake, Washington, USA - Section #3 (SPAdes) | ecosystem: Environmental > Aquatic > Non-marine Saline and Alkaline > Hypersaline > Microbial... | reverse complement strand
CATCGAGTAGTACAATGCCGCATTGTACTGGTACACATCGATGCTGCGCTTCAGGGCCGTATCCAGGGTGCTCGCCAGCAGCTTCAACCCGACGTTGAGTGCGCGTGGTGTCCTGATCTGTTCGAGAACGTAGAGCGGTCGGGCACGCTGTCCCAGTTTATCGACCCCCTGCCATAACAACATGAAGGACATAGCAGGGGTGCCGCCGGTTACTTCAATATACGTTTGATCAACGCCTTGAAAAGCCGTCAGTTCATGTTCGTAAAACCGCATCATTGCGTCGTAATCAGACGGATTCTCGTTTATCTCCACGATCGCTAAAGCGTCGTCAACCCAATCGCCATAAGTCTCGATCAGATAACGCTTGATGATCTGCGCAAACGGGAGTGTATCGGAATATCGGTAGGTGCTGTCCCGCTGATTCGTAGCGAACAGCACAATGCTATCGATCATCTGGTGCTTTTTGATTACGGACTCCAATGCTTTACCAAGTATTGGAAGCTGCACCCGAGAGCGGTGAGTATCCCAATCGGCCAGAATGGTTTCACCGAGTCGCCGCGACTCCTTGGTGGTTTCTTCGCCTGCGACTTGTACATCTCGGCTGCCCACGTTGGCGATGAATGCGATTGTCATGATTCACGCTCCATCTTTACTTTGATCCAACCCAGCGTGCCTAGTGGTTCACGGGGATCTTCCCGTCGTACGATGACGCGCCGACTCTTCGGAAAGCGATCTCCGACCTCGCCCCTGTGTGTCAGCCTGTATGTCCTGTCCAGCGCCGAAAACAGGGCCTCATCTTTTGTAAGGTGGTCACCTAGGGTTTTGCTGTCCCAACCGCCGCCCCAGCCAAGCTGGAGGAGAAACTCATTCTCAGCCAATGCCGCATATGTATGCTTGATTCCCTGAATCTGGTTTCGCCATCGGGGTCCACGCGGGCGCTTGCTGTCTGCAAGCAACCGTCGTCGGGTGAATTCCTTCACTACATCCGGCAGATGTTTGAGGAAGGTGGACATATCCTCATCGAAGTTGAGTTTCTTCCGAATCGCCTCTTGCAGGAGATAGCCATCAAGGGTGAGTCGCATGGTAAAGGTGACATCTTTACGTATGGCTTCCAGCTCGATGGGCGCGCCAGATGCAGTTTCACGCGTGGCGACTGCGACATTCAGGAGTTGTAGTTGGCGCTGGTCATCGGCTGTGCTGTCACTGACCTGCAGCGCTCTCAGCAGATCGTGATTGGGGTCACTGCCGAGGATTGCCTGTTCTGTACGTTGTGCTGCAAACTGTCCCCTTCTATCCAACCGCTGCACGTCAATGGCAACGCTGCTGTTGTTGGGATCGTAGCCTACATAGAACAGGGCGGTCCTCAAAGCTCCCTTCAGGGAGGACCCAGGAATATAAGGCCGGTCCCATGGATCCTTGATCTGCTCCTGAACGACAGCACCACGCCGCTCAGAACGAGGTTCACCACGAAGGATGTAGCGCACCCACGGGGCAGTCTCCTCATAGTCTGCGTCTGTTAGCAGTTCATCCGCGGGTCGCCCAGAAGCCATATCTGTGATGTCGCCATCCTCCTTATCGTAGATCATCGCGGCAAGCGCCTCGTCATCGATGATCCACGTACGGCCACGATATGTCACGAAGTCGAACCCATTCAACAGCGTCCTACCTGTCCCAATGTGAAGGGGAGCCAGGGTCGTTACGGTTAGTGTGTAGGTCTGGTGAAGTTTGCCCATGGATTACTCCTTACACACCAACGGTCAGTGCAAGACCGCTGCGGTAAACTGGATGTTGCGGTGACCTCATGTTGTCATAGCGTGGGCGAACATCAACGAGGTGGCCAGAGATATTGTGTCCAACGAGCACTGAGCCACTCTCAATCATGCGGATACGTTGCCGCCTTTGTGCTGGAACGCCCGGTGAGGCTAACCAACCGCCCACATCAACCAGCTCATATGCCGCTCCATCCCCCAGAACCCCATTGATGATCTCTTCCTCAGTTGGATTGTATCTGGAGAGCAGAATCGACAACCCTCTGTTGTCTGAATGCGGAAGCTGAGGTGTAGTTAAGCGATGCAGACTGAAGCCGCCGTAGCCTGCTGAACGCTCACCCCCAATGCCCGAATCAGCCAGATGCAACAGCAGGTTTTCCAGCAGCCCTTTAAATTCTTCTCGAACATCAGCGAGTAACCAGAGTCCACAATCTGGAGCAAAGGTGGTTCGCCCAACCTGATACGGGACACTGGCGTTGTTTATTCGGTCAACGGTAACACGTGGTACAGTTTCTACATCCCAGATCGCATGTTCATAGGGCCGTGCGCGAATTGGAGGCGGGAGCATTTCCGTCTCATCACTGGCAATCCAAACGCGTCCGCCGAACAACAGTAGACCTCTGCCTTTTTCGGTTGGGCGTTTAGGAAACCACGCATCCATAGCTTGCCCATTCACCAGCGCCTGAAATATCGTTGGCGATACATAGCGTAACTTCTTCATAGATTTACTCGTGATGTCCGAGCGTCTGGCAAACTCTATTCGCAGACGCGGCATGGGTAGCATCGGCACATCACCGACAATGGGAAAAAGCGAAGACACCCGAAATGGGACCGGTCTGTTTGCACTAGTAAATTCTGTCAGCAGTATGTCAACTTCATCAGGAGCGACGTGTGCGAGTTGGGTTACCAGTGCTGAAAACAGTGAATCAGATGGAAAGAACTCTGAAGTAGTCTCCTGTGCCAGACCCTCTCGGCCGAAGTGAAATCCCACGCCAGAAGCGGGTGACAGTCTGTACGCAAGTCGTACCATCACGCACGTCCGTTTAGCTGCATGTACTCTCGGATCTGATCTTTCATACCAGGGAGTGCTGCTGACAAATCGCTAAGCTTGGCCAGCGTCTCAAACGATTGCGGCATCCGATAATCTGCACTGCGCTTGACCATCACAGTGATGTCCCGGAATTCAATTCTGCCACTTCCGCGGGATCCGCTGCCGCCAAGATAATCATCTTCCAGGAGCGACATACCGTCGACAAGTACATCCAGCCAATCGATGTCTTTGAGTGTGTACACCCACCCCGAGCCAAAGTGAACACTTTTTGTCATTTTTTCCCACTGGAGTGGCGAAGAAACTGCGATTTATCGAGCAGATCCGCTTCGAGCAGCGCCCTTCCTTACTAAGCCTCCTTATTGACGAACAGTAGATCTGTCTTTGACGAGGATTTGTAGCGTCATCTGTATGCTGCCAGTCCTCGCGAAGACGCGCTGATTTGGTCAGTCAGACCTCGGGTGCAGTGTACCCGGTCTGCGACCAGGCGGCGAAACCTGTTCGTTTCATGATTTGGAGGTATTGAGAAATGCCCCGTACGTTCGCACTGACCAACCACAAAGGGGGTGTCGGCAAGTCGACATCTGCCACCAACATTGCGCTGGGGATCACGGGCATTCTGCGGCAGATGAACGCACCCAACCACCGCGTGCTGCTGATCGACACCGACAGTCAGGCACATGCCACACTGGTTACCACCGGACGCAACGACTTCGGCGCAGACGACAGCCTGTACTCCGTGCTGATGGCGGATCGGCAGTCTGCCCCGCAGGTGCTGTCCGAGGTAATCGTCCGCAGCCACTGGGACGACGATCTGCACGTGCTGCCTGCCTCACCGATGCTGGAAGGGGCGGAGCGGGAGCTGATGGGTGTGGCTGGCGCACCCTATCGCATTGCGGATCCACTGGCGAAGATCGCTGCGCACTACGCCGCGATTGTGATTGACACGCGCCCCTCGTTTTCGCTGATGACGGAGATGGCACTCGTGGCCGCGACGGATGCGATCGTCCCGGTCGAACCCCGCTACCTGGAAACCGTGGGTCTGCTGAGTGTCATCGGCAAGATCAACGACATCCGTGACGGCTGGCGCATCCCGAACCTGCGGGTGAGCGGCATCCTGGTGACCAAACTGGACAGGCGGGTGAAGGGGCACACGCATCTGCTGGATGAGATCAGAGGGCATGCTGTTCTGGGGCGGTTGCTGTGTGGGATGATACCTGCGAATGAAGCGGTCTCGTATGCGCATCGCAATCACCTGAACGTCTTCAACTACGATCCGAAGGCACCGGCCAGCAAGGCATACGCGCAACTGGTGGGAGCGATCGTGCGGCGGATTGCGAAGGGTGGGGCGGCATGAGCGGCAAGCGAGACGACACAGCCCGGCTCGATGCGCTGCTCGCTTCGGTCACGGAGGACATGATCGGCGGTGAGGTTGTGGCGCAGTTCCAGGAGCAGGGGCTGCGGGTTGAGCGCATCCTGCTGGAGCTGGTGCGACCGGACCCGATTCAGCCGCGGCGGGTGCTGCCAGAGCGCATCCACTACAGCTTCCATGACAGCCGCCTGACGCCGACGCAGGCGTTGCGCGAAGTGGTGCAGGCGGCACAACTTGCTGCGCGGCAGCGTGGGCAGCCGTTTGATGGGCTGCTCGATCTGCTGCCGAACCCGGATGACGACACCGATGACGATCAGAAGTCGAAACCGTCACCGGAGGAAAATCTGCTGCGTGATCTGGTCAATCTGGCGATCACGATTCGCGACGATGGGCAGGTCAACCCACTCACAGTTGTGGATGTCACCGAAGGCGTGACGCGGCGGTTTCGCATCGAGACCGGCGAACGTCGCTACTGGGCGACCTGGCTGCTGCGCGACTTCATCCCCGGCTACACCGGCGACGGCATGATCCCCTGCATCATCATCCCACATGATCTGGCGTCACCATTTCGGCAGGCGAAGGAGAACACGGCGCGGACGGGGTTATCGGCGGTGGCGATGGCGCGGCAGGCGGCCCTGCTGTTGCTCACAGTGCATGGCTACGAACTGCCCGGCTATGCCGTCACCAATGACTTCTACCGTCAGGCACTGGAACTCGACCTGCGGGGCAAACGTGAGTTCACAACCGAAATTCTTGCAGCGATGGGTGGGATCGGGCGCATGCACTTGAGCCGCTACAAGTCGCTTCTAAAGCTGAGCGACGATGCACTTGAGTTAGCTGATCGGCATAACGTCGATGAGAAGAAGCTTCGTTACATTGTCCCTTTACCGCAGGAATATCACGCTGGGGTTGTCCGCCAAATCATAGATTTCGAGCTCACCAGCCAGCAGGTCAAAGAACTTTGCGAGAGCGGTGAAACCCCCGAAGATGATCCAGCCATCCATGTTGATCCAATACCACGAAGTGCCATGCAGATATTGAAGGCATCTTGCAAGAGCCGAGAGTTGACAGGTAATGACCTCATGCGTGCAGCACTGCAACAGGAGAAAGACCCTAACCTGGCTCGGGCGAGGCTTTTGTCACTGCAAAAGTTGCTAGAAGAAGCGATCAGACAAATACCGAGTGAATGAAATTGTATCCCCGGGGTTACAAATTGAGGTTGGTTGTATGAAACCAAGAGCGAGACCACCACCCTGCAGAATGCATAAAGCCCATGCGAGATGGGCTAGCGGATGGTGCTGGATGCTAAATTTGTGACCTGGACAGTCACAATTTAGCACAGCCTCCGTTTGCCTGCAACTGAATCTGACCATTTCGGTGACCAGGTGGCCACCGTCATGCTGGCGCGCCTGCTGTACTGGCTGCCTAAGTCACAGACTGGCTGGATCTTCAAGTCGTGGCGGGACTGGGAGGCGGAGTGCGGTCTGACGCGCGCCCAGATCAAGCGTGTGCACAGCAGCCGACTGCTCGAAGCGGTCGGGGTGCAGCGCGAGCTGCGCAAGGCCTGTGGTGCGCCAACCGTACACTACCGCATCGACGTGGACGTGCTCTTCGAGAAGATAGCCGCCTGCCTGGGCGCTTCCGTCACCGAAATGACCAACGAAGAACCAGCGCTGACCCAGCCGAGCCATTGGTCGAAGACCGCTCAATGGGTTGGTCGGAAAGCGACCAATGGATTGAGCCAGAATCGCCCAATGGATTGGTCGCAAATGACCCAATGGATTGGGTGGAAAGCGACCAATCCATAACAGAGATAAACACACAAGAAGAACCAACAGACAAAAACAACATAGATCAACAACAGCAACAAGCTGCTGCTGTGGATCCATACGCTTTAGATCAGTTGGTTCAGCTTGGATTCACCCGCGTGCTGGCGCACGACATGCTGACACAACACAGCGCGGAACGCATCCGCGAGGTGCTTGAGCGCTCCAGGGATACAGGCATCCACAACCCGGCGGGCTTCGTGCGACGTGCGCTGCTGGAGAACTGGGTCGTGAAGCCCCAGCGGCCGAGTCTGCTGGAGCACGACCCAATGCGCTACGTGACGGGTAAGTACGCTGCTTTTATCGAACATTAGACAAGTGGAAATCAGGGCAGATGGCTTAAGTAACCACCACAGGAGTAAACCGGACACCGAGCGAAACGTTTATTCGCCTGTTCGCCGACTGTGTTGGTTTGACACCAACTGAACGGACCGCATTTCTCGCGGTGATGGAATATAAGCTTGTCAAACAAAGACGTGACCGACGAGCCGCCTGAGGCACATGATACGGCCAGGCAGCTCAGCCACGTGATGCACTGATACTTGATTATCCACTTAACACACAGCGATAATCTCGCTCATTGTAATCGTACTGGTAAAGTTCATACCGATAGAAACCTGGATTAGAGTTCCCAAGCCGATAGGTCATGATCGCAGGGCCATTTACAAAGAGCTGCATCTTGCGCCCTTTGGAGATGCTGCGTGCGTAGTCAGCTGCCTGTACGACGTCCTTCCATTCGCTCTCGCGAGCAACATTTAGTCCGAGCCCCAGGCGGTCTAGTTGATCGTAAGGTTGATTAAGAGGGCCTCGGACAAGGTAGAGTCGAATCTGTCGACTTGGTGATACAAGGAAATGTGCCGCGACATCCCGCACGAAATCATCATGTGGGTAAGACGCGTCTACCAACCGTTGTAGCCCGAAGTTCCTCGTTGTCAACTGTAGAGCGACTTGGAAGTCATTCAGAGGCTCTAGCGTGTCATTTTTCTTGCCGACAAGATACACGCGACAGTAACGGGTCTGCTTGATTGGAATTCCTACCAGCTTACTGGAGGGATATAAACAAATGTCAGAGTTCGCTTCAGCTAGCTCTGCGAAGGTGCGTTGAGGATCCAGTTCAGAGTCTGAGACGATCTGGTCACCCCATATTCGGCTCACACCTGGGAGCGAATCCATCAAATCTTCAAAAGCATTCGTCGAGTTGGCGATAATGGTTTGTCGCCCTCGTAAATCAGAAGGCAGGGTGGTTGTCTCCAATATAAATGGTATGACAAGTACATTCTTTTTGAGTGCAGTCTGGTATTCATACGTAACCCATTCAGACTCTAACGCTGCTGGCGTTACTATCAATACTAAGGCTGAAGCTGCATCAAGGGCATTGTTGATCATTTGCTCCCATTCAGTACCCCCAGGAATACCAGTCTGATCGAACCAGACGTAATGATGGCGCTTCAGTTCATTGACGAGCTTTTCAACTACGTCCAGACTCTCTCGTTTGTAACTCACGAAGACATGTGTCATTGGCGTACTGACCTTTAGATTCTTCCGATCAATATGTCTAGCAGTACCTTACGCTTGTGATGATCTTCAATCTGCATGTCAAAGTAGTCGAGCATCTTTCGATACATAGACCGCAACTGATTTTCTACCGTTTTCTCGCTCTTGCCCAGAATCCGACCGAGTTCCTCATTCGAGTTATAAGGATGTTGCTTATAGATCTCCGCTAAGGTGTTTTCTTGTTTCGTCAGAGCGTTCAAGAAACGCTCTCGAGGACTTCGACGGTTCAGCACGACAGTAAGATTCTCCATGGCTCCAGCTGGAATGTTGGTGGGCAACAGCGGCAATTCAACAAGCTGAACCGCGTCCGCCTCACCAGGTGGTAAGTGAAAGATGCCATCTTGTAGCCAGCGAGTTTCTGTCAGTACAGTCCAGACACGATCCTGTTCACCAAACAGGTAGGTAGCAGCAACTGTCGCATAGATACTCATTGCCTTGCGTCCCCCGGAGACCAGAAGGTGAACCGGGATCAAGCGTTGCCTGTATTGCCGTATGATCTCAGTCAAACCGCGAAAGTAGTCGTGTGCTGTCTGCTGATTGCTGATATCTATCAATGCTAGTCCACTGCTTGTTTTAATCTCCTGTCCTTTAGCAACACAATCCGGGTAGTCGTTATGCAGTACAGGCATAAGAGACTTAAGGGACTCGGCGATTCCAGATGCATAAGGGTCGGTATGAACAACAACGATTTCATTGTATTGATAACGCGGCAGCAGTACATCAAGCGCTACCGTGATTGCTTCTGGTCGTTGTCCCAGTGTAGCCAGAAAAACTGGGGAATTCATGCTGCCTTTACCTGGCCCATACCGACGCTTGTCTTTACACCAACACCGCTGAATTTGGCAAAACGTGCTAGGGCATTTAGGTAACGGCAGGCTTCACCGTAGCACAGCAAACGGTAAGTCACACGTCCTGTAAAGCCCGTAACAACGCCTTTGTGCCCACGTGCAAAAGACAAGGTTTCAGTCTGAATACGCGCTTGGTCAATGACGATATCACGATGGATCGTATCGTACAGCCAATCGGGCAGTCGGAACGGAGCAAACGCGTTCCAGCGATCCAATAGACTGCTAAACACAAGTTCGGGCTGAGGTAGAGGTGTGAATCCCCCTGCGGTTCGCTTGAAAGATGTGGGCGAAGTGAAATTCATTGTGACTTTGTAATGCAAAGGTGCGTGGTCAACCAGCTTCACATAGTCAGACTGATCAGACCATAATCCGTGATTTTCAACACTAACGACCTTTAGTGGTTGGTTGTGTAATAGCACTTCTGAACCGTCCCATTGAGGCAGCATCCCACGGTGAAACACCTTAGTTAACTGAGGATGTAAGGTTGTATAACGCAGGTAGAGTTTATCCCTTTCGCTGAGTTGAACCATTTCACCTGATTTTCGAGCACCAATTAACGTACTACTCGTGAAAGGTTTGGCTCCCTGCGCATCATGGATTGCGCTGGACAAAATTGGATTTAGTGCTGCGAGCGTGTGGAGAAAATGTGCCTGGGCAGCACGACCAAGCCATGCTGGAATCTGTGCATTGCGTTGTGGCTGTAATGCTATGGTCACTGAGCTGAGTTCAGACATCTTGCATTCCCCCGATTTCGTCTAATCGATAACTTCAGTGGGATATGGAAGAACAGGGCGGCCATCATAATCATTGCCACTGGTTGACTCGATTTGCATGTAGCTGAACTTGCTGGGATTTGCCTCCTGCATTCTCACGAGCGCCATGAGTTCCCGGATGCGCCGATCATTGTCAAAGCCTCCCATCCTCTGCTTGAACATGGTGACAAACTGTTCTTGATCTTCTGCGGTGACACGTTGTTCTGCTTTATACCACTTGCCATTTTCGTCGAATAGGCGGGCATAACGATCAGTACGAGAGGTGAGAATTAGCTCAGGCTCCAATTTCACGACGCCTAAACCGAAGGGCTTGCCCATGCCAAGTTGGTGCCGTGCTCTTTCATCACCGCCGAAAGTCAACACCCAAATTAAAGCGCCCAACTCCATGTCAGAGAGATTCTCAAAGTAGACGCGAAAGTGAAACCGAACCTCTTTGCGCACAGGTCTTATACGCGTGTGTTGCGTACTGTTTTGTGGGTTCTTGTTAGTATCTGGTTCTCTGACTGATTCCAAGGACTCAATCATCTGTCGCCAGTAAAGCTTGTAGCCACGAAGTAGCGTATCGTCACCATAATGCAGCAATTGTTGTGTCTCAGTACGCCAGCCATTTGGCTGTTCGAGGTAATGCTGAAAGGTAGTTGGCTTGGGCGATCCCAATATGCGCGGCACAATTGTTGCGTCATAGTAGTCGGCAAGTTCATCGACTACATGTGCACTTGTGACAGATACTCTACCCGCGTAGGCTTTGAGTTGGCGCTTTTCATCCTGTTCTGAAACATAACCGAACATAGCTTCAGCGTAATCGGTTCTTGGATTACGTTTCTGTAGCAATCGGTTGATCATTTGTGAAATACTGTTTCTGTACGGCAACCTAAAGAACATCGTAGGGCCAAAGAACACCAATTGATTATTCTCGTCTACAAGGTAGAACAGAGGATCACCTTCCCCGATTTTGCGTGTCGCAATACCGCGCTGCATATCCCGATCTGTTTTATAGTTGTCCCAGATTTCGATTGAAATGGGCATATCCTGTGATGCGTCTTCTCTTGCGCTGTAGATAGCCGCGAACCAGTGTCGCCTTGGTGCAAATCCAGAAACAATCAGCTTTGCCGGCTCTAAGCCGCCTCTCGCTTGTGTACTTATATTTTGGGTTTCGGCCAACTCAAGCCGAAGCCCGCGGTGATTCTGGTAAGTATCACGTGTCGCAGGTCGAACAAATACGTCGTAGGTTTCTTGATGCTGATCCAGGGGAATTTGGATTGCTTGAACTGCCCTTGCATTAACCAACACAAACGATTCGTTTTGGTAGCGCTGAGCAGGGCGAATTACCCACCCAGAACTACTGTTTCCTCGCATCAAGTATCCACCCTGTATACGATTTGATGGATACATGAAATGCTGTCTACCTATCTGTTCCGCAACCATCGCACGGTAGTTCTGCGCTAACGAATCATTACCGAAGACTGATCGATAGACGAGTTTGTTGTCTGTTACAAAATGCATTTTGCTGCGTGTTACGATCTCAACCAGTGTACGAATCATGCCACGTAGCGAGCTGCCTGGGATTACAGGGCGGTTGCCGTCGATGCTAAATGCGTTAGCTTTCTCACGGCTACTTGTATCCCCTTCTTGCTCAGCAACCGTCAGCATGCCACGCACAAACAGTGGAGTTTCGGTTTTGAGCGTTATATCAAAGTAGCCTGTATGTCGTCCCTGAGAGTAGACATCATGGCGTTGCGGTATGCCTTCTTCATCAAGTTCTGCGTAGACAGGCTTGTCGGGCATTGGTACGAAATTGTAGGGTGCCCAGGCTTGCTGATGTCTGCGTCGTCCTCTTCCGCCACCACCCCCTGCGTTGTTGCGTCCTCCTCCGCGATTTCTGTTGTAACCCATGGTTAACCTACTCCCAAACCTACGAGCCGACTAAGTGCAATGCTGTTGACTCCAATTTCGTTTTCTGTCAGATAATGGCGTACTTTCAGATACACACGCGCGAGGGACTTATCAGAACGCAATCCTAGTCGTCCGCTGAGCGTGCCATTGGACTCAAGAGGTACAATGTGGATCAATCCCTGAATGCCGTCTTCCAGTTTCGTGAAACCGTTAGCAAGCTGTATCGCATGGGTTCCCCAGAGTAAATGGGTTTCATCAATGGCGGTGGCACCTTCGTCCTCACTATCCGCGATCTGAATGCTATGCCATGTGTTGGACGCGTATGGGCTTCGCCAGAGTCTGGTTTCAAACTCCTCATTGAATATCCTCATTGATTGCAGTGTTTCTAACCGCAGTGGAGGGCTTACTTCCGGTGCAACTTGATGCGAGAGACGAAGCGACTCTCCGTCAGCAGCACCCCAGATTAAGCCATCGTCTGCGTGCGCCAGTATGAGACTGCGCACTGTTGCTTGCCGCTGAATCCACTCATCTAGTGGCACATTGAAATTCTTTTCAGAGGTTCGATGACGGTATGCTTTGAGTTCTCTGGTCATACTGGCTGTCCTCCATAATTCCAAAGCGCCTGGACATAGGTCTGCATGTCACCTGCCAAACTAGCATCAACAAGGCCTGCCTCATCGAGCTCGACCACGAATGGTCTATCATGATCTGCATACTTGAATGCGATTGTGGCCTGCAGTCCTTTTAGACGTCCGCGGCCAATGCTCGCCTCACCACCAAGAGGTAAGTCCTCTGTCCAGAGATCCTTCAATACCAGCAGTAAAAGTCCAGTCTGTGCCTGTAGAATTTCCTGCTCATAGGTGTTGGCTGGATAGCGTAACATCAAGTTGACCTGTACAACCGTGCTGTTGTCAGCGAACAATGGTCTTTCGCTGAACAGTGCAGTCTCAAATGCTCCACCTGTGAATCGATCTATCTTGATGCGGTTTTGGATGTACTGGAATCTGCCGTTTTCGATCGGGTGCTCTTCTACAGTGAGTCGGCTCGCTGTTAGGTTCTGATTGCCTTCAGTGCCATGGTGGCCGAACATATCGTTGACAATATGCTCTGCACGGGAATAGTCTGCAAATACAGTATTTGCAATTTTGAGTGCTCGTGCACGCAAAGCTCCCGTCACGCTAGTACCACTAAGAATAGGGCGCGTGTTGCTAGTGAGGTGTTCGTTATCGGCTACATCTGATGCAGTTCGAATAAGTATCGAATCCTGAATCTGAACGAGCGCGGCTACGTGAATAAATTGTCTTCGGTCAATCAGATTGTCGCCCAATGCGAAGAAATCCTGCATCATATTGCTCATGCGCCTATTCTGAAGCCATGCGCCCACGGCCACCGCACTGGACATGTCGTAGAAGCTCACATGCCAGTTCTCGATGTGCACTCGACCATAGCCACGCTGCTTTCTTCCTCCGAGGGATATTTCTCCCCTACCTAAAGCATTCAGCGCACCGGCAAACCCGGCAATGAAATCATCCGTATCTTCCTTAAAGAGAACCAGTTCAAAACGTAGCTTGAAGCGGGTATTCGTCTCCCACACCTGTGTGGAAAACAGCATACCGTCATCGGCAGTCCGTGTTTTACCTGCGATCTTTACACCTTCACGGCGCGTAAGCTTTCCTTCACCAAGCGCATCGTGTGCTATCACACGGCTTTCCGTTCGCGTAGAACCGTCATCAAGTGCTTCCCCGAAGAGTAGAGTCGCCAGCGTCTTCTGTCCATCTGGCCGTTCGTCTGGATGACGAAAACCTAATTCACGCGTAACTAGATAATGCCGCAATGCGCCCGCAAGTGATGCACCTGGAATGAGTGGGAGGCGCGCTCTTTCATCTTCGAGGATGACGATCTCAGTGGCATTGGTCTCGCCACTGCTGAAGCTTGCCGGAGTATCGAGCACAAGTTCGCCCTCTATAACGAACCGACGACTGATTTTGCGGGAAGAATCCGCTCGCCAATTAGACATATCAATTCGCCTCCTGTCGTGCTTGTTTATCGCGCTCACGGTAGGCGCGCTCCAGTACCGCATCTACCAATTCCAAGATGGTGGTTGGTTTGTCTGCAGTAGAGCCTCCAAGTTCGTCAAACTGGGGTGATTGCAACCACTGACTCAGGTTGCGGTTGCCAATCCTGGCGTTGTCAAATTGTCGTCCCGCTGCCTTACCACGAATCTCGTTAAGAAAACCGTTGATCACACTTGTGTTTGGGGATTCCTTGCGCAGTTCATTGGCAATCACTGTTCGTAGTCGCGATAGCTGAGTTCGGCTGATATTGCCGTAGATAGTGTAATTGGTGTCGTATAGGATACCTTTAGTGCGTTCTTCAAGTTGTCGATCGCGAATACGTTGCCGTACGAAGCTCCACAACTCACGTGACTCATCACTCAAGTCTGGTCTCTCCGCTGTGGAATCGATTTGATATTTTGCAACTGTACTGACAGCATCGTTCTGCCACCCAAGCGCTACTCGGCCAAATCCGTCCTCACGTCTCTCGCCAACGCCTTTTGAAAGCAGCTCTGCCAGCGCAACTTCTGAATCTCTGGGAACTGTGAGCCTGAAGACGCTACCACGTTCAATTCCAATTGCTTGTGGCAAAGGCAGGCCCCATTTGCGGTTGAATCCGCCAACCCAGGTGGTACGGACACTGATCGGATCAATTGCACCATGGACACCCAGCTTTTCGAGATGCGCTTGAAGCATAGCCGGGGTTGGCTTGTAAACTCCGTAGCCATCCTTTAGGAGAGCATCACTCAGTAGTGTCAGAATCATGCTAGACGAGATCCGATGTTGTACCTCAATCCATGTTGTTTCGAGCTGGACGTTTGTAAGGGTTGCTGCGCCATATCCCGCTGTTCGCGATCCGCCAAAAACAATTACTGGGTCATCGGATAGTAGCGAGAATACAGCCTTTGCTTCGTCATCGCCTGCACACAATATCGCCCCCTTGAAGGTTTGCCCATCGGCGAGAGCCTCATAGCGAAACACTTGCGGTTTTTCCATTGACGGGCGTGCGCGTGCGGTATGCACATTAACTACCGTGTCTGGGTTGAAGACCAAAGCGTGATTACCATCTATGACTGCAAAACCAGTCATACTTTTTGTTTTAACCTGCGCACCACCTCCAAACCTGGGCGGCCCGAATGCGCTATCGTGCATTGCGATGGGTGAATTGGCACCGAGTTCGTCGGAGTTCAAGTATTTGGGCCTTACCCACGTTGAGGGTATAGGCAGACTCCGCTGACCTAGTATCGCCGGATAGGCATTTAGGTAGCGTGTGTTGGGAGAGAAGAAAAGGTCTTTCATTGGACCGCCTGCATCCAAAATATATCCCGTAGGCTGCTGCCGTATATGGCGACTAATGATCATTCCGCGAATAACGCTGCCGGGAATATACGGCAGAGTGATAGCAGCATTCGGGTCACCAGCAAGTGCGGCGAAAATTGCAGGCTCGTCCAAATGAATCTCGTAAGTGATTGTTGTCATGCTGCACCTCCGATGCGATTGATGAACGCCATCAGAGGGTCACCAACCACGTCAATTAATTCCACGTGCAACCAACCTAGTCCACGAGTTCGATTCAGACCGCCACGTTTGATGCCTGCTGCGCACGCGGCGAGAAGCTGTAGATCACTACTGGTCAGCGGTTTTATGGTACTTATGTTACTGTAGAAGAAAGTGTCCCGCAGGATGACTCGAGTAGCACGGAGTGAGCCATCCTTGGGTGTATCGCGGGTTTCGTCGATTGCGGTCTGATGACGAATCGTCGTAAAGGCCTCAAGGATTTGCTGCGGACTATAGCGCGTACTTGAACGTACACGCTGCCGTAAGTCGTCCGGAAGCAAAGCAGGCCCAATGTGCAGGCAACCTGTATCTTCGAGTTTGCTGCCAGGTACACCGAAGAGCTTCTTGGCTGAACTTACGTATTCCGCTGATGCTGGGTTGCCGCCGGATTCTAGAGCATATAGTAGGTCTGCGCAGGACTCGACCAGCAAACCCTTCACTGTGCGACCCTTTATATAAGGAAGGCCGGTGCGGGCGTCGTGCTCGACTTCGCTATCGACGAGACCAGCGATGCCATCCCCACGCCCAAATGCACTGTCACTGCGGAGTTCCATTCGCAGCCTCATTAGTCTCTGACCTCCTGTGATTGCAGTGGAATGTACTTGTCTAGTAATTCAAGGGCGTCATAATAACCGCAGAAACCATCGACCCAGCCATCATTTTCGAAGCCTGCTGCAATAGGTAGCTTGGGGGAGTCGCTGTCAGATAAGTAACGTACGCTGAAAATGGCGGTTTCGATCGGGCCTTTCCTCAATACAGCACGCAGTTTCTCGGCCTTGTTCTGATGACCGCTCCAGAAGCGCTGGAACTGTGTAATGATGTTTTGCATTAGCGTCCAACTACGGCGATAGAGAGTGTGATCTCGTGGAATGTCGCCCACGAAGAGAGGGCGCAGGGTCAGGCTGCCATCTTCGACCTCGTACTCGCGCTGCCGCATCGTGTCCAAATTGCCGTATAAGCCTCCCGCTGTGATATGCCAGTCAATTGCGCTGGGCGCATCTTTGCCGACGAGGAATCGAGCTTGTTTTGCACTGCCAGCGAGTTCATCAGCGAGGTCATACGCCCTGGAGAATGGATAGTGTGTCTTCACAATGGCGACGCCTGCGCAGGCTGTCAGTGATTCTTCAAGAAGTTCCAACGAGTACTTCTCGAAAGACTCGAGGAAGACTACAGCGAGATCGATACCAATTCGGCCATCACAAACAAAGGTGACATCATCACCGCCAGATACAAGAGGGCGGATTGGGAGTATCGTTTGCCCATCGCGTCGTTCTAGCTTTATGGGAGTGGCCTTGTCTGTAAGGCCGACGAGGTAGCAGTCCTCTTCATGTTCATAGACGGATGCAAGGATGCTTGCGACCATATCGCGCTGAGCACGTTGCGCAACCTCTTTGACCCCCTGAGAGAACCAGCGCATATAGCTAATGTATTCACGGTTCATGTCGGCGGGGAAATTATCCGTCAGCGCCTGGATAAAATTGCCAAGCCCATTGCCATCCGCGTGGACGACTGCAATATAACTGGTGTCCTCTTTGCTACGCCCCAGATCATCGAGTTCCAGGGCGAAGCGATAATCGCGCCTGCTGATACCAAGCGTCTGCCGCAGGACGCGATTGGCCTCTTCTGCGGCCGCGCGTTTGGCGACTGTCTCGGCAGCATAGGGCTGCCAGTTGGGCTGCCAGTTGTCATCCGGGTCTTTCTGCATATCAATCGCAGGCATGCTGGTGGATGCCCCCATGATGTTGACGCCCAGACCACCATCACCGATGAGTGCCGGTTGATGCGCACGCTGTGCCTTCATCGCGGTCAACAGATCCGCGACGGCATGGCTGAGCTGTTCATCCCATGAGAACGGCGCGACGCTGAAGGTGAGCTTGAGGCCAGGAGCATCTACCAGCACGCGGGTTGATAAGCGGCGAATAAACTGTCGTGAGAGTGCCCTGGAAGGCAAATGATGTTTGCTGAACTCTTCAGAGCGTAGGTCTTGCTCTGCGAATAAGACAACAATCGTGCCACCACCGAAATAGATTATTTCCGCATCGACATGTCCATCTTCGATCCGCTGATCTGTAAAGGGTGACGTGTTATCCCCTGTGAGGTTAACGCTGATCTGCATCTTCTCGAGTGTTTCCAGCGCCCAGAGCCCCGTTGCTGCGGCGACAAGATAGGAAGCTCCTACATTCTCCTTGAGTCGATTACTCGCAAAGATGTAAGGCTGGATGTGCGCCGTCTCGACCGCAACAAGGACATATTGTCGATCTGACATCGTGGCACTCCTGTTATGCGACAAGTAAGAAAGCCTTATTGTTTTTTCAGTATACACCGTTATTCAATCTGCGCTTGGGGGTTGGCCCCTAAATTTACTCCGCATGGCCTGATATCGCGCCTGAAGTCACGGAAACAAAAAAGCGTATCCAGTTGGATACGCTTGCTATCGGGGATTATGGGGATCCCGAATTATAGAGACGATAGTTGTACATCGCGCAATACATGAGATGCGCGTTCCCCGTAGGGAAGAGCCACCTAGATGACATATTGACCACTTGTATGAAGTTTTGGGGGCGGAAGGTTTCAGTTCCCCGTAGGGAAGAGCCACCTAGATGACCCGCCGACTGACGAAGCGCCGCGAAGCCTAGCCCCGTTTCAGTTCCCCGTAGGGAAGAGCCACCTAGATGACAATCTCATGGGGAAAAATTTCAAGTGGTTTGGGCCTTTGTTTCAGTTCCCCGTAGGGAAGAGCCACCTAGATGACCGGCTGATTCACCAATCGATAACAATAGGAGAATCGCGTTTCAGTTCCCCGTAGGGAAGAGCCACCTAGATGACCTGGTGCTGTTGTTATGTTCGGTCTGCCCACCATGGTTTCAGTTCCCCGTAGGGAAGAGCCACCTAGATGACCTCATCAAGCCTTGCGCCGTTTTCACCAAGCGTTTTGTTTCAGTTCCCCGTAGGGAAGAGCCACCTAGATGACGAGGGGGGTCGCCTTGGACAAGCAGACTATACAAAGTTTCAGTTCCCCGTAGGGAAGAGCCACCTAGATGACAGGTCAATTGGAGCTGCGCCAAGCACGGGGAACCATTGTTTCAGTTCCCCGTAGGGAAGAGCCACCTAGATGACAAATTCCCATTGGGGAATACAGCTTCAACGGTGTTGAGTGTTTCAGTTCCCCGTAGGGAAGAGCCACCTAGATGACGGCGGGGCCACTGTAGGGGAGGTTATCCGTATATAAGTTTCAGTTCCCCGTAGGGAAGAGCCACCTAGATGACGAACAACCCACCAATCCGTTGGATGGGGATATTTATGTTTCAGTTCCCCGTAGGGAAGAGCCACCTAGATGACACGCTGTTGTTGGAAATGGCAACGGGCTAGAGTTCGTTTCAGTTCCCCGTAGGGAAGAGCCACCTAGATGACTCGCGAACGCGGGGGTAACTCACGAGCAGGTAAGGTTTCAGTTCCCCGTAGGGAAGAGCCACCTAGATGACTCACAATGATCGCCATCACGATTGGGATGGCGATTGTGTTTCAGTTCCCCGTAGGGAAGAGCCACCTAGATGACCTACACCGAGAAGTCGCTGGAAGAGCGGCTTGCAAAGTTTCAGTTCCCCGTAGGGAAGAGCCACCTAGATGACTGTTATAGAGGCTATCTTCTTTTACGAGCAAGAAGAGTTTCAGTTCCCCGTAGGGAAGAGCCACCTAGATGACACGGTGATGGCTATGACGGCTCCCTTGTGGAGTTCGTGTTTCAGTTCCCCGTAGGGAAGAGCCACCTAGATGACTCGCACAGGATCCGACTGAAACCCCACAAACCTGGAGTTTCAGTTCCCCGTAGGGAAGAGCCACCTAGATGACGCATCCCCACGAGCCTCTCAGATGCAGAAGAGAACGTTTCAGTTCCCCGTAGGGAAGAGCCACCTAGATGACAAAGCGGCGAATCCTTCCAGCTGTGGAAACAGCTTCGTTTCAGTTCCCCGTAGGGAAGAGCCACCTAGATGACTATGGATCTCTGGTTATCTACGATCCGGAAGCCGATTTGTTTCAGTTCCCCGTAGGGAAGAGCCACCTAGATGACACGCATCAAGTTTGAGGGTCATACAGCTACCAGCGAGTTTCAGTTCCCCGTAGGGAAGAGCCACCTAGATGACGAAGCCCCGACGACTCCGGCACCGACGGCGACGACCCGTTTCAGTTCCCCGTAGGGAAGAGCCACCTAGATGACCAATTGTTCGTATTACCTTAGGGCTGATCGGTGTTAGTTTCAGTTCCCCGTAGGGAAGAGCCACCTAGATGACGATACGGGCGAGGCTTTAATTGCCGAGCTTGACGAGTTTCAGTTCCCCGTAGGGAAGAGCCACCTAGATGACGAATACCACGGCTACTACGTCGCTCACGAAAGTGCGCGTTTCAGTTCCCCGTAGGGAAGAGCCACCTAGATGACGAATACCACGGCTACTACGTCGCTCACGAAAGTGCGCGTTTCAGTTCCCCGTAGGGAAGAGCCACCTAGATGACGGACGGGCGATGAGGCGATTCCATGGGAGCCCTGGTTTCAGTTCCCCGTAGGGAAGAGCCACCTAGATGACTCGTATATGGTTGGCACATCGGTTATGGTGCCAGTGTTTCAGTTCCCCGTAGGGAAGAGCCACCTAGATGACAAGTTCCGGAAAACCCGCTTGGCGGGACAACTTAGTTTCAGTTCCCCGTAGGGAAGAGCCACCTAGATGACTTCCCGATAGATGTACCCGGTTCCGAGTGGGAATGGTTTCAGTTCCCCGTAGGGAAGAGCCACCTAGATGACGATACCGTAAATATCCCAGAGTGCGTCAGGCACTGTTTCAGTTCCCCGTAGGGAAGAGCCACCTAGATGACACAGATCATCACCCCTGTCGTCACTGACGAAATGAGTTTCAGTTCCCCGTAGGGAAGAGCCACCTAGATGACGGTGGAGCCGTCACAAGCCAAGTCGTGAACAACGTGTTTCAGTTCCCCGTAGGGAAGAGCCACCTAGATGACGAGCCTTATGAACGTTTGATGCTACTCTAGCTGACACGGTTTCAGTTCCCCGTAGGGAAGAGCCACCTAGATGACGCTGGAAGTCACCAATGCGGTCATGCCTGAGTAATGTTTCAGTTCCCCGTAGGGAAGAGCCACCTAGATGACTCCCAACACCCACGCCCAGCCCGACGAGCACGCAGGGTTTCAGTTCCCCGTAGGGAAGAGCCACCTAGATGACTCCCAACACCCACGCCCAGCCCGACGAGCACGCAGGGTTTCAGTTCCCCGTAGGGAAGAGCCACCTAGATGACGTAGGTGTTGGGAACTAAGGCAACCTGCTGGCAACGTTTCAGTTCCCCGTAGGGAAGAGCCACCTAGATGACGCAAAGTTGTGATTCAATCCTGAAGTTGAGGGACGTGTTTCAGTTCCCCGTAGGGAAGAGCCACCTAGATGACTCATCGTCAGGCTTTCTCTACCATTTTTGCCATGGTTTCAGTTCCCCGTAGGGAAGAGCCACCTAGATGACGTGATCGCTGTCGTTTTGGTCGGGACGTTTGTCCTGGTTTCAGTTCCCCGTAGGGAAGAGCCACCTAGATGACTAAAAACGTCATTGTTTTAGTTGACGTCAATCATGGGTTTCAGTTCCCCGTAGGGAAGAGCCACCTAGATGACGACAACCTGATGGAAAACCTGACAGCGACATTCTTGTTTCAGTTCCCCGTAGGGAAGAGCCACCTAGATGACGTTCGCTCCGACCTGGGGTTAAACCCAGGAGAAGGGTTTCAGTTCCCCGTAGGGAAGAGCCACCTAGATGACGACGGTGGTAGCACCATGGTCACCAGCATTCCGCCGTTTCAGTTCCCCGTAGGGAAGAGCCACCTAGATGACATGATGGCTGTCGGCGCAGGATTCAATGTAACCTGGTTTCAGTTCCCCGTAGGGAAGAGCCACCTAGATGACCCCGCCAGTGAACCCACTGGATGGGATCGAATATACCGGTTTCAGTTCCCCGTAGGGAAGAGCCACCTAGATGACCCACCTAAGTCAAAACGGCCACTGGTTCGCGGACAAGTTTCAGTTCCCCGTAGGGAAGAGCCACCTAGATGACGCAAACCCCGGTGTTTTGTCGGCGGATGATATTGGCGAGTTTCAGTTCCCCGTAGGGAAGAGCCACCTAGATGACGTATCGTACAGGCAGTTGTTGAT
>Ga0208218_1000406_pt1 | contig 21525 bp, 25 predicted proteins | sample HotLakmasection3_FD_184726 | JGI IMG/M metagenome (GOLD analysis project Ga0208218, IMG submission 184726) | Hypersaline microbial mat communities from Hot Lake, Washington, USA - Section #3 (SPAdes) | ecosystem: Environmental > Aquatic > Non-marine Saline and Alkaline > Hypersaline > Microbial... | reverse complement strand
GGGCTTCCGCCAATCGTTCTAGCTTCACCTGCTTCAGAACTTGTAGGCTCGCCACCAAGAGCGTTAGAAGTAAATATGAGGCATGGCTGAGTTCATTTTGAACAATGCTCTGGTATTGTTTAGCTAGCATATTTAATAGATAGGTTGGGTGTACTAACTTCGACCTATCTTTTTTTGTCGGAGCAGTCTGCATCAACCGCTACATAACGCTTTTGACCACCGCTGTCTCCCTGTCAGGGTGAATTGCTGTCGTCCCACTTTCTTTCTGGCTTCTAGCTGCAAATTCGTTATGGATTTGAAATGAGCAACGACATTCACCTTCTTATTTATGAGTAATGAAACTTAAAGAAACACTGCGAGCTATTACGAAATATATGCTGTGACGATTCCTTAAAAAAGCTGTAAAGCCCTTTTGTGCAATGGCTTTGGTGGATTTGAGTAAAAATTCAGTGTCCACTCATAGTTTAAATCTTCTTGCACAAACTCCAATGAATACAAAACCTGCGATTGAATAGAAGCATCAGTTGTACAGCAAATTGATTCTGAATCTGTGCTTGCTGCGGGATAAAAAATTCCTCCAGTAGCCCAGAGCTAGATGGATTTTTTGTTGTGCCTGGCTGCCCGCGCAGCATTTGTTGGATCGTTTGGAAGGATGAGCCGCTATGAATTGGTATGGACAACTCACTCGGCTAATTTTGGACTACTACCGAGAAGATCTTCCGCAATTGCGGAAGGTTCAGGCTTTGCGGAAGTGCAAGGTTTTTCGTCGGTGGGGTGTGTTGCGCATTGACTGTCGCGATCGCCAAACGGCTGATTCTCTTGCTGCCGCCGCTGCGATTTTGAAGGAGCCGATCGCCCAACTCCGCATTGCCCACCAAATCAATATTCTGTTTCGAGGCGGACTGGTCATGTCCCTTCCCGTGGATGATTCTCGCCTCAAAACATGGTAATCCCGCCATTGCTGTCTGCCTGCTTGTCAAGCGAACAACCCTAGCGGGATAATCAGAAACGTTTCGTAGTAAAAATCAGACGCGACTAAGTTGGTACGTTGGGTAATCAAGGTGCCTTCGATGACTCGGGAAGATTAACTACCTGAGCTTAAACTCATTCTGAAAAGCGCGTGGCTTCTCTAGGCAACTGGAGTCGCTTGCTTCTCTTGTGCGGCTTCAACGGTTTGGCTATTGTCGGAAGTCATGGCGTTCAGCCATCCTGCCAGTAACGCATCAACCGAAAACAGACCTGCACCGTTGATGGTAAAAACAAAGAACACAGCCGCATAAAGCATCGAAAGTTCCAGGTATGGGATGCTCAGACCTGCCACTTTGATGTGGTGGTACATAGCAACCATCATGGTGGAGAACAAACCCAGCGCAGCGGGACGGGTAAATAAACCGAGAGCAACGAGGGGCGCGCCCAATAACTCGGTGTACGCAGCCACATAGCTAAAGAAAATGGGGAAGGGCAGTCCAATCACCTGGACGTAGGCTTGAGCAAAGCTTTCGATATTGGCAAGCTTGTCTAAGCCGTTGTGAATCATGACTAAACCGGCTACCAGGCGCAAGACGAGCCATGCTGCCTGAGAGGGATAGTTGGGAGCCAGATTGGGCTGCAAAATCGCGCGAAAAATGCCTGAAAAACGCTGAATCATAATAAGTTACTCACCCGCTGTTACGTTTGTATAAGCAGTCGTATTAATTAATATAACGAATGTCAAGGAATATGAATAGGGTTGACTTGATTAAATTCACAAAAAAATGCCTGAAATTCCAGGCATTGTGAGGATTTTTTTGGAGGGGGAGCGGGAAGAAAAATGAGAAAGGGCGATCGCTTCTAGCCCAAACCCTGAAAAAGTAGCCACGAAAGGAAAAAGTTTGTTACAAAAATAGCAAGCAGGGAGGTAACAACGGCTGTCGTCGTTGATTGCCCAACACCTTTTGCGCCGCCTGTTGTGGTTAAACCCCAGCTCGAACTGATGATGGCAATCAGAATGCCAAAGACCGCCGACTTGATGATGGCGCTGGTCAGGTCAGAGACCTGCATAAAGTTCTGAGCCGAGTCCAAAAAGACAATCCTGGATATACCAAACATGGAGCTGGCAACGATGACCCCGCCTGTCATGCCAACGATGAAAGACAACATCGTCAGCAGGGGCACCATGACACAGCAAGCAATAACACGGGGGATCACCAGATAATCAATAGGATCGGTGCGCAACATATAGAGTGCGTCGATCTGTTCGGTTACTTGCATAGTGCCGATTTCTGCGGCAAAGGCAGAACCAACGCGTCCCGTCACAATAACAGCAGTCAGCACGGGAGCCAGTTCTCGGATGAGTGCTAGAGACAATACGCCACCCACTGCGGTGCCTGCCCCCAGGCTAATGAACTCGCGGGCGACCTGAATCGTAAACACCATGCCGACCGTTGCAGCGGTGAGCAGGGCAATGAGTAGGGAGCCAGGACCAACGTTCGCCATCTGTTCCATCACATTGCGGCGGTGAATTTTGCCGCCCAGCAGATGAACCAACACTTGCCCACCTAGCAAAACAGCAGCGAGCAGGCGTTGTAGCCATTTGTTAAAGGCGGTGTCTCCCAGTAGTTGTGCCATACCATTACGAACCGTGATGAAGGTTGATGATAACAAGATCCAGATGAATGCCCAGGGCTGGATGGGGGATCGCTGCCCTGCTATCTCTGCAGGTTAGCCAATGGGCTTGGGCGATCGCACCCAAAGCAGGACATTCCTAAACTTACATCAAATGGTTAAAACCTTGGTTGAACGAAAGCCCTAAATAATGTAGGAGAAGAAAGAATGTAAGAGGAGAAAGAATTAGCGATAATAACTCGACATTTATCCATGGAGATGTTTATAAATAACAGTAAGCTTCAGAGAAACCTTAAGAGTACTCCAGGAAATTGAAGCCCCATTTTGGGTAAAGGTGCGGCGAAGAACCTTCTTACCCAAAATGGGGCTTCAATTCTTTGCTTAGATCTAATGAACTCAGTTGATATATTTTGATATTAATCTTCTGATTTTTATTGTCTAATATCCATCTTCTGTTATCCATCTGTTGAGAAGTAGATAGCTATAGATAAACGCAGCTATGGTGGGGTGCGCCCCCCGTCATAGCTGCGTTTATGACTATGTACTCACCACGTTTGTAAACAGATTGAAGCGAAGTAAAAGCCGTGGAGATCAGGAAGGCGATCGCCCAATGCATTACCCCCTGAGAGTTTCAGCCCTTAAGAGAATCATCTTTTCAATGGAAACAATCCTAAACATTACGATCCTTTGCTAGCTAGATGAGAGCAAACCCCACTCTTCTCCTAAGTTTTCTGAGAGGGATTTAAGATTTCTCGCTTTCCGGGAGTAATCTCGAATGCACCACGTATCTTAGGAATAAGCGAAGGCTTTTCTTATGCTTTGGCTCCTATCCGTTTCCCGATCATTCCTCCAATTGTTTGCTAACTCAAGGGAAAATGGAGCACCGGTCTGAACGTCCAATACTTGCCCAGATTAGCCGAAGCGCTACCTGGTTCACCCGGTAAAGCTACACCCAGCGGCTATCTAAAATTGTCACAAATGGCAAATATTCGAAGAGCCACAGCCCTTAAATTGTGTATTATCCTTGTTTTCTTCGTGTTTGGAGTCATTCAATATGCTGAGTCTGGCGCGATCGCTACTATTCGCTAGCTGCTTTGCCTTCTTGACCCCTGTCATGTTGATCGCTGGGCTGTTTACTGCGGCAACTCTATTGGCGCAAATTCCGGCATTAGAAGTGCTGAGCCAAAACCTGGGTGAGCAAATGATTCACTTCCTCAAAATTTTTGGCAGTGGCAACTGGGTGAATGGCATCCTCACCATTGCCATCACCAGCAGCATCGTGGGGGCACTGTTTGATGTCTACATCTTCTTCTATCACCAGTACCACCGCGCCGTTCATCACCACCCTATGCAGTAAAAATATTCCCAATTTTCTCGTTGCGATGGCAGCGTCGCCTTTCTTAGGATTGAAAATAAAACCCAGAATGTTTGATGAGAAGCACAGCATTGCTGCGCTTCTCATCAAACATTCTGGGTTTTATTTCGCCCCACCCTTCAACACTAAAAAACTCCTCAGAATTTCAAGATTCTGAGGAGTTGCAGATTTCATCTATTTCTACATAACGATGACCTTACACCAGCGCGGGTTCGCGGGTGTTGAGGTGGGGGTAGAGGGGGAAGCGATCGCACAGCGCCGCCACCCGTGCCCGACAGCTCTCTGCCACTGCCTCATCATCGGGGCTGAGGAGCCGCTCAGCGATGATATCGCCGATCTCGGTGAACTCCGCTTCGCCCATGCCTCGTGTAGTCATCGCCGGGGAACCCAAACGGATGCCGCTGGTCACAAAGGGGGATTCGGGGTCAAAGGGAACGGTGTTCTTGTTGGCGGTGATTCGGGTGTTGCCTAGCAGTTGGTCGGCGACCTTTCCGGTCATGCCGATAGAACGCAGGTCTAACAAAATCAGGTGGTTGTCAGTGCCATCCGATACCAGCTTGAAGCCGCGTTTCTGCAACTGCGCCCCCATCGCCTTCGCATTCTTGATGACCTGAGCGGAGTATTCCTTAAACGCAGGCTGCAACGCTTCGCCAAACGCTACCGCTTTTGCCGCGATAACATGCTCCAGAGGTCCACCCTGGGTTCCGGGGAACACAGCTTTGTCAAACTTCTTGCCCAGCTCCGCATCCCGCGTCAGGATCAAGCCGCCACGGGGACCGCGCAAGGTCTTGTGGGTGGTGGTGGTGACGACATCGCAGATGGGCACAGGGTTGGGGTGCTGCCCCGCCGCAACCAGTCCGGCGATATGGGCAATATCTGCCATCAGGTAGGCTCCCACTTCGTCGGCGATCGCCCGGAACTTCTCAAACTCAATCACACGAGGGTATGCGGAGTAGCCACAGATGATCATCTTGGGGCGATGCTCCAGCGCCAGTTGGCGAATTTGGTCAAAGTCCAGGCGCTCCGTCTCCTTGTTCACGCCATACTGCACCACCTTGAACCACTTCCCGGAGACGTTGACCGGAGAACCGTGGGTGAGGTGCCCTCCGTGGGACAGATCCATCCCCATGATGGTGTCGCCCGGTTGCAGCAGCGAGAGGAACACCGCAAAGTTTGCCTGGGCACCAGAGTGGGGCTGGACGTTGGCGTGCGCTGCACCAAATAGTTCCTTCACCCGGTCGATCGCCAGTTGCTCGACCTTGTCCACAAACTCGCATCCACCGTAGTAGCGCTTGCCAGGTAGACCCTCTGCATACTTGTTGGTCAGCACTGAGCCTTGCGCTGCCATGACTGCTGCCGAGGTGAAGTTTTCGCTGGCAATCAACTCCAGATGCCCTTGCTGACGTTCCAGTTCATCTTCGAGGAGAGCGGCAATGGTCGGGTCAGATTGCCGCAGAAAGTCTGAGTTTGTCCGAGTCACAGGCAGCTCCCAAAAATTCGTCTTGACTACGTTGTGCAAAAAGTACGTTGTGCAAAAAGGTTTTGCAAAAGGTTGATCGGCGGTGGTCGTCGAAACACTGCAAAAGCCCTGGGCAACTCCATGCTGCACCGCAAGCACTATAGAAAAATATCTATAGAAAAACCTTGCAGACGCAAATCACTATTGCCTTGAACTTCTTATTCTACCCTGATGCTTTGGCGATTCCTGGCAGCTTTTGATGGATATAACAACTTTGGCAAAGGGCTTTCCAAGAACTGGTAGTAGGCATTCTTTCAACCAAATCCATGCCACAAGCTGTAGGTTTGCCCTCACCCCAAATCCCTCTCCCCATTTAGGATCACGTACGAAATAAAACCCGGAATTTTTGATGAGAAGCGCGGCAATGCCGCGCTTCTCATCAAAAATTCCGGGTTTTATTTTCGATCCTTAGGCGATCTCCAGAAAAGAATATCCTCATTTTTTGAGAGAGGGCGCGGCTAAGCCGCGCCCTCTCTCAAAAAATGAGGATATTCTTTCTCAGAAATCTCCTTAGGCGAGTTTGACTTACAAGGTTCAGGCAGTTTGAGAATGCAACAAAGCCTATTTCGGTGGTGCTATACAAAACGATGCAAATTGATACCGCAGATACCGCAGGTCTTTCAGAGGTTTGTTAGCTTCGCTACATCCGTTCTGGCGTGATCCCCCGGTTGGCTGACCTAAAATGGGGATAGAGAACCAGGTGCAAGCCGCACTTGAAGGGTATCCGCATCCCAGAACTGGGATAAACCGCACCATTGGAGGTGAAAGGATGCTGGTCATCGTCATGGAAAATCAATTGCTGTCGCCCCAGAATGTTTGTCAGGGTTGCCTGATGGCAGACCAGGGAGGGCATCCCCGATGGAAGGGGGGCGAACTGCGCTGTGGGCGATCGCTCACCCGCAATTCCGAAAATCTACCTGAGCAGTACGAATGTCAGATGGGCTTCCGGGTCGCCAATATCGAGTGATGCGTCTGTAGCAGAGGCAGGTTGGGTAGTCCTTCTTGGGGAGGAATGGGGCGATCGCGCGTCTCCATCCCAGGTTGAGGCTGTCAGACGAAACCTTTCCCTTTGCGATAATCTAAAAATATGTTTAACCACAGATTCTTGTGATCTGTCTAGTTTGCCATTGCAGGTCATAATGCAAGAAGCTGCAGGTTATTTTCTACATAAAGTATTCTGCGTTTTGAGTTGAAGCAGAGAAACCCACTATAAAATTTCCTCACCTCAGCCTTAGTAAACCCCAGTTTCGACCATCCAGGAGATTCATTCATGACTTGGCGCGGTTCTGTAACCCCCACCGATCGCATTGTGGCGAGCCTGCTGTATCTCATCCCCCTACTGAACAGCATTCAGTTTGCGATTCCCTTCTTTACCCAATTCCCAGAATTGCGGTTCCTGTTAACTCCTCTGCTCCCGCTGATTCAAATCTATAGCCTGCCTTTCGTCAGTCTGGGTGTTTTCTTTGCGGTCTTCCTGCTGGTTGTTCGCAATGAGAACATGAGTCATTTTGTTCGGTTCAATGGGATGCAGGCCATCTTGCTGAGTATCGTACTGTTTCTCTGCGACATTATTATCCAGTTCGTCTTCCAACCGTTGTTGGGCGGAGGGTTGCTACTGGAAACGTTGTTCAACGTTATTTTCCTGGGCACGCTAACCGCCGTTATTTATTCAGTCGTTCAGTCTGCACTGGGGCGCTACGCCGAGATCCCAGCTCTCTCTGAAGCCGTTTATATGCAGGTTCGGTAAGCCCCCAGCCAGATTCGCAATGATTGCGCCTCAACAAAATACCCCGCAGCAGTGGAGGCTTATGGATGCCAGATGGCTCATTCAGCCTCCACTGCTGTTTGTTCGACAACGGGCTTTAGATCGACGACATTTTCCAAAGAGCCAATGCCCTCGATTTCGATGCGGACGCGATCGCCCACATTCATGGGACCAATGCCCTGGGGCGTCCCCGTCAGCACCACATCCCCCGGCAACAGCGTCATCACCTGGCTGATGTAGGACACCAGCACTTCTGGGGAAAAGGTCATTTCGCTAATTGCCGCCGACTGAACCGGGTTTTCTGCATCATTCACGAAGGTTTGGAGCAGCGCACTGGGGCTAATTTCGCGCACCACCCACGGTCCCAGGGGACAAAAGGTGTCGAACCCCTTGGCGCGGGTCCATTGCCCGTCTTGCTTCTGCAAGTCCCGTGCGGTCACGTCATTGGCGATGGTGTAGCCCCAGATTTTGGTGAGGGCATCGTCGGGGGTGCAGTCGGTGCAGCGATCGCCAATCACCAGCGCCAGTTCCCCTTCATAGTCCACCCGTTGTGACTGGGGCGGATAAAGGATTGCCTCATCCGGCGACAGCACCGTGGTCGGTGGCTTGAGAAACAGCAAAGGCTCGGTGGGAGCCGCCGTGCCCATTTCTGCCGCATGTTTCACATAGTTCTTGCCCACCGCCACAATCTTGGAAGGCGCACAGGGAGCCAGCAAGCGATAGGTATCGGGTTCCAACTCCATATCGGTGAGTTGTCCTTTGAGCCACGGCGGCGCATCCAGCAACTGCACCCGTCGATCCAATAGCAATAATCCATAGCGCAGTTGCCCCGAGGGCGTTTGCACCCGCACATAGCGCTGTGCCATAAGAACTAATCCAAACTGAACAATCAAGAAAATGATAGTATTAATAATCCTTGCTTCTAACAATCAATGAAGCCATTTGTCCATAAGGAGACTTTGGAATGCAATACGAAACGATGTACATCCTGCAAGGTGGCATGGATGAAAACCAGATAGACGAAGCCATCTCTAAGTACGAGAAGTTCATGAAAGAGCAGGGTGCGACAGAGATTGAAATTACCCACCGGGGCAGACGGCGGTTAGCCTACGAAATTCAGGACAACCGGGAAGGGACTTACATCCAAATGAACTACGTTGCCGCCGGTAATGCCGTAGCTTCCCTGGAGCGGGCGATGCGTCTGAGCGAAGAAGTGATTCGCTACCTCACCGTCAAGCAGCCTGTGCCCCTGGCAACCGATGAAGAGGAAGTCGTTGCTGAAGCATAGATTGCCTTTCCGTACCTCCCCCCTTGGCAAGAATGCCTAATATTCGAGAAACTAAAAGTAAGCTGTTAGGCAGAACTAGCAGCTTGCTTTGTATATTTTTTACTTGGTTTGCGATCGCACGTTAATCATCCATGAAACTCTCCAAAAATAATCTTCACGAGCATCAACATCGCCTTTACGACGCCATCATTGTAGGCGGCGGAGCCGGGGGGCTGTCAGCCGCCCTCTACCTACAGCGCTACAACCTCTCCTGCCTGGTCATTGAAAAAGGGAAGGGGCGTTCTTTCTGGATGCAAGATCTGCGGAACTACCTGGGGCTGCACGAAAACACCCCCGGACGGGAGCTGCTCAGGCATGGGCAGGAGCGGGTTGTGGATCTGGGCGCGGATCATTTGCGGGGCTTCGTTGAGCAGGTAACAGATGAGGGCGACACCTTCTCCGTGCGCGTCAAGGTCGGCAAGACCAACAGCATTTACCCCACCTTCCGGGCAAAGTACATCGTCGCTGCGAGTGGCTTGATCGACCACCTGCCTCAGCTTGAGAATATGCAGAATGTCTTCGACTATGCGGGCTACACCCTGCATGTGTGCATGATTTGCGACGGCTATGAGATGAATAACAAACCCTGTGGGCTGTTTGTTAATTCTGAGAAAAACATCAACAGCGCCTTTGTGATGAACTGGTTTACGCCCTACATCTCCGTCTTTACCCACGGATTGTGTGAGGTGGGCGAAGAAATGCGTAACAAACTCAAAGAACACGGCTATCCTTTGTATGAGCAACCCATCAAAAAATTCCTGGGACATAACCATGAATTGTCTGGGGTTGAGCTAGAGGATGGCACCGTGGTTGACCTGGAAACAGGTCTGGTGGCAATGGGGTCTCAGCACCACAGCCACTACCTGAGCGAACTTGATTTGCAATGGAAGGGCGGGAATTTGATTACCGATTCCATGTGCCGCACCTCGCACCCACGCATTTTTGCGCTGGGCGACCTCAAAGAAGGGTTAAATCAGGTGTCAATTGCGGTTGCAGATGGTACATTGGCGGCAACTGCAATCTGGCGGGATATCCGTCGCGCCAGCCCTCCCCGCAAATGGGAGGAGAACCTTGCTCAGTCCACTGTAGAACCCGTTGGAGTTGTATCGTGACCGCTTCCACTTCTATGACCTTTGCCGAATTGCAGGCGGAAGTTGCCCATCTGCGGGACGAATTGCAAATTCGTGACCAGTTGGTGCAACAACTGTCGCAAGAGCTGTTTCGGATGGTGAAAAACAACGCCACTCCCAAAACCAGCGCCCAGCCCTCTGAGGAAAGCCTGAATGAGATGCGGGTGCTGCGGGAGCAGTTGCATGGGGTCGAGCAGCAGGTGTCGTTCTACCAGGAACAGCTAGCCTCGCGGGATACTGAGATTCATCAACTGCGCCAGACGGTGAAGGAGTTGGGCGATCGCTCCCAAATGCTGGAGAAGGTCGTGCAGGAAATGCCCCAGGTCTACCGCCAGAAGTTCGCTGAGCGCCTGGCTCCCATCAAGGAAAAAGTGGCGCTGATCCAGCAAGAAAATCGCCGCCTCCATGCGGAGCTTCAAAGCGTCAGCTATCGCCTCGCCGTCCGCAACCGCCGCGTCACCCACATCGACCTGCCCAGCTTCCCCCGTGGCATGGCGAACGCAGCTCTGCCTTCGGTAAGCTAGACCCAACATTCAACCAACGGATTACCTCACAGCTTGTCCATTACGCAAGCTGTGAGATTTTTGTTGTTTAAAGCTTTTTCTGGTTACTACCCGGAACTTACCAGGCTACGAGTTGCAAATTTTCTACTTCCTGAAAATGAGCATCACGTGTCACTAGCAGTAAATCATGTTGTAAGGGACTTGCAAGAAAATAAAATCCCCATTTTTGAGAGAGAAGGCTGGCTCTGCCAGCCTTCTCTCTCAAAAATGGGGATTTTATTAATCCGCAGATCCCTAAAGTCAGCGCAGCAATCCAGACATCATTCTCAGGCAAGGGAAGCCCTTTCACCCTTAACTGATTTTTGATTTCCCCATATTGACGAGCCGTTTCAGCATCACAACCGAGAATGGTGCTACCACTGACCAATGCATCCACTCGTGCTGTATTTGCTTGTGTCTGTCTCGATTTCCATGCACTGTAATACAGTTCGCCAATCACAATGCTGGGAATAAACGTTTCGCTAGCTTGGGCAAGATTTGTCTTGATGACGGCTTCATCCGCAAAGAGTGCAATGACAATATTGGTATCCAGCAGATATCTACCACTCATCCATATCTACCTGTTCACAGTCTTGGGCGATCGCTTCTCGCATCAGCTGAAGATCATCCGAAGGAATTGAACCCGCAAAACGGAGCAACTGGTTCCCTGGCGTGCCCTTGATCTCAGGTTTTACTAATCGCCGTGCGAACTCAAGCACTTGCCATTGCAAATTTTGAGGCATAACTTTTAACTGCTCGACAACTTCGTCAATGATGGAAGCATTCATCCTGGACTTCCTCCTTTTCCTACAATCCTATCCTGCTCATTTCTTATCAAACAATTTGTAGTTGATTTGGAGAGGGAGGATACAACCATCCCGCTCTCAAATCAACTACAAATCAAGCTTTTAGTCTGTGGTAGGAATTCCCAGGCGGCGCTTGAGTTGAATCCATTGGGTGCGGAGTTTCCAGAATTTGCTGGATTCCATGGCGGCGATGCGTGCTTGGGCATCGGAGAGGGCGCGGCTTAGCTGGGTGGGGTCTCCAGGGAAGCCCTGGGCGGATTGCAAGGTTTTGCCGGGGGCAAATTCTTGATGCCAGAAGATGAGGCGGAGGGCGATGTGCTCGGCTTCGAGGGCTTCTGGGGATGCAGGTTGAGGCTTTTGGGAGGGCGGGGGCAGTTCTCCTGTGACTTCGTAGCTGAAGCGGAAGCGTTGAGTTTGGGCGAGGTGGAGCAGCAAGCAAAGATCGGCGGTGAGTTCGAGGTGGGGATCGCGATTCAGCATATCCATCAAGCCTTCGCGACGCACGAGGAAGCTGCCGGGGGCGAGGGGTGGGTTGAAGCGCAGGAGTTGCTCCAGGTTGAAGGGCTGAAAACCCTGGAGGGTTGCGGTGTCGTCTGAAGGCTGGATCATGCCGCTATAGGCAACGCCGCAGTCGGGGTGGCGCTGAAGTAGCTGGCAGAGGATGCCGATGTGGTTGGGGTGCAGCAGGGTTCCGGCTTCCAGCACGCCGACATAGTCGCCGTGGGATTTTGCCAGTCCTTGCCAGAGGGCGGTGCTGGCGGGGGCATCGGCGGGAAGGGTGAGGTGGGTAAGGGAAACGTCGGCGTCGTGCCATTCGGGGCGCTCGGTTTCCTGGTCAGTCTGCACCAGCAGCACGGACAGGTTGGGGTAGGTTTGCTGGCTAAGGCTCTGGAGCGATCGCCCGATCGCCTCTCCACGCCGATCCCCCCCCAACAACACCATCTGCACGGGCAATTCTTCCTCAATCTGCAAGTGCCCCGGTGAAATAAATTGCTTTTTGGTCAGTACCCTCTGGTGCAGGGTTTCAATGTTTTTGAGCAGGGTTTCGAGGGCGTAGTGCTGGACGAAGCGGGTGTGGGCTTGCTGGGCGAGGGCGATCGCCTCCTCTCGATGCTTCCGAATCCAGTCCATGTGTGCGTCGATCTGTTGCCCCTGTGCCTCAGCGGATGCCTCGGCATCGAGATACAGCACCGTGTCTCCAAAGGCTTCGCGAATGAAGGGATGGTCGCCGCAAATCGCCACGGCTCCCGCTGCCACAATTTCGAAAATCCGCATGGTGGGAATGGCGGCATCGCGATGCTCTGGGCGATGGAGGCACAGTCCAACGCCGCACTGGTAAAGAGTTTCCAGCACGCTCGTCCCATCGAAGGGCAAAGCTCCCCGATAGCTGGTTTTCAGATAGCCCCAACCGTTGGGGTTGCCATACACCGCCATGTAGGGGCGGGTATCGAGCTGCTGAAACAAGTCCTGGAAACGCTGCCCATCCCAATTGGAGCCGCAGTAGAAAAGCTGGGGATTTTCCAGACTGGGGGCGCGGAACTCGGAGGCGGGGGAACTGGTGTAGAAGGGGGTGTGGAGGAAGGGCTTGGGCGTGTTGCTGAGGAGGCGATGCAGCCAGCGGGCGATCGCCGGAGATGCCACCAGATAGCCGTCGTAGCTGAGGATGTTGGCGATCGCCGCCTCCACCCCTTCAAAGAAAATCGGCGGATTCCACATGCAGCCGTAGGTGGGGAACTCCGTCATCTTCGGCGCGTTGTTGTGGAACGCCAACACACAATCCGGCTGCACCGCCCGAATCTCCTGGGGCGTGCGGCACTCCACCGCCACCCAGCCCAGTCGCGCCGCCGCCAGCCCGATCCGTCGCGCCAGTTCGGACTCCGCAAACCAGGTTTCCTCGAAGGGGTTGTGTAATGCCAGGCGCATCATAGGTGGGTGAGTGGGTAAGTGGGTCGGTCGGTCGGTTGGTAGGGGCGGGTTTAGCGGGGGTGACTTGCTATGTCAAAGAGCTTCTGCTAAACCCGCCCGTACGGGGTGTGGTTATGTCAAAGAGCTTCTGCTAAACCCGCCCGTACGGGGGTGAAACAGGGGACAGTAACACCCCGTTCGATTTACGTGTCAAAGAGTTTCTGCCAAACCCGCCCATACGGGGGTGGTTAGGGGAGTTGGGGTTGGAAGCGGGTGCAGATGGCGACGCGCCCTGGGTGTTGCTGCTGGAGTTTTTGCAGGGTTTCCCAGTGCTGGGGGGCGTGGGGAAGTTTGCAGATGAGGAGGTGGAGGGTATCGGTGTCGGGGGAAGTGGGGGCGATCGCGCCACCCCAGTCCCATTCTTGCATCTGGATATGATATTTCTGCGGGCTCAGCATAGCTTGAACCGCTGCCGTTTCTGCCTCGTTGCCCAGGAGCAACAGCGGCATCTTCTCCAGGGAGGCTGACGGGTCGAGGAGCTGGAGGGTGCGGATGGAAGATTGCAGGAGTGCGGCTTCGTTCTCAAGCTGGGCTTCGGCAAAGGTATCGAGCCGCCGATTTAATGCCGCAATTTCCTTTGTTGTACGGTCAATTTCTTCGAGCCGATCCAATCGTTGAAGAATCGCATCGAGCTTTTCTAAAAACAAATCTTTGATGACTTTAATGCGATTCAACATGGGCTTAGAAGTCTACAAGAATAGAAAAGGATTGGAAGAAACAAATTAGATAAAACTTTAGGTTTGCCCTCACCCTAAATCCCTCTCCCGAGGGGAGAGGGACTTTGAATCTGGCTCCCCTTCTACCCTTTGGGAGAAGGGGTTGGGGGATGAGGGAAAACCTTTTGGCATGGCAACAACTTCGGATTTTAACTTGGACAAGATTTAGCTCAAAAAATTAGGTATGGGAAGTCAATCATGTAGGATAGCCGTCTCGGCTGTCCAAGAGCAGGCAAGATGCCTACCTACAAAAATTGGATGTTATAACATTCTCATTCCTTAGAAACAATTTAGGACAACTGACGCAGTTGCTCCCGTAACTTTGCCGTTTTATCCAATAACTCGTTGGAACGGGAACTATTGGCAAAACGAGAGGGTTTATTCACCGCATTCAACAAGTTGTCGTAGAGTTCCATGTATTGCTTTTGAAGATGTTGAACGCGCTGTTGCAACCATTCTTCTGTCTGATACAGTGGCGCATCATCGATCGCCCGAAAACATTCCTGTAAGCCCAGGTTTTGTTGGCGGCAAGAAAGCCCTTGATTCGAGAAGGAGGAAATCAGGCGGGGGAAGTAGCAAACCACCGCTTCGGGATCTTGGGCAACCCGTAGAAACCAGTCATAGTCGGCGGAAATACGATAGGTTTCATCAAATAAACCGAGGCGATCGAACAGGTGGCGACCGAAAAAGCTGGTGGAATGTTGCGGACCTTCGGAGTAGGAAAGGAGGGCTTCTTTTAGCTGCTCAGCGGGACGAGGAATGCGCTGAATTTTGCGTTCATTTTTGCCGATTCGCATTTCCATTTGCCCATAAACAAAATCGCATTTGGGCTGCTGAGAAATGAATTCTGCTAACTCCTGAAACACATGGGAATCAACGAGATAATCGTCGGAGTTGAGGAAGTATAAGAAGTCTCCCGTGGCTTTACGAATGCCCTTATTCATGGCGGCATAAATGCCATCATCGGGTTCGCTGATCACGTAATCAATCTTATCGGCGTAGGCGTTCACAATATCGAGGGTGCGATCGCTCGACTTCCCATCAATAATCAAATACTCCACATGGGGATAGGTCTGATTCACCACACTTTGAATCGCCTGTTCGATGTGGGCAGCGGCATTCTTACAAACGGTAATAACCGAGATTTTCATGCGTTGGGACGGAGGTAATTTGGCGAAATGAAGGGATGGGTTTCATGCGCTCCAATCGTATCATCAAAGCTGGGGCAGGACAGCGAACGGTAGGGGATCACGCGTCGCCGCCCAAACCCAGCCGCTTTCGCAGATTCATCCAGCTCGTGCGGATTTTCCAGAACTTGCTGGTTTCCATCGCGGCGATTCTGCCCTGCGATCGCCCCAACTCCGCTTCCAGCTCTTCGATCTGCTGCTGGAACTGGCGCAACTCCGCCCGTTTGTTGAGGCTGTCGCGCACCATCGCTTCGTAGGAAAGCTGGGGATAGATCGCGCCGAAGTGCTCGCCCAGGCTCATATCCAGTTCGACGCAACCCAAATCATCGGGCGGGATCGGGATAGGGGTTGAGGGATGCGCCGCTGTCAACTCCTCGAACAGTGCCAGATAGTCCTTTGCCTGACGGGTAAGGAGATACTTTGCCAGGGTGCGATCGCGCCCATTTTGGCTGAGGCGCTGGCGTTGCTCCCCATCGAAGACCAGCTTCAGGATGGCGGCGGCGAGGGCATCCAGGTCGCCGGGGGGAACGAGCAGCCCTGTCTCCCCATCCAGCACTGCATCGGGAATGCCGCCCGTGTCGAAAGCGACGACGGGGGTGGCGCAGCTCATGGCTTCCAGCATCACATTGGGCAGGTTGTCTTCCTGGGAGGGCAGCACCAGCAGGTCGGCAGCAGAGTAGAGGCAACTCAGGGTTGCGTCGTCCTCGATCATGCCGAATGAGCGGATGGGCGTGACTAGGGTTTGCAACGCGTCGCTGGGGTGCGGTCCAAAGCAAATCAGTTGCACCTTACCTGCTTCTGCTAGTGCCCGAAACTTCGCATCCGCCTCGCAGCGCTGGAGTGCCGCGAACATTGCCCAGAAGCCTTTGCGGACTTCGTTGCTGTCGTTTGCCCCGATGAGGATGGCGATCGCCCCTTCTGGCAAGCCCATCTTCCGCTTCGCCTCCGGTTTGGGGGTGGGCTGAAACACATCGGTTTCCAATCCGTAGGGAATGACCTCCACCCGATGGTGGCGCAGGGGCGCACTTTTGCGCACGCAGTTTGCCATCCACTGGCTGGGGGTGACGATGGTGAGGGGCAGGTCTGCCCACAGGTCGGCTTTGTCTTGCAACACCCGTGCGGGCAGGTCAAGGGGATTTTCGCGCAATTGGGGGCAGTCGTGGCAGTCGGTCTGGTAGCGATCGCACCCCGCCGGATAGTGACACCCCCCGGTAAATGCCCAGCAATCATGCAGCGTCCAGACGAGGGGCTTGTTCAGTTGCGCCAGCTTTTGCAGCGAGGTCGCCGACAGCAAACGGCTCACCCAATGCAGGTTCACCACATCCGCCTCCAGCAATGGCGAAAACTGCGTCAGATCCACCCCCGGATAGGACAGGGTAAACAGCGTGTTCGAGATCTCCGTCCGCCCCTGCTCAATAAAAACCTCCTGAATCGCCGCCAACCCTGCCCGAGCCACATACTGCTCCGCAAAGACGTTCTGGATCTGATGAATGGTGTCGTCGGGCATTTGCTTGCGGCGGGCGGTGATAGAAACGGGCACCCCCAACCCCTGCAACCCCTTGTAAAGCCGAAAGCTGGCACGCGCTGCCCCTCCCGCTACATCGTTCGTACACACCATCGCAACTTTCATCATTGCCGTTCCTGCTTACCCTTCCCTCACGGTTCATCCTGGGGCGATCGTTGATCTCCAGTTGATCTCCAACAACTTTACACCGCTAGAGAGGACTGTTTATTAGGAAGGGCGATCGGGATATTTACCTTTGGCGAGTCATGGCGATCGCCCCATCCACCGTCAACTCAGGCAAATTCCCCAACATCGGCAACGTCATATCACCCGAAAAGATGGTGGGTAAACTATCGCCTTGCCAAACCCAAACTTGCTGGTTTTCGATGTCGATTAGCCAGGCTAATTGAGTGCCATTGCTGAGGCATTGCAAAATCTTGGTTTGGAGTGGCAAGGTGCTCTGGCTGGGAGAGCGAATTTCAATCAGCCAATCGGGCGCACCCTCCAGGGGACCATCTTCTTCGGGGAGGCGAGCGATCGCAACGACTGCAATATCGGGCACCGGAGAAAAGGGTGGCACCAGGCAGCGCAATTCCTGGATGGCTTCATAGGCATCCGTCGAACGGTTAATGAAGTTCACCAAATTGCGCTGAAGTCGCGAGTGAAACAGCGTGGGCATGGGTTTCTGAATGGCTTGCCCATTGAGCAATTCCCAGGCGGGGGAACCGTCAATCTCAGGCTGAGCCAAAAAATCTGTTAGCGAAAGGGGCGTAACGGCTGGCATCGCATCACCTTCGAGTTGCGTAGAGCTTGAAGCGATCGCTTCCACCTGTCAAAGCCGAGTTGGTACTTAGGTACTTATGATAGCCGAGGTTTTGGGCGGTGAGGGAATTTTGGGGAGTGAGGAATTTTTGGGGGAGTGGGCGATCGCCCACAACCATCCTTACTCTCTACACCAGTGCTTTTTCAAGGATTTCTTGGAAACAGCAAAGCTGAACGCATAAGATCAAAGCGTGGTTTCATGCAATGAGTATGCTTAAAACACTTTGGGCTACAGTTCGTCAGGGAAAAATTGAACTCCTGGAGTCAGCCGAATTGCCAGAAGGGGTAAGGGTTCTGGTAACAGTTTTGTCTGACGACGAATCCGAATTTTGGTTGCAGGCAAGTCAAACCTCGCTTGATGCCGTTTGGGATAACGTTGAGGACGATGTGTATGCCCAGCTACTCTAGGCATGACATTATTCTGGTGCGGTATCCCTTTTCAGATTTGAAAAATTCAAAAATACGACCTGCTGTTGTTGTAAGCACATCACATTCATCTCAAGATATTCTTATCACTCCCTTAACAAGCAAAACAGCTTCATTGCTGGCAGGAGAATTTGTCTTGTCTGAGTGGGCATCAGCCGGATTAAATGTGGCTACTGCGGTCAAGAGAGGTGTGTACACAGTGCATGAAAGTTTGGTGCTCAAAGTCATTGGTCAGTTGATTCATGCTGATGCTGCCAAACTCGATCAGTCTTTGCGTGGCTGGTTAGGGTTGTAGCTTGATCTAGCAACCACCGCATGACTAAGAAAATTCCCACTGTACCTATTATTAGCAGAGCACGGCGATCGCCCCATTCACCCTCAACTCAGGCAAATTCCCCAACATCGGCAATACAATAGCTGATTTCGATAATCACCTGTCGTTCCAGGGAAAGCAGACAACTCAGCCTGAAGTTCGTTAAGATTCAATCCTGAAGACGGTAGAAGGACGCAGATCTTATGGATGCTGAATCACCAGCACCGGAGTTTTTGACCCACGAGGAATGTCTGGAGATTGACCAGTCGATGTTGCCTGCGCGCGATCGCTTCTCGGCGCGGGTGGCAGTGTATGCGATGCGATCGCTCAGGCAGGTTTCGGCAGAGGAGGGCATGGCGATCGAGGATCTGAACGCGCAGCAGATTGGGAGCTGGATTAGCCGCGACCCTAGCCTCAGCGAGGAGAAGGGATTTGACGGCAGCTTCAAAGGGTTTTTCTTGCAACTGGTGATGGCATCCATGCGACCGCTGCGAGCCATGGCTCAGCAGTATGACACACCCATCGAGTCGTTGACTATTCCGCAAGTAGTGGCATGGTTTAAGAAGGAAGCCGATCAGCGGATTGCTACGGCTGAGGAAGAACCATAGAACCGTGTTGATGCGGCAGTCTGCCTGCAAATTCAGGTAAATTTGGATGATTAAGGCGTAGGAGTAAAGTGGGATGCGATCGCCCTTTCCCGGCATGGATCCTTATCTGGAAAGTCCAGCGTTATGGTCAGCGGTTCACAATCGGCTGATTGCGGCGATCGCTGATGATTTGGTGGAACATCTTAGCTTTGCCTATCGGGTGGAAATTGAGACGCGCACTTATCTTGAAACCGATGAAGGCAGCGTTTTGGTCGGCTTACCTGATGTTGCGGTTGCGACGCGATCGGCAAATCGAACAACAGAAGGGGTTGCAACCAGCCAAGCCTCGATCTCCCCCGAAACCGTCACTTTACCAAGGGTCGAAGCGGTGCGAGAGTGGTACTTGGAAATTCGCGAGGTGGCAACGGGGACGGTTGTGACGGCGATCGAACTCCTTTCCCCAAGTAATAAGCGCTCTGGTGAAGGGCGTCGAGTATATGAGCGGAAGCGCAATCAGGTCTTTGCCAGTTTGACCCATCTCGTTGAAATTGACCTGTTACGAAGTGGGCAGCCCTTCCCACCCATTGAGCAACAGCGGCAAGACTATCGCATCCTGGTCAGCCGCAGTGACCAACGCCCAACGGCGCAAATTTATGCGTTCGGGCTGAGGGAACCGATCCCGGCAATTCCCATTCCACTGCTGCCCGGAGAGCCAGAACCCCTCCTCCACTTGCAACCTCTCCTTGAGCGGGTGTATGAAAAGGGGCGGTATCACCTGGCGATCGAGTATCAGCGCCCTCCGCAGCCTCCCTTGTCGTGAACGCGGAGCGGCAATTCGCTGATACGCTAAGTAGGGCAAGCCTGTTGCTTGCGTTACTTTTACTTGTTTAAACGCCATGTCCGATTCTGTTTTTGTCACCGTTCCTGGCACAACGTCTAACCTCGGTCCCGGTTTTGATTGCTTGGGAGCTGCCTTAACGCTCCACAATCGCTTTCGCTTTACGCGGGCGGCGGAGACGGCTCCAGATGTGACGATTGAGGTGACGGGGGCGGAAGCCAGTCGGGTGGTGTGCGACGGCTCCAACCTGGCTTACAAGGCGTTCACCAAGTTTTTTCAGCATATCGACAAGCCCGTACCACCGCTGCACCTGGCGATCGAGTTGGAGGTGCCGCTGGCACGGGGGTTGGGTAGCTCAGCGACGGCGATCGTGGCGGGGTTGATGGGCGGCAACGCGCTGGCGGGTTCGCCGCTGAGCCGGGAAGAGGTGATGGCGATCGCCATCGGTATTGAAGGGCATCCTGACAACGTGGTGCCTGCGCTGTTGGGAGGCTGTCGGCTGGCGGCAGCCGATGAAGGGCAGTGGACGATTTGCGATGTGCCCTGCCATCCGGAAGTCGCGATGGTGTTGGGGATTCCTGACTTTGAGGTGTCAACGGCGGAGGCACGGCGCGTGCTGCCTTCGGAATACAGCCGGACGGACACGATTTTCAACATGGCGCATCTGGGCTTGTTGCTGCGGGGGTTAGAGACGGGTAACCCTGAGTGGTTACGGATGGCACTCAAAGACCGGATCCATCAGCCCTATCGTAAGTCTCTGATGCACGGGTTTGAGGAGGTGCAGCGGCAGGCGATCGCCGCTGGAGCCTATGGGGTCGTGGTGAGCGGCGCGGGACCAACGTTGCTGGCGATCGCCCATCCCGACCATACCCAAAAAATTGCCCAGATCATGGGCGCGACCTGGGATAAGCTATCGATTCAGTCGATCGTCAAGGTTTTGAGCATTGACCCGGAAGGGACTCAGGTTGAGGGGGTGGGTTGAACCACAGAGGCACAGGGGGGGTGGAGGTGGGAGGGGTAAAGGGTAAAGGGTGAAGGGAAAAGGTAAAGAACTTGCAAGAAAATAAAATCCCAATTTTTGAGAGAGAAGGCTGGCTCTGCCAGCCTTCTCTCTCAAAAATTGGGATTTTATTAATCCGCAGATCCCTAAAGGGTAGATGGGTCTGGTTTGAGGTTTGAGGTTTGAGGTTTGAATTGCCTTGGTGTCTTTGTGTCTTGGTGGTTCATTCTCCCAATCCAAAATCCAGAACCTAAAATCCAAAATTGCCTCAGCCCTGGAGCGCTGCTGCCCCGAAGGTGGCGTTGAACTGGCGGCACCAGATGGCGGCGGATGGGTAGTCGTCGAGGTCGAGGTCGGCGGGGATGATGTATTGCTGGATGCCTGCGACGTTTTTCAGGGGTTCGAGCAACACATAGTCGCCTTCGTTGATGGGGAAGGCGGGAGGGGTGGATTCGCCAATCACATCAGCGGAACGGTGGAGGACAACGACCAGGTCGGGGCCGGGGTCGGTCTGGAAGTCTTCGCCAAATTCGAGGATGCGATCGCCATCCCGTTCCACAATCTGTACCCTGCCCTGGGTGGGGTGTTCCCCATCCACAAAGGTTCCCATCCGCAGAACAGCGGGTTCTGCCTGGGCAACTTCGGCAGCTTCCTCCCCAGCGGCGGGCATACTGGTTTCGGTTTCTGCTTCGACTGCGGGAGCGCTCGTTTCAGCATCGGGAGCCGCTTCTGCCGAGGGCGGATTGGTCGGGTTCGTAGCACAGCCAACGGTCAGGAGAGCCAGCAAGCCGAGGGTAAAGACGGATTTCATAGGAGCCACCTTTAAGGGATGAGACGTTGTGAAAAGTACACCCCTGATACGTCATCAACCTTGAATTCGGTTTCAGGATTTTGGATGGTTGAACCTCGCTTACAGCGACAGTAAGTTGAGGGTTTGCCCTCACCCTAAATCCCTCTTCCACTGAGATTTTGAATAGAGTTGTTGGGAAATAAAACCCTCTTTAGTACAGGAGTACGGGGTTTTCCAATTTCCCCCCTCAGTTTATGCTGCATCCAGATATAAGTTCCACAAACCCGCTGCATTCAGCATTAAGCGGTC
>Ga0208218_1000403_pt1 | contig 21585 bp, 16 predicted proteins | sample HotLakmasection3_FD_184726 | JGI IMG/M metagenome (GOLD analysis project Ga0208218, IMG submission 184726) | Hypersaline microbial mat communities from Hot Lake, Washington, USA - Section #3 (SPAdes) | ecosystem: Environmental > Aquatic > Non-marine Saline and Alkaline > Hypersaline > Microbial... | reverse complement strand
TCTCCCTGAAGGAGAGGGGTTCTGAATCCGGCTCCCCTTCTCCCCTGGGGAGAAGGGGTTGGGGGATGTAGCTTGCTTCCCGGAGGGTGGGCCTAGCTTGGATGTTTTATTAGTTGGACTACTCTTAGAGAAAACTACAGGTCTCGAGCTGGACTCAGTATGTAGCGGGCTAGGCTTGGATGCTGCTGCCCACAATAACAGGAAGCGAGAGGTTGACTTTACCTCTCGCTTTTCCTGGGTTTGAAACGATAGAACCGTCTAGAGCAACAAGCCCCTAACCAACGAACTCACGACGAGGCTCAGATACACCAGCGGACTCGGTACCCTTCAGGTAAGCCAGCATGGTGTCAGCGTCGGATACTTCAAAGGGGTCGGTGGGGCAGTTATCGCCGTAATCAGGCTCGATAAACATCTTCTCAATCTTGCAGTCGTCTACCAGCATGGAGTAGCGCCAGGAGCGCATGCCAAAGCCCAGGTTAGACTTTTCAACCAGCATGCCCATCTTGCGGGTAAACTCGCCGTTGCCGTCGGGCAGCAGAAAGACCTTATCAGCCCCGATTTGCTTGCCCCACTGGAACATCACAAAGGCATCGTTTACAGAGACGCAGATAATTTCGTCAACACCCTGAGCTTTGAACTCTTCGTAGAGCTCTTCGTAGCGAGGCAGGTGGTTAGAAGAGCAGGTGGGGGTGAAAGCGCCGGGCAAAGAGAAAACAACGACTTTCTTGCCACCAAAAATTTCTTGGGTGGTCTTGTCCTGCCAGCGGAAGGGGTTGGGGCCAGGGACAGACTCATCCCGCACGCGGGTCTTGAATACTACGTTGGGCACACGCTCGAGAACGGCCATAATTACCTCACTTATGGTTCAAACTACGTTCATTCAGACAACGCTAACTGCGTTTCCAACCATTGCTGGTCTAACTCAGAATAATTCTGAGTTAAGAATTAATCAATAGGTAAAATTACTCAATGGTCATAGCGTATCTTAAATTACTGCTCTTCTCAAGTGAGAATGCTAGTGTATTAAGTAGAGGTTATTTAGTAGCCGTTGAGGAATTAACCTTTCGAGACTGGTAAAGCCTCGGCAGTTGGCAGATGGGGCGAAGCACCTCTACCCGTTATGTCGTGATAGGGAGTTTGGGTTTACACCGGGAGTTCACAGCGATGCAGCAGCAGGCCGATAAAATTGTTCAAACCTTGAAGGCTAGAAGTTTACGCGTTACTCCGCAAAGATTTGCCGTATATGCCAACCTGTTGTCCCGCTGTGATCACCCCACGGCTGAAGACATTCTGCAGGACCTCAATCAAAATGCCCCGACTTCATCCCAGGCGACGGTGTACAGTTCTTTGCAGGCCCTTAGAGATGTCGGCCTGATCCGTGAAGTTCTTTTAGAAGAAGGGGTGTGCCGCTACGATGCCAATGTTGAACCCCACCACCACTTCCGCTGTAAATCCTGTGGGACTATCAAAGATATTCCCTGGCAACAAATTGGCGGCGTTGATCTGACCAATCTGAATTCAGCCTGGCAGATAGATGGTTATGAGATAACGGTGCGGGGGGTGTGTCAGTACTGCGCTGCTGGCAGTAATGCTAATAGCGCCGAGTAACTACGCTAGAGACGCGTACTCCCAAAGTCTCGAAAAAATCCCCATTTATAAAACAATGCAGTCTCTACCCGCTGGTAGGCGATTCATTCTCTTTTGCCATGGATAACCCTGCAAAACCTACCAGTATTTGGCAAATTAAGCCCTGGTGGTGCCAACCCTGGTCAATTTTATTAACTGGCAACGCCTTAATTGGCGGTAGTTGGCTATTGCTGCATCGCTGGTGGCTTACCCTCATTGTTGCCATACCGGTGGCTCTCTGGATGGGGTTCTTTATTTTGCTCTACCCCCGTCTGGTGAAAGCAGCCGGAGCATTGGATCAATCCTTGGAGAAAACCTGAGACCCCCATGAAAAGCCCAATCTGCTTTCGGTCATAGCAGGTCTCGAGGTGAGATATGCCCTCAGATAACCTTTCGCTCTGGGACTGGGCCGGACTTATTTCTCTGGGAATTGGGCTTAGGGGCGACCATAGCCCATGAGTAGATACTCAATAAATTAGACATCTTTCTTAAGAAAGTCGCGGATCCTTTGGTTACATAGCCACAATGTAACCGTGGCAAGCCTTTTTGGGCAGCTCCAGAATTATGAGAAAGCCCACTTTGTAAGGAAAAGCTTGCGATTTAGCTGGAATTGGTTCGCTAAGCTTATTATTCGGCGGTGAAGGTTATGTCAAAATGTAAGCGGTTTTTTGCCAACTCATCCGAACCACTCGAGTAGGCGCTTTTATATATGCAATCAATAGACACCCTCTATCAATTTGCCTGGCTGATACCGGTGCTGCCCTTGTTGGGAGCGGCGGTAGTCGGTATGGGCCTTATCTCCTACGGTGATGCCACCAGCAAGCTGCGGCAGCCATCGTCTATCTTCATCGTCTCCCTGACGGGGGCGGCGATGGTGCTGTCCTTCCTGCTGCTATGGAGTCAGGTGCAGGGTCACGAAACCTTCACTCAAATGTTTGAGTGGGCCTCTGCCGGCGACTTTCGCCTGGAGATGGGCTACACCATCGACCATCTGGCGGCACTAATGCTGGTAGTTGTCACGACCGTAGCCTTCCTGGTGATGATCTACACCGACGGCTACATGGCTCATGACCCCGGCTATGTGCGCTTTTATGCATATTTGAGTTTATTCAGCTCATCCATGCTGGGTCTTGTAATCAGCCCCAACCTGCTGCAGGTCTACATTTTTTGGGAACTGGTGGGGATGTGTTCCTACCTGCTAATTGGCTTCTGGTACGATCGCAAACCCGCCGCCGATGCCAGCCAGAAAGCTTTTGTCACCAACCGCGTGGGCGACTTCGGTTTGCTGCTGGGCACGCTGGGCATTTTCTGGGCCACCGGTAGCTTTGAGTTCGACGTCATGGGCGAGCGGCTGACCAACCTGGTCAACACTGGCACCCTCAGCGGCGGCATGGCAGCGGTATTTGCCGTGCTGGTGTTCCTTGGTCCCGTTGCCAAGTCAGCCCAGTTCCCTCTGCATGTGTGGCTGCCCGACGCCATGGAAGGCCCCACTCCCATTTCCGCCCTGATTCACGCAGCGACGATGGTGGCTGCCGGGGTGTTCCTGGTGGCGCGCATGTATCCGGTGTTTGAGCACATCCCCACGGTGATGACCGTGGTGGCCTACACGGGCGCGTTCACCGCCTTTATGGGAGCCACCATCGCCATCACCCAGAACGACATTAAGAAGGGGCTGGCCTACTCCACCATGTCCCAGCTGGGCTACATGGTCATGGCCATGGGCGCTGGCGCTTACGGGGCCGGTCTGTTCCACCTGATGACCCACGCCTACTTTAAGGCCATGCTGTTTCTGGGGTCTGGCTCCGTCATCCACGGCATGGAAGCGGTGGTGGGCCATGACCCGGCCCTGGCTCAGGACATGCGCCTGATGGGCGGCCTGCGTAAGTACATGCCGGTTACCGCTATTACCTTTTTAATCGGCACCCTGGCCATCTGCGGCATTCCGCCCTTCGCCGGATTCTGGTCCAAAGATGAGATTTTGGGTTCTACCTTTGAAGCCAGCCCCGTACTGTGGGCTGTGGGTTGGCTGACCGCGGGCATTACCGCCTTCTACATGTTCCGCATGTACTTCATGACCTTTGAAGGGGGCTTCCGGGGCAACGAAGAAGGCATCAAGCGCGACCTGAAGCGGGAACAGTTCCAGCGTATGGGGCTCTCCCTCGGGCCTGGGGCCATGAATCCTCAAGAGCTGACCCTGGATGCCGGGGACGATGAGCACGACGACCACGGTCACCATGCCCACGAGCCCCACGAGTCGCCCCTGTCCATGACCTTCCCGTTGATGGCCCTGGCCATTCCCTCGGCGCTGATTGGTCTGGTGGGTACCCCCTTTGCCAACTACTTTGAAGCCTTCATCCACCCCCCTGGGGAGCTGGTGGAAGTGGTGGAAGCGGGCGAAGCCTTCGACTGGACTGAGTTCCTGATCATGGGCGGTAGCTCCGTGGGGATTGCCTTAATCGGTATCACCCTGGCGGTGATGATGTATCGCAGTAAGACCATCAACCCGAGCGCGATCGCGTCCCGCCTCCAGCCCCTGTACAATTTCTCCCTCAACAAGTGGTACATCGACGACATCTACGAAGTGGTGTTCGTCCAGGGCAGCCGCAAACTGGCCAAGCAGGTGCTCGAAATTGACATCCGCATCGTGGATGGTCTGGTCAACATGGCGGGCTTTGTCACCCTGATCACCGGCGAAGGCCTGAAGTACCTGGAGAATGGACGCGCCCAGTTCTACGCGCTGATTGTGTTTGGGGCGGTCCTCGGGCTGGTGCTGGTGTCGGGGATCACTTAATCAGGGTTTAGGGTGTCGGGTATCAGGTCTGGTTGAAACCTTTACCCTCTGTGAATTGAGTGTTGGGTATCAGGTATCTATGAAAATCTTATCCTCGGGAAAGTCTCTCCCCGGAACCCGATACCCGATACCTGGAACCCGATACCTGGAACCCAACATGCAATTCCCCCTTTCCTCCCCCAAAATAAAAAACTGTTTCAATCTTCCCCGCTTTTAATTCTTTTCCTTTTAGATCGTTACCAACCCCCCTAACATCTAAACCTTGATATTCCGCGACAAGAAATACACCCTATGGATCTCGCGACATTTCCCTGGTTAACAACCATTATTCTTTTGCCCCTGCTGGCATCGGTGGCGATTCCCTTCTTGCCCGACGACAACGGTAAGACGGTGCGCTGGTACTCCCTGGTGGTTGGCCTGATTGATTTTGTCTTAATCGTGGTGGCCTTTTACCTCAACTACGACTTCAGCCAACCTGGGCTGCAGATGGTTGAGAGCTACACCTGGGTGAATGAGCTGGACCTGAAATGGTCCCTGGGGGTTGATGGCCTGTCCATGCCCCTGGTGCTGCTCACCGGGTTTATCACCACCCTGGCCACCCTGGCAGCCTGGCCCGTTACCCTGAAGCCGAAGCTGTTTTACTTCTTGCTGCTGGCTATGTACAGTGGCCAGATCGGCGTGTTTGCCGTGCAGGATATGCTGCTGTTCTTCCTGTTCTGGGAACTGGAGTTGATTCCGGTGTATCTGCTGCTATCCATCTGGGGCGGTAAGAAACGGCTATATGCGGCGACCAAGTTTATTCTTTACACTGCAGGCGGTTCGCTATTCATTCTGGTGGCGGCGCTGGCGATGGCCTTCTACGGCGACACTATCACCTTCGACATGTCGCTGCTGGCGGAAAAGGTCTATCCCCTGCGAATGCAGCTATTGGTTTACGGCGCTTTTCTGCTGGCCTATGCGGTCAAACTGCCGATTATTCCCCTGCACACCTGGCTGCCCGATGCCCATGGGGAGGCAACTGCCCCCGTCCACATGCTGCTAGCGGGGATTCTGCTGAAGATGGGCGGCTACGCCATCATTCGCATGAACCTGGGTATGCTGCCCGATGCTCACGCCTACTTTGCGCCGGTACTGGTAATTCTGGGTTGCGTCAACATCATCTACGCGGCGTTGACCTCCTTTGCCCAGCCCAACCTGAAGCGGAAGATCGCCTATTCCTCCATCTCCCACATGGGCTTCGTGCTGGTGGGAATTGCCTCCTTCTCGGCCCTGGGCCTGAGCGGTGCAGTGCTGCAAATGGTGTCCCACGGACTGATTGGAGCCAGCCTGTTCTTTCTGGTGGGGGCTACCTACGACCGGACTCATACTCTCATCTTGAAAGAGATGGGCGGCGTCGGCCAGAAAATGCCGAAGATCTTTGCCATGTTTACGGCCTGTTCGCTGGCCTCCCTGGCATTGCCGGGTATGAGTGGGTTTGTGGCTGAGCTGATGGTGTTTGTCGGCTTTGCCACCAGCGATGCCTACAGCTTCAGCTTCCGACTGATTACCGTAATTCTGATGGCGGTTGGGGTCATTCTCACCCCCATCTACCTGCTGTCAATGCTGCGGGAAATCTTTTACGGTCCTGAGAACAAAGAACTTACCGAGCATGAAGAATTGGTGGATGCCGAACCCCGGGAAGTGTTCATTATCGCCTGCCTGCTGGTGCCCATCATTGGCTTTGGTCTCTATCCCAAGTTGTTGACCCAAATTTACGACTCAACCACGGAGACCTTAACGGCACAGTTGAAAAACCAGGTATTCGTTGTCGGGGAAGGGGCTAACGATGCCTCCGTACCCATTGCTGCTCTGCCGGTGCTGAAAGCTCCTTCAGTCAGTCAATAACCGTTTCCATGAATAATCCTCATGCCTGAGGCTGTGGTAGTTTGCAAACTGCCCTTGCCCTCAGGCATTTTTTATGGTTGGGATATATCCTGTAAGGGTGGAGTAATCTCCGTAGGATGTCCTAGTAAATGTCGATTCCCCAATGGCACATGCAGCTTGGAAAGGCTTGACTTCCGGTACTTTAGCCCTCAGTACTTTGTTAGCCGGAGGCATGGGAGGCTCTCCCCTACTTCCCTTAAACTGGTCTGAACCTCGTCCTGTTCTGGCCCAGTCCCCTCAGGATGAAGCCACTACCATTCAAGTTTATGAGCAGGCAAGCCCAGCCGTAGTGGCTATTGATACCCGCACCGGCGGGGGAAGCGGCACAATTGTCGACTCCAGCGGGTTAATACTGACCAATGCCCATGTAGTAGGAGCAGACCGAGTGGTCACCGTGCGTCTGGCCGACGGTCGCACTTTCCAGGGTGATGTCGTGGGCTACGGCGACAACCGAATCGACCTGGCAGCGGTCAGGCTGAGGGGTAATCCCGGCAACCTACCCGTGGTCTCCATTGCCGCCCCTAATTCAGTTCGGGTCGGGCAACGAGCTTTTGCTATCGGCAGCCCTTTCGGCCTGCAGGGCACCCTAACCGTAGGTATCATTAGCCGCATTGACACCCAACGGGGGCTGATCCAGACCGACGCCGCTATTAATCCAGGCAATTCCGGTGGTCCCCTGTTAAATAGCAACGGAGAATTAATTGGGGTAAACACTTCGATTTTTACCACCAGTCGCAGCGGGGGCAGTGTCGGCATTGGTTTTGCCATCCCCACCGAGGAAGTAGACCCGTTTCTGGCAGCAGTGCGCAGTGGCCAGATCGATCCTTCTAGCCGAGGATCAGCCCCCCGTAGTAGCCGAGATCCCGAACCCATTGCGTTGAACGGCATCCCGGTGGAAGGGCGGTTAGATAACAGCAGTAATGTGCTCCCTGACGGGAGTTACTTCAACCCCTATATTTTTGAGGGTCAGGCCGGACAAACCGTTGAGATTGAGATGTTAAGTAGAGATGTTGATCCTTATCTCATTCTCCTGTCGCCAGAACAAGATGACTTTTTCATCGAAGATGACGACAGCGCTGGTAATTACAATGCTCGGCTTAGAGCCCAACTGCCCTATACGGGGTCGTACATTGTCTTAGCGAATGCCTTTGCCAGAGGGGAGTCTGGTGACTATCAACTACGCATAAGTAGTAATGAAAGTAATGAATCTCCATCGCCGGGTTCCTCATTCCCCGACAATCAGTCTCTCCCTGAGGGAAATTATATCCTGCGTCAGTCGGGGAGTCTGGGCCCAGGGGATCCTACACTGTCCGACAATTCCTACTTTAAGGAATATACTTTTAGAGGGCAGCGAAACCAGACAGTCAATATCCGCTTGTCTAGTCCTGACTTTGACACCTACCTGGTATTACTAGATCCGCAGCGTAACCTGGTTAGCGAAAATGATGATGCCATGGGTGGGGCTACAACAGATTCTGAAATTACCACTACCCTACCCTCCGATGGTACGTACACCGTTATTGTCAATGCCTTCGACAGTTCTGGTCAGGGCAGGTTTACTCTAACCGTGCAGTAATTCCGTGCAGCCATCTAGCGTAAACCCAGCCAGGTAAAAAAGTCTTGATGGGTAAAAAATTCCAGCACGAGTAAAGCCACAAATCCAATCATGGCAAATCGGCCATTAATGCGCTCGGCATAAGCATTCCATCCAAAGGAAGCCTCCTTTTCAGGGGTCGTAGCTTGATTACTTTTCGCCTCTGACGTAGGGGTTTCTTCCGAGTTTGGGATATCAGGATTCTGGTTCATTTAGATACCTTTTATTATATAGCCAGAGAAATTCTAACCTATTTTACTCGAGGTACCGGGAGTGTTCGGAATCTTGTGGGATAGGCATCCTGCCTGTCCCAGCTAAGCAGGCGAGACGCCTGCCCTACAAGGCTTGCGGAAAACTTGATGGATCGGCTTGTTGGCCCTTACACAAAAATCAGATCACTCTCAGGTACCTGGGAGAAATGACCAAGCTTGAATGATGCGGCTGTGTTAAACGAGGACTTTGCCAGGAATTCCAGTCAAAATATCGCAGACCCAAAAGCCAACCATACCATCGCACAATGGAAATCATCTGCAGGAACCAGAGCGAGCATTCTAAGTCGATAAGATGCACAAACCATCCAGTTGAAATCGGTGCAGTGGTTACCACCATAAAAGCAAGAGATAAACTACCCGTAATGCCGATGGGTAGAGATCTACCGCAGAAATTTAGAGATATTGGACATGTGTCTAAACGCCAAACCGCGATTAAAAAGTTTCAGTTGCCCTTAAGTTTCCTGCATTCTGGTAAAAATGGACTTGTATCATACCAAGTCCAGCTCGAAATCTGTAGTTTTCTCTAAGGCAAAACTCCACTTCTGGACTTGGACAGGGTTTATACCAAGTCCAGCTCGAAATCTGTAGTTTTCTCTAAGGCAAAACTCCACTTCTGGACTTGGATAGGGTTTAATTCAAGAGTGCCTAATAAAGAGCGATTTAACTTTACGATAAGTCCGGGAAGCAAGGTTGACATTTCCTGTCAACATTTTTCCCATTACATCGTCCATATGCTGATCCCGTTCAACTTTTTCAGGATGAACGAGCGGAAATTGCATTGCTTCTAAGTAGTCAAACTTTGGCATTTTGTTGGAGCTATTACCATGCATTTGGGCATGGGTAGAATCAGCATCTACACCAATATTTGCAATTAAACTCCTATTGGCCCTTATACTTAAGCCATTGTTCAACCATGAAGCTAATTGAAACTGGTAAGACCAAACATCTCCCTTGCCTGAGTCATAGACAGACTGAAAACGACGTTGCCAAAAATCGGCAATATGTTTATCTGGCAGGTATTGATACAACCATCCCTTTTCCAGTAGTTCGGGTAGTTGTGTCATCTTGAAATCAAACTTTTGCCAAGCCCGTCGCCAGGTCGCCCATCCCCAACAACTTAGATAATGAGAAAAGTAATAGCTTTCAGGGTTTGGAGATTTAGCAAAGAGACAACCACTTACGCTCATAACTTCTGGTTGCTCACGATAGCGCTGTAGCATCTCCTGACAAAACATAAAAAATGTTGGATGAGGTAAACAATCATCTTCTAGGATAATCGCCTCCTCAACCTGCTCAAATACCCAACTAAGACCAGTGGAGATACGAACACCACATCCCAGGTTCTCGTCCGAGAAACACTTCATTACCTCGCAGTCCCAATCAACTTGATCGATGATGCCTCTAGTTTGAGTACACTTCTCCGCTTCGCCTTCACGGTCTAAACGAGGACCATCTGCGATTACTAGAAGCTGTTTTGGCCTAGCTTTACGAATAGCATTAAAGACTTTTTGGGTGGCATCAAATCGCTTGAAGATGATTAAGACAACTGGTGTCTCTAAAGAATTAGAGTTCATAAATCATAAAAGTTAATTGACATTATATTAAGGAATTCAAAAATGAAAGGTTGAGGTTCTGACGAACACAAGCAATTCAATCGCCATCTTGATTCAGAGGGCAGATATATTCATCCATTTGGCTCCATAATGCTAGCTTCAACGCTTCCGTTGGTTTCAACTAACTTATTGGGATCTATAACTTCATCCTTTCCTCTTTTTGAGATCACTCGGGCAGGTACACCAACTGCGACAGAATAGGGAGGAATATCTTTGGTTACGACGGCATTAGCACCAATCACACTACCTTGACCAATAGTAACGCCATCTAATACCTTAACTCCGGTACCCAACCAGCAATCATCTCCAATTGTAATGCCCAGACAGGTAAATCCTTGCTTTCTAACTAAAGCATTTGGATCACTAAAGACATGATTATTGCCATAAATTCCACAATTTGAAGAAATCAAGCAATAGTTTCCAATCTTCACTGGTCCCGGCCCAGCAATACAGGTGGCAGGTCCAATATAGGTTAATTTACCAATTTCAATGTACCCATTTTCGTGGACAGTAACAGTTACGTTGCGATCTAAATAAGCACGCTCTTTAAGACAGATCTTGCTATTTTTATGCCAACCATTCAGGTAAACCCCCTCGTGGAGCATCGTACGTTTACCAAGTTCAATGGAGGATGCGGCCTTAATGACCACTCTCCTTTCAATGAATGCTAAAAGGCCAATTTTAGAAATAACAGGTCGATAGAGTATGTTGCGAGCAAGAGCGCCCAAAAGACCAGGCATCCAGTCTATACTGTTGAGAACAGCTGATTCAAAGAAATATGAAATAATAGAAGGCGGTTCGTAATGAATCAGAAACCGAGTTCTTCTAATCAAATGCTGTTCTATGGCAGTAAAATTAAGAGTCAGAAAATCTTTCTTATATTTTGAAAATTTTTCTTTCAAATAACCAATATCTTCGGCCTGCATAATATTTCGCTCAACGCCCTACATGAAATCTAATGTTAGTAATTCAAACGTTCAAACAGAATCCGTTCCTGGTTTAACAAAGGCCCTATTCAATCAAGGAAATTTACCTCTACAAAGGTTGAGGTTGATCGCAATTCAGCCATCACTTTTCCTCCTTGCTTATTTGATTAGGATGGAGAAACTGATTAGGACCAAACAAAATCTTAAGAGTCTCATATCCCTCTGGGAAGAAACTTCTAGCAATATTGTTCATTCCTCTAGTTTTCATGTAGTGATTGTATGACCATGCAGACAAGATCATCTTCCTAAAAGATGAAACCTGCTCTGCGTCTCTGATACATCTTTGAAGATATAACTCCCGTACCCATCCACGTTTCTTATGGGAGAAAGAACCCTCAATGAGTTGACTACGGGCCATTTTGTCATCGTCAGTAGTGGAAATGCCACCAGGTGAAGATCGCATCATTGATTTGGGAATCGTATAGAATTCCCCTTGGAGGGCCAGGTTAGCGAGAAAGATATGATCCCATCCTAAAATATTGGGTTGGGTCAGCATAGCCTTATCTGCAGCGTCTCGTTTAATCAGGCCATATATTAAATCGCCAACCCAGGCTTGTTCTTTAAAGATAGAATCGATGTAACGGCGATAGCGTTGCTCGGCAGAGAACCCAATAGTTGTACAGCCCTTATCGACGGCAATTAAATTTTCAGTTACAGGATCTATCAACTCTGAATAAGAATTAACCAGAATTAAATTTGAGGTTTTTGCAAGATCCTGCATCTCGTTAAACTTGTTAACGCAAGCTTCAATAAAGTCGTATGAACGGCTATCATCATCAGCCGCCCAACAAAAATAATCACCTTTTGAAACTTGCAAAACAAATTTAAAATTGTTAAACATCCCAATATTACTACTCTGGCGATAGAAATGAATTCTATCGTCACTTTTCATGAAGTCTCTAACAACTGTCTCTGTCTCATTGTCTGGAGAACAGTTGTCTGAAACAATGATCTCGATATTTTGATAAGTTTGCTTTGTAATACTTTCAAGGGTTTTATATAAAGTTTTTGGCCTATTGTAGGTTGGTATTCCGATACTAACTAACGGCTCATTTAGATTTTCCATGTTCGTTACCTCCTGATCCTGTAAATTATCGTAGCCATCTAGATACATCAAGCTGAAGAAGATCCTGGAGCTTTAAAATATCTTCTTTATAATAAGAGGTTAATGCTTCCCTGGTCGTAGAAGTCATGGGTGCTGGCTTATCAAGGTTTCGGTCCCTGAAAGAGGCGATTTTCCCGACAACTGATTTAGGAAGAGTATTAACAGCCAAATTTCTGATGGGGCTTTGGGATGACAGTAAATTATGCAGGATCTGATTCTTCGGAATACCAGAGGCATTATGTCTGCTAGAAAGATCTGGTAAAAAGTCACTGTCAACATCCAAAAGCTCATAAATACACTTTAAAGTTCTAATCGGGTCTTGAACATAGTCCTCGTAAAGAAAAATATGAATTTGATCTGAATTGAATAAGTCATAATATCGTTTTAGCAATTGGTAATATAAACCGGCATGGGCATAATGCCACGATGGTGACCAATTGTGTTGTATTCTTTCTTCTTCTGCATGAAGGGCCTCTTCAAAGCTTTGAAGAGGTTCTCGACCATCTCTAAGAAGATGCAAGTAGTTAGAGTATGCTCGGTCAATCGGATTTCGCAGAATTGCTATAATTTTGGTCTGGGGAATATGAGCCTTAATTCGCTTAGGAGCTTGCTCACTGTATATATAGAAGGGAGATATATCTCCAACCGCCTTCTCTGTTCGAACTTCTTCAAACAACTTTTTATATTGGTCGAGGCTATTTATTGAAAAATAGTTCTTCGCTTCTAAATCATCTTTAGGTCCAGAGAACTCAAGCTTATTACCTTCAACAGCAAAAAAATTCAATTCCTTAATAGTTGTTAAATAGATCTCGGGGTGTTGTTTAAGGTAGTAGTGCAGAGATGTTGTTCCTGATTTTCCTGCACCAATTACTACGAAGTTTGGAAGTGACATATGGGGAAAGAAACTTACACAACATTTACTTAAGGTGCTTCGGTTAAACGGTCATCGCCAGGTAAATGGGCCAAAACGTCATTCTTGATTTGACGCAAAAAACTACCACGATACCGAGTTTCATGTTCTTTGAGGTAGGCTTTCGCTTCCTCAGTAAGTGCATAGAGGTCCGAAGGCTGCTGCCGCAGACTAGGGCGCAGTCTGCTGTACATCAAAAGTCCATCTCTAACTCCCTGAACAGTTTGAAGAAAGAGATTGTTAAAGATTCCTTTAACTAAGTATCCAAGGATATAAACTAGAATGCTAAGTTTATTGGATGCATATTTCAATTTCATGTAGATAGAGTTTCTGACGAGATAATAGAATCGCTTATCTTTCCAGCGTACCCTCGCTTCCGGTGAGACTTTGTGAAGTACACGAATGGAAGGCTCATAGATAACCTTATAGCCTAGGTTAATGACTCTGTAGGAGAAATCTGTTTCTTCCCAGTAGAAAAATAGTTCAGCATCATAACCATTTGCTTGTTCAAATACACTGCGGCGAATTGCGTGCCCACATCCGCAGAACCGTGTAGCAAGAAACCTTTCCTCACGCTTCTCTTTAAGAGGTTTAGGGTAGCTCCATGAATACTCATCATCTTGGCTAGTGAAGAAATTAATAATTCTGAAACCAATTATCCCGACATCGGGTTCTGCTTCAAAAATATCAATAACCCTCGATAAGGCGTCAGGAGATTCAAAAACCGCGTCGTTATCAATACTAACGGTGTATTCAGCTTCTCCAAGTTCAATCCCAATATTACGACCCCCTGGTACCCCAACATTTTTACCTAGCGTCTTAATATAGACATTCTGCAGGTCTTGGGTTTTGTTCTTTAGTGTGGTGAGATTTTCAGGGGTACTACCCTGGTCTACTATCCAGATATTTAGAGCAACACCTTGCTGATGGAGCAGGCTCTCAACTGTTTCGAGTGTCAACTCTACTCGGTTCCAAGATAAAAGTATGATGTCTACAGAAGGGAGTGTTTGAGTCAGATTTTTATCCATAACTTTTCCGTAACTTGTGGCTTAAATATGGCTGAAGAAAAGTCTAACTAGCCATCAAGCAAGGTGCTTTTGATAAACAACTTGTAGTCGGTTGGTCGACCTCTGGTACCTTATCATTTACTAACTTTTCTATGGCATGGCTTTACTACCTTTGGTCGAAGGCATTGGGGCGAACTCGTGCAAACGCGCGGCTCATCATATAGGGAAAATCACCCTGTACAAGTAACCAAAACCACTGACGACAGCGATACAGCAATCGCCAGAATACGTAATCTGAACGTTTCGTAATGGCTGCCATTTGTGGAATCGTAAGTAATTCTTTGCGAGAGCGGTCAGAAGAAGTTTTAGCTCCACTATGGCAACGATACGTACCCAACACTTTGCGGATGAATGCAAACTTTGCATCATTTTCCATGAATCGAATTAGAAGTTCTCTATCCATTGAATAATGCAGATTCTCATTCACATCGCCAACTTTGAGCTGTATTTGACGTCGCCAAAAAACTGCGCTTTGAGCAACAATATGTACAGTCTCATATAAAAATGCCTGAGCATTAAATGGAACAGAACGAACCTCCGAAAGTAAATCTCCATTCTCGTCAGTGATTTTGACATTTCCGTAGATGACGTCGATGGAAGGATCGGATATCATCTCTTGTGCTACGGTGGCAATGGCCCCAGGCTCATAAGTGTCATCACTGTTAAGCCAGGCTAAAATTTCCCCTTTACACATCGCAAAACCTTTATTTACCGCATGGGTCTGCCCACGATCTGACTCGCTCACCCAATAGGATAGCCAAGGTTCATACTTTTGAATGATTTCAACACTTTTATCAGTGCTGCCACCATCAATAATGATGTACTCCAGGTTTGGATAGCCCTGGAGCAGCATTGAGCGGATGGTTTCCTCAATAAAATCGGCCTGGTTATAAGATGGGGTAACAATGCTGATTTTTGGCCATGGTTTTCCAGAAGGTTGCTTTTCTGGTAATTGTGGACTTTCTTCAGTCCAGGGCCAACCAAACTTTCCTTGGGGAGGTGCCGGTAATTCTTCTAACGTTGGACATCTCATTACTACAAACTCCTGCCAATAGATGCGGAAACGGTGTGAAATATTGAACCTTTATAGCTTAAACTGACTAGCTAATAAGTGCCGACAAATTAGATTTATCGCCTTCCCAGTCTTCGACGGTATAGAAAGCCTCAGAAATAACCTCGACGCCCTCTTGTATACGGTTAATTTCTGAACTGGTGAGACGTTCTTTCCAATTCCAAATGTTGAGTTCGCTGTTACGCTTGACATTATGGATATCGTCAGTAGTTTCTTTCTGATTGTTAGTACCAGTTGAACGAACGATGGTTTCGCGCACAGAGGACGAAAACTCTAAATTTAGATACTGAAAAATTTCCTGAAACTTCTCTGTTGGATTTCGCGAGATATCTTCATGGCGAATGAACAACCACTCAGGACGATGATTTTGATAGTTCAAAATCGTCTGGTGGATTATGTTCCAAAGAAGAATCCCCTGGTCTATGATATCTTGCTGACTGGAAGCATAACTTTCGATAGACGCTGAGAAAGGATAAAGATGGGTTTGCATTAGCTCTTCTTGACGAAGAAAATGATCAAAGGGAAAAGACCACCCTTTGACTTTAAGGCTACTCACAAATGCGGCAGGGTGACGTATTAAAACGACTACATCCATGCCAAAAGAATCGGCCAACCATTCTGCAGAAAAGAATGCGAGAGGATCTTTTATGAGAGGCTGAGATCTAGAGAGACGTGCCCCTATGGTTATAGTCAAGTCTCTAACTGCTCTTGCATAGTCTTTAGGCTTCTGGCAGGCCTTTAGTTCAGCAAGTAGATTGTATTTAAACGTTAGTGTATCGTGAATTGGTTTGTAGTACAGAGAAGAGTTTCTATCAGTTATATGGGTGAACCAATATGGAACATCTGCGTTGCAAATACCGGGACGACAGGTAAAGCTAAATGGTTCATGGATGTAGCTAACGCCCTGCGCGGCAGAAATTGTCTTGCCAACCCAAGTAGAACCTGAACGATGGGAACCCGTTATTAGGATTGGTCTTTTAGTCATATACTTTTAATTAATAATATTTAGACGTACCTTGAGTTAAAGCCTTAAAGACGTTAATGAAATATGCAAGCTTTCGGGAAATACGTAGCTCATGACTGTTCGCTATCAGTCAATAACTCGTGAAGAATGATTAATCAACCTGGAGCTTTACCAAGGCTTAAACCCGTAAAATCACTTAGAATCCTCAAAAATAGAATTTTACGATAAATTCATTGAACCTCCGCCAGGCAACCTAACTTAACAACAAATTTAGCAATTCAAGCATGAAAGTGCACATACCGATGCTTGAATATTATTATTATCTTTACAATGCATTGAAAAAAAACTAGACTTGATACATTTTTGGGGAATCCAGTTAGTTTGTAAAGAGACTCTGACCTCCAGGTTACTGGCCAGTTGCTTACCAAACCTTTGTTCTTTGTTCTCTATTCTTTCTCAAAGCTGCAAGAGACGAAACATTAAGCGAAGCCGGAAGTCAGGTGTCGCTTATAGAGAGTTGTTGGTCTAGCTATGGATCGGATTAAAACATTTGAACTGCTCAGTTGTCGCCAAATGCCCCCAGGTCACGACACAGCAGAGGCCTGAAGATAGAGGCAACAATATCCATAGCAATTTAGAGCATTGATATGGGCATGCTATCCCCAAGGGATATAGAAAACCATGGATTTGCTTCGCGATACCAAGTCCACCTCGAAATCTGTAGCCTTTCCTGGGGAAAAACTCCACTCCTTGGGCTTGGACAAGGTTGAGATCTAACAGCCCGCATCAGGAATTCGGTTTTCCAATGGACTCACCTTGTTGATAAACAAGTGGCTTGGGAGTTCTATCCGAAGACTGAAGGAGTATATGCGGAGTAGCCCCTAGGCTTTGATTTTGCCGAACTTGATTAGCAACAAATCCCAAAACCCTCGAATTTGGGTGAACGAATAAATCGCGTGTCGCTTCTAAGTCATCAATGCTTACTCTTCGTAGATTGATAACGAGAATTAAGCCGCTTGCATAGCGCTCCAGGATCACAGCATCAGGGCAAGTACTGATGGGAGCAGTATCTACAATAACGACATCATAGACTGCATGGAAGTCGGCAAACAGAGCGTCTGTAGTTTCTGAATCAAAAGCCCCAGTAGAGTTAATGGGGGTTTGGCCAGCGGGAAGCACTGAAAGATTAGGAGCCACTTGGGCGACCGCATTCTTCCAAAAACCGACCTTGGATCCAGAATGGTTCTGCACTAATTCACTGAGACCCGAGGCATTACTAATTCCCCATATTTCATGTTGCCTGGGATTGGCAAGATTAGCATCTACAACTAGAACTTTTCGATTACCTTGAGAAAAGGTCGCAGCTAAATTAGCTACTACTGTAGAAGTTTCTTCCCCTGGTGTGGGACTGGTCAGAACGACGGTATTAACATTAAGTCCTTTGACGTTTGCTTGTAGCGTTTGATACGCTTTGCTCAATGGAGAGTAGGGGTTTTCTAGGGTGGGAACCTGACTATAGCGACTGGTCGTAACGGATGCACCGACTAGCTCGCGATTTTGGGATGTAACATCTGGAATTTGACCTAAAAGAGGATATCTCAGAATTTCTTGAGCATCCTGTACAGACTTAACAGACCGATCGAGCAGGTCAAGGATAAAGGCAACAGCAACTCCCATGAGTAGCCCACTGATAAGCCCTGCAAATCGAATTAAGCCAGCGTTATTTGAGATAGGACTTAAGGGTACTAAAGCCTGTTGAATAATCTGTGCATTACCGAGGTTTTGATTTTCTGCAATTTGTACTGCTTGAAGTCGAGTCAAGAAATCTTCATAATTTCTGATGGCATCATCCAGACGTCGCTCTAGAAGGCTTTGAGTTTCTTCTAACTGGGGGAATACACTGGCCCGAGCTTGATAAGCATCTTTAGAAAGGTTAAGTTGCTCAAGTTGTTGAGCAAGCCCCAAACGCTGAGTTTCTAGAGTTACAAGGTCTTGGGTCAAATTTTGGCGTAGTAAGCCAAATTGAATTTTCTGGGTTTGAACCGAATTTCCTCCACCTGCCACTCGGCTGACTCGTTCTTGGAGTAAATTGGCTAAAGCAGCTTCCTGCCTTTGCAATCCAGCTACTGTAGGATGGATATCTCGATATCGAGTGCTTTCAATAGCGAGTTGACTTTGAACCTCCTGTAGCTCGATCAGAAGTTCTTCAATGCCAGGCGTTTGGCCAAGAGACGTGGTGAGGACGCTTTCCCTCACATCCATGTCCAGTTGTGAAGACAACTCTGCCGACTGCTCACTAACATCGGCAAGTTGAGCTTGGGTAGCAAGGATCCTTTGGTCAATATCTTTGAGGATATCAACTACTGCGACGGCTTCCTCTTCTAAAGTGACAATCTGGTTTGCTTCCTTGAACTCGCGCAGGGAATTAATTGCCCGCTTCATATCAGCTTCCGCACGGGGTAGCTGGGTTTCAATAAATTCTCGGGCTGAGGATGCTTCTGCCCTATTGTCTTGAAGGTTGAACGCGACGTACTCGTCCATCACCTGATTGACAATTGCGGCGGCCAGCTCTGGATCGGTATCACGGTATTTAACGTTTAGAACATCAGCGGTTTCAGACACGCTGGATACTTCCAGGGATCTCAGCAAAGCATAAGGGGACCAGGGTTCTCCATCTTCGTTTTTGAGACCCAACTCCTGGATGACAGCTTGGGCGATGGTGGCAGACTCTACGATTTGGGCTTGGGTCTCGATGGGATTTCCTCTATAGGTCAGGGCATCGAGGTTCCCCAAATCTTGATCGAGGCCAGTCAGTGAAGGGGCACGGCTGCTTTTAATTAGAAGACTCCCTTCGGCTCTGTAAACGGGATCGTCCATGAGAGTAGACAGAGCAAACAGTCCTGAAACAAGGACGAAGACCCCTGACGCGGGGACCCATCGTCGCTTCAAAACCTGCCAGTAATGTTGAAGGCTCAGCTCTTCCGATGTTGTGTTCATTGTCATGACGATATTAAACTTCAGACTTGAAAATGTTCGACACTAGAAGAAAATACGGTCAGCCGCCATGCAGCAAAGATGGTAGTCGAAGGACTGCTTCTCGGGCAGGACTGTACGCAGAGCACTAGCCTGATTTATTTCCACTAGTATAATTCCTCAATCTCATCAGGATGTTGTTTCAGGATTCAAAATTCTGTTTGAACATCCTATACGCGCCCTGAAGCACTGACAGCAACTGTGAATTGTTAATGAAGTACATGCCGTCAGAGACCTTGAGGCTTGTATCGCTCCTTCACCCATGACCTGTGGACAAGCATTTGAGCCTGGTTGCCAGTTTCTGCCATTGAGTTTTGTTAAGTTGTATTACTACCTATACGAGGAGGAGAGCCTGGTGGCACTTAGAGTTCTACCCCTTGTCGGTATGGATGAGAGAAATCTGTACCGACTAAACAACTTTCAGCATCTTGAGGTTCTAAACCTTGTCCGAGTCCAGATGCGGAGTTTTGCCTTAGAGAAAACTCCAGATTTCGAGCTGGACTTGGTTTGATGAGGGAAATAAACCTTGTCCCAGTCCAGAAGTGAAGTTTTGCAACGGAAAAACTACCGTTTTCGAGCTGGACCTGGTACAGCATAGTTAATAAATCTGCGGACTCAGGGCATAGGCTAATCTCTACTACGTAAGTAAATGTCGCTTACTTCTGAATGGGTAATCCAAATGCACCTTATGCAGCATATCTAGGAAATGCAACCCTGTGTCTCGACTGTTTCTGCTCCCCGACTTATACCAAGTCTGGCTCAAAGTCTACAATCCCATTCAGGCGAGACCTTATTGCTGAGCTTAAACAAGGTCATATAAGTTTAAATTAAAGGATTGCATGAAGAGAACTACAAATTTTTCCTTAAACTCATCAATCTTATACATGTTCTTTACACAGACTTTAAACTACCAGTCTTGATTTTTAAGAGATTTCAGTGGTTTTACCTAGAATACAACTGCTAACGCAAGCAGGCACACTTCAATATTGCCTCTCCCAAGCAGCTGAACCTTGCCTGTTGTTTAGGTGATCTATCGCTACCTTCACTTCAGAGGCTCCGTGCATCCCAAATTTTTGGAACTGATTGCATCAAGACGAGGTCTGGCCTAAACCTTGTCCAAGTCTAAACCTTGTCCAAGTCCGGAAGTGGAGTTTTGCCTTAGAGAAAACTTCAGATTTCGAGCTGGACTTGGTATAAAACTAGAGCGTTCCCAAAGGTGAATTTTTACTTCTGGACTTGGATAAGGTCTCTAGCAGGTTGTAGGAGATCCGAATGATTTATCCCATGCTATTGGGAAACTATAAATATCGGTGCTTTCCATAAAGATTAAGTAAACTTTGCTGCTCAAGCTCAGTAGTTTCCGGATTGGCTTCAGTTAGTTTGGTATCAATGAATAGTAATTCGGAGAAAACACTGCAGCACAGGAAGTTGCGGAATTTCTCTACCTGTAGAGGCTCGGTCTAATGTCTAATATTTATCCCCCGGTAAAAGAGCGGTGAGGGCTATTGATGTGCTTCATAGGCTTCTAAACCACTTTGTCATGGTTCAACGTCTTCCCTGGATTTTAGGACATTGAAACGACCCCAAAAGTCGTCTGAACAAGGAAATTGGTCTGTCTCAAGTAGGAAAAGATATAGGTTTTGTTGATTGAATAAAGAGCAAAATACTGGGCTGAATAATCTCGTGAGACCTTTACGAGGGTCGTTTTGCTAAAGCTCTTCACCAGCTAAGAGCTAATAAATTTTTTTTGGTTCTCTAACATTCCTGCAGCGCAAAAAAAACTAATTATGAGCACTTCTACGACCGACACTGAGACGACTCTTTCACCCATTCGCATTGAGGCTGAAAACTACGACACCAGCAATACCGATGTCACCGTCTACACCACCACCGATGAGAGTGGTCAGGTCATTCGGTCTCGCTCTGGCACAATTCTGACCTACACCGTTGATGTTCCAGCATCCGGTACCTATGATTTCACTGCTCGGGTCGTTGCGCCTAAATCCCGTAGCTACTCTTTCGATGCGGAACTGGATGGTCAGACGTTTACCTTTAGCTTCGGAACCACCTCTGGCGGTTGGGAAAACTATACCGATGTCACCCTCTCTGGCATCGCGCTTTCGGCGGGTCGCCACACCCTGACACTGATGATGACCTCCAGCATGTTCAATCTGAACTATCTGGAGTTGACACCGACCGGAACGACCACTCCACCGGAGCCGCTACCCGGCATCATTGCCTTTGATGCCCCCAGCTATACCGTATCTGAAGACGGGACCGAAGCCACCATTACCCTGGAGCGTACAGGCGGGAGTGATGGCGAGGTTTCGGTTGACCTGGGAGTATCCAACGGTACGGCGACGGATATTGCAGACTATGCCAATGTGTCCCAAACCGTAACGTTTGCCCCTGGAGAGGTCCTCAAAACCATCACGATTCCGGTGGTGGATGACACCCTGGTGGAAGGCGATGAAACGGTCAACCTCAGCCTCAGCAATGCCACGGGCGGGGCGACCCTCGGGGTGACCAGTGCCGCGACTCTGACCATTACCGATAATGACCTCGCCGGCACCCTGGCTTTTAATGCTGATAGCTATACCGTGGCGGAGGATGGCCCCGAGGCCACCAT
>Ga0208218_1000401_pt1 | contig 21629 bp, 19 predicted proteins | sample HotLakmasection3_FD_184726 | JGI IMG/M metagenome (GOLD analysis project Ga0208218, IMG submission 184726) | Hypersaline microbial mat communities from Hot Lake, Washington, USA - Section #3 (SPAdes) | ecosystem: Environmental > Aquatic > Non-marine Saline and Alkaline > Hypersaline > Microbial... | reverse complement strand
GCGGCCTACGGCTTCCTCGTCCGCGAGCGAAGCCTTTTCCCCCCTCGGCCCGCCGTCGACCGTGCGGCTGGTTCGCCACACCAGAACCTCCATCCCCACCCTCTGCCAATACCTCGCCCTGATCCTGAGCGCCGCCCTGCCACGCTGCCCGACCTGCCTCAGACCTACCCAAACGCGAATCTGTGAAAGTTATGCTCCTGGATAGCGATTGACACAGTCGAGTGTGCGGGGTAAAGGAAAATAGTCTTAATGTCAAGCCGGCAGATAGGCCGAAATGCCTGAGTCGCGGCGGCAGCCGGAGGCCGCCGCAGTACCGCCGCCCCGGCGCGGCGCGATCGGAACGCGGCGCGAACCGGGACCCTTGCCACCACGCCGTCCGCCACCATAAGTTCGCGGTCGAGCCGTGCGCCCGCTTGGCGGAATTGGTAGACGCAACGGACTTAAAATCCGTTTCCCGAAAGGGAGTGCCGGTTCGATTCCGGCAGCGGGCATTCGGGAATGGCGGTCTGTATCGGTGCTTCGCAGACGCGGTTCATGGGCGAACCTTAGCCCGTAGTTTGGGTGACAACCCAACACCCGCCCTCGCCGCCGGCACCGGCGTTGGGTCTTGCGACCCAACCTACGAAACGCGCAAACCCGTAGGTTGGGTGACAACCCAACACCCGCCCGTTCCGCCGGCGCCGGTGTTGGGTCTTGCGGTCCGAACCAACGACCGCGCCGCCGGCCCTTGCTGACGATGTTTTCGATGACCAATATGACTATCATGACCCATAAGACGGGAGCGAAGCGATGGGCACGCATGCCTGGACGGTTGCCGAGGCGAAGGCGAAGTTCAGCGAGGTGATCGACAGGGCCCGTTCGGAAGGGCCACAGACCATCTCGCGCAACGGGCGGGCGGCTGCCGTCATTGTCTCGGCGGAGGAGTGGGAGCGCAAGACCAGGCGTAAAGGCAATCTTGCCGAATTTTTCGCGGCATCTCCGCTGCGCGGTGCAGAGCTCGAGGTCGAGCGCGTCAAGGGCGGCCTGCGGACAGTCGACTTGTGAGCTTTCTTCTTGACACCAACGTCGTTTCCGAATGGGTGAAGCCGCGTCCGAATCCCCGTGTCGTCGCGTGGCTTGCGGACGTCGACGAGGATCGCGTTTTCATCAGCGTCGTCACGCTGGCCGAGCTCCGCCATGGTGTCGAGCGCATGCACGACGGCGCCCGCCGCCGGCGGATTGACGCGTGGCTCAGCCACGAGCTGCCGCTGCGGTTTGAAGGGCGCGTCCTTCCCGTCGACGATGCGGTGGCCGATGCATGGGGCAGGATGGTGGCCCATCGGGCAGCCTTGGGCCGGCCCATCGAACCCATGGACGCGTTCATTGCGGCGGTTGCACGGGTGCATCGGCTGACGCTCGTGACCCGCAACGCCGCAGACTTCGAACCGTCGATGGACGCCGTCTTCAATCCATGGCGATAACGATCCGGAATTGCTCGGCCCCCCGCGTCAGACCGCGGCGGCCGCGCCTGCCGCCCTTGACAAAAAACCCTTGCCGTCGTCAGACTGCCTAGTCGAATGGGAGGAAACAGTCAGTGTCGGCGCTGGCGGCAAGGGCGAATGACGGAACAGTCTGTGAACGGGTAAGATGTGGGCCGCCGGGGCTGCGGGTTATGCCGCAGTGCAGCAAGAGCCGCCGGTCCCTTTGACCTGTTCGGAATATTGCGCCCCGGTCCGCGCCGGCTCTGAATTTTCAAGATTTGCGGCCATGGATGGATACCCGGGGCCCGCAGGCGTGCTGAAGGCGTTCTCCAATGCCGCGTCGGCGACGCGTGCGGTGGCGGACATTCACGCGGCGCTCGGCGGGGCTGACAGCAGCTGCATCGTGTTCTTCTGCTCCGCCGACCACGACCTGCCGGTGGTGGCCGAGGCCATGTCGCAGGCCTTCGCCGACGCGCTGGTGGTCGGGTGCAGCACGGCGGGCGAGATCACGCCGCACGGCTACGGGCGCGGCGGCATCACCGCGGTCGCGCTGCCCCGCCGCCATTTCGCCGCGGCGGCCGCGCCGATCGAAAGCCTGTCGTCGTTCGACCTGCTGCAAGGGCACCCGCTGGTGTCGGCGGCGCGGGCCCGGCTGGAGCGGGCGGCGCCGTTCCCGCTCGAGGGCAACAGCTTCGCCTTCCTGCTGATCGACGGCCTGTCGCGCCGCGAGGAGTGGGTGGTCAGCGCGCTGTCGCTGGCGCTGGACGACATGCCGCTGTTCGGCGGGTCGGCCGGGGACCAGCTGCGCTTCAACCGCACCCACGTCTATTTCGACGGCGCGTTCCGCACCGACGCCGCGGTGCTGCTGCTGGTCGCCACCCGGTGCCCGTTCAGCGTGTTCCACATCGAGCACTTCGTCAGCACCGACCGGAAGATGGTGGTGACCGGCGCCGAGCCCACCGAGCGCATCGTTACCGAGATCAACGGCGAGCCCGCGGGCCGCGAGTACGCCCGCATGGTCGGCCTGGACGTGGGCCGGCTGACGCCGATGATCTTTGCGACCTATCCGGTCGTGGTGCGGGTCGGCGGCGTGTATTACGTACGCTCCATCCAGAAGGTCAACCGGGACGAAAGCCTGACCTTCTTCTGCGCGATCGACGAGGGCATCGTGCTGACCGTGGCCCGCGGCATGGACATCGTCGACAACCTGGAAGCCGCCATGGCCGACATCCGCCGCCACGTCGGCCCGCCGCAGATCATCATCGGGTGCGACTGCATCCTGCGCCGGCTGGAGGTCGAGCGCAAACGCCTGGTCGGCCCGGTCTCCGCGCTGCTGGCCGCCAACAACGTGGTCGGCTTCAACACCTACGGCGAGCAGCACAACGCCATGCACGTCAATCAGACGCTGACCGGCGTGGCGATCGGGTCGCCCGACGGGTACGGCGCCTGAGCAAGGCCCCGCCGATGGCGGACGATGCGCCCCGGATCCCGGCCCCGCCCGGCCCCGGCGACGACCGGCTCGCCGAGCTGGAGCGCGAGACCGTCCGCCTGCGCAAGATCAACGCCGTGCTGATGGACCGGGTGGAGCGCAGCATGGACGTGCAGGGCTCCGCGTTCTCGCTGTTCCAGACCTCGGTGACCCTGGGCCAGGTGGTGCGCGACCGCACCGTCGAGCTCAGCAACGCGCTGAACACCCTGGCCGAGACCAACCGCGAACTGAAGATCCTCAACGAGCAATTGCGCCGGGAGAACGCCGACCGCCGCGCCGCCGAGGCCGCCATGCAGGAGGCCAAGACCGAGGCCGAGCGCGCCAACCTGTCCAAGACCAAGTTCCTGGCCGCGATCGGCCACGACCTGCTGCAGCCGCTCAACGCGGCCCGGCTGTTCATGGCGGCGCTGCTGGAGAAACGCCTGTCGCCGCGCAACCGCGCCCTGGCGGTCAGCGTCAACAGCGCGCTGGAGGGCGTCGACGGGCTGCTCACCGCGCTGCTGGAGATGTCCAAGCTGGACGACGGCATCATCAAGGCGGACATCCGGGGGTTCGGTGCGAACGCGCTGCTGTCGGAGCTGGCCGAGGAGTACGCCGGCGTGGCCCGCGCGCGCGGGCTCGGCTTCCGGTTCGTGCCCTGCTCGGCCGTGCTGCGCAGCGACCCGCACCTGCTCAGCCGGATCGTGCGGAACTTCCTGGCCAACGCGATCCGCTACACCTCGGACGGCCGGGTGCTGCTCGGCTGCCGGCGCGCCGGCGGGGTCGTGCGGATCGGCGTGTGGGACACCGGCCCGGGCATCCCGGACGACAAGCTGGGCGTGATCTTCGAGGAGTTCCAGCAGATCGGCCCGCCGCCGCCGGACCGTGAGAAGGGCCTGGGGCTGGGGCTGGCCATCGTCGACCGGATGGCCGGCATCCTGCAGCACCCGGTGCACGTCCGCTCACGGGTCGGCCGCGGCACCGTGTTCGCCGTCGACGTGCCCCTGGACCGGACGCCGGCCGAGCCGCCGGCCGCGCGCGATGCGACGGGCGTGCCGGGCGCGGGCCTGGCCGGCGTGCGGGTGCTGGTGATCGACGACGACCCGCGCATCGCCGCGGCGATGGAGACGCTGCTCGGCGGGTGGGGCTGCCGGGTGGTGACGGCGGGGCGGGTCGCCGAGGCGGTCGCGCAGGCCCATGCCGCCGCCGGGGCGATCGACCTGATCATCGCCGACTACCACCTGGCGGAAGGGCCGGTCGGGGTCGACGCGGTCGGCTCGGTGCAGGCCCTGCTGCCGGACCGGGCGCCGGCCATCCTGATCACCGCCGACCGGTCCGCTGCCCTGCGCCAGGCCATCGGCCGGCGCGGCTATCCGGTGCTGAACAAGCCGGTCAAGCCCGCGCCGCTGCGCGCGATGATCACCCACCTGGTTTCGACGACGCGTCGGTCCCGGCAGAGGCGTGCAGAGCCCTGAAGTCGATGCCGCTCGAGGCGACGATCGCGTTGGCCCGGCTGCGCACGTTCAGCTTGCGCAGGATCGCCGACACGTGCGCCTTCACGGTCGGCTCGGCCAGCGACAGGGCGCGCGCGATCTGCTTGTTCGACTCGCCCCGCGCCAGGCGCTCCAGCACCAGCAGCTGCTTGGGGGTCAGCGTGGTCAGCACGCCGCGCGGGACCCTGGCCGCCGTCTCCGCCGCGGCGTCCGGCCCGATGTCGAACTGCCGCACGATCTCGGGCGGCAGATAGATGCCCCCCGCCATGACCTGCAGCAGCGCCTTGACCATGACGCTGCGCGGCGAGGTCTTGGTGATGAACCCGATCGCGCCTTGGCCGATCGCCTCCAGCACGGCGGTGCGGTCGGTCTTCGCGGACACCACCACGACCGGGACTGCCGGCACCTCGTGGCGCAACGCGCTCAGCCCGGCCAGGCCGTCCATGCCGGGCATCATCAGGTCGAGCAGGATCAGGTCGAGGTCGGGCGTGTCGCGCGCCACCGCGATGGCCTCCTGCAGGCTGCACGCCTCCAGGCACCGGCGCTCGCGGCAGATCTGCCCCACGACATCGGTCAGGGCCTCCCGGAACAGGGGATGGTCGTCGGCGATCAGGACCTCGAGCCTGTCAAGCATGGACGGACGTCGCCACGACGATCACTTCCGGTTGCGCATGTCAGGGAGGGATCGGTAAGCGTCAGTGCATCCCATCCTTCATATCTTACGCCCGGCGCACCCGCGGAGGCAACACTTTGGCCCGGCAGGTGGCGGATTTGTTCGCGCGGCGGCGCCCCGCGCGGGGCCGGCGGCCGATACGCAGGTATCGAGCCGAAGGTCGCAAAAGCGTATTGATCCCAAAGCGCGCCGTCAGGCTGATGGTGCTTTGCGGGGCACCTTGTTACGGTTTCCGCAAGAATCCGGAAACGAACGTGCCGATCAAACAGGAGGAACGACGCCATGCTGCACCAGGCCCTGGAAAACATCAAAAGCAAGATCACGCTGCGCGCCCGGTACGACAATTTCATCGGCGGCGACTGGGTCGCGCCGGGCGACGGCGCGTACTTCACCAACCTGAGCCCGGTCACCGGCAAGCCGCTGTGCGAGATCGCCCGCTCGACCGCCTCCGACATCGAGACCGCGCTCGACGCCGCGCACGCGGCCAAGGACGCCTGGGGCCGCACCTCGTCCGCCGAGCGCGCCGTCATCCTGAACAAGATCGCCGACCGCATCGAAGAGCACCTGCCGATGCTGGCGCTGATCGAGACGCTGGACAACGGCAAGCCGGTCCGCGAGACGACCGCCGCCGACCTGCCCCTGGCGGTCGACCACTTCCGCTATTTCGCGGGCTGCGCGCGCGCCCAGGAAGGCGGCATCAGCGAGATCGACGAGAACACCATCGCCTATCACTTCCACGAGCCGCTGGGCGTGGTCGCCCAGATCATCCCGTGGAACTTCCCGCTGCTGATGGCGACGTGGAAGCTGGCGCCGGCGCTGGCCGCGGGCAACTGCGTCGTGCTGAAGCCGGCCGAGCAGACCCCGCTCGGCATCCTGGTCCTGGCCGAGCTGATCGCCGACCTGCTGCCGCCGGGCGTGCTGAACGTCGTCAACGGCTTCGGCGTGGAGGCCGGCAAGCCGCTGGCGTCCAACCCGCGCGTCGCCAAGGTGGCGTTCACCGGCGAGACCACCACCGGGCGTCTGATCATGCAGTACGCCTCGGAGAACCTGATCCCGGTGACGCTGGAGCTCGGCGGCAAGTCGCCGAACATCTTCTTCGCCGACGTGTTCGCCGAGGACGACGCGTTCGCCGACAAGGCGCTGGAAGGCTTCGCCATGTTCGCCCTGAACCAGGGCGAGGTGTGCACCTGCCCGTCGCGCGCGCTGGTGCACGAGTCGATCTATGACCGGTTCATGGAGAAGGCCGTGGCGCGCGTGAACGCCATCAAGACCGGCCACCCGCTCGACCCGGCCACGATGATCGGCGCGCAGGCGTCCAACGACCAGCTCGAGAAGATCCTGTCCTACATCGACATCGGCAAGAGCGAGGGCGCGAAGATCCTGGCCGGCGGCGAGCGCCTAGTGCAGAACGGGGAGCTCAGCGAAGGCTACTACGTCAAGCCGACCATCCTCGAGGGCCACAACAAGATGCGGGTGTTCCAGGAGGAGATCTTCGGGCCGGTGATCGCGGTCACGAAGTTCGGCAGCCTGGACGAGGCGCTCGAGATCGCCAACGACACGCTGTACGGCCTGGGCGCCGGCGTGTGGTCGCGCGACATGAACACCGCCTACCGCGTCGGGCGCGCGATCAAGGCCGGGCGCGTGTGGACCAACTGCTACCACCTGTACCCCGCGCACGCGGCGTTCGGCGGCTACAAGCAGTCCGGCATCGGCCGCGAGAACCACAAGATGATGCTGGACCACTACCAGCAGACCAAGAACCTGCTGGTCAGCTACGATCCGAACCCGATGGGCTTCTTCTGATCCCGGCCCGGTCCCATATCCGGACCGGCGGCACGGGTTGCCGTGCCGCCGGCCCGGTACGGGGAGTCTTTCCATGACGGTTACCCGCGTTTCCATCACGCCCGCCGCCGAGGCGCTCGTCGACACGTTGCGCGCCCGCCACGGGCCGCTGCTGTTCCACCAGTCGGGGGGATGCTGCGACGGGTCGTCGCCGATGTGCTACCCGCAGGGCGAGTTCCGCACCGGCAACAGCGACGTGCTGCTGGGCTCCGTGGCGGACTGCCCGGTCTACATCGGCCGGGCCCAGTTCGCGTACTGGGCGCACACCCACCTGACCATCGACGTGGTCCCCGGCCGCGGCGGCGGCTTCTCCCTGGAAGCCCCGGAGGGCGTCCGCTTCCTCACCCGCTCGCGCGTGTTCACCGACGAGGAAGCCACCGCCCTGGCCGAGGCGGGGGCGCCGTAGGCGGGCCCTTGCTGCTCTGCGGCAGATAGAGTCCCTGCGCCTCCAGCAGCGGCAGGGGGCCGAAGGCAATGCAGCGGTCGCGGGAAGCCGTGCGCGCCGACCGCGTGGACGCGCAGGCCGTTTGCCGGGCTCCAGGTGTCGCGCGGCCCGGCGGGCGGTCCGCTCCCGCCGTTGCGTCGGTCAGCGGCGCCGCGACGGCGGCGCCAGGGCCGGTGCACAACGGCGACGCCGAGCGTCGGGCGTCGCGGACGCTCGGGCCGACCGACGGGTGGGGCGGACGTGTCCGCCCGCCCCGCGGGTCAATACTCCGCCTTGAACGGGCGGTGCAGCAGGCCGGCGATGGTGCTCTTGATGTCGGCGCCGTGGTGCAGGATGGCGTCGACCGCGGTGCAGATCGGCATCTCCACGCCGTGCTTGTCGGCCAGGCCGCCGATGGCGGCGGCGGTCCACACGCCTTCGGAGACGCCGCGCCGCTCGCCCAGGATGTCCTCCAGGCTGCGGCCGCGCCCGATCGCCTCGCCCAGCGAGGTGTTGCGCGAGGTCAGGCTGGTCGCGGTCAGCACCAGGTCGCCCAGGCCGGACAGCCCCATCAGCGTTTCGCGCCGGGCGCCCAGGGCGTCGCCCAGGCGGACGATCTCGCTCAGGCCCCGGGTGATCAGGCCGGCGCGCGCGTTCTCGCCGAGCCGGCGGCCCATGACGACGCCGGCGGCGATCGCCAGCACGTTCTTGACCGCCCCGCCGATCTGCACCCCGACCGGGTCGTCGCTCCAGTACGGGCGCAGGGTGGCGCTGCCCAAAGTGCCGATCAGGTCGTAGCCGAGCGCCTCGTCCGCGCAGGCGATGGTCAGCGCGGCCGGCAGGCCGAGCGCCACCTCGCGCGCGAAGGTCGGGCCCGACAGCACCGCGGTGCGCACGCCGGGCCGCTCCTCCTCGACCACCCGGGTCATCAGCGCGCCGGTGGCGCGTTCGAAGCCCTTGGCGCACAGCACCAGCGGCACGGCGACCCGCGGCAGCGCCCGGCACACCTCGCGCATGGCCTGCGCCGGCACCACCATCAGCACGACGTCGGCGGCGCACGCCTCGCCCGGGTCGCCGGTGGCGCGGACCGCGCCGTCCAGGATCACGTCGGGCAGGAAGTCCGGGTTCTCGTGGGTGCGGTTGATCGCCTCGACCACGCGGGGCTCGCGCGCCCATATGCACACGTTGCGCCCGGCGCGCGCGGTCGCCTGGGCCAGGGCGGTGCCCCAGGTGCCGCCGCCGATCACGCCCACGGTCTGCCATCGGCTCATGCGCGTCCTCCTTCAGCGGCCGCCATGGTCGCCTGGGCGGGGTCAAGCGGCCAGCGCGGCCGCGGTGCGAAGGTCAGGTCGTCGGTCAGGCCCAGGCGCAGCCGCTCCACCCCCGCCCAGGCGACCATGGCGGCGTTGTCGGTGCACAGGCCCAACGGCGGGGCAACGAACGGCAGCCCCGCCTGTTCCGCCAGGGCCGCCAGGCGGGCGCGCAGGTCGCGGTTGGCGGCGACGCCGCCGGCGACCACCAGCGCGCCGCCGGCCGGGTGCCGCGCGCTGAACCGCGCCACGGCATGGCGCGTCCGGTCGGCCAGGCAGTCGCCGACCGCCGCCTGGAACGAGGCCGCCAGGTCGCGCACGTCGCGCTCGGCCAGCGGCCCCGGCGGCAGCGCCTGGAGCGTGCGCCGCACCGCCGTCTTCAGCCCGGAGAACGAGAAGTCGCAGCCGGGCCGGCCGACCAGCGGCCGCGGCAGCGCGAACCGGGCCGGGTCGCCGCCGGCCGCCGCCCGCTCCACCGCCGGCCCGCCGGGGTAGCCCAGGCCGAGCAGCTTGGCCGCCTTGTCGAACGCCTCGCCGGCGGCGTCGTCGATGGTGGTGCCGAGCCGCCGATACCGGCCGACGCCCTCGACCACCAGCAGCTGGCAGTGCCCGCCCGAGGCGAGCAGCAGCAGGAAGGGAAACCCGATGCCGTGGGTCAGCCGCGCGGTCAGCGCGTGCGCCTCCAGGTGGTTGACCGCCAGGAACGGCAGCCCGGCGGCCGCGGCCAGGCCCTTGGCGGTCATCACGCCGACGATCACCCCGCCGATCAGCCCCGGCCCGCCGGTCGCCGCGATCGCGGACAGGTCGCGCATGCCCGCCCCGGCCTCGGCCAGGGCGCGGCGCACCAGCGGCGTCAGGTGCGCCAGGTGGGCGCGCGCCGCGATCTCCGGCACGACCCCGCCGTACGGGGTGTGCTCGTCGATCTGCGACAGCACGACGTTGGCGCGGATGGCGCGGTCCTCGCCGACCACGGCGACGGCGGTCTCGTCGCACGAGGTCTCGATGCCGAGGACCAGCCGGGGCGGAGGGCGATCGGGCATGGCGAGGCGCAGTATACCGGACGGGCGGCGGCAAGCCCATCCCGCCGGATACGTGCGCCTGCCGCGCCATGCCGCTTTGACGAGGCCGGTACGGCGCCCTACAACGACTCGCGTAGGCGCGGCGTCCGTGTCCGCGCCCGGCAGGACCGCTTTTCGGGATCGTTCATGACCGCACCTCCGCTCACCACCGACGTCGCCGTCATCGGGGCCGGGCCGGTCGGCCTGTTCGCCGTGTTCGAGTGCGGCATGCTGAACATGCGCTGCCACGTGTTCGACGCGCTCGACGTGGTCGGCGGGCAGTGCGCGGCCCTCTACCCCGAAAAGCCGATCTACGACATCCCCGGCTATCCGGTGATCGACGCCGCCGACCTGATCGCCAACCTGGCCGAGCAGGCGCGGCCGTTCGCGCCCGTCTATCACCTGGGCCAGCGCGTCGAGCGGCTGACGCGGCGCGAGGCGGGCGGCTGGACGGTGGGCACCTCCGCCGGCACCGAGGTGGCGGCGCGCGCCGTGATCGTCGCCGCCGGGGTCGGCGCGTTCGGCCCGAACCGCCCGCCGCTGCCGGGCATCGAGGGCTACGAGGGCCGCAGCGTGTTCTACATGGTGACCCGCCGGGAGGACTTCCGCGGCAAGCGCGTGGTCATCGCCGGCGGCGGGGACAGCGCGCTGGACTGGGCGATCCTCCTGGCCGACATCGCCGACCGGGTCATGGTCGTGCACCGCCGGGCGAAGTTCCGCGGCGCGCCGGACAGCGTCGCGAAACTGCACGCCCTGGCCGAGGCCGGCCGGATCGAGCTGGTCGTGCCGTACCAGCTCGCCGGGCTGGAGGGCGACGACGGGCATCTGTCCGCCGTGGTCGTGCGCACCCTGGACGGCGAGGCGCGCCGGCTGGAGGCCGACGCGCTGCTGCCGTTCTTCGGCCTGTCCATGACCCTGGGCCCGATCGCCGCCTGGGGGCTGGCGCTGGACCGCAACCATGTCGTGGTCGATCCCGCGACCTGCGCGACCAGCGTGCCCGACGTGTTCGCGGTCGGGGACATCGCCACCTACCCGAACAAGCTGAAGCTGATTCTCTCCGGCTTTGCCGAGGCGGCAATGGCGGCGCACGCCGCCTATCCCCTGGTGCACCCGGGCGAGGCGCTGCATTTCGAATACTCGACGACGCGCGGGGTGCCCGGCCGCGACGGCGGTGCGCCCGCCGCGCTCGGCTGAACCGGCAGCCTGCGGCGATTTTGCCCGCCGCGGCTCGCGAACGCCGACCGTCGCGCCCGGCATTTGCGCCGAATACGAAAAAAAGCGCTCTTCCGAAGACCCTGCGAACGAGTAGTCTCGTCCCGCACGTGAATCGGTCATTGGCTTTTTCGGGGCATTGCGGCACGGTAGGCGCGGCCCCGTATCGCGACGGCTGACGCGATCGGGGGCGGTACGGCAGGGCCGCGCGACGCGCGGCGTGCCGAATCGCCGGAACCGGACACCGCAAGGTCACCTGCCCCGTGCCGGCGGCCGATGCACGATGACCGGACCAATCATCCACGGAGGAATTGCACAATGCCTGGGATTTTCGGACGAAGCGGGCGGACCCTGGTCGCCGCCGCCGTGATCGGCGGCCTCGGCGTGGGGCTCGCCGCAACCGATGCGGCGGCGCAGGAGCGCGTGCGCTGGCGCGTGCCGATCGCCTTCCCGTCGACCCTGCCGTCGCTGGGCGACAACATGCAGTGGGTCGCCGACATGCTGGAGATGGCCAGCGGCGGCAACATCCAGCTGCGCATTGCCGAGCCGGGCGAGCTGGTCCCGGCGCTGGAACTGACCGAGGCGGTCGGCCAGGGCCAGGTGGAGGCCGGCTACAACTGGGTCGGCTACGACCAGGGCCGGATCCCGGCCTCGCCGCTGTTCTCCGCCGTGCCGTTCGGGCTGGAGCCGTGGGAGTACGCCGCGTGGTGGTACTACGGCGGCGGCCGCGAGCTGGGCGAGGACATCTACGGCGCGAACAACGTCCACCCGATCTTCTGCGGCATCACCAGCCCGGAGACCGCCGGCTGGTTCCGCGAGCCGATCGAGTCGCTGGAGGACCTGCAGGGCCTGCGCATCCGCTTCGCCGGCCTGGGCGGGCGCGTGATGCAGGCGCTGGGCGCCAACGTGACGATGATCCCGGGCGGCGAGGTGTTCCAGTCGCTGGAGCGCGGCGCCATCGACGCCGCCGAGTTCGCCCTGCCGGCGGTCGATCAGCTGCTCGGCTTCGGCCAGGTCGCGCCGTACAACTACTTCCCCGGCTGGCACCAGCCGATGACCGCGCTGCACCTGGTCGTCAACCTGGACACCTGGAACGCGCTGGACGAGCAGACCCAGGCGCTGTTCAACATGGCCTGCCAGGCCGGCGTGATGAACGCGCTGTCCAAGTCCGAGGCCGAGCAGGGCGCCGTCATCCGCGACTTCCCGGACCACGGCATCACCGCCCTGATCCTGCCCGAGCCGATCCTGCGCGAACTGTATGCGGTGACCCAGCAGGTGCTCGAGGAAGAGGCCGCGCGCGACGAGGACTTCGCCCGCGTCCTGGAGAGCCAGCGGTCGTTCCGCGAGGACTACGATTACTGGAAGCAGTACGGCTACCTGCCGCGCGACTTCATCTCCGACGTGCCGGTGGCCGACCAGGTCGAGACCGGCGAGGGTGAAGGCGAAGGCGGCGGGCAGTAGCCCGGCCGCCCTGCGGCACCGCGATTGAACCACGCCCGGGCCGGGACCTCCCGGCCCGGGCGTCTCCATACCGGCGGTCTGCGCCGCCGCGGTTTGTGCCAAACGAGCCGACCATGAACACCGCCGAGTCGATGGACGTCCGCGAGACCGCCGCCGCTGCGGGCCGCGGCGACGATACGGAGCTGTACACGCCCGGGGACCTTCCGCAGACCCGTGCCTCGTACGTCCTGGACACCGGGATCGCCTGGATCGGCCACGCGGTCTCGTGGCTGTGGGTGGTGCTGGTCGCGATCATCGTGACCAACGTCACGCTGCGCTACGCGTTCGGCGAGGGCCGGGTGGAACTGGAGGAGCTGCAATGGCACCTCTACGCGGTCGGCTTCCTGATCGGGTTCGCCTACTGCTTCGTCTTTGACGGGCACGTCAGGGTTGACGTCTTCTACACGCGCTTCCGCCTGCGCACCAAGGCCTGGATCGAGCTGATCGGGCTGCTCGTGTTCCTGATGCCGTTCATCTGGCTGATGGTCACGTATTCCATTCCGTTTGTGGAACGATCCTACCAGATCGGCGAGGTGTCCGATGCCCCCGGCGGCCTGGGCGCGCGCTGGCTCGTCAAGGCGGTGCTGCCGATCAGTTTCCTGGTGCTGGGCGCGGCCGCGCTGTCGCGGCTGTTCCGCATCACCGCGCTGCTGTTCGGGATACCGCGGCCGATGCCGACCCCGCACCTGCGCTGGATGCCGGTGGGCGAGGTGCTGGTCGCATTGGCGGGCGTTCTTGTCGTCCTGGCCGCGTTCGGCGCGCTGTACTGGCTCGGCGTGGTCGAGGCGGTCGTCGATTTGGCGGTGATCGGCCTGGCGGCGGTCGTGCTGTGGGTCACCCAGTTCTTCGCGCTGTTCATGGACCTCACCTTCAACGAGATCCTGGCCGTGCTGTTGTTCGTCGGGTTCCTGGGGCTGCTGTTCACCGGCTATCCGATCGCCTGGCTGTTGGGCGGCATCGCGGTGCTGTTCACCGCGATCATCGTGGCCGCCGACACCGCCCTGCTCGACCGCGTGCTGGAGGCCTACCCGGACTACTGGGAGGGCGAGCTGACCTGGACGCGCGCCTCGCTGATGGTCAACAACACCTGGGAGCAGATGCGCAACTGGGTGCTGGTGGCGCTGCCCATGTTCATCTTCATGGGCCTGATGCTGGACCGCTCGGGCATCGCCGAGACGCTGATGGACAACTTCGTCCAGCTGTTCGGGCGCGTGCGCGGCGGCTACGCCGTGACCATCACGCTGATCGGCGTGCTGCTGGCGGCCTCCACCGGCATCATCGGCGCGTCGGTGGTGCTGCTGACGCTGCTCGGCCTGCCGGTCATGCTCAAGAACGGCTATTCGAAGGAGCTCGGCGTCGGCACCTGCTCCGCCGTGGGCACGTTGGGCATCCTGATCCCGCCCAGCATCATGCTGGTGCTGATGGCCGACAAGCTGTCGATGTCGGTCGGCGACCTGTTCATGGGCGCGCTGATCCCCGGCTTCATGCTGGGTGGCCTGTACATCGTGTACATCCTGGTGCTGGCGTTTCTGCGGCCGGATGTCGCGCCGGCCCCGCGCGAGGTGCCGAAGGTGACGCCGCGGGTGATCCTCAACGTGCTGCTGGCGGTGCTGCCGCCGGCGGCGCTGATCCTGGCCGTGCTGGGCAGCATCTTTTTCGGCGTGGCCACCCCGACCGAGGCATCGGGCGTCGGCGCCTTCGGGGCGACCCTGCTGGCGCTGGCGAACCGGCGGCTGTCGCTGGCCGTGCTGATCGACGTGATGCGCGAGACGACCAAGACGACCGCGTTCATCTTCGCCATCATCATTGGCGCGGTCGCCTTCGCGCTGATCCTGCGCAATCTCGGCGGCGACGAGATGATCGAGCGCGCCCTGCTCGGCCTGGACATCGGCAATATCGGGCTGATCCTGGTCATTCTATTGATCGTGTTCCTCCTGGGATTCATTCTGGACTGGATCCAGATCATTCTGATCATTTTGCCGCTGGTCGGCCCGATCGTGCGGGACATGGGCGTCGACCTGGGCTTCGAGAGCGGCAGCCAGGCCCTGGTCTGGTTCACGGTGGTGTTCGCCGTGGTGCTGCAGACCTCGTTCCTGACGCCGCCGGTCGGGTTCGCCCTGTTCTACGTGAAGGGCGTGGCCCCGCCGGAGATCACCGTGCGCCACATCTACCGCGGCGTGGTCCCGTTCATCATCGTGCAGCTGATCGGCGTGGCGCTGATCTTCCTGTGGCCGGCGCTGGTCACCTGGCTGCCGAGCGTCGCCTACAGCCAGGGCTGACGGGCCGCCGCATCGCGCGCGGTTCACCGACTGGTGATCCGCCTGAGGGCGAACCGTGTCGAGTTCTACTGACGGACGCGCCGGAAGCGTCTATATTATTGGGACTCGTGAACCATCCTGACTGGCCCCGTCGTCTCGCGGCGGGGCACCTTTTTTGTGCGCCGCCGGCCCGCCGACGTGGCATGATCCGGTTCATGAGCACCGTCACTCTGATCATTGGCAACAAGGCCTATTCCTCGTGGTCGTTGCGCGCGTGGCTCGGGCTGAAGGCCGTCGGCGCGCCGTTCGACGAGGTCGTGATCCCGCTGAGCCGGCCGGACACCGCGGCGGCGATCGCCCGATACTCTCCGTCGGGCAGGGTGCCGGCGCTGGTCGCCGACGGGCTGACGGTGTGGGACAGCCTGGCGATCCTGGAGTCCCTGGCCGAGCGGTTTCCGGCCGCCGGGCTGTGGCCGCAGGACCCGGACGCCCGCGCCGTGGCGCGTTCGGTGGCGGCCGAGATGCACGCCGGGTTCGCGCCCCTGCGCCGCGAGATGCGGATGGACCTGAAGCAGCGGTTCCCGTCTTGCGAGCCGAGCCCCGCGGTGGCGGCGGACATCGCGCGCATCGCCGGGATCTGGCGCGACTGCCGCGCCCGCTTCGGCGCCGGCGGGCCGTTCCTGTTCGGCGCGTTCGGCATTGCCGACTGCATGTACGCGCCGGTCGTGACCCGGTTCGAGACGTACGGCGTGCCGCTGGACCCGGCCTGCCGGGCGTACGCCGACGCCGTGCTCGCCCTGCCGGCAATGCGGGACTGGACGGCCGACGCCCTGGCCGAAGCGTGGGTGGTCGAAGCGGGGTGAGGCGCGCCGGCGTCAGCCGCCGCCTCTGAACGCGTCGACGAAGGGGTTCGGCACCCGGACCGCCCCCGTTTCCTCGACGTCCCCGGCCGGGCCGGGCCGTACGCCCCGGTCGGGCGCATCCAGGCCGCGCGAGTCGGCCGGCTCCCCCTCGTGCCCCGTCGGCGCGGCCTCGTCCGTGTCCGGCGGCACCTCCGCTTCGGAGACGCCGCCCTCGCCGTCGACCAGGCCGATCTCGCGGTAGTAGCGCAGGGCGCCGGGATGGACGGGGATGGCCAAGCCGCGCAACGCGTCCTCCACGCGGATCTCGCGACCGCGCGGGTGGTTGTTGTCCAGCACCGCCTGGGTCGTCGGGTGCCACAGCGCACGGGTGATGCCGTACACGGTCTCCTCGTCGACGTCGGCCGCGGTGACCCATTGCGCGCCCACCTCGACGATGTTTACCGCGGGCACGCCGGGGTAGACGTCCGCCGGCAGCTCGTCGCGGACGAAGAACGGCTGCTCCGCCAGCAGGCGGTCGACCGCCGGGTCGTCGAACGGCACCAGCCGGATCGGCATGCGCCGGGCGAGGTCCTCGATCGCCAGCAGCGGCGCCCCGCCGACGAAGAAGAACGCGTCCAGCTCGCCCTCCAGCATGGCGTCGGCGGCGACCTCCGGGTGCAGGTGGCGCGCGTCGACGTCGTCCTCGTCCAGGCCGTACACCTCGAGCACCTTGCGGGCGTCGATCAGCGTCCCGGAGCCCGGCGCGCCGAGCGAGACGCGCAGGCCGGGCAGGTCGGCAGTGGTCTGCACCGGGCTGTCCGCCGGCACCACCAGGTGCACCGTCTCGCCGTACAGGTGGGCGATGGCGCGCAGGCCGGGCAGCGCGCCGCCGTCGTCGTACAGGCCGGTGCCGGTCTGCGCCCAGGTCGCCACGTCGGCCTGGACCAGCGCCGACTCGATCCGGCCGGCGCGGATGTTGGCGATGTTCTCGACCGACCCGGAGCTGGCCTGCGCGACGGCGATCAGCCCCGGCACGCCGCAACTGCCGCCAAGCTCGCACGGCGGCGCCCCCGGCGGGCCGGAGATGGCGTTGGCGATCAGGCCGCCGATCGGAAAGTAGGTGCCGCCGGTGGTGCCGGTGCCGATGCGGAAGAACCGCAGGTCCTGCGCCGCGGCGTCGGTGCCGCCCGGACCGGCCGCCGCCAGGACGAGGCCCAGGACGAGGCCCAGGACCGCGGCGACGGCGGTCATGGCCCGGCGGACAAGCCGCCCGATGCTGTCGTGGCCGAGTCCTGTGGCGGTGTCGCGGCTGACCCGCATGGTCGTCTCCCCCCGTCTCGCCGCATCCTCCGGTGTCTTAACGTCACTCAACACCGTAAATGGGGCATGAGCGCGGCCTAGACCACTCCGGCCAGCATCAAGGCGCCGACGACGGCGATGGCCCCGGCCGCCGCCTGCAAACCGCGCCGGGCGGCGACCTGGGTCAGCATCGCGGCGATGCCGACGCCCGCCGCCGTGACGAACAGCACGCCGGCGGCAAACCCGGCCACCGCAACGGCGCCGCGCCCGAACACGCCGAGCAGCGCGCCCCCGTGATAGGCCGCCGCGACCGCGGCCACCGCCGCGGCGGCCAGGGCCGGCACCCGGGCGTGGAAGGCGGCGAGCAGGCCCAGCACCACCAGCGCCGCCGGCACCGCCCAGCGCGCGTACGGCGGCTGCCAGCCGACCTCGCGCAGCACCGCCCCGGCGGTCAGGCCGACCAGCATCGCCGCCGCCAGCCGCCACGGCTCGCGCCAGCCGAGCTGCCAGGCCCACAGGCCGACGGCGAGCAGCAGCAGGAACAGCGCCAGCGGCTCGAACGCGCCGGAGAAGCCGGTGCCGAACGGCCCGTCCAGCATCACGCGGCCTCCCGCGGCGGGAAGTCGAACGCGAGCTGCTCCTCCGCGGGCTCCGGCTCGCCGCGCGGGTCGAGCAGCGCCGCCTCCGGCGTCGTCTGCGCCACGGCGAGGAAGGCGCCCTGCGCCTCCATGGGCACCGGGTCGCGCCGCGCCATGCGCCACAGCGTGAACGCCGCCAGCGCGAACCCGACCAGCGCGAACACCTGGAACAGGCCGCCGATGCCGACCCGGTTCATGGCCGCCGCGGCCAGCGGCGGCCCGGCCACGGCGCCGATGCCGAACCACAGCAGCAGCCCGGCGGCCGTCGGCACCAGATCGGCCGGCTCGATGCGGTCGTTGGCGTGGGCCAGGCTGAGCGGGTAGAGCGTGTAGGCAATCCCGCCGTACAGGCCCACCAGCGTGCCGAGCAGCCACACCGGCCGCGGCCCGAGCACGGCGATGGCCGTGCTGGTCACGCCGAGCGCCGCGGTCAGGCCCAGGATGACGTGCCGGCGGTCGAACCGGTCGGACAGCCGGCCCATCGGGATCTGCAGCAGGAACCCGCCGAGCACCGCGATGGTCATGAACTGCGCGACCCACGCGGCGGACGGGTCGACGCCGCGGGCGTACACCGGCCCCATCGCGTTGAACGCGCTGGTGATGATGCCGGCCGCCAGGCAGCCGGCCAGCCCCAGGGGCGAGATCGCCAGCAGCCGGCGCAGGGTCAGCCGCTCGAACCGGATCGCCGGCGGCGACTCGACGCGCGACAGCGTCAGCGGGACCAGCGACAGGCAGATCAGCACGGCGATCAGCGAGAACGCCTCGAACCCGGCCTCGCCGGTGGCGGCGATCAGCACCTGGCCGATGCCGAAGGCGAGGAAGTTGACCGCCATGTACGCGCCCATGACGCGGCCGCGCACCGGGTCGCCGGCCTTGGCGTTCAGCCAGCTCTCCAGGATCGTGTACAGGCTGGCCATGCACAGGCCGGTCAGGACGCGCAGGCCGGCCCACAGCACGGCACCGGAAAAGATCGGGTGGAGCAGCGCCGACACCGTTGCCACCGCGGCGAACGCGGCAAAGGCGCGGATGTGCCTGACCCGGTTGATGATCGCCGGGCAGATCAGCGTGCCGATCACCCAGCCGACCGAGTAGCACGCCAGCACCAGGCCGATGACGTCCACCGGCACCGCCCGCAGGTCCAGCCGGACCGCCAGCAGCGTGCCGAACAGACCGTTGCCCGCGATGAAGATCGCCGCGCTCACCAGCAGCGGCACGACGGCGACCAGAAGGATGCGCAGGTCGGACACGGGAACGACAGCCGGGGCTGGGAAGACGCGTCCGGACGCTACCCGCCCCGGTCACGGCATACAAGAGTAAAGCCCGCCGCGGCGCAACCGGTCGCCGGTTGCTGCCGCGATGGGCGATGGCGAACGCGATCCGGACCGGCTAGCCGCCGCCGGCTTCCTTAAGCGTCTGCTGCGCGGCCTCGACCTCCGTCTCGCAGGCCTCCATGTTGCCCTCGGCCTCCGCGATCCGCGCTGCGTCCAGCGCCGCCAGGACCGCCTCGCGGGCCTCTTCGTCCAGCCCGCTATCCTGCTCCAGTTGGGCGGAGACATCCTCGATCTGCTGTGCGCAGTCCTGCGCCGCCGCAGGGGTCGCAAAAGCCGCCAGCACGGCGGCGGTGACGATCCAGGGCCGCATAACTCACCTCTTGTTCCAGTGGCGATGCGGGCATAACCGGCTGCGGAGAGGACGGTTCCTGAGTCACGCAATCTTCATGTATGCATGCGCCGAGGTGCGGCGGGCCGGGGGCGGCGCTCCGGTCAGTCGCCGCCGAACAGCTTGGCCAGACGGTCGGGGTTGGCGTTGGCAATCGACAGGGACAGCGCGCCCAGGGCATCGCCGGCCTCCTCGGCCATGGCCCGCGCCGCCCCCTCGTTCATGGGGGTCACGGTGAAGCCGCGGTCGGCGATCTCCTTGAGCAGTCCTTCCAGGTCGGCGGTCAGCGACCCGGACACGGACACGACATCGCCGGCGGCCTCGCGCCCGGCCTGCGGCGTGCCGGCCTCGGCCGGCCTGGGCGCCCGGGCCTCGGCGCGGTCGGTGAGCATCGGCGAGGATACGGGCGGAAGGGTGATCGCGGGAACCGACATGACTCGAACTCCATCTGCGGGACGACAGGACGTGACAAGCGCCTTTGTGTGCATCGGAGAGCAAGCGACATGCCAGCAGGGCCCGCATCCGGCCGCGGCGCGCACGCCCCGCCGCGGCCGGTGCGGCGCGCGCGGCCCGGCAACATCCGCCCCGGCAAACCTTGCCCAGCGCCGGCACATCCCGCAGGCCCGGGCCGGCCGGCCATGAGCCCGCGCGCGGAGACCCTGGCGCGGGCGGCGCGCGCCGGCACCGGTCCGGCCGGGCTGCTCGACACGCTGCGCGCCCTGGCGCCGGCCCCGCGGGATGCCGCCCTGGCCGCCGCGATCGGTACCGCGTTCGCGCGCGATCCCGCCGCGGCCTGGCTGGCGGAGACGATCCGCCGCCACGGCCCGGAGCCGCTGTGGCCGGCCGCGGCGCTGGCCGAGCGGCGGCGGCGCCTGGCCGGCGGCGGCCTCGAGCCCGCGGGCGGGATCCGCGCACAGCTCGGCACCAGCGCCGGCGGGCGGCCGGTCGAGGCGTGGTTCTTTCCGGGCACGGCGGATGCGCGGGCGGGCCGCGCGCTGGTCCTCGGCGGCGTGCACGGCGACGAGGCGTCCGCCGCCGAGGTGGTCGCGCGGCTGCTCGCCCGGCTGGCCGCGGGCGAGCGCCCCGAGGCGGATGCGCTGGTCGTGCCCGTCCTGTTCCCCGACCTGTACGCGGCGCGCCTGCGCGAGGGCGACATCCCGACCAACCGCAACTTTCCGCTGCGCGGCGAGAGCCTGAGGGCGGCGCGCCGGCGCGGCGGCGGCCGGCCGGTGGACGACCTGGGCCGGCCGCTCCTGCCGGAAAACGTGCTGCTGCTCGACCTGATCCGACGGTTCCGGCCGGACCGCATCGCCAGCCTGCACGCGACCCCGAAGCCCGAGCGCGCCGGCATCTTCGCCGATCCGCATGCGCCCGCATCCGCCGGGACCGGCGCCGGCACCGGTGCGGCGGCGGCGGCGGCGGCGGCCGCGGCGCTTACCGCCGCCGATGCGGCCCTGGCCCTGCGCCTGGCCGGGGCGGCGGCCGCGGCCGGCGCCCGCGTGGCCGGCAACGGGCTGGGCGGCCGGCCCACCGCGATCTGGGGCGGCGAGGTCTCCGGCGGCATGTCGCTGGGCGGCTGGGGGCCGGCGCCGGTCGCAGAGGGGGGGCCCGACGACCGCGCGTCGATCCCGATCGTCACGGTCGAGGTGGCCGGGCTGGAGGAGAGCGCCGCCGCTGCCGATCCCGCGGCGCGCGCCGCCGAGCTCGACGCCTTCGCCGACGCCCTGCTGCGCCTGTTCCTGCGCGGGGCATGAGCCCGCATCCGAAAGACCCGCCCTGCGACGCTCTCGCCGGCAGCCGCTGACCCTGGGACGACGCGAACGGCCTGGACGGCAGCGCTGCGTGCCGGACCGCCGCCGGCACGACCGTCCGGCCCGGCGCCCGTGCGGCGCCCGGTGCGGCCGGTCGGGCCGGCCAAGGCATAGTTCCCACCAATCCCAGTGGTCCTCCCGTGCCCGCTGGCGGTCTCGCACGCTATGCGACTCCGCGTCCTACTCCTCCGCGATGGACGCGCCCGGCCGAAAAGGCGGCACAACGCACCGTACGCTCTTTTTAATATATAACGGCTCGTATTGCATAATATGTAAATCAGCCAAGTAATGAACCTAAAAATGCATATTGTCGCGCATAATGATTTAATGTAGGCCTTTTGACAGGGAAATCGATAATGGATTGTATACAACAGTGGCAATCGACGTTTGCATAACAGCAGATGTAGAATTTTCAATTGCTGGAAGTTTCGGCTATCCTCGCGGCCGGCTTCCGGTTGGCGAGCAGTGCGTCGCGTGTCGCATGGGAGGCCGGTCCCATGGGCTGTCGTTCATGCTGCACGTGCTTCGGGAGCATGATCTGAAGGCGACCTTTTTCCCTCCTTATTCGTTGCAGCTTGGATTGGGGCTTGGTGATGCCAGCGTCGGGGGTTTGGGCTGGTGCGATGCGCGTGACGCGAGTCCCGGCCCGTGGTCGGGCGCGGGCAGTTGGGCCGAGGCGGGG
>Ga0208218_1000386_pt1 | contig 22078 bp, 18 predicted proteins | sample HotLakmasection3_FD_184726 | JGI IMG/M metagenome (GOLD analysis project Ga0208218, IMG submission 184726) | Hypersaline microbial mat communities from Hot Lake, Washington, USA - Section #3 (SPAdes) | ecosystem: Environmental > Aquatic > Non-marine Saline and Alkaline > Hypersaline > Microbial... | reverse complement strand
ACAAAGACGGCGATGATAAACTCTTCAATATCAAACATGGTCTCACTTAATCAAGATTGCTAGAACCCTTCATAGCTAAGGTTTCTAAAGGTGAGACCTTTTCTCAATCATTAGTTGCACATCGCGTTAATAAAAGAGTTCTATCAATACGGATGCGTTGGAGGGGCATTGAGGCTCTATTCTGTAACTGTGGGCATTTGCAAGCACCTTGCAAGTGAGTGCTGCATGTTTGAGGGACACAGCCAGATTCCCACTATTATGCCTGCTCAGGCTCAACACATCCAACGAAGACGCAGAGGAAAAGACGCTATGCCACTCATCATTACCGGAAAGCGATTCGTCAACCAACTGGAACAAGAAGGAGCACTGGCTGCCTATGTTCCCCTGGAAGGTGGAGCCGAAGGGCGTTATCAGCGGCGCGTACGGGCGGCTGGCTATAGCCTGATCTGCCAGACGGCTCGTGGGTTGGGTGATCCTGCCTCCTATCTGATGCAAGTGCATGGTGTGCGCCCGCCTCACTTGGGCAAGAAGACAATGGGACGTGAAGGAGCCGTGGGCTATCGCTACTACCTGCCTCCTGTCATTTCCTACCGCCTGGACCATCTGGCACCTAATGAGAAGGGTGTGGTGTTGTGGTTAATTGAGGGCAGCATTCTCTCCCAACAAGAGCTGGCATTCCTGGCGACGCTGCCCAGCAAAGAGCCCCGTGTAAAGGTGGTTGTGGAAGTTGGGGGCGATCGCACCTTCACCTGGACTCCGCTCAAAAGTCTGGTTTCTGCCGCCTGAGGTGATCCCAATGCAGGAAGTGGTTTGAGTGTAGTACACTGATCCCATACAGCTACCCCCAATTTGTTACCGGAGTGAGTCGTTCAGAACTCAGGGTCACGCACTGTTATTCACCTCTCCGATCCCTCGAAGACGGGCATTGGTTCAAGCTCATCTGCGGCGCAAGTTTTCAGTCGCTGCCCGATGTTCGTAGCTTGACCCTGGTCTATGCCCTGGCGGGTGCTGACTGTATTGATGTTGCTGCTGATCCCGCTGTTGTTGCCGCAGCCCGTGAAGGGTTGTCGGCATTTCAGCGTTTGCGGGAACAGGGAGCAGTCCCGGCTGCGGCATATGCCGCAGGGGGCGATCGCCCCTGGCTGATGGTCAGCCTCAACGATGGGGATGATCCCCACTTCCGCAAAGCCACCTTTGATCCCACCCGCTGCCCGGCAGATTGCCCTCGCCCCTGCGAAACCATCTGCCCAGCCAGCGCCATTGAGTTTGGCTCGCATCCTGAGCAGTCGGGGGTGATCGAAAGCCGCTGTTATGGCTGTGGGCGCTGCTTGCCTGTGTGTCCCATCCAGCAAATCGAGACGCGATCGCACCAGGCATCCCCCGATGCGATTATTGCCGATGTGCTGCCTCTGGTAGACGCGATCGAGATCCATACCCAGGTCGGGCGTTTACCAGAATTTACGCAACTGTGGCGGGCGATCGCCCCCTATTGCCAGTCCCTCAAAATCCTTGCCATTAGCTGCCCCGACGGGGATGGCTTAGTCGAGTATCTGCAAGCTCTCCATACGCTGATCGCCCCGTTGCCCTGCCCTGTAATCTGGCAAACGGACGGGCGACCCATGAGCGGAGATATTGGAAAGGGCGTGACCCACGCCGCCATTCGGTTGGGACAAAAGGTGCTGGCTGCCAATTTGCCGGGCTATGTCCAACTGGCGGGGGGAACCAATGCCTACACCGTTCCCAAGCTGGAGGAGCTAGGGCTGTTGAACACCGCTTTCCCATCCTTTCCCCCATCCTCACTGTCATCTCCCCACTCATCTCATCCATCGTCTGCCGCTCCCCGCTTTATCAACGGGATCGCCTACGGCAGTTTTGCCCGTGTGTTGCTGGCTCCGGTGTTACAGGAATTGGGCGATCGCCAAACGCAACTCTCCGCTCTGGCACTATCAGCTACGGAAGAATCAGGTTTTTCAGGGACACTATCGGCTGAGGCATTGTGGGAAAGGGAGGGGCGATCGCCCACTTTCCCAGCAGCCTCAACAGCTTCGGCCTCAACAGCTTCAGCCTTAACCGCTACGGAGCGCAAGCAACCCGTGATTTTTGCCCCATCTTCGACCCAACCCATGCCAGCAACTCGCCATTTAGAAGATTTTCCCGATTTGCTGGACCAGGCTATCCAACTTGCCACCAGCCTTGTTGCTCCGCTCAAACGCCACGCTCAAGCCTCTGGTCCTTAGTTTCACCGTTCATCCCACTCTTTCATCACATTCTTTCATCACATTCTTTCATCTCGCTCTTTCTTTCATCTCGCTCTTTCATCTCGCTTACGTTCAAACCAGCATCGCACCGACGTTTACACACAACTCCTCACGGTAATTCCCATGATTCAGTTCGATATAGCTTCCCAAACGATTCGTGGCTTCCGATAGCCTCAGGGCTTCTACCCCATCTACTTGGACTTTCAGAACTACCTACCACTCATGACGTTCAACCCTCGTCCGTTCATCCAACCGTCTGACTCGCCTCATTCGTCAAACGAGCCTACGCCGCTATCTGCCGTCTCTGTGCAGCCGCTTCAAATTAATGATGATCTGGATCAGTTGCTGGCTATCCTGCCAAAACCGCTTCAGCAAAAACTGACGGATCATCCTGGACGTAATCAACTCATTGAGGTTGTGCTAGACCTCGGACGCCTTCCAGAGGCGCGTTTTCCTGACCATACCGAATACTTGTCTGAGGAAGCCATTACCCAGGGCGATTTGCAGTATTGCATCAGCAATGTCGGGCACTTCAGTGGCGACAACCGCGCCGGGATTGAACGCACCCTGCACCGCATCAGCGCCATCCGCAACCGCTCCGGCGACATCATTGGGCTGACCTGTCGGGTCGGTCGTGCTGTTTATGGCACTATCGGCATGATTCGCGATCTGGTCGAAACCGGCAAATCCATCCTCATGCTGGGGCGTCCAGGGGTGGGCAAAACTACCGCGCTGCGGGAGATTGCGCGGGTACTGGCAGATGACTTGGGCAAGCGGGTCGTGATTATCGACACCTCCAACGAAGTTGCTGGGGATGGCGATGTGCCCCACCCCGCCATTGGTCGGGCTCGCCGGATGCAGGTCGCCCGTCCCGAACTCCAGCACCAGGTAATGATTGAGGCGGTGGAGAACCACATGCCTGAAGTTATTGTGATTGACGAGATCGGCACGGAACTGGAAGCCCTCGCCGCCCGCACCATTGCCGAGCGGGGTGTGCAGCTCGTCGGCACTGCCCACGGCAACCGCATCGAAAACTTGATGAAAAACCCTACCCTGTCGGATCTGGTGGGTGGCATTCAATCTGTCACCCTGGGGGATGAGGAAGCCCGTCGCCGGGGCAGCCAGAAGAGTGTGCTGGAGCGCAAAGCTCCGCCCACCTTCGACATTGCCGTGGAAATGGTGGAACGGCAAACCTGGGTGGTGCATGAGGATGTCTCGGCAACCATTGATATGTTGTTGCGCGGTCGCCAGCCTACCTTCCAGGTGCGCAGTGTTTCGGAAACGGGCGAAGTGCAGGTGCGCGAGGAAACCCCCGTGCGGGAGCGCCCCCAAGCGATTCGGACTCTGCCCCTGGGTCAGGGGCTTGCCACCGAGCGCGAACCCCGGCAAGTGGCAGGGTGGCGGGCATCGGGCTATATGCCGCCGATTAGCACCCAGCCTCGCGTGGAGAAGCCCCGTGTAGAGCGCACGGCTCCCGCCGTCAGCCATCAGGACTTTGAGATGTTGCTGGATGAGTCGCTGCGGGATGGGGTGGCGATTCCCGGCGCACAACCCCGCGACGCCCTGGCAATGGTTGGTCCGAATGGGGAAGATTTGCCGATTCATGTCTACCCCTATGCCGTCAGTCGGCATCAGGTGGAGCAGGTGATTCGGACGATGAACCTGCCAGTGGTGGTGACGAAGGATCTGGACGAGGCGGATGCGGTGCTGGCGTTGCGATCGCACGTCAAAAACCACTCCAAGCTGCGCCATCTGGCAAAGCATCGCCAGGTTCCCATCTACACCATCAAGTCCAACACCATCCCGCAGATCATCCGGGGATTTCAGCGCTTGCTCAAGATGGACGACACGGGGTTGCCCGACAATGAGCCGATCAACCTCACCCTGTTTTCCCAGGACGGAGACGAGGATGAGCTGGAGGCATTGGAGGAAGCCCGGCTAGCGGTCGAGCAAATTGTTCTGCCTAAAGGACAACCTGTGGAGTTGCTGCCGCGATCGTCCAAGGTTCGCAAAATGCAGCACGAGTTGGTCGAGCACTATCGCCTCAAGTCCTCTAGCTTTGGCGAAGAACCCAACCGTCGCCTGCGCATCTACCCCGCTTGACATATCCATTTCCCACCGATTGGGATCTCCCCAGTTTGGGATGAATTATGTTGTGTGGCGGCGCGATGCGCCGCCACACAACGAACAGCAATACCTTCGCCATTTTTCTAAAACCCTTGATTTTGCCTGCGCGGAGCGCAGGCAAAATCAAGGGTTTTGGAAAAATGGCGAGCATGTTGGAATAGGGAAGTCAGTTTTTTCTGTAGAGATTCAATTACTGCACTTCTGAGCCAACGACTAAGCCAGGCTACGGAGCCAACCTAAAAATGTTTAGGACTTACGCACTTCGTGCGAAAACCCACGCAGTTGAGCGATTTTTCGGGTGCGCCGCGCCCGAAAAATCGCTCAACTGCGTAAGTCATGATGTTGTCCAAAATATTAAAAAAACCTGAGTTTTTTTAGAGAACATCAGCGGGGCGATCGCCCATTGTTTGCCCCCAAATACGCTCAAGCCCCTGTGAGCATCCCGTCGATCATCCCGTCAACGGAGCAAGCGGTTGTTGGTTGGAGCGCTTCCTTCAAGCTCCAATGGAACACCTTCAGCGACAACAGAGAATGGATTCCATACTATACATTAGTAAGATGTATGGACAGAACGGCGTGGAACCATCAGTAGCAGACTCTAGTTCTCTCTATAGGCTGCGTTTTCCAGTTCCAGCTTGCTTTTTTGTTACCCAATCCATTTATTGATCTGATCACCCCATTTTTGCCTGATTTCGTATGACCTCTGCTTCGTCTCGCTCTACTTTCGCCATCACCACGCCGTTGTACTACGTCAACGACGTGCCTCACATCGGCAGCGCCTACACGACGATCGCAGCGGATGTTGCTTCTCGCTACCACCGCCTGCAAGGGATTCCGACCCTCTGCATCACGGGAAGTGACGAGCATGGGCAAAAGATTCAGCGCACCGCCGCCGAGAAAGGGCGATCGCCCCAGGAGCACTGCGACCAGATCGTCGAAAGCTTTGCGTCCCTCTGGGAGATGCTCAATATCAAGCTCGATCGCTTCATTCGCACCACCAACCCGCGCCACGAAGCGATTGTGCGCGAATTCTTCCAGCGCTGCTGGGACAACGGCGATATTTATCTGGGGCAGCAAAAGGGCTGGTACTGCGTCTCCTGCGAAGAATACAAGGAAGAACGCGACCTGCTCAAAGACCACTACTGCACCCTCCACCCCAACAAGCAAGCGGAATGGCGGGATGAAGAAAACTACTTCTTCAAGCTGTCTGCCTATCAAGAGAAATTGGAGGCGTTGTATCGCGATCGCCCCGACTTCATCCAGCCCGAATCTCGCCGCAATGAAGTATTGAGCTTTGTGCAGCAAGGCTTACAAGACTTCTCCATTTCCCGCGTCAACATGGATTGGGGTATTCCCCTGCCCACCGATCCCAAGCACACCCTCTATGTCTGGTTCGATGCGCTGTTGGGCTACATCACCGCTCTGCTAGAGCCAGAGGACGAACCCACCCTGGAAAATGCCCTGGCAAAGTGGTGGCCCATGAATATCCACCTGATTGGGAAAGATATTCTACGCTTCCATGCGGTCTATTGGCCCGCTATGCACATGTCTGCGGGGGTAAAGGTGCCCGATCGCGTTTTTGGGCATGGCTTCCTGACGAAAGACGGGCAAAAGATGGGCAAAAGCGTTGGCAATACCATCGATCCATTCGATCTGGTGAAGCGCTACGGTGCCGATGCTGTGCGCTACTATTTCATGAAGGAAATTGAACTGGGGCGCGATGGTGATTTCAATGAACAACGTTTTATTAATATTTTGAATGCGGATCTGGCGAACGATCTGGGGAATTTGTTGAAGCGAACGTTGACGCTATCGAATAAGAATTGCGATCGCGCTATCCCCAAAGTCTCCCCCGAAGCCATTCCTGATGATCATCCCTTGAAGTCGGCAGGGCTTGCCCTCAGCGAAACGGTGCAGGGGTGCTACGAGCGTCTCGCTTTTAGTCAGGCTTGCGAGCCGCTGCTCAATCTGGTTCGCACCGCCAACAAATACATTGACGAGCAAGCCCCCTGGTCTTTGTACAAAAAAGGTGAAGCGGATACTGCCAATGTTGTCCTCTACAGCATCCTGGAATCGGTGCGTCTCGCCGCCTACTGGCTGTCGCCGATAACACCCGATCTGAGTACACGCATCTATCTTCAGTTAGGTTACGATATAAACTTCAGTGGTATGCCCGAATCATTTCCTAATTTTGATGAGCATACTCGTTGGGGTATCTTGCCACCTGGTCAACCCTTGGGTGATTCCGATCCCGTGTTTCAGCGACTGGAACTCCCCTCCTGATTTGTCGCGATCAGGAAACAAATAGAGGTTTTATCCTTTTATTCTGCTTCCGTGCGCTGCTTTTTTGACCGAGTTTAACGCTCCAAACTATATAAAAAACTTTTCTCTCCAATTGGTTTACCTAATCAGTAAACACCCTTTTCCTGGCTAACTCATGAGACGATTGAGTCAACCTTTTAAAAACTTCTTTTTCATAAAAAATTGAGGATAAGATGCTCGATCATACTGAGAGTGATATTGTATTCACGCCTGAGCAGGTATTAGAAAACCGTGGGCGCGTTGCAATTTTTATTGATGGCTCCAACCTGTTTTACGCAGCGCTCCAGTTAGGTATTGAGATTGATTACACCAAGTTGCTCTGCCGTTTAACGGCAGGCTCTCGTTTGTTGCGCTCCTTCTTCTATACAGGGGTCGATCGCACCAACGAAAAGCAACAGGGTTTTCTTCTATGGATGCGGCGCAACGGCTATCGTGTCATTTCCAAAGACCTGGTTCAGCTTCCAGACGGTTCCAAGAAAGCAAACCTGGATGTCGAAATTGCGGTCGATATGATGGCACTCGTTGGTTCCTATGATACCGCTGTTCTAGTGAGTGGGGATGGGGATCTTGCCTATGCCGTTGATGCGGTGAGCTATCGCGGTGTGCGGGTGGAAGTGGTGAGCCTGCGCTCCATGACCAGCGACAGCCTGATCAATGTTGCCGATCGCTACATTGACCTGGAGCAGGTGAAAGAAAGCATTATGAAAACCCCTCGCCATAGCTACTCCTATCGCCCCCTTTCGGGCATTCCCGTCGAAGAACCAGAACCACAAGAGAGTTAAGGACATTTCTGAGAAAGAATATCCCGGTTTTGTGAAAGAGGGCACGGCTTAGCCGCGCCCTCTTTCACAAAATCGGGCAAAAAATCGGGCAAAAAATCGGGATATTCTTTCTTGGAGATCGCCTAACGGCACAGTGGAAAGGCGAGATCAGAGCGTGGATGTTTCCCTGCTCTGACCCGGCTTTGGATGCACAAACTTGGGATAAAAGTAATGCTGGCACTCCTGGCAACCAAGACAGTTCTCTTTCGTCTAAGCTAGGGATGCTACATTTCGCTGAAGCTCCAAGGCTGTCTGGGAATCCCGTAGGATGCGTTAGCGTTAGCATAACGCATCGCACCCATCAGAATGGAGTGTTATCCTGGCCTCTGATCCCAGCTTGCATTTCCACTAACCCCTTTCCAACAACGAGGATTCAATGCGGTTTCCGCTGTTCTTGACATTGAATTTGAAACCCCGCCTGGGGCGATCGCTCCTCCTCCTGGCGCTGATGCCTGCCTTGCTTACCACCGCATCCTGCCAACCAGGGAACCGGGGCGCAGATCGTCTGGCAGAAGATAGCGCTGAAGTGCAGCAAATCGACAATACCCTCACCTTCGAGAACATCACCCTGGAGCAAGCAGACGAAAGCGGCGACATGGTCTGGGAAGTGTTTGCAGAAGCCGCTTCCTACAACGAAAACGAAGAATTTGCAGCGGTCACGAATCCTGACGGGCAACTCTTTCAGGAGGGCGAGGCAATTTATGACATCAAGGGCGATCGCGGTCAGGTCTACGAAAATGGTCAGCGCATCGTTTTGCGGGGCAATGTGGAAGTAGTGGATCTGCGCTCCGAAGCCGTGCTGAAGGGGGAGGAAATGGAGTGGCAGCCGGAGGAGCAAATCCTCACGGTGCGGCGCAATTTTGAGGTGACCCATCCAGAGATGCGGCTTTCGGCACGGGAAGGGCGGCTCTATGACCTGGAGCAACGGCTGGAACTGGAGGGCAGAGTGCTGGCTCGTACGCGCCAGGAACCCACACTGGTGTTGCGCTCCGCCGCACTAACCTGGCTGATGGCGGAGGAGAAGGTGAAGAGCGATCGCCCCATCGAGGTCCGTCGCTTGCAGAACGAGCGCGTCACCGACATCGCCAGCGGGCAAAAGGGAGAGGTGGATCTGACCACCAACCGGGTGACCCTGCGCGGCAATGCCCAAATTGCGATGGAAGACCCCATGGCACAAGCCAACAGTGCCGAACTCATCTGGAATATCGATCAGAACGTCCTGCGTTCTAACCAGCGTCTCCGGCTCCTGCAACCCCGGCAACAGCTCGCCATCACTGCCAACCAGGGGCAACTCAACATCGACACCCGTGTGCTGAATATGCAGGGGGATGTGCGGGCGATCGCCCAGCGCAACCAGTCTAACCTCACCTCTGACAACCTGGTCTGGAACCTCACCAGCCAGGAGTTTCGCGCTACAGGCAATGTCAACTATCGCCAACCCGATCCCCAAATGGTGGTCAATGGTCCCACCGCCAATGGGCGTCTGCAAAACCAAACCATCGTCATCAGCGGCGGTCGCGTTGTCTCCGAAATTGTCCCGCAGGAGTAGGACAAACAAAAAACATTAGGGACTTGCAAGAAAATAAAATCCCAAGTTTTGAGAGAGAAGGCAGGCTCTGCCAGCCTTCTCTCTCAAAACTTGGGATTTTATTAATCCGCAGATCCCTTATCAGAACTGCTGTGGAAAAATAGATCTGCTTTGTCCTTGACATTGCCGTTTTTTAATTGGCATAATAAAACGTTGTCTTTTTTTGACTCGGATCAGGTGAACGGCGGTTTTTCCAGTAAGTCGGCGCAGATTGTGCCTGTAACTGAGCCTGGACAGCCCCTACCTGCACGGTCAGTCACAGGGAGAATATGGGATACGCAATTATTGAAACCGGAGGTCTGCAACTCCGGGTAGAAACGGGACGGTTTTACGATGTAAACCGCATTCATGCTGATGAAGACAGTAAAATAACCTTCGACAAGGTTTTGTTTGTCGAAAATGATGGGGACGCCTCCATCGGACAGCCTTTTGTAGAAGGTGCAGCGGTTGAAGCCACCGTCATGCGTCACCTGCGGGGACGGAAAATTATCGTCTATAAAATGCGTCCTAAGAAAAAGACGCGCAAAAAGCAGGGACACCGTCAGGAGTTAACGCGCTTGATGATCGATTCCATCCTTTTGAATGGAACCGCGATCGCCGCCAGCGAAGGTGGATCTGCAAGCACCAGTGCGGCACCCGCCACGGCTCCGGCAGTCGAAGAAACTCCGGTAGATACAGCGCCTTCAATGGAAGCTCCTGAAGCAACCACCGAAGAAACAGCCGCAGACGAAGCTTAGGGCGATCGCCCAACCCCATTCATCGACGAGCATCTGCTACATTGCATCTGCTACATTGATGGGTGGGGCTGAAAGCAACCGCAGCTTTAATACAAGCATTCCTGAATTCAGAAAAATCTGGATTAGTTCTGGATCAACCTAGATACACCCTCAGACGGAGTTTGGCACAATGGCTCATAAGAAAGGAACAGGTAGTACCCGAAACGGTCGGGATTCAAATGCTCAACGGCTTGGTGTCAAGCGCTACGGCGGTCAAGTTGTGCGGGCAGGCAATATTTTGGTGCGCCAACGGGGAACCAAAATTCATCCTGGTACGAATGTTGGGTTGGGTAAAGATGACACCCTATTCGCGCTGGTTGATGGCATCGTTACCTTCGAGCGCAAAGGCAAGAGCCGCAAGAAGGTCAGCGTTTATCCGGCTGTAGAAACGGCATCTGTCTAATGGGCTGGTCTCGCCTTCGAGTATGACGGGTTCAGCTTCTTGGGTAGAAGCGATCGCGCATTTTGATAGGCGACCATCTCTAATCAATTGTCCAAAATCCTGGCTTCCTGGTGTTATAGCGTTCGTGTTAGACATCAGGAAGTTTTGCTATGTGGATTTTCGCACGAAGTGCGTAAGCACTAAACCCATGAGATTGCGTGCGCTCAGCGCACGCAATCTCATGGGTTTTAGAAAAATGGCGAAGGTATTGTTCTCCAAAAGCACCCTACTGGCTTCATTGATGACCACGTACTTGGGCGCTTTCCAGGAAAGCAGATCCCGAATTTTTGAAAGAGGGCGCGGCTAAGCCGCGCCCTCTTTCAAAAATTCGGGTTTTATTTTCGATCCTTAGTCGTTTGACGGGTGAAAACTCTGCCAGGGTTGAGCGCAGCACAAGGCTGCACAAAATAGAAAACTCACACATCATAAGAGAAGGAACACTGGAAATGCCCAGACAAACGCAGTTTGTTTATGGAGGCAGATAGGTTTGCGCAAGTTTACCCGATAGGAGGTTTCCGCCTCCTGCTGTAGTTGCCTATGCTGCGACCAGCCATCTTTTGACCCGTGCTCAGAGTGAAATTGCCTTGAAGATCTTTCAAACCCTTCAACCTCATGTCCGTCGCAACCTTTGGACGTTGTTTGTTGCCGGACTGCTGTTTTGGGCATCCCTTTCGGCAATGCTGCCCGTGTTGCCGCTCTACGTGCAGGCTTTGGGTGGCACAGGACGCACCATTGGCTGGGTGATGGGAGCTTTCGCGATCGGGCTGCTGGGAGCACGCTCGACTCTGGCACGGCTGGCGGATATGCGGGGGCGCAAGGTTGTCCTGGTTATTGGGGTGCTGGCAGTGGCGATCGCCCCCTTTTGCTATGGTCTGACCGAATCCTTTGCCGTTCTGGTCGCTATCCGTGCCTTTCATGGCATTAGCATTGCTGCCTTCGCGCTGGCATTCAGCGCCCTTGTTATTGACCTATCCCCCGCTCAGAACCGGGGGGAACTGATCGGCTACATGAGCCTGGTCAACCCCATCGGCATGGGCATGGGACCTGCCCTGGGGGGCTTTCTGCAAGCGCAGTTTGGCTTTAATGCGGCTTTCCTGGCGGCGGGAGTGCTGGGTTTACTGGGACTCATCTTCACCCTGCAAGTCAAAGAACCATCTCGCCCACCCAGCATCCATGCTCAACCCTCGTTCTTTAGCTTTTGGCGAAAACTGGGCGATCCCCGTGTACGGGTGCCAGCCCTGATGTTGTTGCTAGTGGGCTTGTCCTTTGGCGCACTCACCACGTTCGTGCCGCTGCTGGTTACCGAAGCCCAGATTGATGTGAACGTGGGCTTGTTCTACACCATGGCGGCGATCGCCGGATTTTCTCTACGCCTCCTGGTTGGTCGCGCTTCCGACTTCTATGGGCGCGGTCCTTTCATCACCATGAGCCTGGTACTTTTCTCTATCTCAATGGCAGTGCTTTGGGGAATGCAGGGAACCACCGGATTTCTGCTGGCAGGCTTGCTGGAAGGAGCCGGAGCTGGAACCTTGATCCCAATGATGGCGACTCTGATGGCAGACCGATCGGCTCCCGAAGAACGGGGACGAACCTTCAGCCTGTGCATGGTGGGATTTGACCTGGGCATTGCGCTGGCAGGTCCATTATTGGGGGCGATCGCCACTCAAACCAGCTATCGAGCTGTTTTCGGCATTGCCACCCTGCTCTCGTTTTTAGGCTTGCTTGTCTTCCTCACCCTCTCTGGCAAAGATCTTGCCCACTCGTTCCGCTTCGCTCTGGGTCGCAGTCGCGATGTTTACGCCATTGATGCCATCCCGGCATCCATGCTGAAAAAGCCATAAAAAAAACTCCCTACGCCTCCAGGAGGTTTCGGGAGTTAAGAATCAGGGTGCATCTACCACTTCACTCTTCCATCTGGTTAATGGGCTATCCGGAAACTCGTGCTAACTTTCTAACAGTGTTGGATAGGCGGTCGGATACTCGCGATTCCCTAAGAAGTAGCATTGCAGCCGAGAACTCCGGTATCAAGCCCTGCATCTTGTACGTTTCGTCACCGCCTCTTTTGCTGACTCCCCTATGCTAAGGAATAAAGATCAAATAAAATCCAAAATTTGTTTTTTGACTTGTTTTTTTGAAAGTGCGGTATAACCGCTTCAAAAAACAAGTTTTGGATTTTACTTGATTCGCGTTCCTAAGAGCCTGAGGCGCTTCTGCAAAAGTTACCGAAACCTTGTTCAAGCTTGAACCATGATCATTCCCGACCCCGACTATCCCCATATCGTACTTGCCTTTGACTATCGGGGATGGAAAATCGAAATTGACCAGGGAGAACTTGACGGTCAGGTGACCTATGCCGTCTGGGTGAATTATGACCAGGGATGTGCGATGGCAGTTCCCTTTGCGCGATCGCGCACCGAAGCCATCCGCCGTGCCCGCAAGTGGATTGACCGACGCCTGAATCACCAGCAGGAGTAAGTTCTACCTACTCTTGGTGATTGTGCGATCGCCCATTATTAAGTCGAACTCATAACGAGTATGAATTAGTGCTATCATGAAACCAATCAGGAAGGAGAGGTGTCAAGTCTCCTTCAGCTCTTCACAGATAACCAGGACGGTTCAAACCTATGGTGAAAATTGTTGGTATGGCGGGGAGTTTGCGGAATAGCTCCTATAGCCACAAGATTTTGCACCTTGCTGCGGAACGGGTATCGGCACAGGGGGCAGAGATGGAGATTTTAGACTTTCGCGAGATGACACTACCGTTCTGCGATGGCAGCAAAGACTATCCAGATTATCCCGATGTTCGTCGCTTGCAGGACACCGTTGCCGCTGCTGACGGCTTAATCCTGGTCACGCCGGAATACCACGGCAGCGTGAGCGGCGTGATCAAAAATGCGCTGGATTTGATGAGTTTTGACCAACTCTCTGACAAAGTTGCGGGATGTATCAGCGTTTTGGGTGGTCAGGCAAATAGTAATGCCCTGAACGACTTGCGGCTGATTATGCGCTGGGTCCACGCGTGGGTGATTCCTGAGCAAGTGGCGATCGCCCAGGCATGGAACGCGTTCGATGACGCAGGCAACTTGCAGGATGAAAAGCTTGCCGAACGGCTGGATAAATTTGCATATAGTTTGGTAGAAAATACCAAAAAGCTCAGAGGCTTAAAGTCCTAAGGATTGAAAATTAAATAAAACCCGGAATTTTTGATAAGAAGCGCGGCAATGCCGCGCTTCTTATCAAAAATTCCGGGTTTTATTTCGTACGTGTTCCTAAGGGTTTAGCTTGGAATGCACCGGACAGATTGGTGCAAAGCTAGAGCAAAACCATATATCTGTCGCGACCACGGGATTGAGTGGTTCTCAAGTCAGTTGGAAGATCTTCATGGGGCACAATCATGAAATCTAGATTCTTATAGAACTCAATGGTTTTGTAGGGCGATCGCACATACAAAGGCTTATTCTCTTCGAGGATTAATCGACGGACTAATGACGTACCAATCTTTTGTCCACGAAAATTTGGGGCGACGTAAAGAGTTTCGAGTAGAGAATAACCCGCTTTATAACGAATGTCAGCCCGCGCAATAATCTTCCCTTTACGCTTTGCAACCCAGGTTCCTATATTTTTGGGCTGGCTAGGGAAGAAGCCCCATAAACGACCTAGATTGTAAGTTGTGCCCGCAATACCAATGAGCCAGAAAGGCATAAAAATAAGCGTGAGAACAAGCAAATCTTTGAGCCCGGAAAGGGCGATCGCAATCATGTTCCCAAAAAGTGGAATCAGTAGAAAAATACTACTGAGAAGCAGACCCTGACCAATCAAACTTTTGATGTCACGCCGAGTTGCACGATCAATCCAGTAAGTGAGTGCCATAGTCCCGTTTAACTGTCATTGCCTCTCTATGATGCCCAGTATTTTGTAGTAATTTCACACCAAAGGAAGATGACAAATATGTAAGTTTGCCTCGATTTTATGTCTTCGTAGAGATTAGACGATCTCCAAGAAAGAATATCCTGATTTTTTGAAAGAGGGCGCGGCTTAGCTGCGCCCTCTTTCAAAAAATCGGGATATTCTTTCTCAGAAATTTCCTAAGGATCGAAAATAAAATAAAACCCGGAATTTTTGATGAGAAGCGTGGCATTGCCGCGCTTCTTATCAAAAATTCCGGGTTTTATTTCGTACGTGATTCTAAGTGATGGTGTGTTTTGTGAGCCGCAATGTATAGGCATAAAGAACAGGAGGAAGCAGACGGATGAAAGCGATGATCGTAACGAAGGTTGAATCTTTATCTGAACGCATAAATATTTTCACTCTTTGGATAGAGATCGATTGCGTGACTGGTTCTGGGTGAGTTCGACTAGAGGGCAATCGGTTACTTTGGCGGGATTTTAAGGGGGAAGGGCGATCGCCTTTGCTATTTCCAAACGTCCTTTAACTTGGGTTTCCTGCGAATCTGCCAGGACGGATAAAAAATTAGTGGTGGCTAATGGCACAACTATCCGGAAGGAATGTCCACCCTTAGAAAAACTTGGGTAATGAACGGATGCGATCGCTCTTTGAGCATTTTCCCGGTTGATCTGTGGCAAACTGCTGTGGATCGCAGCGGCTTAGGGGCGATCGCCCGTCAAGCATTACACTTCGGTCGTGAGGTTTCTGAATATGGTCGCCACTGCATCGACTTTCTACCTGGAAGGTCAAGATAACACTCGCATTGCTCTTAGCCGCGAACACCTCCACAAATTGTTTGCTCAGATTGAGGGGGAGTTGCGCAACAGCGAGATTTATCAAAAGGCGCTACAGGCGCTGGGTTCAGCGCCAGCGGAGGTGCGCCCGCCCAGCCAGTCGGTGATCAAAGCGGTGGGGCGCGAAGCCATTCGGTTGGCACTTAAGAACCTGATTCAGCAGTATCGCGTTACTCCCAACCTGCCAACCGCACCCCCGGCACCTCCAGCACCCCCGGCACCCGTGGCGATCGCCGAACCGCCTGCCCCCACGACTCCGACTGCCAGTGTTGAGCCGGAACCCTCCGCTGAATCTGAGGAGGTGGCGGGTTTGGATCGGCTGGAAACGGCGGCGATCGCTCTTTCTCCCTCGGCGTACGAAACCAAGGCAGGCACCATCAGCCGCATCAAAGGGGAGGCTCCGATTCCAACTTCTGCCATCGTCCATGTCAAACCCCCGGTGGCAAAGCGTCCGGCTAAACCCAAGACCCCTGCCGAAGAAAAGCGGGCAGCGGTTTTAGCTGTGTTGGGAGAGCACCTGCAACAAGCCCGGTTGGAACAGTCTCTCTCCCTGGAACATTTGCATCTCAAGACCTGGATTCCCCTACACCAACTGAAAGCCTTGGAGACTGGGGAGGTCGATTCTCTGCCAGAGGATATTTATATTGAAGGCTTTGTGCGACGGATTGCGCCGCTGCTGAAGGTGAGCCATGAGGAGTTGCTGGCTCCGTTGCGATCGCTCCGTCCCAATGCTCCTATTCCCAATATCAGCAAAAAGCTGGCGGCATCTGCACCCTCCATTCAACAAACTGAAGTCTCTCTCAAGCCCGCTCACCTGTACCTGGGCTATGCCGCCCTGATGACGGGAGCCGCCACGGGCTTGATGTGGATAGCACAGCAACCCTACGAAGATCGTTGGGTTCCTACGATTCCCGACCTGGGCATTCGTGACTTCATTGACCCCACCCGCGAGGTGCATATCCCGCCACCCTACGAGATTAACCGGGGGGCGATCGCCAGTCCCGAAATGATGCCGCCAGAGGGAGCGGCGTGGGAGCGGATGGAATAAGCGGAACAATTTTGGATTCACAACCCGTCATTCCCGCGCACGCGAGAATCCATAGCAATTTTGAATTTACAACCCGTCATTCCCGCGAACGCGGGAATCCAGAAAAGCTGAATACTTGCATGGGCGGGCTGTTGGTGGATGCCCATTTTCATGGGCATGACGGATTCTCTTTATGGCTGATGGGGATGGGCGATGGCGATCGCTACTTCACTTCCATCCAGGATTCTCTATAGCTGATTGGGATGGGTGATGGCGATCGCTACTTGGCTTCCATCCAGTTGGGTCCGGCGTTCATCTCGACCTTGAGGGGAACGCTGAGGGTGAGGGCAGATTCCATCGTTTCCTTGATTTGGGGTTTCAGCTCTTCCCATTCGTCGGGGGGAACCTCGAACACGAGTTCGTCGTGAACCTGAAGCAAGAGCTTTGCCTGCCAGTCTTTTAGGGTTTCGTGGAGACGCACCATTGCCACTTTAATGATGTCGGCGCTGGAACCCTGGATGGGAGCGTTGGCGGCGGCACGGAGGAGCTGGGCGTCGTACTGGTTGCGGGCGCGGATTTTGTTCAGGTCGATCGCTTTGGAATCGCTGCCCCGCAGTTGCTTCAGGCTTTCGGTGTCGAAGTTGAAGTAGCGGCGGCGACCGAGGATGGTTTCCACATAGCCCTGGGCGATCGCCTCTTTCTGCATTTGCTGGAGGTAGTCGAAGACCTTGGAATAGCGATCGTAGAAGCGATCGATAAAGGTCTGCGCCTCGGAGCGGCTGAAGCCCGACTCCCGCGCAAACCGCTGCGCCCCCATGCCGTAGATCACGCCAAAGTTGATGGTTTTCGCCATCCGGCGCTCGTCGGGGGTGATGTCGTCTTTCTCGAATAGCAGGCGAGCGGTCAGGGCATGGACATCCTCGTTGTTCTGGTAGGTTTCGATCAGAATTGGCTCCTGACTGAGGTGTGCCAGGATGCGCAGCTCGATCTGAGAATAGTCCGCTGCCACCAGGAGCCAGCCCTCGCGGGGCAGAAAGGCTTTGCGGATCTGGCGGCTAAATGCCGTGCGGATGGGGATATTTTGCAGGTTGGGGTCGGAGGAAGAGAGCCGCCCCGTTGCGGTCACTGCCTGGTTGAAGTCCGTGTGGATGCGGTGGGTGTCTTGGCGTACCAGGGTGGGCAGCGCATCCACGTAGGTAGACTTGAGCTTGGACAGGGTGCGGTGTTCGATGATGTAGGGGATGACGGGGTGGTCATCGTGCAACTTTTCCAGGGTGGCGGCGTCGGTGGAATAGCCAGTCGTTCGTTTCTTCGACTTCTTCGTGTCCAGCCCCAGCGTGTCAAACAGCAGCGTGCTCAGTTGCTTGGGGGAAGCCAGGTTGAAGGTTTCGCCCGCCACTTCGTAGGCGTATTTTTCGATGCTCTGCAAGTCGCCTTCCAGTTGTTGGGAAAAGTCGGCAAGATACTCCTGGTCAATGCGAATGCCCGTGTATTCCATCTCCGCCAGAACATTCTCCAGGGGGATTTCCACGTCTTTCAAGAGACTCTGGAGTTGGGGGATGGGTTCGAGTTCGGCGCGGAGTTTGCCGACCAACTGGTAGGTGGTGTAGACATCCATGCCGCAGTATTGGGCGACATCGGCGATCGCCACATCCGCAATGGTCTGATTCTTGGGCACCAGTTCTTCGTAGCTCTGGGCGAGGATGCCCAGATAGCGCAGGCTGAGGTCGCTGAGGCTGTGGCGCTCCTCCGGGTTGATGAGATAGCTGGCCAGCATCGTGTCGAAGACCACGCCCCGCAGTTCAACACCCTGACAGCGCAGCACCAGGCGATCGAACTTGGCATTTTGCAGCGCTTTGGGGTAAGTTTCGTCTTCCAGGATCGGGCGCAGCACCTCCAGCACCACCTCTGGCTCCAGGGTCTTCCCGCTCTTGTGCCCGATGGGAATGTATGCCATGTCCGATTTCTCGGTGCCCCAGCAGCAGCCGATGCCGACGAGCTGGGCATCCCGTGGCTCCAGGCTGGTGGTTTCGGTGTCCCAGGCGACGGGGGCGCTGGGGTCGGTGAGCTGGGTTAGGCGCTCCAGCAGGGCTTCGAGCTTGTCGATGTCGTCGATGATCTGCGGCTGGAGGGTGACGGTCTGGGTGTTGTCGCTGTCCTCGGCGCTGAAGAACCAGAGGTCGTCGCTCTCCGGTTCGGGGGTGGGGGTGGTGTCCACTTCCTCATCGGGCTGGGGGGGAATGCCGCTGAAGCGATCGCGCAATTTCCGCAACTGTCCCAGAAACGAGCGAAACTCTAATTCTTCAAATAACGGCTTAATTTCTTCTTCGTCAAACCCCTTCAGCTTGCAGTGGGTCAAGTCCACATCCATCGGCACATCCAGGTGGATCTGGGCGAGATACTGGGACTTCAGTGCATCCTCATGTCCCTTCTCCAGCTTGGTTCGCACCGCTTTCTTGTCGATCGCCTCCAGATTCGCGTAGATATTCTCCAGCGTGCCGAACTGGGTGAGCAGCGCCACCGCCGTCTTGTCCCCCACCCCTTTCACACCGGGGATATTGTCGGACGAGTCGCCGCAGAGGGCTTTGTAGTCCACCACCTGCTTGGGCAGGATGCCCATTTTGTCCTGCACCTCTTTGACCCCAAACTCGCGGGGCTGGGGATTGCCTTTGCCAAAAACCGTGCTGAGGTAAAGGATGGTGGTCTGCCCGTTCTCATCCACCAGTTGAAACAGGTCGCGATCGCCCGTCAAAATTTTCACCCGGTAGCCCTCCGCCACCGCCTTCCGCGCCAGGGTGCCGATCACATCATCCGCTTCATAGCCGGGGACGCTGCACAGGCAGAGGTTGAGCGATCGCAGCAATTTCTGCAAGTTCTCCAGGTCGGGCAGAAAATCCTCCGGCGCTTCGGGACGCCCCTCTTTGTAGGTGTCGTCGGCTTCGTGGCGGAAGGTCTTTTCTGCTGGGTCAAAGGCGACCGCCATATACTGCGGACTCTCAATCTTCATCATGTCCAGCAGCGCCTTCAGGAACCCAAAGGAGACGCTGGTGGGAATCCCCGTGGAGGTGCGCAAGCCGCCATCTTTGCCCTTGGAATGGGCGAAGTAAGAGCGAAAAGCCAGGGAATGTCCGTCAATGAGAATCAGCAGGGGCGCAGAGGAGGTCATAGGACTGAGCAATAAAAACGCAGATAAAGGCAGAACAAAAACGAATTGAAAACAGAAACGAACATCAATGGATAGGGTCACAAATGCGATCGCCCACCGTAGGGGCGGGTTTCGCTACACCCTCACTTCCCCCACCCAATCTCCACCCAAACCCGCCCCGGCAACCAACGCCACCAAACGCGGATAAACCCAGACGGATGGAGATGCGATCGCCCAACGTAGGGGCGGGTTTCGCGACATCCTTAATTCCCTACCCAACCTTCGCTTGAACCCGCCCCGGCAACCAAACACCAATGAACAGAGACAAGAAATTGTCGCATCGAAAGACAGGGTTCTTGTGTGTAGCTTATCTGAATTTTTGGAGTGTTGGGCGGCAGGGGCGATCGCCATTTCCCCATCAGAATATTCTTGAAGCTTGCAACAATAGCGGTTTCAGCCATTCACAATTCCCACAGAGCACACGCGATCGCCTACCTTATAGAGAGGTACATTTATACGATTGGGAACCTCGGTTGTTCTCTCCGCTCCCATGTCCTACGAGCCGCTGCACCACAAATATCGTCCCCAGACCTTTGCAGAATTGGTGGGACAGGAGGCGATCGCCAAAACCCTCAGTAATGCGCTGCGGCAACGGCGGATCGCCCCCGCCTACCTGTTCACCGGAGCACGGGGAACTGGGAAAACCTCCAGTGCGCGAATTTTTGCCAAATCGCTGAACTGCCTCGACTACAAAGAGCCGACCATCACCCCCTGCGGGCAATGCGAAGCCTGCCGCATGATTGCCCAGGGTGCCGCGCTGGATGTGATTGAAATTGACGCCGCCAGCAACACCGGGGTAGATAATATCCGCGAACTGATTGAGCGGGCGCAGTTTGCCCCCGTGCAGTGCCGCTACAAGGTGTATGTGGTGGACGAGGTTCACATGCTGTCGAATGCGGCGTTTAATGCGCTGCTCAAGACCCTGGAAGAACCGCCGCCCCATGTGGTCTTTGTGCTGGCGACCACCGATCCCCAGCGGGTGCTGCCCACCATCATCTCCCGCTGCCAGCGGTTCGACTTTCGCCGCATTCCCCTGGAGGCAATGATTCTGCACCTCCAGCACATTGCCGCGAAAGAGGGCATCCCCATCACTGCCGAAGCGGTGCAACTGGTGGCGCAGATCTCCCAGGGAGGACTGCGGGATGCGGAAAGTTTGCTGGATCAACTGAGCCTGCTGGAAGGGGAGGTGGATACGGAGCGGGTGTGGGATCTGGTGGGTGCGGTGCCAGAGCGGGATTTACTGGCGCTGATGCAGGCGATCGCCCAAAACGACCCCGAAACCCTGCTCGATCGCGTCCGTAACCTGATGGATCGCGGCAGAGAACCCACCATCGTCTTGCAAAACCTGGCAGGCTTCTACCGGGACTTGCTGATCGCCAAAGCGGCTCCTGAACGCAACGATCTCGTCGCCATCACCGCCCAAACCTGGCAGGAGATGCGGGATTTTGTCGCCGACTTTGATATTGCCCTGTTGCAGCATGGGCAACAACACCTGCGCAGCAGCGAAGCCCAGATCCGCAACAGCGCCCAACCCCGGTTGTGGCTAGAGGTGACGCTGATGGGCTTGCTGCCCTCCGCTGTGCCTGCGGCGGCGATCGCCCCCACCGCTGTGCCCATTGTCCCCACCGCTCGCCCCATCGCCTCGCCCACCACCCCCGCCCCAACTGCGCCCCCCGCCCCCACCCACTCCGCTGCACCTCCACCTGCAAAACCCAGCCCTCCGACTCCTGCCCCGGCTGCCGAAGTTCCGCCTCCACAACCGCAACCAGCCTCCCAGCCTGCGCCATCCACCCCGCCACCTGCGCCAGAACCCGCTTCTCAGCCAGCACCGACCGCTGCAAACCTGGAGGACATCTGGCACCAGGTGCTCAGCCTCGTTCAACCCAACTCCACGCAAATCTTGCTACGGCAGCAGTGCCTCTTGCTCAGCTACTCCGGCAAGGAGGCACGCATCGGCATCAAAGCCGCTCCGTTGATGAACCTGGCAAAGAGCCGTCTGAGCAATATTGAAGCGGCATTTCAGCAATACACCGGGCAGCATGTGCGGGTAACGCTGGAGGTTGCTGATACCGCCGCACGGGCAGCGGCGAAGGCGGAGCCTGCTCCATCTCCGGCGGCGAAAGCCCCTCCGCCTCCCGCCCCTGCGCAGCCTGCTCCCAGTCCACCACCACCCGCTGCGCCAAAAGCCGAAGAGAATGGGGCTAAACCAGCCCAAACATCGGCTAAACCTCACACAGACTTGGCTGAATCGGCTGCTTCCACTGTAGAAGCGGCAGACTTAACGCCTCCCGTTACTCAAAACCTTGCACCAACTGATCCCTTGCCAGCCCAAATGTCTCCTGCCTTTTGGGAAGAGGATGCGGTGACGCGCGCCGCCAAGAACCTTGCTAACTTCTTCAACGGACAAATTGTGCGCCTGGATGATACAGGAGGGTCTGATTTTGAGACAGGTCGGGATGATCTAGACAATCTGGAAGAGTTGGATTTGGGCAGTGAAGGCGACGATGTGCCGTTTTGAGGCAACAGCCTGCCAGGGTTGGCTCTCAGCAATCACAAAACCTTCCAACTGGCATGATCGGCAGAATGCTCACCAGCAAAGCAGCTTGCTATCTTTCTGCGGATAAAAAACGATATATCACCCCAATAACGCGATGTGCAACTAATGATTGAGAAAAGGTCTCACCTTTAGAAACCTTAGCTATGAAGGGTTCTAGCAATCTTGATTAAGTGAGACCATGTTTGATATTGAAGAGTTTATCATCGCCGTCTTTGT
>Ga0208218_1000380_pt1 | contig 22280 bp, 20 predicted proteins | sample HotLakmasection3_FD_184726 | JGI IMG/M metagenome (GOLD analysis project Ga0208218, IMG submission 184726) | Hypersaline microbial mat communities from Hot Lake, Washington, USA - Section #3 (SPAdes) | ecosystem: Environmental > Aquatic > Non-marine Saline and Alkaline > Hypersaline > Microbial... | reverse complement strand
ATTTGCATCATTCCGCTGTGAAAGTCCGGCTTCATTTCCGGTCTGACCGTTTTGATCCTAGCAGGGGGCGTTGCCCTTAGGGGAACTCAGCCCCTCTATGCCCCGTCTAAAAATTCTCCATGCTGTTGCCGCATGGCTAACAGCTGCCGTGGACTAAAATGGTCTGCGTCGCCTCGTTATCGTTCGGGAGTCCTCCTTATGAAAGCTTTCGCAATTGGACTAGTGCTGAGTCTGTGGCTGCTGTTGGGCGGGGCCGCACCCGCCTTTGCCCACGCCGCGCAAACCGACTACTTTGTCGATCTATTCGCCTCCGAGCTACAACTGGAGTTCACCGCTAGCTTTAGCACGGGCGAACCGATGGTCGCCGCCGCCGTGATTGTGTATGCTCCCGGCGATCGCGAGACCCCGTGGGAAGAGGCCGCCACCGATGAGGAGGGCCACTACACCTTTAAACCCGACGCGGCCTTGGTGGGCGATTGGCGCATTGAATTCGAGCAAGCAGGCCACGAAGATATTCGCATCGTCCCCGTCGACGATCTGGGTATCAACTACCAGAACATCAGCCACGGCGGCAACACCGACTTCCACCTGTTTGCCCACCTGCGCGAAGGCATGGCGATTCTCTCAGCCGCTAGCTTGGGGGCTGGCGCGGTCGTGTTTCAACGCCGCTGGTTTAGGGGTTAGCCATTGGCAGACAGAGCATGTCAGTCTACACCCGCTCCCCGCTCCCCAAAACTCCGTCAACCTCGCCGTACGGGATATGACGTAATCACCAACTCCGAAATCTTGCCCCGGCGCTTAGCGTTGGAGTTGATCGCCCGCGAGGCCTGAATTTCCGCAATGTGAAAATCCTGGTAGAGGTCGCGGATAAACTCGCAATCGGAGTTCGACAACATGACCTTGACCCCCCGCTCCGCCAGTTGCACAAACGTGCGCTGCAGCCGCTCTTGATCCTCCGCGCGAAAGCCAAAGCGGTTGTAGCCCGTAAAGCTGCTCGTCGCACTGATGGGGTGATAGGGCGGATCAAAATAGACAAAATCCTGGGGAGTGTGGGCTTGCTCCAACACTTGAGTGAACTCCGCGCAAAAAATGTCGGTTTGCCGCAGGGCGATCGCCGCCTGCCGCAGCGTCACCTCATCACAAATCCTGGGTTTCTTGTAACGACCCATCGGCACATTAAAATGGCCCTTAGAGTTTTCGCGATAGAGGCCGTTAAAGCAGGTTTTGTTGAGGTAAATGAGGCGAGCCGCGCGATGGGTCAGCGTGGGCAAGTGGCTCTGCGATCGCATAGCGTAATAATAATCGTGACCATGATTGGCCTGATGTGCCCTCAACAGGGAAATCAAACCTTCCGCATCGTCCCGCACGCAGCGATACACATTGACCAACTCTTCATTGAGGTCCGCCAACACCGCCTGGTTGCAAAATTGATGGAGATAGAAAAAAATCGCCCCACCCCCCAAAAACGGCTCGTGGTAATAGCGAAACTGTCGCGGAAAACAAGCACGATACTGTTCCAAAAGTCGCCCTTTTCCGCCCGCCCATTTGAGAAATGGCCGAGGCTGACACTGAGTTTGAAGTGCGGCGGTCATGAAGCGAATACAGGGGCGATCGTGACTGCTGAGGCCAACCGACTCTTTGCACTGGGCCAGGGAGCGCCCAACCGCGAAGAACAGGTGTACCCATTGTAGATGCTGGAACTCATTTGCCGGATCAATGATTCACTCCTTAACTGCGATAGGATAAAACCGAAGTTATATCGCACCAACGGTCGCGCTGCTCATCAATACAAGGTTGCGCTGGGTTGAATTATGCAAGAGTTTTTTAAGAATGTTTCACGATACCCCAGATATTTGATTTCCTTTACGTTGGGGATCTTCTTTAACGCCATTGAACCGCTGATGCCGCTGATCAAGCGCCCGACGACGGCGATCGCCCTCGTGGGCATTATCATCGCGACCTTCATTTTTCTCACCTTTACCCTCCGGGCCATGTTGGGATTGTCCGTGGCTTGAGCGATCGGGGCATTGATCGGCAAGAATCTAAAATGCCGGTTGGGACCAGTCAATGAGGTGATGAGTGGGTGAGTAGATGGGCCGCTCGGATCAGGCCTGAATGCTTTGCCAGCAGTCGGTCCTTCAGAGGTTTGAGTCTCTGGTGTCCGCCAGGCGGCTTTTTTATCCCATTGACTGACTGGCTACCGTTACCCGGCCAGTTTATAAGCTTGTTTTGAGAGGATTGTCATGGCTAATGATCGCCGAGTGGCCCGAGTGGCTTCCCTGATTAAGCGGGAAGTCAGTCAGATGTTGATGTCAGAAATTAAGGACGATCGCGTGGGCGCTGGCATGGTCAGCGTTACCGACGTGGAAGTTTCGGGCGATTTGCAACACGCCAAAATATTTGTCAGCATCTACGGCACCGATGAAGCCCGCGCTGAAACCATGGCGGGTCTGGAAGCCGCTACCAAGTTTGTCCGGCGAGAGATCGGTCAACGGGTACGGTTGCGCCGCACGCCAGAAATTCTGTTTCGTGAAGATCGGGCCGTTGAACGAGGCACCCGCGTCCTGTCTCTGATCAATGAACTCAGCGCCGAGCGGGATGCGAAAGCCCCCGAAAATGGTGCAGAGGGTGCTGACGAAGCCAACGACAGCAGTGATGTTGACGTGCCCGCGGCCACTGAGGAGACGGAGTGACGGTTCTCGGTTTACCTGACCCCGAATCGCTATCGCTGGAGGCCCAGGTCGCCCAACTCATCATTGTGCGGGCATCAGGCCACCTGTTCGATCATCAGCGCCGCTATCCCCAATGGGAACTCGATCAGGCGACCCTGCGCCACTGTGTGGAGTCGCTGGGCGTGGGCGGCGTGATTTTGTTGGGGGGCAGCGCGGTGGAGGTGGGGGTGCGATCGCAGCAGCTCCAGTCTTGGGCGGCGGTGCCCCTTCTGCTCGCCGCCGACATTGAAGAAGGGGTCGGTCAGCGCTTTGCTGGAGCGACCCACCTACCACCACCGATGGCTCTGTCGGCGATCGCCGAGTACGATCTAGACTTGGCCTGCGACTATGCCCGGCAAATCGGCGCAATCACCGCTCAGGAAGCGATCGCGATCGGCTTAAACTGGCTGCTCGCCCCCGTCGTAGATGTCAACAATAATGCTGACAATCCTGTGATTAACGTGCGGGCGTTTGGCGACACCCCGCATCAGGTGAGTCAGTTGAGTCGCGCGTTCATTGAGGGGGCACAGCAGTGGCCCGTTCTGACGACGGCGAAACACTTTCCGGGGCACGGCGATACCGCCGTCGACTCCCACCTGCAATTGCCCGAGATTCCCCACGATCTGACCCGCCTCGACCATGTGGAGTTGGTTCCCTTTCGGGCGGCGATCGCCCAGCACGTCGACGCCGTGATGACCGCTCACCTGCGGGTGCCCGCCTATGATACGCAACTGCCCGCTACCCTCTCCCCCGCCATCCTCACGGGACTGCTGCGGCGCGATCTGGGTTTTCAGGGATTAGTGGTGACGGATGCCCTGATCATGGGGGCGATCGCCGATCGCTACGGTCCTTATGAAGCCGCAGTGCTGGCGATCGAAGCCGGTGCTGACGTGTTGCTGATGCCCGCCGACCCCGAGGGCACCCTTCAGGCCGTGACCGAAGCCGCCCGCACAGGACGGCTTGCCCCAGAACGCATTCTGACCTCGGTAGAACGCCTCTGGCGAGCCAAACAAAAAGTCAGCAGCCATCTGACCATTCCTCCGGAAACCGGCCATGCCTGGGAGCACATTCCGCCGCCGCCAGTACAGCTAGACAAGCTTGCCACCGTCGGGGCGCGGCAGACGCTAGCGAACCTCCTTAAGGATTCTACGACCGTGCGCGGGCAGATCGCCCCCAGTGCCGACGGGGCTGCCCAATCCCTGATCATCGTTGATGATGTGTTGAGCACCGACTGGCTGAGTCCCCAGGCGGCGGCGATCGCCCTCCCCGCAGCCCACGGCTATCAACCACGATTGGTGGATGGGCGATCGTGCCCCCTCTCGCTTCAGGAACTCGACACCTCACAGCCGACCCTGCTGCAAATTTTCAGTCGCGGCAATCCGTTTCGGGGAGAGGCGGGACTGAGTGAGTTTGCGGCTAACTGCTTTGCCCATCTCAACACCCGCAATTGCCTGGCAGGATTGGTGGTTTACGGCAGTCCCTATGTGCTGGAGTCGCTGCTGGATGGCCTGGATTCTGCTGTGCCCTATGGCTTTACCTACAGCCAAACCTCCGAGGGCCAAGCCGTTTTACTGTCTCAGTTGTTGGCGATCGCGGTTGCACCCAATCGCAGCCAGACATTCACCGACTGATGTTCGCCCGCGATCGCCGATGCCGTCAGTCCCCAAAAAGCCGGTACAGCAACCCGGTTTCTAGCAACACCGCAGCGTGTCTCTAAATAATCGCGCCGTCAGCCAAGATCCTGATGATCTTTGTGACACAGGCTACCAGTATCGAGTCAGATGTCTGAAAGCTTAAACAGCGATCGCCCTACCCATCAACGCATTGGCACTAGCCTGTCTACAGGGCGATCGCCCCAACATCCCTAGAGCAAAGCCACTATCAAATATAGAATATAGAATAAACGAATAAAGCTTTATAACCCAACGCAAACCGTAGTGATTAAGTACATGCGCAATGAAAATTACACAGTCCATCACGACAGAGCGGTATTTTCAGCATCGAATCCTTGTAATTAATTTTGCCTAACTACTTAGCGATTGTTCTAATTCATATATTCTAAAATTAGAATCAAATACATAAAAAGCCTATGTTTGTTGCAATCAAACCAGGCAGCCCTATTCATTAAGCCTCAGCAAAAGCCGCTCTGCCAGCTCTAACTGACTTTGTAAACCATAGCGCTCTGTCTGCAAGTTTGTAATCTGACTGTCAATACTAAGAATCTTTTTCTTAATATCGTTTATCTCGTTCTTGATATCAGCAACACTAATATTGCCTCCACTAGACTTACCTCTCACAGAAGCCTCCTTAAGCGAGAGGTCAGCAGCCCCTAAATCTACCGATATATGAGAATAATCTTCCCTATATGAGAATTTAGCTGGATAGTCATCAGATTTATTAATCCATCCGCTATCGAATAAAGCTGCTAAAGTGCCACTGATAGAACCCATTTTTTTCTTATCAGGCTCTTCCAAATCTTTGTTGACTTCATCTAAAATCTCTCGGGCTGTGAAGCCCATAGGATGATTTTGCTTGAGAAAATCGACTATTTTATATTGAAATGATTTTTCCGAAAGTTTTTTGCGCTCCATAATATTGCCAATATTTTTAAATGCTATCATTTAAACTAGAGAGGCATGGCTTGACCACACCCCTCTAAGCCCGATGAACTATGATCTAGACACAGTTGAAGCTGCTACTCGTCAAGAAGCAATGTGCAGTTAAGCAGATCTCTAATCGCTTTAATCCGTGGAATATCCTTTAAATGTACTACTTTGCCATTTTCAATATTGGAAATCGTACTTTGAGGAATACCTATAAATTTCGCTAACTGCTCTTGTGACCAATTTAACTCTTTTCTTAAAGTACGAATACGCGCACCTAGGTCAAACATTCTAAATTCTCGCCTCTTAAATTACAACAAGTTATATCGCCGCGCACCCTGTATTTAATTATATTGAGAACAACTAAGAATGTCAAACAAAAATACAATGTATTTATTTTTAGATTATTTCTAAATGTTTTTATGTGTATGTTGTGACGTAAAACAGTACATTTGAGCCTTTTCTTAAGTGAGGAACCTTAGCCCATGAACCTGTCACAACTAGAAACTCAGGTGAAATATGTCAGCGATGCCAGTGGCGAAACGACAGAAGTGATCGTTCCAGTGGCGCTCTGGCAAATGCTTTTAGAGAAGCTGAGCCCTGAAGCAAGTGGGCTAGAGGCGGTAGATGAGAATGAGCCAAAAGAACAAATTCTCGCCGACTTGCGGGAATCGCTAAGAGCGGCGGCAGCGGGCAATCATTACCCGATTTCTGAGCTTTGGGATGGTCTAGAAGACTAACGATTATGGTCGAGGTCCGGTTTACGCCACCTTTTCAGAGGCGTCTTAAATCCCTGTCCAAACGCTATCGGAGCATCAAGCAGGATATTCAGCCCATCGTAGTTGAGCTACAGGCAGGGAATTTTGTAGGCGATCGCATCCCCGGTTCCGAATTCACCATCTTCAAAGTTCGAGCGAAAAATAGCGACATTCCGACTGGCAAAAGCGGCGGATATCGCCTGATTTATCAGGTGCTTACGCCTGAGTGCGTTTTGCTGTTGCTGATTTATGCCAAGTCAGACCAAGCGGATGTCAGTGTGACAGAGATCGAGGCAGCCATTCGCAACGCTGTTTAAGGAATTTCCACTACAAAACAAAACTCCCCGGCGCGAGGCACCGAGGAGTTTTGCATTATTCACCTAACGGCTCAACCTGGCTAACCAAAGCGGCTAGAGGTCGAAGCAATCAGGAAGGCAGCATAAGTCAGGATATATCCCACCGTAAAGTGAGCCAAACCTACCAAACGAGCCTGAACGATGGACAGTGCAACGGGCTTGTCCTTCCAGCGAACCAGGTTCGCGAGAGGAGTGCGCTCGTGTGCCCAAACGATAGTCTCAATCAGCTCTTGCCAGTAACCCCGCCAGGAGATCAAGAACATGAAGCCAGTTGCCCAGACCAGGTGCCCAAAGAGGAACATCCAGGCCCAAACCGACAGGTTGTTCATGCCGTAGGGGTTGTAGCCGTTAATCAGCTGCGAGGAGTTGAGCCACAGGTAATCCCGCAGCCAGCCCATCAGGTAGTTCGAGTTCTCGTTGAACTGAGCCACGTTACCAGACCAGATGCTCAGATGCTTCCAGTGCCAGTAGAAGGTGACCCAACCAATGGTGTTCAACATCCAGAACATGGCCAGGTAGAAGGAATCCCAAGCAGAGATGTCACAAGTACCGCCACGACCGGGGCCATCGCAAGGGAAGCTGTAGCCGAAGTCTTTCTTATCGGGCATCAGCTTCGAACCGCGAGCATCCAACGCACCCTTCACAAGAATGAGAGTGGTGGTGTGCAGCCCTAGAGCGATCGCATGGTGAACCAGGAAGTCACCAGGGCCAATGGTCAGGAACAGCGAGTTCGTACCGCTGTTGATGGCATCCAACCAGCCGGGTAGCCAGACGTTGCCGCCATTGGGCCAAGCTGTAGTGGCAATACTATCGGGATTAGACAACAGGGTGTCGAACCCGTAAATCATCTTGCCAGAAGCGGCCTGCACCCACTGAGCAAACACCGGCTCCACCAGGATTTGCTTCTCAGGGGTACCGAAAGCGACTACCACGTCGTTGTGGACGTACAGACCCAAGGTGTGGAAACCGAGGAACAAGGACACCCAGCTTAGGTGAGAGATGATGGCTTCCTTGTGCTGCAGAACGCGATCGAGGACGTTGTTCTTATTCGCAGCGGGATCGTAGTCCCGAATCAGGAAGATCGCCCCGTGAGCGAACGCCCCCACCATGATGAAACCAGCAATGTACTGGTGGTGAGTATAAAGCGCGGCTTGAGTGGTGTAGTCCTTCGCCATAAAGGCGTAGGGAGGCAGGGCGTACATGTGCTGCGCCACCAGGGAGGTGACCACACCCAGACTAGCCAGGGCCAAAGCCAACTGGAAGTGCAGAGAGTTGTTCAGCGTGTCGTACAAACCCTTATGGCCTTCACCCAAATCACCAGGCGTACCCGCCGGAGGGTTATGAGCATTCAAGATTTCCTTGATGCTGTGACCAATCCCAAAGTTGGTACGGTACATGTGACCCGCCACGATGAAGATCACCGCGATCGCCAGGTGGTGGTGCGCCATATCCGTCAGCCAGAGGGACTCCGTCTGCGGATGGAAGCCACCCAAGAAGGTCAGGATGGCAGAGCCAGCGCCTTGAGCAGTGCCAAAGACATGGTCAGCCGTATCCGGACTCTGAGCGTACACACCCCAGTTACCCGTGAAGAAGGGTCTTAAACCTTCGGGGTGAGGCGGCGTGGTCAAGAAGTTATCCCAACCCACGTGCTGTCCACGCGATTCGGGAATAGCTACGTGTACCAGGTGGCCTGTCCAAGCCAAGGAGCTAACGCCGAAGAGACCAGCCAGGTGGTGGTTCAAACGGGATTCAGCATTCTTAAACCACGACAGGCTCGGGCGGAACTTGGGCTGCAGGTGCAACCAACCAGCAAATAGGAAGACCGCTGAGAGAATCAGCAAGAACACCGCCCCGGTATACAGGTCGGAGTTGGTCCGCATGCCAATGGTGTACCACCAGTGATACACCCCAGAGTAGGCAATGTTAACCGGATTTGAAGCGCCAGCCTGAGTGAACGCATCCACCGCAGGTTGACCAAAATGGGGGTCCCAAATCGCGTGGGCGATGGGACGAATGTTCAGCGGATCTTTGATCCACTGTTCAAAGTTACCTTGCCAAGCGACGTGAAACAGGTTGCCAGAGGTCCACAGAAAGATGATTGCCAGGTGGCCAAAGTGGGAAGCAAAAATCTTTTGATAAAGATTCTCTTCCGTCATGCCATCGTGGCTTTCAAAGTCGTGGGCCGTAGCAATCCCGTACCAGATCCGACGAGTGGTGGGATCTTGGGCTAGCCCTTGGCTAAATTTCGGGAATTTAGTTGCCATAGCTTGTTAATGATTCCTCCGTGCTCTATCCAACGGCAATTATTCGAGCCAGGAAGAATGCCCAGGTTGTGGCAATCCCTCCTAGGAGGTAGTGAGCTACCCCAACAGCCCGACCCTGAGTGATGCTCAGAGCGCGAGGTTGAATGGCCGGAGCAACTTTCAGTTTGTTATGAGCCCAGACAATAGACTCAATCAACTCTTGCCAGTAGCCACGGCCACTAAACAAGAACATGAGGCTAAATGCCCAAACAAAGTGCGCCCCTAGGAACATTAGACCGTAGGCGGACAATGCTGAACCGTAGGAACCGATGACCTGAGACGCTTGCGCCCACAGGAAGTCACGCAACCAACCATTGATGGTGATCGCACTATTGGCAAAGTTGCCAGCGGTGATGTGAGACACCACACCATTGTCGGAAACCGTGCCCCACACATCGGACTGCATCTTCCAGCTGAAGTGGAAAATTACGATGGACAACGAGTTGTACATCCAGAACAGACCAAGGAACACATGGTCCCAACCAGACACCTGACAGGTGCCGCCCCGACCAGGACCATCGCAAGGGAAGCGGAAGCCCAGTGCACCCTTATCGGGGATGAGGCGAGAGCTGCGAGCATACAGCACACCTTTCAGCAGAATCAGCACCGTCACGTGAATCGTGAAAGCGTGAATGTGGTGCACCATGAAGTCGGCAGTGCCCAGCGTGATGGGCATCATTGCGACCTTGCCACCCACCGCTACAACGTCGCCACCAAAGACCGGGCTCACGCCAGCCAAAGCATTGGGAGCCGTAGCACCGGCTGCCGCTGCATGGAGGCTTTGCACCCACTGCGCAAAGATGGGCTGTAGCTGAATTGCGGAGTCAGAGAACATGTCCTGAGGACGTCCCAAGGCCCGCATGGTGTCGTTGTGAATGTATAGACCGAAGCTGTGGAAGCCCAGGAAGATACAAACCCAGTTCAGGTGAGAAATGATGGCATCGCGAGAGCGAATCATCCGATCCAGAGCGTTGTCAAAGTTCACCTCAGGATCGTAGTCACGCACCATGAAGATAGCGGCGTGAGCACCCGCACCGACAATCAAGAAACCGCCAATCCACATATGGTGAGTGAATAGGGACAACTGAGTCGGATAATCCGTTGCAATGTACGGATAGGGGGGCATCGCATACATATGATGTGCCACGATGATGGTCAAGGAACCGAGGATTGCCAGGTTCACGGCCAGCTGAGCGTGCCAGGAAGTGGTCAAGTTCTCGTATAGACCGTCGTGACCTTTGCCACCGAAAAGAAGAGGATCGCCCTTATGGCCTTCCAGAATTTCCTTCATGCTGTGACCGATGCCCCAGTTGGTACGGTACATGTGGCCCGCAACAATAAAGAGGACAGCCAGAGCGAGGTGGTGGTGAGCCGTATCAGACAGCCAGAGGCCGCCGGTGACGGGGTTCAAGCCACCTTTAAAGGTGAGGAAATCAGAGTAAACAGACCAGTTCAGAGTGAAGAAGGGCTTCAAACCTTCGGCAAAGCTGGGATACAGCTCAGCCATCAGGCTCTTATCCAGAATGAACTCGTGGGGTAAGGGAATGTCCTGCGGGGCGACGCCTGCATCAAGCAGTGCATTGATGGGCAAGGACACGTGAATTTGGTGTCCGGCCCAGCCCAAGCAACCCAGACCTAGCAGACCTGCCAGGTGGTGGTTCATCATGGACTCCACGTTTTGGAACCACTCGAGCTTGGGAGCCCGCTTGTGGTAGTGGAACCAACCGGCAAACAGCATGAGGCCAGCCATCACAAGGCCACCGATCGCGGTGCAGTAAAGCTGGTAGCTGTTGGTAATACCGGAAGCCCGCCAAAGCTGGAATAAGCCAGAGGTGATCTGGATTCCGTGGAAGCCACCACCCACATCAGCGTTCAGAATTTCTTGACCGAAGATCGGCCACACTACTTGAGCACTGGGCTTGATGGACAGGGGATCTGCCATCCAGGCTTCGTAGTTAGAAAACTTAGCGCCATGGAAATACATGCCACTAAGCCAGATGAAAATAACGGCCAGATGACCGAAATGCGCGCTAAAAATTTTGCGCGAGATGTCTTCTAAGTCACTGGTATGACTATCAAAATCGTGAGCGTCGGCGTGAAGATTCCAAATCCAGGTAGTGGTTTTGGGTCCTCGTGCCAGGGTGCGGTCAAAGTGACCCGGTTTGGCCCACTTCTCAAAAGAAGTAGGGACGGGATCTTTATCAACCATCACCTTGGCATTTGCCTCGCGCTCGCGTGGGGTAGTTGTCATGGAGACTCTCCTCTCTCTAGACAAACGAGCAGTTGCAAGTTGTAGATACTGTAAACCGATAATCGGGACGTTACCTAAAGATTAAAAAACCTTAGATTTCTTAGGACACGGACTACAGTTGCTCTTGAGCATTATAGACGGCATTTTTTCGCTAACCGAGATCAGGTTAACAATATTTCAACCTAGGAAAACGACCTCCCTGCTTGACTTTCAGGCAGTGACAGCCAACAGAAAATGGTGTCAGAAACCACATTATTAACAATTCTCAATCAAATACCTCGACGAGTTCCTTACTGTTCAGCCTATCTGAGGGATTTTCAATTAAGAAACGTAAACTTTATTATAGAAAGGCGTCATGATCGACGAATTGCGATCGCAATTCTCAGATTTTGTGATCCGATTATGCATTGCTTCTTATTGCAATGATTGAAATCTTCAATTTTCGTGATCACTGGATTGTCGATTAATCAATTCCCAGTGGATTCGCGGTGGCGGGCTTTCGTCCTGATCCAACGTGGGGGAGAATCTGAAACGGGTATACCAAAAAGGGAGTGTGGTGATGGTTTCGACATTGCGGCGAGCGATCGCGTTAATGCTGGTCGTGCTGGCCTTGGGTTTGGTCAGTTGTGGCGGCGATCGCGACGTGCCAGTCGTCTTACTACCAGTAGATGAAACGCAGCAGACGGCCAATCCGTTGATTGGGGCGATCGCGGAAGTTTCCCCGCCGGAGCGCATTCAACAGCTCAAGCCTTACCTCGACGTATATGAACCGCAAGTCCGGATTGCCCGCCCTGACCCCGATGAAACGGTCAACAGCACTACCGTACAAGTCGACCTGCAAGTCCGAGATCTTTCTATATATAAGGAGCAGAACTTAGGCTTTGGCCCCCATCTCCACCTGTTTTTGGATGATCAGCCCCACCAAGCGATCTACGACGTCGATGCGCCGATCATTCTGGAAAACCTATCTCCTGGTACCCACACCCTGCGACTCCTAGCGGTACGGCCCTGGGGTGAGAGCTTCAAAAATGCCGGAGCCTACGACCAAGTCACGTTCAACGTCTTCGCGGCGTCTGTTCAAAACAATCCCGACGACAGTCGCCCCGTCCTGACTTACAACCAGCCCCAAGACCGCTACGGAGCCGAACCCATCCTGCTCGACTTCCATTTGCACAATGCCCCGCCGCATCTCGTCGCTCAAGCCGATGAGAATCTGGTGGACTGGCAGATCCGCTGTACTATCAATGGCGAATCTTTCGTCTTCGATCGCTGGCAACCCATTTACCTCAAAGGCTTCAAACCGGGCAAAAACTGGATCAAGCTGGAACTCATTGACGAAACCGGCAACCTCATTGACAACGCGCTGAATAGCAGCATTCGCGTTATCGACTATCAACCAGGGGGTGAAGATGGCCTGTCAAAACTGGTGCGTGGTGAAATTCCGCTGGATCAGGCCAAAGGGCTCGTCGATCCGAACTACGAGCCGCCTGCGCTCACGGTCGAAGAACCCGCCGAGCCAGAAGCCGTCGCAACACCCGCAACCGCACCGGAGCCTGAAACGCCCGCCGCCGCCCAAGAATTGAAACCTGCCCCCAGCAGGCCTGCAACGGAGTCGATTTCTGAGCCAGCGGCTGAGCCTGAGGTAAACCAAGAAACCGGTGCCGAGCTGGCCCCTGCAACTGTTCCTGAGCCAACCGCCGCCCCCTCTGAGCCGAGCCTCCAAGCCCCGACCAAACTTGAGGAAGACGCTGCCGCTGTAGACCAAGCGCGATCGCCCAAAACTGATGCGAAAGCGGCCGCCCCTCAATCCCCTGCCTCTGAAGCGCCGGCATCATCAAGTACCGCAGCGATCGCGCCAGGCCCCCCAGCGGCTCCGCCTGGCAAGGACGAAACCACCGCCGCCCAGACCCGCTCACCCGAGGCATCTCCCGAGCGCGATCGCCCCGACCAGATACCCGCCCCTGAGGACGACAGTCAGGCATTGCCCCCCCGCACTCCCGAACGCCCCCTCGTACACAACCCGGAATCTCCTGTGACGACAGATCCCAAGAGCAGCCTCAATGGTGTCGCCGCTGATGATTTAACCGCCGACTCCCCCCTGATGGAGTCCCCAGACCCCAATTTTCCTCAGGAAACTGCGCCGGTCGAGCCACCGCTCCCGCCTGAAGCTGGTGAAACCCCTGAGCAGGCTGTACCCGAGGACCCGGCCAGTGAAATCGGTGGGGTGGATGAGGTCCCTGAGCCGCCGCCAACCAGATCACCAGACACCAATCTAAAAACCCTGGAAGATAACGCCGACCTGATCTAGCCGTCATTGTCAGAATGGGATGAAGTTGGACGATCGCCCCCAATCGGGAAAGCTGACGTTAAACACTGAAGTTAGCGTTGGCAGACCCAGCGGAGGCGCGCATGGCCAATTCGCAATTGTTAACTCAAGCCCGCAAGGGAGACGCGATCGCGATCGCTGCATTGCTCAATCGGTCATTGCAGCCCCAGGGCATTTGGGCGCGGGTCGAGACGACGGCTCAAGGGCTCATCATTGCGTTGGAATCACCCCAAGCGCCTCCGGTTGAGCAGATCGCGCAACGAATTCGGACAGGCCTAGAAACACTACAGCCCCAGGGCATCGCTCAGGTCACGGTGCAAGGCTTTGCCCTGGGCGACATCGAACCCGCCTGGATTCAACACATTGGGCTCACCGCAGCGCCAGCTAACGGCTGGGAGCAAACGCGATCGCTCGATTACCAACCCATTCGTCTCTCCGAGCCAACTTTGAACTGCCCCAATCAGTCCTCCTATTCACCATCTCTAGGGCCACAGCCCCAGGAAACGGAGACTCCCGGCGATCGCTCGCGATCGTGTCACCCTCAGCCCCTCAGAGGTCTGCGACCACCCCAACGCCAATCCAACCAACCGTTTGTGCTCAAAGGGTCCGACTTTGACCCTATGATGCTCGCCATGATTGGCTTTGTGGCCGTGTATGGCTTCTTCGGTGCTCGTAACCCTGACTTCAACGGTCCTTTCATCTGGCTGCATTATCCCAACCTCGCCATCCACGAAACGGGGCACTTACTGTTCATGCCCTTGGGTCATTTTTTAATGGTGTTGGGCGGTTCCCTCACCCAAATCTTATTTCCAGCGGTCTTCACGGGATACTTCTTCTACAGTGGACAGTACTTTTCCAGTGCCCTCACCCTGTTTTGGACTGGGCAAAACTTCATGGATGTCGCCGTCTACATGGCCGACGCCCCTTACCGTGCCCTCCCTCTAACCAACCCCAACATTGATGCCCACGACTGGTGGCAACTCTTTAACCTGATGAACTGCCTGAACCAGGCGGAAATCATTGCCGGTATCACCCACTGGATCGGCGTGTTGATCTACGTCGCATCAATCGTAGCTGGAGTGTATGTTGCCTACTTGCACAAGCAAACTATGGACGAAACACAACGGCGGCGTGAGGCCCGATGGAGAGGGTAGCAATTCAAAATTCAAAATTCAAAATTCAAAATTCAAAATTCAAAATTCAAAATTCAAAATTCAAAATTCAAAATTCAAAATTCAAAACTCAAAATTCAAAACTCAAAGCCTACGACCCAGCTACCCATCCACCCAGCACCCAACCCCCATCCACCCTCCAACGCGGTAGCCTAGAAACGTTGCAGTTAAGGACATTCAGTGACACAGCCAGAGGCGTTGCGGCAGTTATTAGAGGCGATCGCGCTTAAACAGGTCAGCCCCGAGGCCGCATTTGAGAAGCTGAAGTATTTGGAATTTGAGCCTGTCGAAGATTATGCCAAGGTCGATCACCATCGATCGCTGCGCACAGGCTTTCCGGAGGTGATTTGGGGACCGGGTAAAACGGTGGCGCAAATTGTGGGGATTATGCGGGCAATGCGCGATCGCACCCCCGTCGTCATGGCGACCCGCATCGAACCGGAAATGGCAAAAGCAATTCGGGCCGCCCTCCCAGAAGTGATGTATTTTGACATCGCCAAGATTTGCGCCCTGGTGCCGATGAACCGACAACCCCAACACCCCGGCATCATCGGCATTCTCACCGCCGGCACAGCGGATCTACCAGTGGCCGAAGAGGCCGCCGTCACAGCGGAACTCTCCGGCTTTCAAGTGTTGCGGCTGTGGGATGTCGGCGTAGCAGGCATTCACCGATTGCTGCGGCATCGAGAGGTACTGGCTCAGGCCGATGTGTTGATTGTGGTCGCAGGCATGGAGGGGGCGCTGCCAAGTGTGGTCGCGGGTTTCTCGGATGTGCCGATTGTGGCGGTGCCGACTAGCGTGGGGTATGGAGCCAGCTTTGGCGGCGTGTCAGCCCTGCTGACCATGCTGAATTCCTGCGCGACGGGCATTGGGGTAGTGAATATTGACAATGGGTTTGGCGCAGCGATGCTGGCGGGGCAGATTTTGCGCACAGCAGAACGGGTTAGGGAAAGGAGCGATCGGCTCTAGCAAGACTTAGCTCGTTGAAGCATGAAAATCACTTTGCAAAGCAATTGCTATGGGCTTTCATTTTTTATAAATGACACATTTAAATGAAATTCTATTTACCTTCTTCTTTTAGTTCATCGTTTGCACGCATCTGTTCTAAGTAGATCTCTGGAAAAGAATTTCCCACTTGTAGGGTGTCATATAGCCCTATGGGCATGGCTCCGCTAAAGCGCAGCGTAATGCACCACAGCCCGGTATTTTTGTTCCTGGAGATCTCCTAAGTAGGCAGTTGCAATTAAACGTAAGACGCCGTAGGTTGCGGTGGAGGAACGAAACCCAACACCCGCATGGGCTACGCTATCGCTTTAGCGTAGTTATGCCCATAGGGCTTTACCCATCCTACAGTTGAATCAGCTCAGCTACTTACAAGCCGAGTTTGCGCCTCATAAAGCTCAAGATTGAGTTGCCCAATAATTCATATAAACTCACCCCGCTTTTGAGTATCTTTGACCTCGTCCACGTACTGATTCAGCATCTTCAGACTGTCGAGCGCTGAGCGACCAGCCGTTAAAGCCTGATAAATTTCTGCAACCATCGTCAATTTTTTCGAGAACTCTCAACACAAAGACACTTTGTTTTCAAAAAATTGTCAGACAAACGGATTGTCTTCGATGACATGGAAAATTTGAATTCCTCCGCTGTCGCCTCTATGCTTTTGTCTCATTCTCAGACTGGCCAAAGTCAGTCATGATGGAACGGTTGTGCAGACGAGGGGGATATGGCGGACGGCGTTGAGGAGGTGACCCAAAATTTCAAACGCCTGCCGTGGCGATTTTGGATTATCACGCTAGTCGCGTTTATCAATGCGGTCAGTTTCACCATCATCATTCCGGTTCTGTATCCTTACGCCAAACAGTTTGGCCTGAGCGACTTTGAGGCCAGCTTGCTGACTACGGCCTATGCCGCTTCCCAGTTTATCGGCACCCCCATTTTGGGACGGCTCTCCGATCGCCTCGGACGCAAACCCTTGCTGGTTTTGAGTTTGTTAGGCACAGTGATCGCTAACTTAATGGCGAGCCTCGCCCCATTTGCCTGGTTACTATTTGGGGCTCGCGCACTAGACGGTCTGACCGGCGGCAACAACTCCATCGCGCAAGCCATCATCAGCGACACCACCCATCCCGACCAGCGCACCAAGGCCTTCGGAATTTTCGGCGCGACGTTTCGCCTCGGGTTTGTGGCGGGGCCGCCCCTGAGTTTTTTGGCGCAGCAGTTGCCCACCCTGCCGGGGGTCTCTTCGTTGGGCATGAGCTTTATCATCTCGGCAGCGATCGCCCTCATCGCCACCCTCCTCTGCGCCATCTGCCTGCCCGAAACTCACCAGGTCTGTGAAAAATTTCAGCTCCGCTGGTCAGATTTCAAATTTGATCGGATTTCGCGATCGCTGCACAATCCCCGCTTTGGCCGCACCTTTTTGGTCACCTTTCTCAGCGGCTTTACCTTCACCATCTTTACCTTCGCCTTCCAACCCTTTTTCTTAAATATTTTGAATCAGACGCCCGGCAGGCTGGCGCTGCTCTTTGCCATGTTTGGCATCATCGGCTTTATGACTCAGGTTTTTGCCCTCGATCCCTTGCGAGCCAGGTTTAATATCGTGCATATTTTGGCGTTTATGCTAGCGGCACGGGGCGTGTGCTTTTTGCTGATTCCCGCGTTTCCCACCATTCAGGCGTTCGTTTTGATTACGGTGCTCTTTGCCGCAGTCAACTCATTCCCGCTGCCCCTAATCGAGTCGATTTTGTCGCTGCGCAGTGGTGCTCAAGAGCAAGGGGAAATGCTCGGCACCAATGCGTCATTTCTTAGCCTATCGAATGCCATTGGTCCAGCGACGGCGGGCCTGTTGGTCAGCTTTGGGTATGGGGTGCCTTTTGGGATTACTGGCGTATTGACTCTGGGGGTCGCGTGGTTTGCCCTGAGTCTGCGGCAGTCAGTCCCCGCTAATTCCTAACTTGCGCGAGAAGCATGGGCACCACGGCGATCGTCTGCCCTCGGCTGACATCCCTTGAGTCGCCCCAGTGCCATCAGTTCAACGACCGTCGAGCCGTCATCCTTCAGCGGCGGCTGGGCATGTCAGCCCTGCGGCAGATCTTTGCTGCGATCGCCACACAGTTGCCCAGCCTGAGGCAGTATCATCACAAAATATCCCTTGTTGCGCTGAAGGACCGCGTCACCCTCTGAATTGCATATTGTTGGCTCAATCCTCAGATTCCATACGGCTTGCCAGTGCACCGCTCTTGGGCAGCTATTGGTTTGATGGCATCACGCTGGTCTTACTCATCGCGCTCTCGGCGTTCTTTTCTGGATCCGAGACGGCAATTACGGCGCTCGACAACCTCAAACTGCGATCGCTGATTCAGGAAACGGGCGACCCGGATCGCATTTTTGTGCTGGTGCTCAAGCAGCGCACACGTTTTATCACCACCCTGCTGATTGGCAACAATCTCGTCAATAACTTCGCGGCAATTCTCACTAGTAATTTGTTTGCGATTTGGTTTGGCAGTGCGGGGCTGGGGCTGGCCGCTGGGGTAATCACTTTGCTGCTGTTGATTTTCGGCGAAATCACACCCAAATCTTTAGCTATCAGCAATGTCTTGCCCTATTTTCAAATGGCCGTCCGTCCGGTTTACTGGCTGTCGCGGCTGCTGTCCTGGCTGTACATCATCCCGACGATCGAAATTGCCACCACTCGCCTGATCCGACTGTTGCAAAGCGGACAGCGGCAGCCCACGGAATCGGTGCGCGACTTGCAGCTCCTCATCGACGTGTTGGGCGGTCACGGCAAACTCGACCTCGACAAGCGCCAGTTGCTCAATCGGGCGCTCCGCCTGGATCAGTTGCACGCGCGCGATCTGGTCAAGTCGCGCATTGACATGCAGACCATCTCCCATGACGCTAGCTTGAACGACCTGGTGCAGCTCTGCTTAAAGACCGGCTATTCCCGCATTCCGGTGCAGGAGTCGTCAAAAGACCAGATTGTTGGCATCGTCCACCTCAAACGCGCCCTGCAAGAACTCGCCAAGCTGGAGGAAACGGGTCAGAGCGATGGCCTTGTCACCCTGGCGATGCGACCCCCGTTTTACGCCCCCGAAGGCCAACCCACCGCCGTCCTGCTCAAGCAACTGCTGCAGCAACGGGTCCATATGGCGATCGTGGTAGATGAATTTGGCGGCACGGTGGGCCTCGTCACCCTCGAAGATATTCTGGAGGAACTGGTGGGCGAGATTTACGACGAAAGCGATCGCCCCGCCCGTCAGCAAGCTCCCCCGGTGCCGACCGTGGTGCCGCGATCGCCCCATTAGCACACCGGCCCACGATCCACCAAAACTGCCAGGATGGGGTAAACCGTACTTCAAGTATAAGGAAACACACGAAAGAGGCTCTGTAGATCACTCACACGTATCAATGCTGAGTGTTATCCAAATATAGAATCTCATCCGGAGTCATCTGGTTTTTCGTCGCTGCAAAAGTTACTGGAAGAATTAGCCACCCTCATTACTGATGTATCCCATTGCCAAAACAATGCTTGGGTGAAGAATACTGAGTTGGACGCCCTATTCCGGGCAAAACATGGCGTCTTGATCGCAACGGCCCTGCAGGCTCAAGTCTCTGGCAGTGATTTGAGAAATGTGCTAGGTGGTTTGCCACGTTTCAGAATCTATCCAACCTCAAACCCACAGGAGTTTTATATTCGTCTTGTGGATGAGTTTAGGTCTAGTGGTGTCGCAAATCCAAAAGTTCGACAATCCACGAAGCGTCTAGAATATCAGCCAATTCGAGTCCCTGAGATGAGGTCAATAGAGGATTTAGAATTTGCATTGATAGAAATTGTCATGAGCTTAACAAGCTTCGGAGAGTTTACATCAATTGAGCAATTGAGCGAAAAGTTTCGTGCTTATTACGAGCAACCAATCGAGCCTGTGATGCGCTGTGTTTGTCCTGGTTGGCAGCTCATTGAGCTACTTCAGACGATTCCGACTCTGCATGTTCAGCAGATTGACGATCATTGGCAGATTAGGCTCATGACTAATCCCACCCGCTAAATCCCCAAAATCGCGATGTTACGCCATCGCCAAAAATTCGGTTAGCAACGGCACGCCCTAATCAGCAGCCAAAAATTGCAGATAGTCACTGCTCAATTCTTTGACCGCTGCTTCGTAGAGCCGCTGGCCGTGTTCCGGGGTCGCGAGGGCAGGATTAGACCCCATGCGACCATCGGGGTAGTGCTCGCGAAAATCCGTGGCGCTGTAGATCGGATAACCCGAGGGAGCCACTGCCGGATTCAGCTCCGCCTGCTTGATGTGGTCGGGATAGGCAAACTGGGTCAGTGCCACTTCGCTGGGGGTGGCATGGGAGCCTTCCTGGTGGCTGTAGAGTTCCTTGGCGATCGCATACACCGATCGCGCCATATACCAGTTCGCCACCTGGCACCGCATCCGCCCGGCATTGTCCAGGCCCAGATCCGCCAGATGGGCGTAAGTCTCGGAAAACGCCGCCTTTAGCGTTGCCACATTGCCGCCGTGCCCATTGATAAAAAAGAACCGCTCAAACCCATATCGCGCCAGCGGTTTCACATAATCCTGAATCAGCGCGATCAAGGTGCTGGGCCGCAGACTCATACTGCCGGGAAACGCCGTATGGTGCAGCGCCATGCCCACATTAATCGTCGGGCCAATCACCGCCCCCGTTGCTTCACCGACCCCCCGCGCCACCGTTTCCGCACAGATCGCATCCGTACCAATCAGCCCCGTCGGGCCATGCTGCTCGGTAGAACCAATGGGAAAAATTATGCCCTTGGAGGTTTGCAGGTAGGTTTCGATTTCGGGCCAAGTGGAGAGGTGGAGTTGCATAGGGTGTGAGGGTGTGAGAGTAGTTGGGTGGCTGAGTATGAGGGTAAGAGCGATCGCCGTAGGGGCGAGGCATTTTCTGAAGATGGTGACACAGAAACCAGCACCTCACCACGAAAATGCCTCGCCTACTAACACCAGAATATAAAAGCAACCTGCCCTGCCTCACCAGGCCAACCCAACTACACAAACCCGTCAGTTGCAGACGTCGCTGCTCACGACAACCTCCAAAAAGCTCAAGATTGCACGAGCACAAAACTTTTGCGACTTAGTACAAGTGCTCTGCTATGATTTCGGCATGAGGGCAGCAATGTCATCCACAAACTTTTGATGGTCGATGACCGGCTTGCTGATGTAGCCATCCGCGCCGCTTTGGGCCAGGAAGTTTTCGCGATCGCCCTGCATGGCGTGGGCCGTCACCAAAATCACCGGCAAATCCGACGTGACCGGATCCGACTTCAGCATTTGGGTGATCTTAATGCCGTCAACGGGTTTACCCTCATACAAGCTATGTGACAGGGAGACATCCATCAAAATGACGTCGGCTTCGCGCCCACGGGCGATCGCCATCACCTCGTCAACATCCTCCGTATGCTTGACGGCAAAGCCCCCCCGTTTCGACAAAATCTTCGAAAACACGCGGGCATTAATCATGTCATCTTCAACGATGAGGACGGTCTTCATGGTAATTCCTTAAATGGCGAAAGCCTCAGGTAGGGGTCAAACCTTGCTACATTGCCCATTATGAGCGGTCACAAAGAAAGATCTCATTTGATCGTAGCCGCAAATTATTGCAAACTGACAACTTTTGCCTTTACCTTACAGCATTGTTAATGCCCGTTCGATTGGGCAAAATACAGCCGGACTACTTTATTAGTTCCCAATTTCAGAGGACAGGGATTCATGGCGGATCAACTCAACATACTTTCAGCCGGGCAGGTCGTGCCGACCCCTCTACATACCGAGGTGCAGCGGTCCTACCTGGAATACGCCATGAGTGTCATCGTCGGGCGGGCGCTGCCCGACGTGCGAGATGGCCTCAAACCCGTCCACCGGCGCATTCTCTACGCCATGTACGAGTTGGGGTTAAGCCCCGATCGCCCCTTTCGCAAATGCGCCCGTGTAGTGGGGGACGTGCTCGGTAAATATCACCCCCACGGCGACCAAGCGGTGTACGACGCCCTGGTGCGCATGGTGCAAGATTTCTCCAGCCGGTATCCGCTGCTGGCGGGGCACGGCAACTTTGGCTCGGTGGACAACGACCCGCCCGCCGCCATGCGATACACCGAGACGCGCCTCGCCGCCGTCAGTTTTGAATCCCTACTCGACAACATCGGCGAGGCCACCGTCGACTTTATCGACAACTTCGACAACTCCCAGCAGGAGCCGATTGTGCTCCCGGCCCAGTTGCCGAACCTGCTGCTCAATGGGTCGTCGGGGATCGCCGTGGGCATGGCGACCAACATTCCCCCCCACAATTTGGGCGAGGTAGTCGACGGGTTGATTGCGCTAATCGATCGCCCCACCCTGTCCGACGAGCGGCTCTTGGAACTGATCCCCGGCCCCGACTTTCCCACCGGGGGGCAAATCATTGATACCCAGGGGGTGGAGGATGCCTATCGCACCGGGCGGGGCAGCATTCCCGTGCGGGGGATCACGCAGCTAGAAGAAGTGCGGCCCGGACGGGGACGGCAGCGGCGGACGGCGATCATCGTGACGGAACTGCCCTATCAGGTCAACAAAGCCGGATGGATTGAGAAAGTCGCCGATCTGGTGAACAACGGTCGCCTCGACGGGATCGCCGACATTCGTGACGAAAGCGATCGCGACGGCATGCGGGTGGTCATCGAACTCAAACGCGAAACCCAACCCGAAGTCGTCCTGAGTGCGTTATATCGCCAAACTCAGCTCCAGCATAATTTTGGGGCCATTATGCTAGCGCTCAATG